>Ga0164311_10000965_pt1 | contig 13533 bp, 12 predicted proteins | sample GuaBasSedimGuay2_FD_121796 | JGI IMG/M metagenome (GOLD analysis project Ga0164311, IMG submission 121796) | Subseafloor sediment microbial communities from Guaymas Basin, Gulf of California, Mexico - Guay2, Core 4569-9, 9-12 cm | ecosystem: Environmental > Aquatic > Marine > Hydrothermal vents...
GTTGCATTGTGAGCTAACTCAAAACTACACGGACAAGTAGAACTATAAACATATTCAATAGTCAAGAAAAATCGTAACTCGGATTCATCACCTTTGTGATATTGTCCTTCTAATACAATACGATAGGCTATGTGGCCTTCCATTTTCCTCAAACTGATTTGTTCACCATTCTCTAGTTCTTGGAAGTGACCATTTTCAACTTCGTCTGCTGTCAGTGGTGCTCTGGTACGCAATGCTTTTTGTTTCATTGGATATTTAAATCTCAATTTGCAATATGCGTGTTTGCTACCTTGTTTATCAGCCATTTCTTCTAATGTAGCTGAAATGCCATCGACCGTCATGTGATCTTTAATAGTTTCGTGCATTAATAAGTACATGCGACTCAGATTTAAACCTTTTGCATGTGGATCGTCCAATGAGCAATATAATGATGCTTCTGCTTGAATGGTTTGATCATCACCCTCACGACGAAACACTTTAATTGGGAAATCTACAGGTCCAATACCAACTTTATCAAGTGCAACACGTGCACCTGGCAATACTGGATTTACTTGAGGATCAGGCAATTCATCATCATTTGGATAAAAGTCTTTATCGTAACTAAAGATGATATCATCCATTTTTTCAGCATAATCAACTCTGTTGTATTCTCCGCTTGGAGATTGATGTTCGTGTGTCATTAAGTCTTCCTTGGTTATTTTATTTTAAATTTGGTAATTGTGGATATTCGTTCACTAACATTACACTCATTTACGACAATCAATTTTTTCGAATGTGATTGTTGCAAATATTGCAACAACATAGTATTAACCATTTGGCTATAGTGTTTGTTTTCTCCTCTCACCCCATCACTTTCGACGTCGAAGCAAGTATTAGGTAAGAAGTAAATGGCATGATAAGCTTTAGTATGAGCCACGCAAGTATCATAATATCTATTTAACCAATCATTATAATTATTATCTCTACCCAATACAGACAATGCATATGTAAAGAGATCCATGTGTGTTCGTTCAGTAAACCAAAACTCTGGAGATGCTATAGCTGTTATCTCATCTTCCCATTTACGTTTTGTTATTTCATTTTGAAACTTGATAGTTAAGTCATGATTGTTATTAACTTCATCCAACGTAACTTCCCACTCACTTAATATAGAGCGTGATGTTTTTCGTTCAATGACATTGTAACTCATGTCTTTCAATCCATTCAATACAGTAGATTTGCCAGATCCTTGAGATCCGGAAATTGCAATTAGCATTTAACTTCCTTTAATATATAACATTTATGTTAGTATTATACTACATCAACACTATCATTGCAACTATCAAAATTCATAATATGTTCTGGACCATACTGAGTAACACCAAGTTTAATTTTATCCATATCCATTAACCGACTAATTGCTTTATCTACTATATGATCATCAATTTTATCACAGTGAATACTGATAGTAATATTGTTTTCATTGATGTCAACAAATTCTCTACCTATTCGGTATTCAGCGGTTTGTAGTTGATTTTGAACTTGAGCGTTGACATCAGATAACACTTGAACGTTTGATAAAACATAATCTGTTGCTTTATCTATTGTTGCTTGTTTGAGGGTAACAATTTCAACATTCTGCCATTCGTGTTCTTCGCTGAGGGGGGATAAGATCGCGCTATTTAAAATAGCGGTATTTTTGACTCGTTGTTTTATCTGATTAAAAGCCATTATATCAATCCAATGGTAGTATTGGCTGATGCTGGATTCGTATTGTTTTCAGCGTGGTTGATGGATTTGTGTTGAATGATTGCATCAATGTTTGCTAATCCAGATTGCATTGCGGTAATAGCATCTGGGGATCCAGAATTGTTTAATACTAAATTGAGTCGATTTTGTAAAAAGATTCGTTGATTCCACAAGTCACCAAGATCCATGGTATTCCATTGTGTAGCATCGATTTGATCTATAGGTTTGTGAGTTATTGGAGTAGTATCCCCATTAACATCAATTGGTCCGTTTGTTTTCTTGTTTTCCATAATTAAGTCTTCCGTATATTAAGATATATGAATATTATATATGGAAGACTTATGGGTGGGCAACGATTAATCATATAAATATAGGTACTTGTCAATTTTTTGAACAAAATGGAAGAATGCAACATGAAAAAACGAACAATTGAAGATTTCATTAACACTGCTAACCAGCACCATGATTATTATTATGATTATACTGAATCCGAATATGTTAATACTCAAACCAAAATAAAAATCATATGTCCACACCATGGACCATTTATGCAAACTCCAAAAATCCACCTGAGGGGTAGCAACTGTCCCACATGTTCATTAGAACAACAAACCAGAAATAAATATTCAAATATTGCTGATGTGTTGAATCGTGCTAATCACATTCACCAATTCAAATATGATTATTCAAACGTTGTGTATACTAGGATGACTGATAAAGTGCAAATTACCTGTAATATTCATGGAACCTTCAAACAAACTTTAAACAATCATGTAAATCAGAATCAAGGATGTCCTATGTGTAGTAATTTGTCACGTGGAAAAAGATTGAATACTGGTGAATTTATAACAAAATCAAAACAACGACATGGTGATAAAATTGAATACGATTCGGTTAATTATATAAACAATACAACTCCTGTTAATTTGATATGCAAAAAACATGGACCATATTATCAATTGCCAATGTACCATTTATCCAACACCCACGCTTGCCCCTCATGCGCACAAGGTAGTACTGGATATTACAATCAGTGTTATTTCGATAACAATGTTGGAGCTAAATCCACACCTGCTACGTTGTATATCATTCGATGTGAAAGTGTTGATGAAAAATTTATAAAAATAGGTATTACTGTACAATCCATGAAGCGGAGATTTCCTGGAATGATGATAAATGAATATTCAGTATCAACAGTCCGATTAAAACAAATGCCGTTATATCAAGCATTTTTAACGGAGCAACGTTTCATCCAGCTATTTTCGGACGTTCGATACATACCCAGACATAGATTTCATGGCCACACTGAATGTTTTATCAATTAACTAGACCAGTAAGGTGTAGGTATTGAGCGTTACCCATTGTCGTAATTGTAAATGTTTGAGAACCATCAGGAGATTTAGTTTTCTTTGGTGGGATATCTGTTCCAGCTAATATATCACGTTTGATATCTAGCTCATCATTACCTTTACCGGTATTGTATATCCACAACTCGTCAAACGATCCAGTTTCAGTTTGTTGTTTGTATATAAGGTGAGCATTAGCAACGGTACGAATAACACCTTCCCTTTCAACATTTTCATCTTCTATTTCATCACCCAATTCTATTTCAGCGTTTGGAGTCAATTCAGCTGAACCACCATCAGCAACCATATCCTCTTCTCCCATTCCACCACCACCACCGACATCTTGATTCCCATCTTTCCCAGTAAGGCCAGCTTCTTTAGCTAATCGTTCATAATATGATACTGCAGTTGAGTGTGTTACATTGATTTTTTGTTCGAATTGCTGTATTATATTTTGACGAGATGAGTCAGGACGATTGATTAAAGCTTGAAACAATTGACGAGCGGTATCAATTTTGTTTGGTGCTTTACCACCTGCTGTAGCGGAAGCAGTTTTAGATTGTTGTTTGTTTTTCTTTTGTAGATTAAATTCTTCTTCTTCTTCCCGTTGATTTGGAACAGATGCTAAAACTGTAGCTGTAAAAGCACCCTGGCCTCCTGCCAACAATTCAAACAACATACTTTCGCCTAGAGCTGAGGTGTCAGCTGGACCTCCACTTTGATCAAGACCATACACACGATTTGTTGGTGATTTCTTGTTCATTTTTTTGCGGGTTTTAGATAATGTTTTATCGTCTACACATTTAATGTAGTCCTTCAAACACAACTTTTCATTAGCCATAATATAATCCTTGTTAATCTTATATTTATATTTATTACGTAACAACAAGACATTGTGGTATTTACCACTGAAAAAGTACCATAAATATAATAAAAATTAAAGGGCACTCATGACAACAGTAAAGAAACGAATTCGTGGTAATCCAATTCCACTTATAATAGAACAACACCCAGCAGAATATAAAGGTTATCCGTTTATAACTTTGTTGCAATACCGTAACAACCAACAATTAACCATTGTTGATAACATTACGGATAAACACGTTCGATCATATGTGTTAGATTATTGTGGTCCATCCGGTGTGGATGAAGAACAAATAATTTCTGCAGCTTCTGGGTGGTATGCAAATCATAGAGATGAATATCCAATTTCGTTTGAATTTTCTCGGTTAGGAATATCCAAGATTGTAAGTAAAATTTATCAAACTTACAATATTGAGTTTGTTACCAGAGTCATTGGACCTCTACCACGATTTGAAATGAATGAGATCCACAGCATTAAACGAAGACGTAGAAAACCTATTCCTGCCGGTATGGAAGTACGTAAAAAATTATTGAGTGACTTATAACAATTTGATTTTAGCCATTGCATTAATATCTTTAAACAATGAAATAGCTTCACCAATTGGTGCATCAGTTAATGGTGCATCCCCCACTCCATCTCCATCAACATCAGGAGCAACTGGTTCTTCGGCTGGTTGCTCTTTATCTTTTTTAGACAAATCAGTTAAATCTTTTGCATCAGCATACTTTTGACCTTCTGCTGTAAGCTCACCAGATTCATCCATCAAATTTTCATCTGTCATTGTTTTAATGCCTTTGTCTGTCAGCGTTGCTCCAGTATCATCTACTTGAACTAATCCCAATTTTGCTAAGGACTTCTGAGCAGCAGCCAAATTGGGGCTATTTCGCGCTTGTTCAGCAGCAACGTTAGCATTAGCAGATGCTTTAATCTTTGCCATCACCAATTTTTGAGCATCTGACAAATGCACATTTGTTAAAATTTTAGTTTCTGTTAAGTTTTTCATACGAATATTTATGGTTACATTAACCCACCATCAACTAAATGCAATTGTAATACAATGGTTAATGCGTATGCAATGGCATGACTCTTTTTAAAATAATACTTAGCATCTTTAGGTTTTGTGTATATAAACTGTCTGGTTTTATTGGGGAATTTGAGATATTGTTGCAATAATTGACGTTTTGCTGGTCGAATTAATGCTATCGTATCTGCTAAAGTCACTACAGATCTTGGACGGATCTGATATACCAAATCAAAATGTTTTCGGATTTGAAATAATCGTTCTACAACATCTTGCTGTTCCAAAAGCAACCAATTTGGTTCCATTTTAAGCAATTGTCGAATTTCATCTTTATCGTTAAAATTATCCAAAAATGACAGATGCAAAAAATCAACTTTAAAATAATCCAAATCTTCAGCTTCTTTATACGGGATTGCCGATAACCCAGAAATTTTATCGACAGGAATATTTTGAAAGTAAACACCAGCTGGGTGTTTTACAAGTTTACCATCCTTGACCATTGATGCTTGAATAACACCAAAATAATCAAGGGGATAGAAGGTTGTGGGTGTGTCTATGTCAATATCCATTAGGATATTATAACATAATTGCTATATTAAATCAAGCAAAAACCATGCCGCCAAAAGCAGTATCTACGCCACCACCAAATCTAATAGTAAAATCATTAACTGTTCGTGCAATAATATTCCACGAAACTGCAAATACTCCAGCATCCATTTGAGCTAATGAATAACCCAACTGTGAAGTATTCAGATTATGTGTGATTACATAAACGCCAGCACTAGTTCTACTTGATGTCCACCCTGCTGGTACAGCATTAGCAATACCAGTAGCGGCAATATCAATATAAAACCCTTGCTTTACGTTTGTGGTTGCAGTGTCAACATATTGTTTTGTAGATGCACCCAATGCAACGGAAGGATTAGCATTTAATATCAACGGGCCCGTCATGGTATCCCCAACAATTTTAACTGCTAGATCATTGTTATCATCTGCATATTTCTTAGTTATAAAATCACCATCAGCTGATATCAAAGTATCATAATTTGCAGTTTGAGCTGATATTACACCATTTGCAGCAATATTTAATCTGGCTGCTCCACCAACAGAGAAATTAAGATCAGTACCAGTATACCACATACCAGATGTCAAATCATTTGTAAATGAATATGTTGGACTAGCAGCAGATTGATTAGAACCACGGAATTGACTGTTAACTTGAACGTCTCCAGTCACTTCTAACCAAACTGGAGCGCCATTAGGTGGAACATTGTTAATTCCGACAGGTGAATTAAAACGAGCTGAACCACCAACATCTAATGTGTATGATGGAGTCATGTTAACACCAACTCGATCATTTACTGTATCAACATACAACGTATCAGTGTCAATAAAAAATTTATCATCATCGAGATGCATACGTACCACAGAAGATGTAGTATTATCTGATCCAGATCTGAACGTTAAAGCACTATTTCCGGTACCATTTGCATCATAACCAATGTGTAAATTATCATCAGATACAACCAAACCCGACGATGATATTCTAATATCAGAACCTACGGCTACATCACCTGCACCTTCATCAAAATATAATGAGGTAGCAATTTGAAATGGTGCTGATGGAAGTCCTACAGTACCAACACCAACATTACCACCACCACGAACTAAAACTATATCATTCGTAACAGTTGAATTAATTTCTAATGGTAAACCAGTCTCAGCTGAATCTACCAGTATATCACCATGTGGGACATCACCTACCATGAACATTACAACAGATGTAGCATTAATAGTATTCAAATCAACAGTAGCATCCAACCCAGTATCAGAATTTACGGTTATACCATTACCTTCAACTGTTAAAGTATTGTCTATTGTTGGCAGTCCATTACCACCAATTCCAACGGATCCATGAAAGTAAGATTCAGTTGAGCCATTACCACCACCAACTACTTCCAAATTGTCGGTAGTTCGAATCCAACCATCATGTTCAACACGAAGTCGTTCAGAACCATCTTCTGATAATACTCGGAATATAGGATCTAATGCATTTGAATCGTTTTCAGTCCATACTACCATACCAGCTTCAACTGAACCAGTATATCCAACAGGTAAATTTGATTCATCTGCTGTAACGTGAATATCTGAATTTGGTACTAATGCATTTTGTGGATCTCTAAACAATAGAGCTCCATTATCAATATCTAAATCATTAGTCCATTCTGTACCATCATAATGTAAGAATCCTTCTTCACTTGCTAATGTTCTATACCACAATTGACCCACCAATGGATCACCAGGTGGATTAGTTCCGATGTTACTGTTTAATTCAGGAGCAATATCACTAGCAAAATGTTCAGTCATTCTAACCATATTTTCTACTAGCTTTTCACCATAATTAAGAGATCCCTTTCCTGGTAATTTTAATACTGTGTTGGCATCATTAATAGTATATTCAATTTCACCTGCAGGTACAGCAATTGGAGTAATATCATCATCTCTAATTGAGCCATGTGGTACTGGAATTATAGTAAGAATTCCATCAAAGGCAGCACCCAATGCTGTTACAGCATATGTACCATCTGTTTGTGCAGATTGTTGAACATCAAAGGAGAAAGTGCTAACAAATCTAGTAGTTAAATCTCCAGATAATGTAAATACGTGTGCTATTATAGTACCATCAATAACAGCAGATGTGACGGGTTCAACTGTAAGAATTACGGTTTCACCTGGTTGTGGTACCGCAGATGCAACAGTATATATACCGTCATTCCCAGTTGAATTGCCTACAGCAAATTGAAATCCAGGGCGAAATATTGTAATTTCATCACCTGGAATTTTAAATGCATTCGTTCCAGTAGAAACATCAATGACTGAAAAAATGGGACGCGATCGTTGCACCAATCTAGGTGTAGATCTGTTGTCTGGTCCATTAGTTTCCAATGGCCATAGCTGTGCCAGCACATTTCCATTGGATAAATTTATATCATATTGGCTTGTCATTTTGTTATTTCCCTATATTATGGTTGCAGATTGCGTTCGTATAATTGTGCATTATCTACTTTAAGTTCTATGGCCGCCCCAATTGGTGGCTCTGATCCAGTTGTGAATATGAATTTGGTGGATGCACGACCTACACGACCAACTTCTCGATATCCCCACGTTGATGGAGTAGGAGGATTAGATCCAATACCATCATTTTTTCTACCAGTATTAATTGACGCCGCTGGAATAGTATATGTATATGTTCTGCCACCAGCATCTGTACCACCCACAATAGATGCAAACAGATCTGTATTCGTCCCACCATCACCATCAATTAACACAACAGAAGAATCATCCCCCGGAAATCCTGAATAAAAAACTATACGTCTATCTACCATTTGCACATGAAATGGTGAAATTAAATCTGACGACAAGCCACCAAAGTTAATAGGGTTGATATCAGCGATTGCTTGCATTTGTGCAACTAGTCCATCCAAGTTTTGTGCGCCTGCTCCATCAATTACGATAATTATAACTCCCGAATCACTAGGAGTCCCAGCATTTAGTTGAATTTGAAAAGCATACATTGTAAGAGAATTTAATCCGGTAGGTATACTAGGCCAAAGTTGATTAGTATCAGTTAATGGATTTATAATACCCATTGTAGCATTTACTTCAAGATAACCATATTCATCAGCATATTGCTTAATACCATTCACGTGAACGTTTAAGTTATCGTATCCTGGAACATAAAATAAATTCAAATCTCCAAATGTTCCTCCACTACCGATACTATAATCTGTACCACCTGTTGCAGATACTACTGCTCTACTAGGTTTGTGTGTAACATCACCCATTGTTAAATTGAGAGCTGTTAACATATCAGATACTGGTATATCTGGATAATTTAAATCAGAGGCAAATGTTTGCTCCCAATATAAATCATCCATGCCAAATTGTAACGTTGGTTGTACAATGGTGTGTGTAACTACATCTGATGTAGTACCACCGGCACCAAAGTTGGATATTACAACATCTGGTAATCCGGTGGTTCTAGTTAACGTTAATGTTTGTAATACATTATCGAAAGCACCACCATCGACTACTCCATCACCAGAAAGTGCAGCAAGTTCATTATCAACATAATTCATTGTTGCAGCCTGAAATGGTACAACAGGATCACCATTTAATATCAAATCACCAGTCATTACTGGACTGTTATTCAATAATACCATTCCAGTATCATCAAGATGTTGACTTTCCCACTCGAAACCATTCCACTGAAGCAAATCAGTTGTGGTTAGGGGAAGATTGTTACCATAAGTTACATCAGCTAAGTCATCAAGATTCGTAGGAACACTACCACCAACTATTAATGCAATTTCAGTATCCACGTAAAATTTTGAGGTTGCACTGGAATTGCCTGTTGGAATGTTTGGTAGTCCGGTAATTTCATTGCCTACCATACTAATGTCACCAGTCATGGTTCCACCAATAAGTTCTAAGAATCCAGTTCCTGAACCAGTTTGATCTTCCCATTTGTTGTTAATTGAATTAAACACTAATATGCTACCATCTGGAGGAGTAGCGGATGATAATAATACATCATTTAATTCAAACAACTCATTGTTTCCGGATATTACAGCATCTACGTATCCTTTGTTAGCTGCATCCGACGGTAACGTTGGTGTTATTAAATTTAGGATTTTGTGAGAATTAGCATCAAGATCTTCAAACAGTCCAACATTATTTTGAACTAAGTGTTCCCACCCGCCAACATACCACCCAACCAATTCATTCGATGCTGTTTGTGGTGGTGAAATTCCCAATAATGTATTATTGTTACCATCCAGAGTTGAAACAGATACCAAATATTCTTGTTGACCACCACTACCATCTGTAGCTATCAATCTAGTAATAGGACCAGGAAAGGTACCAGAGATATCACCAAACCGTGCTGTTAAATCACCAACAATAGTAACAAAATTTACATCAGCTGCATTTGTTCCATCGTTAACGATAATGTTGTGTTTTTGGGTATTGAAAAGACGAAGTACGTGAGGAGTTGCGGTGCGATCGAACCAACACTGTCCACTTATAGGATAAGCGGGTTCTACTGAACCAGCAAAGTTTTCCAATACATGGAGCATGTTTTCTTGGAGCCGTTCACCATAATCGGGTGATCCTTTACCCATGAATAGCAAACTGGAAGCAGCAGATGCTGCTTTATCATCTAAAGTATTAGATGTTGGGTTGTCCGGCCCGTTTGTGGTATATGGATTTAACTGGAAATTCCGAATTTCATCTGTAAAATCTACTGTATAATTATTTGCCATTTGCTTTCCTCTGAATAATACGAACGCGGCTGTATTATTCTATTTATGGAGGTTGGCATTGTCAAAATAGGATTTGACACAATAATGGAAACTTGGTGGAATAATCGATGGTTATAGTGTTTTCACAACCATCGATTATAATAGATGTGGTTTATACCCACACAACAGCTTGAATGTCTGTTTTGGTTGTGGCTTGATCTATTTGATCATCATATGTCCATTTTTGGTTTAGAACTGTTTGATAATGTACTCCAACTTCATCAACCATTGTTTTTACATTGGTGGTTTCTTCAATGTGAACAACATTATCAAAATCCCGAATAGATAAATTTGTTTGTGACAATGATTCTGCCAATCTAACACCACCATCCAATCTTATAACGTCTTCGTATCGTGCATCCATTTTAATAGTAGATGTTGTTACGTAACCAGTACTTAATGCATCCATATGTGATAGGTTGATTATACTTTTCTGATCCATTCGAACCAAATCTAAATCTTCAACCCAAGCAGAACCAGTCCAGCTATCGAAATCACCAGGAACCAATGATGTTAATCCTGATGGTAATGGTCCAAGGTCAACATGATCCAATTCTTGTTGTTTACGTGTGTTTACGTCATATACAGGACCGCGATGATCTTCTACATCATTCCAAGTAGTACCATCAAACACAGCGACATTACCTGTTGCTGGTGTTATCACCACAACCGTTGTAGCATGAGCAGGAATCATTGGTATATTGTCCAACGGATCCATATCAGCTTCTTCTGTAGACACATATTCACTTGTATCTGGGTGGTAATTATAAATATCCATTTATTTTTCCTTCAATTAGTATTTAATACAATATAACATTGCAATGTTTCGTGGTCTTGTTTCTGATCCACCAGTAGCGCCGGTAGTTGCTGTATTATCACGAGCACCAAAACCAGCATCCACACCAGGAGCAGGTGCAAACAAATTGTGTTGTGAGTGAGTGTGAGATTTAAACAAATCTGATTGGAATGTACCAATACCACGACCAGCATCCACACCTCTAGCATTATCCCAACCACGTATGAATTCACCACGCAGATCTGGTAAGTTAAACGTTGTTGATCCATTACCGTTACCATATAATGTTCCAATAGCTGCAAACAAGTTGGCATAGGTTGTTCTATTTGCGGTTGCACCATTACACTTTAAATACCCTGTTGGTACTGAACTATTAGCAAATGGTAACACAAAACCAACTAAATCACTAGCATTACCATCAACATATTGTTTAGTAACAGCGTGTAACGGGTTTGTTGGATTAGCATTCAATGTTAAGAATCCAGTCATTGTATCACCGGTAAGCTCAACGAACGCACTTAAAGTCTCTGATTCAACCCATTGTTTGGTAGCTGCATGTAATGGAGCAGTTGGATTGGCATTCAATGTCAAGAATCCAGTCATTGTGTCGCCACTCAAGTCAACTTTATCATCAAGTTGAGCTTGAATTGGACTTGTTACACCAATGTTATAATTGGATTCAGCTCCAGTCAGTGCTGGTAAATTTAACGCATCTAAATATGCATTTTGTTCAGGAGACAAATGTAAGTCAAAATCCGCAGCATGAATATTTAAAGAACCACCAATACTATCGGTATATTGTTTATTGACCGCATCATACGGATCAACTGGATCTTCTACGTTAATGATGTTGTATCTTGCAGTAGCACCACTATCACTACCACCCATATCTAACACACCACTCATCCAATCACCACATTGGCGAACAAAATTTTCCCCAACTATAACAAAGCCATCAATTCCAGCTTCTGAATGTGTTGGATCATATATTTTTAATAACGGATCAAGAATACAACCGTTGGGATCACTAGTTGTGTTCGATGTATCATACCACACATCACCAATGTTTGGGTTGAGAGGTGGTAAACCAACAGTAGTACCAGAGCTTAATAACCACTTAGGATCTGGTATAGGCAAGCCACCCGCATCTGTATCATATACAAACACTGCTTTCTTTGTTGAGTTATACCATTGTTGGCCATTTAGTGGTGTTACTATTCCTAACCCTGGTCCCAGATCATTATCATCTTTCGGTAATACTGGATCTGTGGCAGGATTATAATCATTAGCACCACCATCAGGATTATAATCACCCAATTCTTTTGCAGGGCAACTAAAAGTTTCAGCTAGACGATATACGTTCTCGTCCATACCTTCACCCCATTGTAATGCTCCCATGCCATATAAACGCAAATCACTATCACGTTGAGCACTACCTGGACCATTTAGAGCACCGGGTTTCAACGTAATGCTAGTTGAGCCATCTGTACTGTCTATATTATAAACCGCTACCATATTTAATTCCTTTATTGTTTCATGTATCTATTTATAATGATTGTCATACCTGAAAATAAATAGTTATTCCATTTGTTAATATTTAATGCAATATTGCATTGCAATGTTTCGTGGCCGGGTTTCAATGCCACCTGATAATCCTGTTGCACTACCATCATTAGCCACATTCAGACCACCACTAGCTGCAAAATGTATACTAACCGAATCAAGTGCTGCTGATGGATGGCTGTGAGATTCAAATGCATCATCCTGGAATGATCCAATTACTCGACCAGCATCAATACCTCTAGCATCATCCCACCCACGCACAAATTCACCACGTAGATCTGGAATACCGAAAGTGGTTGATCCATCACCAATGCCATATGATATACCAAGAACAGCAAATAAATCTGCATATGTGGTTCTCGATATTGTTGATCCATCACATTGAAGGTATCCTGTTGGAACAGTATCTGTTGGGAATGGTATTATGCTGCTGACACTAACGTTAGTTGGGGATGCTGCAATTTCAGTATCAACATATTGTTTGGTAGCTGCATGTAAATTTAATGTTGGATCTGCATTCAATGTTAAGAATCCAGTCATTGTATCGCCAATGAGTTCAACAAAATTGTTTGTGGTGTGTGATTCAACCCATTGTTTTGTAGCGGCATGCAATGGATCAATTGGATCTGCATTCAATGTTAAGAATCCAGTCATTGTATCACCAATGATTTCAACGAAATCACCAATCACAACGCCGGATATAACAGCTTCAACCCATTGTTTGGTTGCTGCGTGTAATGGATCAATCGGATCTGCATTCAACGTTAAGAATCCAGTCATTGGTGTGTTTGCTCCATCCAATTGAACAAAGCTGCCTACCGATCCACCGGAAATTGGTACCCATCCTGGTA
>Ga0164311_10000971_pt1 | contig 13519 bp, 15 predicted proteins | sample GuaBasSedimGuay2_FD_121796 | JGI IMG/M metagenome (GOLD analysis project Ga0164311, IMG submission 121796) | Subseafloor sediment microbial communities from Guaymas Basin, Gulf of California, Mexico - Guay2, Core 4569-9, 9-12 cm | ecosystem: Environmental > Aquatic > Marine > Hydrothermal vents...
AAACGTATTCGTAGCAGGCTTTATAGGAAGCCCGCCCATGAACTTCATAGATGGAAGCCTAGTAGAAACAGATGATAAACTGGCAATAGACATAGGACCATTAAAACTACCATTACCAGAAGATATCACAACAGTACTCAAAGAAGCAGGAGCTAAAGAAGAAGTAATCTTCGGAATAAGACCAGAAGACATACAGATAAAACCAGACGGAGAATACCCGGCAGAAATCTACGTAGTCGAACCCCTAGGAAGAGACCTAATAGTCCACCTAAACCTAGGAGAAGGAGTACTAATCAGAGCCCTAGTACCAGCAGGCGCCCAATTCAACATAGGAGAAAAAGTAAAAATCACATTCGACATAGAAAAAGCCCACATATTCGACAGAAAAACCGAAAAAGCCTACATCTAAACACCCCGAGTTTTTTACAAAATAACTTCCAAAGTCACCAATTTTTACCTAGTGCACCAGAGCTCAAAATAATTTAAATAGCACATTAGTATACAATATTAACCTATTAATTTAACGAGAAAAATATAAATAAGCTAAAAAACCATATACAACTTGGTGACCCCATGAGGAGAAGGGGACAAATTTCTACAATGGCTATAGTCTTCCTCATCGTCGGCATCATAATCGGCGCAGTAATCGGCTACTTCCTCAAACCAGCACCAGTCGGAGTAGTATCAGAAGAAGAATACAACAAACTACTAGCCGAAAACGAACAACTCAAAAAGAAAGTAGAAGAACTAACCAAACAACTAGAAGCCGCAGGACCAGCAGCACCAACAGAAATAACCATAACAGTATGGGCAATAGGACCAGACGAGCCATCCGTATACAGATTCGAAGCCTTCAAAGTAGCCGCCGAAAAACTAAACAAAATGCTTGAAGACCTAGGCTCACCAACAAGAGTCAAAATAGAAGGAGACTTCTGGACCCAAAGCTGGGGCGACTACAAGAAACGATTCCTAATGGCAATGGAAGCCGGCAAAGGACCAGACATATACTGTACCGGACACGAAGACGTAGCCACCCACGCCGAAGCCGGATACATCATACCCCTAGACGACTACATTCAAGAATACTGGGACGTCGTATACTTCGACATAATACCAACCCTATGGGACGCCGTCAGATACAAAGGCAAACTATGGGCCATACCACAAGACACCGAAGCCAGACCACTATACTTCAGAAAAGACATACTTAAGAAACTAGGATGGACCGACGCCGAAATAGAAGAACTACCCAAGAAAATAGAAAACGGAGAATTCACAATCGACGACATGGTAGCACTAGCCAAAGAAGCAGTAGACGCCGGACTAGTCGAATACGGATTAGTGCATCGTTGCTCCCCCGGATGGGATTATCAGCAATTCTATCTGGCTTATGGCGGTAGGCTGTGGGATCCTGATACTGGTAAGTTGGTGTTTACTAAGAGTGCTTGGAAGAAGTTCTTGGAGTTATTTGAGAGGATGAGGGATGAGGGCGTCGTAGACCCGAACCAGTTTGGCAGTGAGTGGAAGACTGCTTTCCATGAGAGGTTTACTCAGGGTAGGGCTTTGTTTGCGAGCGGCGGTACTTGGCATAAGGCTGAGTGGATTAAGAAGTATGGTATTACTGAGGAGTATTTCTGGGAGAATATAGGGTTTGCTTTGCACCCGGCGGGTGAGAAGGGCGGTAAGCCTGTTACGTTGTCTCACCCGTTGGTTTACATGATTACGAAGACCTGCAAGAATCCGGATGTTGCGTTCCTGTTGATTACGTTGGTGACTGATCCGACGATTAACTCTCTGCATGCTGTGCACAGTGCTCACTTGGCTATATTGAACAGCCAGATTACGAATACGAAGTATGTTGAGGATAGGTTCTTGGCTGAGGTTGCTTATATGTTGAAGTATACGACGTTTATACCGCTGCATCCGAAGTATGGATTGTACAATGAGATGATTTTCAGGGCTGTGAGCGCTGTTGAGAGCGGTGCTGCGAGCGCTGAGGAGGCGTTTGACGTTTTCCTGTCTGAGGTTCAGGATACGTTGGGCGACGAGGTTATTATTGAGGAGTAAAATTCCCTTTTCTTTATTTCTTTTCTTTGTTTCGTATGGTGTTTGTTTTCTAGGTTTTGTTATTTTTAAATATTTGTGTGTATTTTATTATTGGTGGTTGTTTGCGATTAATTGTATACGTTCTTATATTACCGAGCTCGAAAACCTAAAATATTGAATGCTGTAGTCACTTTTTCACATAGATGCGACGATTTTAAAACATGTACTTATCCTATAGGTGGTGAAGAGAAGAGATTAGTAATTTTGACATTGACCTGTACGGATACAATCTCTATCTCAGTACACGCTATCGTGGATAATCCTGCTGAGGCTAAGCTTCTCGAAGAATTCAAAGCTATGTGCAGGAAAACAGTAAAATTCACATACTATGAACGTGAACCAAATTGGTTTAGTAAGTTAGCTAAAATAGCTGATAAAATGAAGGGCAGCAAACGAATTATCGATTTACTTAAAAAGAGGGAGAGCGCAAGACCAGCCTTTGGAGAGGGTGAGGAAACCAAGTACATAGTATTTAATGATTCTGTACTCCTCACGTTTAAGGACAAGAGTAAATGGAAAATTATCAAGAAATATCAAGAAGCTTGCAGGAAGATGTCAATGAAGGAGTATGGAAGGATTGGCTTTAGTGTCTTTTTGCCTCGAACCAAATACTACCTAGACGAGAAACTTCACTCAAGCTGGGGTTGAGGGTCGCTACTGTAATGCTATATTATGGTTTTTGTGATTACGAAGTGAGTAACGCTTTTATATTATGAAATCTTCATAACTTTTGAGTGGGGGTCGAATCCCTGGCAGGCTGCGTGCGTACGACGCTGCCATAGGGCCATAATCTTCATGAAATTCAATTTGAGGGCTAGTGCCCGTCTTCGTGGGGATCGCGGGCGGCCGGGCTGAGGGCTGATGTGGGCCCTACGCGATATATTAGGATAAGGTAGTAAGTATGGCTGATAGTAAGAAGGCTTTGGTTGAAGTGGAAGTGGTTAAACCTGATGAGGTTAGTGATGAGGTAGTTGAGGCTTTCATCAAAGCTATAGAGGGTAAGGAAAAGTTTTATACGGTTGAGGAGCTAGAGAAGCTTTTAAAGAAAAAAGATTAACGCTTCTTATAAGCTTTCCTCCTGTGCTCTATCCAGAAAATTCTAACCTCCCTTTTCTCATAGTCTATATAGTAGAAAATCCTATAATCTCCCATTCTAATTCTTCTACCAGAGTATCCAGCAGCCCTTATCACTGGCTCTCCTCGAAGAGCTTTAATAGTACCCTCGGGATCATCGTTAAGTCTACTCTGCAAATCCCGAACAAAACTCATAAACCTATCCAACACGCCGAGACTTTCAGCCTTCTTCACAGCCCTCCTCGCCACGAGAACCCGCCACATAAGCGGCATCCCTGAAAGATTTTGTTCAAACTTCTTTATATTCCTCCATTCAAGGTTCAGGATTACACAGTTCAAATATTCAGATTATAAAACATGGTTGGCAACGCTACAGAGTAACAGGTCCACGCATTAAGAGAGAAAGACTAATCCTAACAATAACCGGAAAACTGACGGAAACAATAATAGGAGAGACAAACCTGAAGTTATCTTTCTTCAAGTTTTGTCAGGTTCGTCTCTTTTTCTGCTAATAGGCATAATTTAAGTTTTGTTCCCAGCATGGCGAGGTCGATTTGATTAAGTATTCTCCTACCTAAAAGTAGTTTGCCGGGCCATAGGATGGGGGTCTCTATGAAAGTCTCGATTTTTCGATTGAATATCTTGGCTATAACTCGGGATCTTTTTAGTGTTACCCGTCCAATTACAGTGGTGTATGTTAGGAAACTAGTGGGAGGGAGTTCTAAGCTGGAAAACTTTTGATAAATTTCGTGGGTAACCATTATGTAGCCCGCGAAGCCCGTATCTATGGGAATTCTATACGTAGCTTTGTAGGAGGTTAACGGGTTTATCAGAGTAACTTCTATGACGGGCTTAGCCACTAGATTTTCCTCGTAGTCGATACAGTTAGCTATCCTATAGAACTCCACGACCATTCGCCTCCAAAACCCTCCTCCTCAAATCCGGGTCTGATAACTAAAGCCTTATTTACGCCCATTTTTCTAAGTTTTAAAACTAGCTCCTCTAGGTTTTCGGCATCAACTATAACTCTCCCATCTCGTATAGCTATGTATTTTCCATAGTATTTCTCCTCCAACTCCCTTTTGTTCAATAGGTAGAATACGGAGTCTCTATTTTCCGCTAGTAACGGTAGCTCATTGATAGCTAGCCATAGCTTAATAGCTTCGGTAATGGCTTCTCTAATTTTCAAACCTCTTCTAGCGGCTTCTGCTTTAAATTCGCGATAAATTTTCTCATTTATGCCTCTTATGATAATATCCATAAATACTATGAATAAGTATATCTAGATAAACTTTTTCATCTTTCGTATTGAATTTTATACTTCTATTTCTCATACTATAAAGTCTCATGTTTAAGCTTTTCAAAAGCTCTTTATCCTTCAACTTTGATAGTTTTGTTTACGTAGTAGTAAATGATGTTGATGCCAGTGTCATTTATAAATATGTGTCGTAATATTATTTAGTAGAAGTCGAGGTAGGGGATTGACTTGAAGATTAGCGGCAAAAGGGTAAAAATTAATTATTTGTACATCTTCTTGGCTCCGGCGACTATTCTAATTGCGATGTTCTTCCTAGCGCCAGTCATTCTGACAGTATTGATAAGCTTTACCTCGATGGACGTCGTGGGGCTTAAATGGGAGTGGAACTGGGGTGAGAACTACATAAGAATGCTCAACGACCGGTGGTCGAGAAAAATACTCTTCAACACGCTGTTCTATGTTTTCACAACGCTAGCCTGTTTTAACGTGGGAATGGCGTTAGTTCTAAGCATTCTAACTACTCACGTCCACGATAAAGTTGGCTCAGTCTTCAGAGCCTTATGGCTACTACCCCGTATAACCCCGTCTACAGTATACGCCGTAATGTGGCTATGGGCTACAGCCCCCTATCCCTTCGGGTTGTGGAACTGGCTATTGGTAAATCTAGGCATAGTTAAGGGGAAGGGTATACCCTTCCTAGGTTACTCCTTCGTAGAGCTATTCGGCTTAAAAATTGTGCAATGGCCTTGGGTTATTATCGTACTGGTGAACGGTTTCGTTGGAGCTTCTTTCGGAATGATTATATTCACCTCCGCGATTAAATCGATACCAGTAGACTTCATAAACGCCGCCAAGGTGGACGGTGCTTCGACCTGGCAGACTGTAAGACATGTAATACTACCTCTCATTAAGTGGCCGATACTCTTCGTCACCGCCTACCAAACTCTATCACTACTGACCTCTTACGAGTACATTTTACTAGTGACTAACGGCGGACCGGGCTTCTATACAACCGAGGTTTGGGCTCTCTATTCTTACCACAGGGCTTTTGAGCAGTACGCTGGATACATGGAGTTCGGCTATGGCGCAGCGCTGTCCAGCGTCTTAGTTGCTATAGGGCTTATAGCCGCGGTGGTCTATTGGAAAGTCTTTAAGTTTAGAGAGTTGATGATAGAACCTAAGATAGAGGTGTTGTAAGATGGTGAAAGTTTTCAATTATGTTAAGCAGTCTATACCCTATCTAATCTTGATAGCGGTAACGATGCCCATAGTGCTCATGTACGCGATGCTTTTCATGGGCTCAGTCAGCAGGTCTCTCTACGGCCTAGTGCCAACGGAGATTAAGTTCGAGAATTGGCAGTTCATACTGACGGGCTATATCCAAGCTCCGGGGACTGGAACAGTAGAAGCAGGTAGATATCCGAACATATATCTCGTGACTTTTAATACTTTCCTCTTAGCTATCTCCGTTGGAGCCTTAGAAGTATTGATGACTTCGCTAGCGGGATACGCGATTTCGCGCTACAAGTTCAGAGGCAGAAACACATTCCTAACCCTAACGCTGATACTCCACGGATTCCCGAGCATTACGCTACTCATAGCCATATTCTATATCCTGAGAGTGACGGGACTATTCGACACGCTATTAGGCGTAATACTGGTAAAAACGGCGCTGGAACTCCCCTTAGGCATATGGATAATGAAGGGATTCTTCGATGGTATACCATGGGACGTCGAGATGAGCGCGTTAGTAGATGGCTGCACTAGACTCCAAGCTTGGTGGAAAGTGATAATGCCGAACGTAAAGCCGGGCATAAGCTCGGTAATGATCTTCGCCTTCCTCTCCGGCTGGTCAGAATTCATGTTCATCTTAGTATTCATAGTATCCAATATTAACTGGACCTTATCAATGTTGGTCAAAGCCATGATCGGCGAATGGAGGTTCGTAGATTACGGAATGCTAGCGGCTGTCTCAATATACTATATGATACCAGTGGTCATATTCTTCCTATTCTTCCAGAAGTACCTACTGAGGATTACCATCGCCAGCAAGGGCGTAGTTTAAAATACCTATTTTTTGGTATTTACGCATATGTTTAAAAAATCGATGGTAGTTGCACCTCCATCTGCTGAGTTTGAAGCAGTAGTGCGCGAACCTCTCGAAGAAGCCTTAAAAGTTCTCCACGAGCTAGGCTTTGAAGGAGTAGAGCTTTCAATTCTAGACCCTACCCGCTTGAATTTAAAAGAGTTGGAAAGCGTATTAGAGGAGTACGGCTTAGAAGTACCCGCCTTAAGCACAGGTTTAAATTATATACACTACGGCTTTAGCCTTTCCAGCCCAAATTTAGAGAAGAGAAGAGCCGCAGTTTCTAGATTGAAGGAATTCGTGGATCTAGGCGAGGCTTTAGGAGCAGGCGTTATAGTGGGATTGATGAGAGGTAGATTGGAGGAAGGAATCAGCAAAGATAAGGCGTATGGGCACATGGTGAGGGGGTTAAGAGAGGTTTGTAGCTACGCTGAGAATAGGGGAGTAAAAGTTTTCTTCGAACCATTAAACAGGTATGAAACACAGCTTGTCAATACTGTAGATGAGGCTATAGAACTGCGGAAAAAAGTGGGCACTAGTGCACTTTATCTGCTTTTGGATACTTTTCACATGAATATAGAAGAACCGATAATCGAAGATTCTATAATAAAAGCTCGTGGATTAATAGGACATGTTCACGTAGCCGATAGTAATAGATACGCCCCCGGCATGGGTCATATAGATTTTAAATCAATATTAGACGCTTTAAGAGAAGCCGGGTATCAAGGCTATCTCTCGGCTGAGATAGTAATCAAACCAGATTTCAGATCTGCCGCTAAAACTACTTTGGAAACTTTAAAAAAAGCAGAAAAGGAAATTTTTAAATCATCTTAACTTCTTCTAAAGGCCTAACCTTTAATACTTCTTTATTGACTAGCGCTGGCGGCATCTCACCTTTCAAAACCGCTACTAGATTATTGGCTGCCAGCTCGGCCATTCTCTGCCTAGCTTCTATAGTAGCGCTGGCGATGTGCGGGGCTAAGATTACGTTATCTAGCTTGGTTAACGGGTGATCGGGCGGTAATGGTTCTTGTTCAAAAACATCGAGAGCAGCACCAGCTATCCATCCCTCTTTCAGCGCTTTGACTAACGCGTCGGTGTCCACCACGGCGCCTCTAGCCGTGTTTATTAGGTAGGCGGTTGTTTTCATCAGTTTTAATTCTTTCTCGCCTATCATGTGGTAGGTTTCCTTGAGCAGAGGGACGTGTAGACTTACGAAGTCTGAGGTTTTTAATAGGGTTTCTAGGTCGACGTATTCTACGCCCAGTTCTTTTTCGACTTTCTCGTTTCTGTATACGTCATAGTATATGACCTTCATTTCAAAGCCTTTAACTTTCTTAGCTACGGCTCTGCCTATTCTACCTAATCCGATAATGCCTAGGGTTTTTCCTTTAAGCTCTGGCCCAGTGAGGAAGAATGGGTTCCAAGGTTTATCCCATTTACCATTTTTAACTACGGCGTCGGCTTCTACTATCCTCCTGGTGATGGCTAGTAGTAGTCCTACAGTGAATTCGGCAACAGCGTCTGTTAATACTCCCGGTGTATGGGTTACGTAGATTCCTCGTTTAGTAGCGGCCTCTACATCTATGTGGTCGAAGCCGACGCTATAAGTGCTTACAACCTTTAAGTTCGGGGCGGCGTCCATAACTTCAGCATCGATTTTATCTGTTAAGAGGCATAATAAGCCGTCTTTATCTTTTACCTTTTCTATAAGTTCTTCGCGGCTGGGAGGCCATTCTTTCGATTCATGAAGTTCTATATCGACGTATTTTCTTAGAATCTTTAAGCCAGGTTCAGGTATAATACGGGTTACATATACCTTTGGCTTTGGCATAATACCACCTGTAAATACTAGAAAATCTCCAGCCTATAAAAATAATTTCCGACTCTCTTTCGTAATTTTTATAAGCTCTATAAACGCAATCGAATACGGGTGGTTCATGTGAGAGGAGCCGTTGTTTATGCGGAGTTTGCTCCTAAACCCGATTATAAAATTAGTGAAGCCGAATTAAAAACGCATAAAGTCATTGAAGGGGCGAAGGTCTGGAAAAACCCAAGACTTGTATTAGAGGAGAGGCCTAAGCCCAAGGTAGGGCCTAAAGATGTCCTGATAAGAGTGAAGGCTTGCGGTATATGTGGCTCAGACGTGCACTTCCTAGAGACGAGTGAAGACGGCTACATAATTTATCCAGGCTTAACTAGATTCCCTGTGGTTATAGGCCACGAGTTCTCAGGCGTAGTAGAAGAGGTAGGTTCACAGGTTAAATGGGTAAAACCCGGCGATATGGTTACGAGCGAGGAGATGTTGTGGTGCGGCGAGTGTACTCCATGTAGAATGGGCTATGTAAACCACTGTATACTTCTAAACGATCCATCGGATTTAGTCTATGGCGAGATAGGCTTTACCAGAGACGGCGCTATGGCTGACTACATAGTAGTAAATGAGAAGTACCTATGGAAAATAGACGCTCTCCTAAATGTCTATAAAACTGAGGATAAAGCTTTCGAAGCAGGTAGCCTTGTAGAGCCGACGTGTGTAGCTTACCACGCAATATTCACAAGAGCTGAAGGATTTAAGCCTGGCAGTTATGTGGTAGTTTGGGGAGCAGGCCCTATAGGATTGGCTGCCATAGGATTGGCTAAAGCGGCAGGAGCTGGCAAGATAATATCCTTTGAGATTAGTCCTCAGAGAATAGAGCTAGCCAAGAGCATGGGAGCCGATTACGTCTTCAATCCAATAGAACTACAAAAGAACGGTGTGCAACCCTATGAGAAGATATTGGAAGTGACAGGCGGAGAAGGAGCAGATATGCACGTTGAAGCCGCAGGAGCTCCAGAAAAAACCTTGCCTCAAATGCAAAAAAGCCTAGCCATAGGAGGCAAGATCGCGTGGATAGGAAGAGCCCCCAGCGAGGTTCCCATATACCTGGAAATATTCCAAGTAAGAAGAGCGCAGATATTCGGGAGTCAGGGACACAGTGGCTGGGGCAATTTTAGGAATGTGATTAGATTGATGGCTGCAGGAAGAATAGATATGACCAAGATCATCACTAGCAGGTTTAGCCTTGACGAAGTGGAGAAAGCCTTCAAGAGGGCTCACAAGAGGATCGACGGCAAAATCACCATTAAACCTTAGAGCGATATCCTTTTATTTTCCTTCATGATCTCTAACCATGGTGGAATGTATGTCTAACTATCAATCTCGATTTTCGATACCAATATTTAATAAATTCGGAGAGAAGATGTACCTAGACCAGATGACAGTCGAAGAAATCAAGGAAAGAATTAAAAAATGCGATGTAATATTTGTGCCTTGCGGCTCTATCGAAAACCACGGATTAGCCGCCCCTGTTGGTGAAGATACGTTAATAGGAACTTATATCGCGGAGAGAGTAGCATACGAAACAGGAGTTACGGTGGCGCCACCCATAGTCTATGGTTCTCATCCATCACATCACTACGGAATGCCGGGAACTATTCCTGTAAAAAAAGAGGCTTATATTGACTATGTAGTGAGCGTAATTAAATGGCTAAGTAATACGGGTTTTAAGAAGATAATACTTTTTAACTCACATGGTCAGGAGTACGTATTGCCTATAGCTAAAGATAAGGCTATAATTGAGGAAGGAGTTCACGCCTTAATAATGGTCACCAGTTGGTGGGCATGGGTTAGAGATGTTATAGTAGCTGGGAGAGAGCTTAAACCCGGAGTAAAACTGGAAACTCCCTTTGTCCATGCGGACGAGTTAGAAACCAGCGTAACGTGGTATGTTGCGGAGAAGTTAATGCGCCTAGACAAGTTAAAAGACGCTGATGCCGAGAGAATGGTTGGCCTGATACCGGATAAATGGGTCGATAAGGCCGGAAATGTATACGGTAGGCCTTTCTCATGGTTCGACGTGAGCCACTATATGGAGATACACCACTATCCCAAGGGCAGCGTGGGTTATCCAAGTAAAGCTAGCAAGGAGAAAGGAGAGGTTATAGTAGAAGAGGCTGTAAAGAGGATAATCGAGTTCGTGGAGTGGCTTAAAAAGGAATATCCTCCAGGTAAAGTACCCAAGGTTTGGCCAGAGCCTGGAGATTTTAAATTTTAGCTTTTTCTGATTTTTTGTGCTGTCAAGTTAAGTTTCCGTTGCTCGGGTGCTTGCGAGTTTCCAGACTTAAAACTCTTAACTTAACAGCACCTGATTTTTAGGCACTAGGTTTTTATCGTTTTCCAACTAATATATTTAAGAGACTAGGCTGGTGGCTATGACTAACTCTAGGCTTATATGGATAGACTTAGATAACCTAGTTCTCATGGAAGATAATCCGAACGAGATGACACCAGAAGAATTTCAACAATTAGTTGAGGAAATGGCGATACAAGGACCTGAGAAAACCATGCCTATAGAAGTATGCTACAGCTATGACGGCAGGTACTTTGTAGGAGATGGTTATCACAGGGTTAAAGCGGCGGAGAAGCTCGGGTGGAAGAAGATAAGAGCTGTGCTTTATCCTGAGCTTACTCCAGAGGATATGAAAGTGCTCTCTTTTAAGAGGAATAGGACTAGAGGTACTTTAAACCCTATAAAAGAAGGTCTACTATTTTTGAAAGAACAGGAGAATGGCTTAACTATAAAGAAGATAGCCAAAAAGTATAACGTTACGGAGGATTATATTAAAAAGAGAATTATAGTTGCTAGGAATATACCAAGAGAAGTTTGGTCTAAAATAGAAGGACGATTAGGCGTAGGTTACTGGTATGAAATAGCCCGCCTTAAAGATCCTAAAAAACAATACTGGATAGCTAAAAAAGCTATAAACGAATGTTTGTCTAAAAGAGAGGTAAAGCAATTAGTCGATTATCTTTCTCTTCCAACAAGTGTCGAAATTCCAGATTTTACTCAAGATTTCCTATCTCATATTTCGCCTAGAAAGAGGAAAGGTGATACGAGCAGAAGTATCTCTCCCGATTCAACTATGGGAAAGCTTAAGAGAGAAGTAGAAGTTAACGTAGTCAAGGAGTTTTTCGAAAAAGTAGCTTTCCTAGAGGTAGCTGAGGTTTTTTTAAATAATTTAAAGAATATAGTCAAGAGCGAAGTTTTCCTCAAACACCTAGAATACTATATAATTTTTAGAAGAAAATTGTTAAAAAGTACGATCCTTTACAAACGATCAGGCTCTCTCTATAGAGCTGTTATCTCCGATAGAGAGTTAAAAATAGATATGAAAGTTAGCAAAAAATTTAGAGCTATACACTATGCTTTGAAAATATTGGATCCTCAAATTCAGTCATTTGAAAGTGTAGATTGGAGCCGTGAAGGTAAATGGTTTAAAATATTAGTAAAGAATTTTGATAAACTCGATTTTCTACAGATAGCAAGTGACGCCTTAACAGAGGATGAGCTAAAACTCCTAGAGGATAAGCTGATTTCTATTAAAAACTTAGTCGAGAAGAGGGTGATAAAGATAAGTAGTAAATAAGCCAGTTTATTTTTAAGCTAGAGAAAATGTCTTCTTATAAGAGGCTATGGGCTAAAGTTAGAAAAGTTATAAGAGAAGCTGACGTAGTGCTTGAAGTAGTGGATTCTAGAGATCCATACGGTACTCGATCGGAAGAATTAGAAAAAATGGCTAAAGATTTAGGCAAGCCTTTGATCATAGTCATCAATAAAGCGGATTTAGTTCCGAAAGAAGTTATGGACAAGTGGAAGCGTGTTTTAAGCAGGGAATATGAAACTATTTATATAAGTGCTCGTGAGAGGCTTGGAACGAGGAAACTCTGGGTAGCCATTAAAAAAGTGACTCCTAGAAAACCCATAAAAGTCGCTGTAGTAGGTTACCCCAACGTCGGTAAATCGACTATAATAAACTTGCTCAGAGGTAGGCACAGCGCCGGAACTTCTCCCATACCGGGGTATACTAAACATGTTCAGCTCGTAAGAGCAGCCACTTGGCTCAAAGTGGTAGATACTCCCGGAGTAGTGCCGCTGAGGGGTAGCGAAGAAGAACTCGTATTTAAAGGAGCTTTAAGCCCCGAAAGCTTAGAAGACCCCCTCCCTGTGGCTTTAAAGTTAATCGAAGAAGGATTATCAAAGGATCCTGAAGTATTTAGGAAAACGTATGGCGTAAAGGGCGATGATCCTCCTACAATTGTAGAAAATTTAGCTAAAAGACGGGGTCTGTACTTAAAAGGTGGTAGGCTTAACGTAGAAGAAGCGGCGAGAATTATAATAAGAGATTGGCAACAAGGTAAATTAGTATTCTTTTACACGCCGGAAGATTATAATTTAGAATAGAGGTATTTTATAATATTCAATAGCTGATACATGAATGAAGCGTGGAAGGTCTGAGAAACTCGATGATGTACTCAAATAAACTAAAGCATCTCATTCTCTAACTGATCTGCCTTCTCGATAAGCCCATCGATATTCTTAATGAGACTTTTCACACTACATTTGGGTAAACCCGTAGTACTATGAGAGTCTGGAAGATATACTATCGTACGTTTATCCGCAAATACTCTCTCGTTAATCATAAATGGCTTATCCACCTTAGCCTTATGCTCGATTTCCACACACGTAAAATTCTCAATTCCAGCTAAAACCCCTATTACAGAATCTAATAATAGCCAGCTTATCCCCAACCCGGCCAGGCCATAAGCGCTATTATAACCACTAATCACGCTTATCCTAATTAAACGTCCTTTCCGTAAAGCAGAAACGCGGCTATAGCCTAACCCCGCTCTCTCTAATCTGCCATTTAATTTCTCCGCAAGTTTCCTCAGATAAATCTCGCCTTTTTGCTTATTTCTCAAATACCATACTAAAACCAATACCACGAATCCCGCCATAACCACGCCTAATAACAAATTAATAGATAAGAGTAGAGCCACCGCGATTACTGTTAAGAACAAGCCCGCATAACCGATATAGTTTCCAACTTTTATCTCTAACATGATACGACCTTACACCATTCTATATTGTTAAAGGTATATTAAAGTCTATGCA
>Ga0164311_10000973_pt1 | contig 13508 bp, 8 predicted proteins | sample GuaBasSedimGuay2_FD_121796 | JGI IMG/M metagenome (GOLD analysis project Ga0164311, IMG submission 121796) | Subseafloor sediment microbial communities from Guaymas Basin, Gulf of California, Mexico - Guay2, Core 4569-9, 9-12 cm | ecosystem: Environmental > Aquatic > Marine > Hydrothermal vents...
AGAGAGAATAGAAGTTTACAGAGTCTCCTTGGCTTATGCTGAGCCGTTTCGAATAGCCTTAGGAACAAGCGTGAAAAGCGAAAACATAATTGTAAAAGTGCAGACCGATTTTGGAGTTGAAGGTTGGGGCGAGGCCTCTCCAAGCTTCAAAATTACAAATGAAACTCCAGAAACGGTTGTTGACGCATTAACGAAGATGGGTCCGGAACTCATTGGAATGTGCCCTTTCAAAGTCGAACAGATAATTGAGAAAATGGATGAAATAGTTAACGGAAACACAAGCGCAAAGGCAGCAATAGACATGGCTATATTCGATGTAATCGGCAAGAAAACCCGAAAACCAGTGTCCGCCTTGCTAGGCGGATACAGAGACGAAGTGCTGACGGATATAACTATAGGAATAAAAAGTCCAGAGGAAATGGCCAAATCAGCAGTAAAATACATCAAAAAAGGATTTAAAATACTAAAGGTAAAAGTTGGGGTTAATCCCTCAGAAGATGTTGAAAGAATAAGAAGAGTACGTGAAGCAGTCGGATCGGAAATTAAAATTAGAATTGACGCCAACCAAGGATGGACGCCTAAAGAGGCAGTAGAAGTCATAAATAAGATTGAAAAGTATGATGTAGAGCTTATTGAACAGCCAGTTAAGGCTGAAGACCTAAAAGGACTAGCAACCGTAAGGAAAAATTCTTCAATTCCAATAATGGCTGATGAATCAGTTCATTCTCCAGAAGATGCCTTAAAGGTCATTAGAGCAGAAGCAGCCGACGTAATAAATATCAAACTGATGAAAAGCGGCGGAATATGGAAAGCCATGAAAATAGCGGCAATTGCCGAAGCAGCTAAGATTCCATGCATGGTTGGATGCATGGGAGAATCCAACCTTGGAATAACCGCGGCAGTACATTTCGCCGCAGCTGTAAAAAATGTTCAATATGCAGATCTAGATGCGGACTTGCTTCTAAAGGATAAGCTTGTCAAGAGAGGGGGAGCAAAAATAAGGGATTCCAAAAGGATTCCTCCTAAGAAGAAGGGGCTTGGGATCACAGCATTTAACGAGAAACTTCTTGGAAAACCAGTAAAAGTATTCAAATAGCCTTATTTGAAAATTTTTCAACAATGTTCTTTTAATCCTTTTATACTTCCGGCGGTAACATATCAACAGTGTTCACCGACGCCAGTGGAGATTATGTTTAGAAAAATTCTGATAGCAAACAGAGGGGAAATCGCCTGTAGAATAATTAGAACTTGCAGGAAGCTTGGAATAAAGACTGCAGCCATATATTCTCAAGCAGACAAAGAATGTCTACATGTCAAACTTGCCGACGAAGCCTATTTTATAGGGCCGCCTGAACCGGAGAGAAGCTACTTAAATATAGAGAAAATAATAGAAGTTGCAAAAAAGTGCGATGCCGACGCAATTCATCCAGGATACGGCTTTCTAGCAGAAAGAGCAGATTTCGCCGAAGCATGCGAAAAAGCAGGAATAAAATTTGTAGGTCCAACAAGTTTGGTTCTAAAAAAGTTAGAAAATAAAGTTAAGACCAGAGAATTGATGAGTAAAGCCGGAATAAAGATTATTCCCGGAAGCGAAGAATCAATTGAAGATTTTGACGAGGCGCTAAAAACGGCGAAGGAGATAGGGTTTCCAGTTCTGGTGAAGGCTTCTTATGGCGGCGGCGGGCGGGGAATGAGGATTGCCAAAAACAGAGAAGAATTAGAAAAAATATTTGAAATAGCTAAGAGTGAGGCTAAAACAGCTTTTGGAAAGCCGGAAATTTATATCGAGAAATATCTGGAAAAACCAAGACATATTGAATTTCAAATTTTGGCTGACAGGTACGGTAATATAGTTCATCTCGGCGAAAGAGAATGCTCAATACAAAGAAGATACCAGAAGCTTCTGGAGGAAACTCCTTCTCCCGCCTTAAACGAGGAACTGAGGAAAGAGATGGGAAGAACAGCAATTAGGGCGGCTGAAGCATGCGGCTACATTAACGCGGGAACGATAGAATTTCTATTGAAAAACAGAGAATTCTACTTTCTTGAAATAAATAAAAGAATTCAAGTTGAACATTTAATAACAGAGCTAGTTACAGACATTGACTTAATCGAGCAACAGATAAGAATTGCCCAAGGCGAAAAACTGAAACTAAATCAAAAAGACATCGCCATAAACGGCTGGGCAATAGACTGCAGAATAAACTGCGAAGACCCGCAGAGAAACTTCATTCCATGCCCAGGCAAGATAACCAAACATGCAACGCCAAAAGCAGAGTGGATAAGAATAGATACTCATCTCTACGAAGGCTATGAAATACCCTACTATTATGATTCATTAATAGCTAAGGTCGCGGTGAAAGGTGAAAATAGAAAGCAGGCTATTGAAAGAATGAGGTTCACGTTGGAAAATTATGTGATAGAAGGCGTCCCGACAACGCTGCCATTTCATTTAAGCATTCTTAAAAATAGAAAGTTCTTAGAGGGAAACTATCATACTGAACTCGTAGAGGAAATTGAAAGACTAACCGAAATAGCGGCGATTTCGGCGGCCATAGCGATACGATGTTTATCACCGTACAGTCTAACTATTAGACGTAGAGAAAGAGAGAAAGATGAGTGGACATTTTATGGAAGAAAGGAACTAATGGAAAAGAACTATCTAATTGGCTTTAAATGGCTTAAATGATACCATATTTTCAAGATTTTCCTATAAGATGGCCGCCGAAGCCGAGAGCCCAAAGCAATATTGGATAGGCAATCATACGTTCCATTCCACCAATCCCCAATCCCAAATGGAGACCCATCCCAAAAAGAGCAAGTGCCAAAAGCGATAATAATCCAAGAAAAACTGACAAATAGGAAAACGGAGACTTCAGAACCCTAAAAGAGGAAATAGCGGATAACGCGCCAAAGAAGAATGCAATAAACGAAAAGACTGGATGCAATACCTTGAAACTTTCAGGAAACAGTCCAACCCCCATTGCACCGATACCCGTCAGGAAAAGACATGCCAGAAATGGTTTGTCATCGAAAATATGTCGAATAAGATAGGTAGCAACAATTGCTAATAAGCCAAGTAGGATTATTGAAGAGTTGAATATATACGCAACAGATCCTGCCTTTGAGATTTCTCCAAGGTCACTAATATAATTGGATGAGACACTATAGTTTGGATATAATGCTTCAGATATTATCATTGCCAAGATAAATTGGGCGCTGGCAATAAAAACGAGTATACCCGCCAGTCTACTAGCATTTCTATAACTGCAGCTCATGAACAATAATTTCTACTCTTTTGCATTTAAATTTTAGGAAGCGATCTTAACAACTAACGTGTTTTCTTCTGTTTTTTGATAAAATGTCTTTTCACAGCTCTTAAGTATGCATTAAACAGCAGATTCCCATCTTTAGGAGAATACCTAAAGTTTCCTCCAATTTTCTTATAGATATTCTTCATAATCTGCAGCTCAATTATTTTGGCGCCCATTCCAAATATATCTTCAAGAGCATCAGAAAATTCCTCAATTTTAAAGGGAATTTGCCCCTTTTCGATCATGAATTTTTCTTCAAGATGGCGATAAATCACCTTTTTCGCCGATTCCCCTAACGAAGAAAGGGCCTCGTCGATGGCTTCAAGTAGCAAAACGTTGAATTCATAATCCGTTACAGTCTCACCAGACGGATCACTTAACCTCGCTAACCGAGCAATTTGAGACATCTTACCAGACATTTTTGTCGCCATGTGTAGTTTTGTTAAACATTTTTCGCGTTTTACTCTAATACATCTTAAATCGTAATATTTAATTTACCATATTCCCATTTTCGATATATTTCAAAAATTGACATAAGTTCGTTTATGTCAATTATAGAGGAAGAGAGGCCAAAGAAAAAGAGCCAATAATATTGTCATAAGTGAACCTAGGATATCGAGAAGCATTCTAGCCTTGATCATTTCTTGCATTTTCACTTTTCCACCGCAAGTTCCAAACAATTATAAAACCTTTGGTAAAGAAAAGACTGATCTTCAAAATAACTCTGTCTGGTATCGCGTCTTAGTTGTACAGATACGGTGCAAATTGAAAACTACTTCGTAAGCTTTATTAGGAAGATTTATAGTTTTAGGTTTTTAGCTTCAGTATGATAGGCTTAGTTTGGAGACCCATAGTTTTAAGGGGTCGGATGACCGGCCCGTTGGAGGAATTTCCCAGTTTGGAGAACATTTCAATAAAAGAGGTTGTGCGTAATTTGTTAGTTTGGAAAGTAAAGCTTTATGGAGGAGAGTTTAGGTTTGGGCATGTCTGAAATTACCCCTGAAGACCTATTTGTGCTTTTGCAGGCCTTCTTTAAGGAGAAGGGCCTTGTAAGACAGCATCTCGATTCATACAATGACTTTGTAGAGAATGGATTACAGCAAATAATCGATGAGATTGGCGAGATAGAAATTGAGGTGCCAGAGAATCCATACAAGATTAAGCTCGGCCAACTCTGGGTAATTGACCCCCAATCCAGAATTAGCGGACCCTACACAACTGAGGTTGATGGGACAAAACATGAAATTTATCCTATGGAAGCCAGATTTAGAAACCTCACGTATGCTGCGCCGCTTGCCCTTGAAATGACGCCAGTTATCGATGGAAGGGAACAGGACACAGAATTGGTCATGATAGGCGACCTACCTGTAATGCTAAAGTCAAAACTTTGTGTACTTTCTCAGATGACTCCTGAAGAGCTTATCGCCCACGGAGAAGACCCAAACGATCCGGGCGGATATTTCATAATTAATGGTTCTGAGCGTGTAATTGTTGCTCTTGAGGATTTGGCTCCTAACCGTGTAATAGTGGATATTGACGAACGCGGAGCCTCGCCGGTTTATCAGGCTAAGATTTTCTCGACAACTGTTGGTTTTAGGGCTAGAATAGAGCTTAAGATGAAGTCTGATGGAGTGCTTTACCTAAACATTCCGGGTGTTCCAACGGAAGTTCCATTCGTTGTTGTGATGAGAGCGTTAGGTCTTGAATCAGACAAGGAAATTGCAGATGCAGTCTCTCTAGACAAGGCAATTCAGAATGAACTTGAACCTTCATTTGAGAAGTCTGCGGGTGTGGAGACGGTTAAGGATGCAATACTTTACATTGGAAACCGTGTTGCCCACGGCCAAGTTGAAGAGTATAGAATCCAGAAGGCTGAACAAATTCTTGACAGAAACTTTCTGCCTCATCTTGGAAGGAGAAAAAGCAAGCGTAGAGATAAAGCCCTCTTCCTCGGCGAAATGGCATGTAGGGTAATAGAGCTTAAACTTGGAAGAAGAAAGCCAGATGACAAAGACCACTTTAAGAATAAGCGTTTAAGACTTGCTGGGCCTCTTCTGGCGGACCTATTCCGGGTTGCTTTCAGAAATCTCTGCAGAGACATTAAATATCAGCTTGAAAGGATGGGCGTTAGAAGACAGATGATCATTAATATTTCTGCGGCTGTTAGGCCGGGCATAATAACTGAGAGGCTTCAGCATGCTTTGGCTACTGGAAATTGGGGAAGAGGCCGCGTAGGCATAACTCAGCTTCTTGATAGAACAAACGTTATTTCAACATTAAGCCACCTGCGCAGAATTCAATCTCCGTTAAGTAGGAGTCAGCCTAACTTTGAGGCCAGAGACCTACATCCAACCCATTGGGGCAGGCTCTGCCCAAATGAAACTCCTGAAGGTTCAAACTGTGGATTAGTCAATAATTTGGCTCTTCAGGCATGCATTTCCGTTGGGGTTAATCCGGAAAAGATTAAGCATATACTCTATCGTATGGGAGTTGTTCCAATAGATGAGGCAAGCGATGCGCTTAAGCTTACTGGAACAAAAGTTTTCGTTGACGGGTGTCTGATAGGCTACACGACCACTCCGCTTGAAATAGTGAATGAATTCAGAGAGAAACGGCGAAGAAATGAGATTCCAAGCATGGTTAGCATAGCCTACTATTCGAAGCTCTATGGACAAAGGGAGGAAATCTACGTTAACTGCGATGAAGGAAGGGTGCTAAGGCCATTAATAATTGTTGAAAACGGCGAACCCAAACTTAAGCCAGAACACGTCGAAAAGATTCGAAATGGAGAATGGACATGGGAAGACCTAATTAAAAACGGCATAATCGAATATGTAGACGCTGAAGAGGAAGAGAACATATATGTAGCATTAAGCTTTGATGAGGTTACTCCTCAGCACACGCACGTTGAAATAGCCCCATACACAATCCTCGGAATATGCGCCTCTCTAATTCCATACGCAGAACATAACCAGTCGCCTAGAAACTCCTACGAAGCCGCCATGGCCAAACAAGCCCTTGGAATTTACGCCGCCAACTTCAAGAATCGAGTTGATTCCCGCTCTCACATACTTCATTATCCGCAAATTCCACTTGTTAAAACAAAGCCTATGGAGATAATTGGCTATGACATGCGGCCGGCCGGCCAAAACTGTATAGTAGCGGTCCTTTCACATGAAGGCTACAACATGGAAGACGCTCTAATATTCAACAAGGCATCAATAGAGCGAGGCCTCGCCCGCTCAACCTTCTACCGCATCTATGAGGCAGAGTGCCGCCAATATCTAGGCGGATTAAAGGACAAATTTACAATCCCAGAGCCCGGTTTGAGAGGCTATAGAGGCGAACAGTATTATAGGCTTCTTGAACCCGATGGAATAGTAAGCCTCGAATCCAGAGTTTCAGGCGGAGACGTCTTGATTGGAAGAACGAGTCCGCCGCGGTTCCTCGAAGAATACAAAGAGTTTGAGGTTAGAGGCCCATCGATGCGTGATACCTCTGTCGACATGAGGCCTTCAGAAAAGGGAATAGTTGACGCTGTTTTCTTAACTGAAAACAGTGAGGGAAGCAAACTTGTCAAGGTTAGGGTTAGAGACCAAAGAATACCTGAACTGGGCGACAAGTTTGCGTCGAGACACGGCCAGAAGGGAGTTATCGGAATAATCCTTCCGCAAGAGGACATGCCGTTCACAGAGGAAGGAATAGTTCCAGACATAATAATTAATCCGCACGCCATACCTTCAAGAATGACCATCGGACAATTCCTAGAGTCCATGGCCGGAAAAGTAGCGGCCATGAGAGGGAGACCAGTTGACGGCACACCCTTCACAAACGAAGGGCCAGAAGCTCTCAAGAAGGCGCTGATAGATCTAGGATTCAGCTATACCGGGAGGGAAGTCATGTACAACGGGGTAACAGGCGAGAAATATGCCGTAGACGTCTTCATAGGTATTGTTTACTACCAGAAGCTCCATCACATGGTTGCAGACAAGATACATGCAAGAGCCAGAGGACAGGTTCAAATGCTTACTAGACAGCCTACGGAGGGAAGAGCACGCGGCGGCGGACTGAGGTTCGGCGAGATGGAGAGAGACTGCCTAATAGGGCATGGCGCCGCCATGCTTCTAAGAGATAGGCTTCTAGAAGAATCTGACAAGTACTTACTCTACGTATGCGAAAACTGCGGTTTCATAGCATACTACGATATTAAACAACGAAAATATGTTTGCAGAATATGCGAAGACAAGGCAAAGATATCGCCCGTTATCGTATCTTATGCGTTCAAGCTTCTCCTACAAGAATTGATGAGTCTTTGTATAGCCCCAAGATTAAAGCTTAAGGAGAAGGCCTAAAATGGCGGAGTATAGCGAAGAAATAGTTCATAAAGCCATAGATGAAATCCGATTTGGAATTCTGTCTCCTCAAGAGATTAGAAAATATTCTGTGGCTGAAATTCAAACGGCAGACACTTATGATGAGGACGGAGCACCCATAGCGTCTGGCCTAATGGATGGGAGACTTGGAACCCTGGAGCCTAGACAGAGGTGCAGAACATGCGGAAACACAGCCATAAGGTGCCCTGGGCATTTCGGCCACATAGAACTCGCAGTTCCAGTCATACATGTAGAATTCACTAAGATAATTCACGACCTCCTAAACGCTACTTGCAGAAACTGCGGTCGACTTCTGCTTCCATCTGCTAGAATAGCTAAGCTAAAGGCAAGAATGAACCGGATGAAGCAAATATTTGGAGAAATCCCCACATCATTCTTCAAGAAGGTTTTGCAGGAGGCGAAAGGCAAGGAATGTCCTCACTGCGGAGCCGCCCAATACAAGATTAACTTTGAAAAACCAACCAGGTTCAGCGAAGAAATTCCAGGCAGTGGAGCCCAAGCACTCACTCCAAGCATGATTAGAGAAAGACTTGAAAGAATCCCCGATGAAGACCTAGAGATTCTAGGCTTCGACCCTAAGGCGGCCCGTCCAGAATGGATGGTATTACAAGTTTTGCCGGTTCCCCCAGTTTATGTTCGTCCCTCAATTACACTTGAATCTGGGATACGTTCTGAGGACGATTTAACCCACAAGCTGGTTGACATTATAAGGATAAATCAGCGTTTGAAGGAAAACATGGAAGCTGGAGCGCCAACGCTTATAATTCAAGACTTATCTGAGCTTCTGCAATATCACGTCACAACATACTTTAATAATGAGGCCTCTGGAATTCCGCCCGCGAGACACAGGTCTGGAAGAGCCCTAAAAACGTTAGCCCAAAGGCTGAAAGGTAAAGAGGGAAGATTTAGAAGCAATCTTTCCGGGAAGAGAGTGGACTTCTCGGCTAGAACGGTTATTTCTCCAGACCCTAACCTTGACATAAACGAGGTTGGGGTTCCGCTTGAAATAGCCATGAGACTTTCTGTTCCTGAGAAGGTTGCTGAATGGAACATTGAGGAAATGCGTAAACTCGTAATTAACGGACCTGAAAAATATCCAGGTGCGCTTTACGTTGTCCGTCCAGATGGAAAACGCATAAGACTGGAATTCGTGGCGGATCGAACGAAGATTGCTGAGGCACTGCAGCCCGGCTTTATAGTTGAAAGACATCTTAGGGACGGTGACATAGCCATTTTCAATAGGCAGCCGTCCCTTCACCGAATGTCAATCATGGCGCATTACGTGCGAGTTTTACCCTACAAGACATTTAGGCTTCATTTATGCGTCTGTCCACCCTATAACGCTGACTTCGACGGCGACGAAATGAACCTTCACATCCCGCAAAGCGAAGAGGCCCAGACCGAAGCTAGGCTTTTAATGCAAGTTCAAGACCAAATACTTTCACCTAGATTTGGAGGCCCAATAATTGGCGCTATAAGAGACTATATTACAGCGGCTTTTCTGCTTACGAGAAAGTCCACGCTTTTAACGAAAGATGAGGTTTGCAGACTTCTTCTTGCAGCTAAGTATGATGGAGAGTTACCGGAGCCAGCCGTCAAGAAGCCTCAGCCCATGTGGACAGGCAAGCAAATTTTCAGCTTGTTCCTTCCAAAAGGCTTCAACTACGTTTTAAGAGCTAATATTTGCCGTAGCTGCCCAGAATGCCTCTACGAAGAATGCCCATATGACGCCTATGTTGTAATTAAGAACGGCCAACTGGTCAGCGGGGTCATTGATAGAAAAGCCATAGGGGCAGAGCAGTCTGAAAGCATTCTCCACAGAATAGTAAAAGATTATGGAACCGAAGCCGCAAGGGAATTCCTTAACAAAATTACCCAGCTTCTTAAAGAATTCATGACCATGCGGGGATTCAGCTACTCTTACAATGAACTTGAACTCTCGCCGCAAGCCAGAAAGAAGATAGAAAAGATACTTCAAAAATACGAGAGAAGAATTAGAAAGCTGATTGAAGACTTCAGAAAGGGAACATTAGAGAAACTTCCTGGACAAACACTTGAAGACTCATTTGAAATCTACGTTATGAACGAACTGGCTAAGGCAAGAGACGAGGCTGGAAAAGTGGCCGACGAAGATTTCACAATGGACAATGCTGGGCTAATCATGATAAGAACTGGAGCCAGAGGCTCAAGCCTGAACATTGGACAAATGGCCGCGGTTGTTGGGCAACAGTCAGTTCGTGGAAAAAGGATAATGCGTGGCTATTATGGAAGGGCACTGCCACACTTCACTATTGGTGATCCTTCACCGAAGGCTAGAGGCTTCGTTTACTCTTCATATCAGTCTGGATTGGACCCGATAGAGTTCTTCTTCCACGCCATGGGAGGCCGCGAAGGCCTAGTCGACACAGCTGTTAGGACGCAGCAAAGCGGCTACATGCAACGTAGGTTAATAAATGCACTTGAGCAGCTCCGCGTGGAATACGACGGCACAGTTAGAGACGCTACTGGAACCATTGTTCAATTTAAATACGGCGAAGACGGGGTTGACCCTGCGAAAAGCGACCACGGAAAAGCAGTTAATGTAACCCGTCTAGTAGAGCAGCTAAAAATAATTGAAAAAGGAAAACCGGCGTCGAAGGAATACATTGAAAAACGTTTGAAAGAGGTAGAAGAGGAGCTAACACCACTACTTATCGAAGAGCTAAGAGAAGCCCTGTTTAAGACCCAATTAACAAGAAAAGGTGTAGAAAGAGCTATTCAATTAACGGTTGAACATTACAAGAAAGCTCAAGTCGAGCCGGGTGAGGCTGTTGGAATAGTTGCCGCCCAGTCAATTGGAGAACCCGGAACACAGATGACCCTACGAACCTTCCACTACGCGGGAGTTAGGGAACAAAACGTAACCCTTGGACTCCCAAGATTAATAGAAATCGTTGATGCTAGGCGGGAGCCCTCAACACCGATCATGACCGTCTACTTAGATAAGGAGCATAGAAAGAAACGTGAAAAAGCAGCGGAAGTTGCAAAGGAAATAATTTGTACTCTGCTAGAGGACGTTTCAAAGGCAATTTATGAGGATGCTGAAAAAGAGGAGATTGTTGTCGAACTTAACCCTTCATTAATGGAAGAAAGGGGAATAGCAAAGGAAGAACTAGAAAAGAGATTAAGAATACCCAATTGCACTGTGAAAATAAGAGGAAACAAAGTTCGCATTAAACCCAGAAAAGTTGGAGATTTAAGGAAACTATTAGATAAGATTCCAAAACTGCACATTAAAGGCGTTGCGGGCATAACACGAGTTCTAGTCACAGAGGAAGAAGGAGAATGGGTTATAAGGACAGACGGCTCTAACCTTCCGAAAGTGCTGGAGATTCCAGGTGTTGATCCAACGAGAACCGTTACAAATAACATTCATGAAATTGCAAGGACATTAGGCATTGAGGCGGCTAGAAACGCCATAATCAATGAGGCTAAAGGCGTTTTGGAGGAGCAAGGGCTGGATGTTGACGTTAGACATGTGATGCTTGTAGCCGACATAATGACGCTTGACGGTCGGGTTAGACAGATTGGAAGGCACGGGATAAGCGGTGAAAAGGCGAGCGTATTGGCTAGGGCAGCATTCGAAATTACAGTTCCTAACATTGTTGAGGCTGCAGTTAGAGGTGAAAGAGACCCGCTCAAAGGGGTAACCGAAAACGTTATAGTTGGCCAGCCTATACCAATTGGGACTGGCTTAGTTGATCTTTACATGTCTGTAGCAGCTTCGGAAGGGGAGAGTGAAGAATCCGAATGATAGACATTGAAAAGGCGATAGCAACGGCTGTAAAGACCGGAAAGGTTGAGTTCGGCGCGAAAAACGCAATTAAAAATGCAAAGCTTGGAAGAGCCAAACTCATAATTTTAGCTTCAAACTGTCCCAAAGATATAAGGGCGGACATAGAATACTACTCGAAACTCTCAAAAGTTCCAATCTACATTTATAAGGGGACTGGAATAGACTTGGCGACTGTCTGCGGAAAACCCTTTATTGTTTCAGCGTTAAGTATAAGAGACCCCGGTGACTCAGAAATTCTTAAAATAGTGAAGCCTGGCGAAAGCGATGAAGAAGAATCCGGCGAGGAGATTGAATGACGAGCGGAATAAAGTTTACGGCGGAGGAAATGCGTTATATTGCCCTTTTCGAAAGCATAACCGGGGCGACTGTCCGCGACTGTATAATAGACAATGAAAACAACCGAATAATCTTTGTTGTCAAGGAAGGCCAAATAGGAATGGCTATAGGAAGGAGAGGCAAAAATATACGTTTACTGGAAAGAATGACCGGTAAAAAACACGAGATAATAGAATATTCAGATGACCCAGCCCAATTTATTAAGAACGCACTAAAACCGGCAAAAGTTCAAGAAGTTCGCATTACAGAGCGCCCAGACGGAAAGAAAATGGCCGTAGTAACAGTCTATCCGCGTGATAAGGGAGTAGCCATCGGAAAGAATGGAAGAAACGCTGAAAGATTAAGATTTTTGGCTAAACGCTACTTCCAAATACAAAACGTAAACATAATATAGAGTTGTATTTTCATAAGTTATTGAAAAGACTCGAATTAGAAAAAAGGGGAAATTTAGAGATTATTTTAAAAGAGCTTTCCAATTGCAGCCGTTGAGTTCGAATATGAAGCATTGTATGTTATTGATGTTAACGTCTTTTGGAGTTAAGAATATTAGTTGGATTTGTTGTTGTGGAGCTAAGTCAACTCTTGCACTGTCATCATGAAGTAATTCTGTTGTTACTGGTCCTTGTTGGCTGTGCCATGCTAGGATTAGTTGGCATTCGTGCCAGTTTCCTTCGCTGTCAACCGCGTACAGCTTTACATAGTCTATGTGGCTGGTATAGTTGTCGAGTTCTCTTAGCTGAAGCATGCATACTCTGCCTATGGGGGTTAAATGTTTCAGTGTATAGTCGACTGTGACGTCTTGGCTTGCATGAATATCTAATAATGCCTCCTTAGTGAAGGCGGTTCCGTTCCAGCTGAAAAGAGTTGGACAGCCTCCACCGCCTCCGCCGCCTCCACTACTTATGGTTACCATTAGACTTTCGGACCAGTCGCTTAACAATCCATTAATGTCTTTAGCCCTAACACGAACGTTATATGTTCCTTCAGAACTCCATGTGTGAGATGCTGAAACCATTACTCCAGACGGGTATGGCCCTATAGTCGTTGTTGAGCCGTCATCCCAATCAAAGATATAATAAATATCATCACCGTCAGGATCAGTTGTACAAGTGGAGTAAGTATATGATGTATCGGTATACCCAGAAGTTGGGCCATCTGGCTTACATGGAATGTTTGGCGGTTTATTAATAATCTCTAACGAAATAATCATATCATCAAAGTCTTTGTCTCCTTGACCGTAAAGGTTTTCCAATCCGATTAAATACATGTCAGGGTTATCTAAGTTTACGTACACTTGTGCATGTTTTAGGCCGTCAGGATTCTTACTTGTCTCTGTAAAATATCTGTGCTCAGGCGTGCAAAGTGAAAGGCCAAAGCGAGTGTCTGCCTTAAAAGTTTTGGTTACAGGCGGCTTGATATAGCCATAACCTCCATCTGCCCCCGAAAAGATGAGATTATAATTGGCAGTTCCAACAGGATACCAACTTAAATCATTAAAGTCGTAGTAGCCGGCAAACTCTGCATAAAGTTTTACTTCGTAAATGCCAGGGCTAAAGGTTTCAGCAGTTGAACTTTCTAAGTTTATAAAGCCTAATGTATTTAATGCTGTAGCCAAGCCTGGCCCTGGGG
>Ga0164311_10000974_pt1 | contig 13507 bp, 6 predicted proteins | sample GuaBasSedimGuay2_FD_121796 | JGI IMG/M metagenome (GOLD analysis project Ga0164311, IMG submission 121796) | Subseafloor sediment microbial communities from Guaymas Basin, Gulf of California, Mexico - Guay2, Core 4569-9, 9-12 cm | ecosystem: Environmental > Aquatic > Marine > Hydrothermal vents...
AAGCGTGATATATCTTCTCCACTATACACTGAGATAATATCAGCCCCCGCCTCTCTTACATCTGTTGCTGTTGCACCAAGTGCTCAACTGGGGACAGGTCTCTCTCTTATAGAGGCGTTTTTAGATAGAGCGTGTAAATTGCGAGTTAAGTCAGTTCTTACATCTACCGATATATGGAATAGGGGTGCGAAGCGAACCTTTGTGAATGCCGGCTTCACATTCCTTAACAGGCGAAGGGAATTCAACCGTTATGTAGATATTTATATCTATCGCTGTCCTGATAATATATGAGTTTTGTATGATAGTATCTGTATAGGGATTTCTACTTCCCCCTGCCCATAACTATCCCGATTATCCTCTCCGCAATCGGGTCTGGAACTATTTCATAGTGGTGGAACTCCATAGTGAAGGTTGCTCTGCCCTGGCTTCTTGACCTCAGGGAGGTGGCATAGCCGAAGGTCTCGGCAAGTGGCACCAGGGCGGAGATTATCTGTGCCTCAGCCTTCTTATCCACATTCTCCACATCAGCTCTTCTTGCATTCAGGTCATTAAGTATTTCACCTACATACTCAGGAGGCGTTACCACCACAATCTCCATCACCGGCTCAAGAAGGATTGGGGATGCATTCTGCATTGCCTTTCTGAATGCCATAGATGCTGCTATCTTAAATGCTATGTCAGTTGATTCGCCGGGTTTGTATGCACCCCCGGTAAGTGTTGCCTTTATGTCTATCACAGGATATGATGCCAGAACTCCAGCGGTAAGTGACTCCTCAAGACCCTGCCTCACCGCACCCACAAACTCGGGTGGAACATCCATACTATTAGCCCTGTTTATAAAAACGAAACCTGCTCCCCTTTCAAGTGGTTCAACTCTGATACTGACTCTGGCAAACTGGGTTTTTCCCTGTGCCTCTCTATCAAAGGTGCTTTCGCCTATACCAGATTCAAGGATTGTCTCTTTATATGCTACCTGAGGTTTGCCCACATTTGCCTGGACATTAAACTCTCTCGTCATTCTGTCAACCAATATCTCCAGGTGTAATTCGCCCATACCAGATATTATTGTCTGTCCGGTATTCGGGTCTTTAGAAACAATGAATGTCGGGTCTTCCTCTGCTAGATTACTCAGGGCTTTGTCTAGCTTCTCTTCGTCCACCTGACTCTTCGGTTCAATGGAAACTGATATAACCGGCTCGGGAAAATGTATCGCCTCTAAAACTATTGGTTCTTTTATATCACAGAGTGTATCTCCGGTTGCCACATTCTTAAGACCAACTACTGCGGCGATATTCCCGCATTCCATTTGTTTCTTTTCTTCTCTGTCGTTGGCGTGCATCTCTAAAAGCTTTCCAATTCTCTCTTTGGACTTTGTTCTTGGATTAAGCACAGTATCGCCCTCTTTGAGGATACCTGAATATATACGGATGAAGGTGAGCCGTCCTGCATATTTGTCTGTCATTATTTTGAATGCCAATGCGGTTAGGGGCTCATCGTTATCAGCTCTTCTCACCAACACATCTTCTGTTTTTGGGTCAAATCCCTCTACCGGTGGAATGTCGGTGGGGGAGGGAAGATAATACATAATGGCATCAAGTAATGGTTGAATACCTATGTTTCTCAGTGCTGCGCCTGGGAGAACAGGAATAATTTTGTTAGAAATTGTAGCCCTTCTCAGCGCTTTTCTGAACTGCTCCTCGTTGGGCTCAATCCCCTCAATGTATAATTCCATTATCTGGTCATCTATTTCAGCAAGTGCTTCAAACAGGGCTTGTCTTTTCTCAATAACCTCGTTTTCATAGAAAGATGGTATCTCCAGTTCTTCATATTTAGCACCAAGGTTATCAACAGTGTATAGGTATGATTTCTGAGATATTATGTCTATTATGCCTTTAAATTTCTCTTCTGAGCCAATGGGAATTGAGATGGGTATTGCGGTTGCTCCCAGCTTTTCGCGCATCTGTTCAATTACGCTGGAGTAATCTGAAGCCAGGCGGTCTAGTTTATTTACAAAAGCAATGCGTGGAATTCTATATCTATTTGCCTGTCTCCATACAGTTTCGGATTGAGGTTCAACTCCTCCTACTCCACAGAATACAGCGATTGCTCCATCAAGAACACGAAGAGACCTTTCAACCTCCACAGTGAAGTCAACATGTCCTGGTGTATCAATGATATTTATGCGGTGTTTCTTCCAGTAGCAGGTTGTCGCAGCAGAGGTGATAGTTATTCCTCTCTCCTTTTCCTGAGCCATCCAGTCCATCTCTGCTGTGCCATAATGAACTTCACCTATCTTATAGGTCTTACCAGTATAATAGAGCATTCTCTCAGTGACGGTGGTCTTGCCGGCATCTATGTGCGCCATGATACCAACATTTCGGATGTTCTCTTTTATAACATTCTTTTTAGTCATAATCGGATACAATAAACCCCCCAATAATTTAGGGGGGATTAAATATGCTGATGTGTTTACCAGCCAAAGTGGGCGAATGCTTTGTTTGCCTCTGCCATTCGGTGTGTATCTTCCTTCTTCTTTATTGCTCCACCTGTATTGTTGTAAGCATCTATTATCTCCTTAGCCAGGCGTTCTGCCATAGTATGTTCTGCTCTTTTTCTTGCTGATTGCAGAATCCATCTAATAGCCAGAGATGTGCGTCTTTCTCCTCTTACTTCTATTGGAACCTGGTAAGTTGCACCTCCTACTCTTTGGGACTTTACTTCAAGAATAGGTTTGACATTTTCAATTGCTTTCTCAAAGACCTCTATGGGGTCTTTCTCCATCTTACTGGCGATGATGTTCATAGCATTATAGAATATGTTCTCTGCGACAGATTTCTTCCCTTTTTTCATCAATTTATTGATGAACATAGAGACCAATACATTACCAAACCTCTTGTCCTTGAAAGTTCCTCTCTTATCTACTTTTCCTGACCTTGGCAAATAGCATCATCCTCTCAAATATTCCTACTATTATATCAAAACTTACAATTTATAATTATTTTTTTGGCTTTTTGGTTCCGTATTTGGAACGGGATTTCATTCTTCCTTCAACACCTAGAGAGTCGTGGGTCCCCCTTAATATGTGGTATCTTACTCCAGGTAGGTCCTTTATCCTTCCACCCCTGATAAGCACGATTGAGTGTTCCTGCAGATTGTGTCCTATTCCAGGGATATATGCGGTTACTTCTATGTTGTTGGTTAACCTTACCCTTGCAACCTTTCTCAGTGCAGAATTCGGTTTCTTTGGAGTGATAGTCCATACCCTTGTGCATACTCCTCTCTTCTGGGGGCAACCCTTGAGAGCAGGCGATTTTGACTTCTTTTTTACAGATTTTCTTCCTTTTCTAACTAGCTGATTTATCGTTGGCATATCTCCTCCATAGTATTAATTTATCAGGTATTATAGCAATATTATGCTCCTGTCTCTATCTTTTCTTCTTTCTCTATCTCTTCTCTCTCTGCTCTTTCAATCCTTTTCTGCTCAATGACTTCACCTATTTCTCTCGAAACTGCTTTAAGATAAGGTTCCCTGTCAATGGTTCCTGTTCCAGCGGGTATGAGGTGACCTATTATTACATTCTCTTTTAAACCCTGAAGGAAGTCGCGTTTTCCAGCAACAGCGGCTTCAGTGAGAACCCTGGTGGTCTCTTGGAACGAAGCAGCTGAGATGAAACTGTCGGTAGATAAACTCGCTTTGGTAATGCCCTGCAATATGGGGTGAGCTGTTGCGGGCTTCTTCTTCTGCTTTATCAATGATTCATTTACCTCTTTGAAGGTGAACTTGTCAACCTCTTCGTCAGGGAGGAATTCACTGTCCCCAGGGTCGTCTATTTTGACTCTTCTGAGCATCTTAGAAACAATTACTTCAAAGTGTTTATCATTTATCTTGACACCTTGAAGACGATAGACCTCCTGTATTTCGTTTACTAAATATTTCTGAACCTCTTTGTCGCCCTTTATCTTGAGGACATCATGGGGATTAATCATGCCTTCACAGAGCTGTTGCCCTGCATGTATATAGTCACCATTTTGAACCTTTAGGTGTTTACCTAAGGGTATCAGATACTCTCTTTCTTCAACATCTCCATGAACTACGATGGACCACTTATTCTTGGTTATGCCTTTGAACTCTACCCTTCCATCTATCTCTGTGACGATTGCAGGGTCTTTGGGCTTTCTTGCCTCAAATAAGTCCTGAACTCTCGGTAGTCCTCCAGTAATATCTCGTGTTTTTCCTATGCCCCTTGGAATCTTGACGAGGATATCCCCTGCTTTCACACTTTCACCATCTCTCACTATAAGATAGGAGCCAGAAGGCACTGAGAAGGTGGATTCATTATCACCATCTTCTGGTTCTATGATAATCCTTGGGTGTAATTTCTTATCCCTGTAATCGGTAATCATGCGCTGTCGCATTCCAGATGTGTCTATCTCTTCTCTCATTGTGGCTCCTTCCACAATGTCAATATAATGAACCTTTCCTGATATATCTGATAGAATTGGTTCTGAGTAGGGGTCCCACTCAAAGATAATGTCACCTTTTTTGACTTTAGAGCCATCTGAAACAAGCATACTGGCACCGTAAGGAACAATATATCTAACTCTTTCTCTACCCTTTTCATCATTTAGGGAGACCTCACCAGTTCGAGATACAACAACAGTTGTTTCACCATCTCTCTTTATTGTCTTCAACTGGTGGTATTTAACGACCCTATCACCTCCAGAAGTTATCTTTGACTGCTCGATAATTCTGCTTGCTGTTCCACCGATGTGAAATGTTCTAAGGGTAAGCTGAGTTCCGGGTTCACCTATAGATTGTGCAGCAATCACCCCTACTGTTTCTCCGACCTCAACCTTGCGACCTGTAGCAAGGTTTCTGCCATAGCAATTAGCACAAACACCACGCTTACTCTCGCAGGTCAATATTGAACGTATCCTTACTGATTGAACACCAGCATTCTCTATCTTCTCTGATAGTTCTTCGTCTATAAGGGTATTAGCATTAGCAATTATCTCTCCCGTTATGGGATTATACACATCTTCCAGACAGACCCTTCCAAGAATTCTATCACTCAATGGCTCTATGGTCTCTTCACCCGACTTGAGAGCAGTTATGTCTATGCCCATAAGTGTTCCGCAGTCCTCTTCCACGACAATTACATCATGTGCTACATCAATGAGGCGTCTTGTTAGATAGCCAGCATCAGCCGTCTTGAGAGCAGTATCTGCTAGCCCTTTTCTTCCACCATGAGTGGATATAAAGTATTCAAGGACACTTAGTCCTTCACGGAAGTTTGAGGTTATGGGGTTTTCAATAATCTCGCCCACCTCACCTGTTAATCTCTTCTGGGGTTTAGACATCAGACCTCTCAAGGCAGCCAACTGTCTTATCTGAGTTTTGGATGCTCTTGCTCCCGATTGAGCCATCATATATATTGGATTGAAACCTTCTCTATCTTCCTTCATGTTCTTATACATCAGGTCTCCAAGGAGGTCTGTGTTTTGAGTCCAGATGTCAACTATCTTATTGTATCTTTCTCCCTCTGTTATTATCTGCTTTTTATAGTCCCTCCAGACTTTTTTCACTTCATCTTGAGCATCTGCGAGTATTTTGTCTTTTTCTGGCGGAATGAGGATGTCATCCACGCACATTGATATGCCATATATTGTAGAATAGAGAAAACCAGCATCCTTCAACTTGTCAAGCATCTCTACTGTTTTTGCATTACCAAGATTCTTATAAGAAAGTGCGACTAATTCAGTTATTTTGTCCTTGTCTATCAATTCATTTATAAATCTCAGTTCCTCGGGAAGAAGTTCATTGAATAATATCCTACCAATAGTGGTGTCTATTATTTCACTACCATATCTCAACCTGATTTTAGCATTTCTTCCAACTATTCCCTGTTGGTATGCAGATATAGCATCATCCATATCAGAGAACAACATACCTTCGCCTTCTTCTCCAGATTTCTCTTTTGTCAGAGCATATAGTCCAAGGACCATATCTCTTGATGGGACTGCCAGTGGACCACCATGTGCCGGTGATAAGATGTTTCTGGAAGATAGCATAAGGATGAGCGCTTCAAGTTGTGATTCTACTGAGATGGGAACATGAACAGACATAGTATCACCGTCGAAGTCAGCATTGAAGGCGGCACATACCAGCGGATGAACCTGTATAGCATCGCCTTCAACTAGGACAGGTAAAAATGCCTGAACACCCAGGCGGTGGAGGGTTGGAGCTCTGTTTAGCAGAACAGGATGGTCTCTTATCACTTCGTCGAGAACATCCCATACTTCTGGTCTCGCCTGGTCCAGAAGCTTTCTTGCACTCCTGATTGTGTGAACAAATCCCTTCTGCTCAAGGCGTTGGATTACAAATGGCTTAAAAAGTTCCAGTGCCATTCTCTTTGGAATACCACATTGGTGTATCTTCAATTCTGGACCGACGACGATAACTGCCCTTCCTGAATAGTCAACTCTCTTGCCCAGAAGATTCTGGCGGAACCTGCCCTGCTTACCCTTTAATGAATCTGTGAGTGATTTCAAAGGGCGGTTGCTCGCTCCCCTTATGGTGAAACCCCTCTTTCCATTGTCAATGAGTGCATCTACCGCTTCCTGAAGCATTCGCTTTTCGTTCTTTAGAATTACCTCTGGAGCCCTTATCTCAATCAATTTGCGAAGACGGTTATTTCTATTTATCACCGTTCTGTATAGGTCATTTAAGTCACTTGTAGCAAATCTACCACCATCTAATGGAACAAGTGGTCTTAAGTCAGGTGGTAGAACCGGTAGATTGACCAATATCATCCATTCAGGTTTATTGTTGCTCTTCAAGAAGTTATTTACTTCCCTAAGGCGTCTTAGGATATTTCTCTTGGTCTGTTTTGACTTGGTTTCTTCAAATTTCTTTCTCAAATCACGAGAAAGTTCTGCTAAGTCAAGTTCTGAAAGCAATTTTTTTATTGCTTCGGCTCCCATCTCTGCTTTGAAAGCCCAGTTGGTCTTTTCACCTAAAATGTTATATTGGTCGGGCGTTAATAACTGTAGCTTCTTGAGACCAGTAACCTCAGGGTCACCAGGGTCTAGGACTATATATGATGCATAGTATATAACTCTCTCAAGTTCTCTTCCAGATATCCCAAGTAAGAGGGCTATCCGGTTAGGTATGCTTTTAACGAACCAGATGTGTGCACAGGGTGAGACCAATTTTATATGTCCCATTCTCTCTCTGCGAACCCGTGATTCGGTAACCTCCACACCGCACCTATCGCAAATTATTCCCCTGTTTTTTATACGCTTATATTTGCCACAATAACACTCCCAATCTTTGGTGGGACCAAAAATCCTCTCACAGAACAGACCATCTCTCTCCGGTCTGAAAGTTCTATAATTTATGGTCTCTGCTTTCTTAACTTCACCTCTAGACCATGATAGTATCTTCTCAGGAGAGGCGATTTTAATTGCAAGAGACCGGTAATTTAGTTTATCAGTTCTTGTGCTGGTATTAAAAAAATCATTATACATCCTATAAAATTCCCCTTTTTATAAAAATATACACTTCTACCAGTTCAGTATTTTAACTACTGCTTGAACTGACTAGATAAGTTTATACCAAATATATTGCTAAATGTCAAATAAAAAAATATGTCAAATCTTAGTGTTTCTCTTTATGCAGTATTTGATATTATATTCATCTGATGGTTTTTAAATACAAACTGCTATACATTCTTTACTATTTCCCCCCCCTTGGTGGAGCAGGTGTTATAAGACCTCTTAATTTCGTCAAGTTCTTACCTGAAATGGGGATTGAAGTTGATGTGCTAACCATAAAGGAAATACACTACCACTCTTATGACCAAAGCTTGCTAAACCAGATTCCAAAATCAGTAGATATTAAAAGGGTAGAAACCCCTGAACCACTGAGATTGGTGAGGGTAATAAAGGATTTAGTCAATCTATTCAGAGGAGAGAATTACAGACCACCAGATAGAATTTCGTATGGTAGGGCACCAATATATAAATTATTGAGGTCCCTTATACCACCTGATGAGAAGATATTTTCTGTTCCATCACTTGTGTTTGGAGCATTGAAAATGTTATCTGAGAAGAAATATGACTGGATTATGACATCAAGCCCTCCCGACTCATTTCATCTGGCAGGTTTAGCACTAAAACATCTTACAGGCATACCATGGGTCGCTGATTTTAGAGACCCTTGGCATACCCACCATTTGAGGAGGGACTTGAATATTGTGTCTTATTATATTGACGCTCTGATGGAGAGGCAGGTAGTGGGAAATTCTGACCTGATAGTGACCACAACACGTTCTCTTGCCGATGAGTTTGTTCAAAGATATAATTTTCTTGAAGAGAAAAAAGTTGTAACCATAACAAACGGCTATGACCCTGATGAGGTGCATTACAGACCTAAAATGCACGAAAATAAATGGTTTGTTTTCCTTAGCTGTGGGAACTTTACCGGTAGAAGGACTGCTTTACCTTTCCTTAAGGCAGTGAAGTTGCTTAGAAACTCTAATTCGGAACTGGCAAATAGATTCAGGTTCAGATTCATAGGTGCATTCAGAGAGGAGGAAGAGGTATGGATAAGAAATGTGGGTCTGACAGATGTAATTGAGATTGAAGGTTATAAAGAACATAAAGAAATGTTAAAAGAGATGCTTGAAGCGGATGTCTTGCTTCTTGTGTTGAATGAGGAGTTTGAACCCACTCGTATTCCGACCAGGGTATATGAATATCTATGGGCGGGGAAGCCAATACTTGCCATTGTTCCACCCGGGGATACTCAGAGGATTATTAGAAAGCACAATGCTGGGTTATGCATTAACTCGTATGACCCGGAACAAATTATGAATTCTATCGTTGATGTGTGGAATATGGTGAGGGGAGGGTTTGTAGTTAACAGGGAGGGTATTGGAATCTATTCGCGAAGAGAATTGACCAAAAAACTTGTAAAATATCTGAAACAATTGATATAATAACCTTATGAAGTTGGTGAAGTATTGCTTCATTTTTTTGTTTCTTATTGAATTTATCCCCATATACAGCCATTCCGAGCAGATTGATAAAGATTTGTTGCTGGAGGAGGTTAAAACTATTAAACCTCCCTCTACTGAGCTTAAGGAGAAGGAAAAACTGTACGAAACGAGACCTGTCCGATTTGATTCATCAATTGAAGAAGTGTTAGATGAGACACAATCTGGGCAGATAGGGATAGATGTAATAAGAGAGGATATAGATGGGGTGGTCTTTGAGATTACATTCCCCGAGCCGAAGTTCTCGGAGAAGCAGATAGAGGGCAGATTATATACAGTCGTTGATATTCCAACCAATAACTCCTTACTTGAGCCCGGACAACCGAATCTCCCATATGAAGTCATTATTGTAGCAATTCCTCATAATTCACAGGTAACACTTGATTGCTCTATTGAGGAGCAACAGATATTTAATAGTGTTATACCAAGCCCTACACCGCAGATAGTGGTAAATAAAGACCCGAATGGTCTTGAGTATCCAGAGTATATTGACACAATTGATGAAAGTATATATGGGGGGAGCGGTATTTACCCCAATCTAATAGCCGAGGTTGAAAGCACGGGTGTTGTTAGGGGATTTTCTATTGCCAGTGTGGCAGTTTATCCTATTCAATATGATGTAGAGGCGAAGAAACTGGTGTTTAATAAGAAAGTGAAGGTGAGTGTAGGTTTTGTTGGGGGGGTGCTATCAGGAGATACTATAAACAAGGGTGATATCAGTGGTGCAGAGAGAGAGTTCATAGATTTCTTCAGGAAGGTAGTAGTCAATAAGGATACCTTTATGACATTCAGATACAGGGATAATCCCCCAACCTATAATAGTTTCACCGTTTATGATTTATATGACGATGGTGATGTATATAAGTTATTTGTAAAAGATGAAGGAGTTTATAAGGTTACATATGAGTGGTTGGTCAATCATGGTGTGTGTGTGTCTGGCGTCGCCTCAGATAGAATAAGGTTATATACAGGTGACCATCGTGACCTTATTGAGGAATCACCTGAATTTGAGCAGCCAAATGACAGTATATATGAAGTTCCCCTTATTGTATTTGATGGAGGCGACGGGATGTTTGATGAGGGTGATTATTTCATCTTCTATGGATTTGGGACCTTCTTCATGGATGAAAGTCGCCAGTATCATAAGAGTTTCTATTCAGAATACAGTGTATATTTTCTCACTTTTGGTGTTGAAGGGAAGGGTATGAGATATTCTGATGTCTCATTACCACCCGATGAGGGTATAGAGGTTCAGAGATATTATCTTAAAAAGGACCATAGAGAGGAAGAAAAAATCTATGCGGCAGATGGATGTTATGGAAATCCAAGGGAGGGTGACGATTGGTATTGGACTACTGTTGGCAGAATTGGGGCATGGGAATACCAGTTTAATATGGCGGATAGGGAACCGGGAGAGGATTTAAGGTTAAGGTTCAGATTGCGGGGAAAGAAGTTAACAAGAACAGAAACATATTATCACATAGTAAAGATATATATAAACTATCAGAATGATGACCATCTGGTATTTCAAAACAATTACTGGTATGACGGCGAGAAGTGGGAATCTGATTGGAAAAATGAAGAGATGCTTGAGGAAGAAGTTGTGATACCATACGAATTATTAAAAGACGAAAATGTTCTAATTTTTGAGAACTTTGACCCCACAGATAGCGAGGATGACATATGGAAGAGTGAGTTCTGGGTTGACTGGCTTGAATTTACATATTGGTGCAAGCTTAAGCCCTATAATGGCAAGATAGAGTTTGGCACCTATGAGATGGAGATGGGTTTTGGACCGGTTGAGAAGATATTTGAGATAGGTCCTTTTGAGAGCAGTGAACTGATTGCCATTGATAGAATAACAAACAGGAACATCAGTGGTGAGATTGAAGAGAGGGATGATGGCTTCTACCTGCGATTCAAAGATGAGTTGTTTCAACCGGCAAAGATTTATGAAATCTATCAGGATAATGCGTTTTCAAGTGTAGTTGATGTTATAAGAGACCAGCCGTCAAATCTTCATGATGTCTCAAACGGGGCTGATGGTATCTATGTGACATATGATTACTACTACGACATAATAGAGCCACTTGCAGAGGTTCACCGACATGAAGGTTACGATGTCATGGTTGTGAAGGCGGAGGATGTGTATGAGGAGTTTGGAAAGGGACAGTTAGACCCCACCGCGATAAGAAACATGCTATATCACGCTTATCACTTCTGGGAGAAGAGACCTACTTTCGTCACTTTGGTGGGATTCTGCACAAAAGACCCTATGGACCACTGGGGGAGACAGAAGGATGTAGGAAGGCTCTACCTCCACCATGGAATGAACAAGATGCACCCCCATTATGAATTCCATACTTCTTACAGAAAGGTCCCGTCGGATATATGGTTTACCTGTCTGGAGGGTAGAGACCCCGTGAAATTCACCCCCGATATGGCTATCTCTAGAATTTCTGCATATGATAGGGAATACACCTCATGGGTGGTGAATAAGTCAATAGATTACTCAACCTCGCCTGACTACGGCGACTGGAAAATAAGCACCACTCTTGTTGCAGACAATGGATTTACTTTTGAGGGACCGGGCGACTTCCCTGAGGATATGGAGGAATTGATTGAATATGTAATGCCTTATGGATTCATACACAAGAAGATATATATGGACCGCCTCAAACACTATGAGGAATATGACCCATCATGGGAGAACAAAGATGGTCTTGAAAAGAGGACTGACTTGGCAAGGAAATATCTAACACCAGAGATATATAGGAATTTCAATTCATTAATCCTCATATTCTCAGGTCATGGTTCATTCAATGTATGGTGTCATGAAAAATTATTCTATGACTGGATAGTGCATCCTGATAATCCATTCCAGGAGTGGATGCAACCAGCTTACAGTGATGAGTATGGTGAATATTTTCCTCACGATGTCTATGAACTGCTTAATTACCATCAGTTCCCGCATGTGATGCAGTTATCCTGTAATTTAGGGCATTTTGACCTTGAGGTCGCTGTGATGAGCGAGAAATTGCCTTATATTAAGGATAAAGGTGCTGTGATGACTGACGGTGAAGACCGTCTTGGGTATGAAAATGAACAGAACAGCTTTAATAACAATATATGGTCATATATCTTTGATAGTAAGATGATACCCTTTAACAAGGTGCACTTTAGTATGGCATATTGGATGGCGAAGATTGAGGCGAATAAGAGTGTTCAAATGCAACATAACCTGATGGGCGACTGTATGCTCTATTTTGGCTGTCCAACCCGGCTCATTCGCCTTGATTCGTATCCGCCCAGGCATAAGAGAGGTTCTATTCTTGAAATAGATGGTGCTATTGAGAACGAAGAGAGCTTCAACGGCTATGCCATAGTCCAGATTGCGGATAGCCCCTTCTACTGTGAATATGAAGGTGAATACCCCATAATCTACAGGGATAGAATTTTAACCAAGACCAGAGTAAGGGTGGAAAATGGTGATTTCCATGCAGAATTACCCATTCCCTATGAAACTGGTGACGGTGATGAGCCAACAGAAGTGAAGCTCTTCATATATGCCTATGATGAGAATAGGGGTTTAGAGGCAATGTTGAATGAGGATGTGCGTATTGATATAGAGGATTACAGCTCTTCATCAGATACCCAGGGACCATTGATTACAGTGAAGGCAGGAAGTCAGAACTTCATGGACGGTGACTATGTCCCGAAGAAGTGCCCGGTATGGATTGACCTTAAAGATGACAGCGGGATACTCCTTGCTGATTCTGATATAACATCGGCAATCTCATTAGAGGTTACCGGTGAGGATGGTTACGAGGTGGATGTTACCAGATTATTTGAACCAGAGGTTGATGACTACACTAGGGGCTCAATTCATTGCTATGTAGATATACCTGAGGGGGAGCACCAGATAAGGGTTACTGCAAGTGATATATTCGGGAACGAATCAACCTCCTCTATAGATGTGAGGACATCTTCTGGTCTTTCTCTCACAGATGTAATGAACTGCCCCAATCCTATGGTGGATGAGACCAACTTCACATTCAACGCATCCAAGGATATTGATGAATTGAAGATTATGGTGTTTACCTCCTCGGGCAGATTGATTAAGACCATTGAGGAGAGATACTTAAATGCGGGCTATAACGAGATACACTGGGACGGAGATGATTTCAACGGCAACCGCCTTGCTAACGGCGTCTATCTGTATAAGATAATCGCCAGAACCGGAGACGAAAAGTATGAGGCATATGACAAATTAATTGTAATGAGGTAGTTGTGTGGTTAAGTGTTTTCAGATAATGTCAGTAGGAATACTGTTTTTTATTTTTGTTGGCGTTGCCATCTCGGAGGACTATCTATATGCTGGTGACTTCATGGAACTGGGTGTGGGTGCACGCTCACTTGGAATGGGTGGCGCATACTCCGCCATCTGC
>Ga0164311_10000975_pt1 | contig 13505 bp, 15 predicted proteins | sample GuaBasSedimGuay2_FD_121796 | JGI IMG/M metagenome (GOLD analysis project Ga0164311, IMG submission 121796) | Subseafloor sediment microbial communities from Guaymas Basin, Gulf of California, Mexico - Guay2, Core 4569-9, 9-12 cm | ecosystem: Environmental > Aquatic > Marine > Hydrothermal vents...
GCGCAGAGTTCGACAAGATGCTCGACGAGTACTACGACCTACACGGCTGGGACCGCAACGGCATACCTAAGCCTGAAACCCTTCAGAGGCTACGGCTCGACAAAGAGCCAAGCCATAAACTATAGGAGGTGGCTTTAGTGCAGAAGATACTCGTTGTGGACCCTGAAAAATGCACTGGATGTAGACTTTGCGAGGTAGTTTGTTCGCTCTTCCACGAGAAAACCATCAATCCCTACAGGTCGAGGATAAAGGTAGTGAAGTGGGAGGGCGTAGGTATCTACGTCCCCATGGTGTGTCAACACTGTGAAAGCCCTGTATGCGAAGCTGTCTGCCCCATGAACGCTATCGCTAGAGATCCCGATACTGGAGCCATGCTGATAAACTATGACCGCTGCATAGGCTGTAAACTATGTGTCCTTTCCTGTCCACTAGGTGGAGCTAACATAGATCCTAAGACGAGAAAGGTCATTAAGTGTGACCTGTGTAACGGAGACCCTCAATGTGTCAGGTTCTGTGAGACCAAGGCTGTCGAGTTCCTTGAACCGACCGTGGCGAACTTGTTGAGGAAGAAGACAGCTATCGAGAAGTACTCTGAGATCGTGAAAAAGATACCTATCTAACCCCTATATTTTACCTCTCTTTAACCCATCTTTGGGTGTTACGTTTGAAGTTAAGCCGAGAAGCCGTGGATAAGTTAAGGGAGGTTGAAGGGGTCGAAGCGGTCCTCACCGACCCGGAAGACCTCTATGTATATGCTAGGGAGAAACCCTTCTCCTCCTCTCCTCGATATATCCCAGTGGCCGTTGTTAAAGTTAAACCTAATGCTGTGGAGCAAGTTGCTAACCTAGCCGTTAAGTTAGGGTTAACCCCGATCATTAGAGGTGAAGGAGAGCTTAATCAACCCAAACTCCTAGTCATAGACTCCTTCACGACGCCTGACCTAGATCAGCTTGAAGAAGAAGCTAAGGCCGCTGAAGCTAAAATGGCGACAGCTAAAGAACAGGCCCTAAGCGAGATACTTAAAACAGGCATAAACACCCCTAGGAGGTTTAGCATAGCTCTTGAAGGTATCCTTCGATCCAGACAGCCAGAACTCTGTAAAGAATGTAAGGTCTGTACAGGTTATTGTACAGTAGCACCTTTCTTTAACTATGTAGAGACCTGGAGCTCTAAGGGGAGGCTCATGCTCATCCATGGCTACAAGGCAGGCGAGCTTAAACCCACCCCTAAGCTAGCTGAAGTGGTCTACTCTTGTACATTATGTGGAGCTTGCTTTATGAGGTGTCTACACGGAGGCTTCCCTAACCTGGAAACGTTTAGAGCCATCATGGCGGCTAGGAGAGACCTTGCAAAGGAAGGTTTAGCCCCTGAATCCTTCAAAGCGATGGCAGAGAACGTGTCGAGTCTAGGAAATCCCTTCGCCTCTACGCCTGACATGAGGTGGATGTGGCTGGAGGAGGTAGAGCCAGCCATAAAAGTAGGCGGTAAAGCAGAAATACTGTACTGGGTAGGCTGCACGACTGGCATAAGGTTTCCTGAGGTAGCCAAGGCTGTAGTGGAGCTCTTGAGAATAGGCGGCGTGGACTTCACGGTGCTTGGAGAACCTGAAGGGTGCTGCGGAGACCCCCTGTTTCTGGCAGGGATGTGGGAGGAGGCAGAAAAAGCTGCGCTCAAGGTACTAGAGGTTATCAAGAAAGGAGGATATAGCACGCTTGTGACCGCCTGTGCTGGATGTTACCATGCTTTCTCCATCCACTACCCTGAACTACTTGGCATAGAGCTACCATGCGAAGTGCTTCACGTTTCCCAGCTCCTAGAAAGAATGCTTAAAGAAAATAAGTTAACACCGGGGAGGTTGGAGGTAAAGGTATCCTACCATGACCCATGCGAGTTAGGTAGACTTTCAGGAGTCTATGAACCACCCAGAAAGGTGCTACGAAGCATCGAAGGCTTAGAGTTAAGGGAGCCTCGCTTTAATAGAGAGAGGTCAAGGTGTTGCGGAGGTGGTGGAGGACTATGGGCCTACAAGAACCAGGTGAGCATGGATGCTGCAAGCCTAAGGCTTACCAAGGACATACAACCATTAAATGTAGACAAGCTAGTTACCGCGTGTCCCGCATGTTACATGAACTTTAAGTACACTGCCTTAGACCGCTCCCTACCGGTGGAAGTAATAGACCTAGCTGAACTCGTTTTAGAGGCGGTGCAAGTCGAGCAGAAGAATGGTTAAAGTACTAGAAAGGTTTAACAGTGCAGAAAGCTCTATGCGAGCTGAGAAGACATGAAGAGGAAGGTAATCTCGGTAAGCGCTAGGAAAATAGATCTACGTACTGGCTGGGTGGTAGTTTCGAGTAGTGGCAGGATCATGAGTTTTCATAGAAGTAAGAAGGGTGCCGATAAGGCAGCTGAGAGAATGAAGAAGAAGGGTAAGGAAGTGAATGTATATAGAATCGAAAGAGGCCTTCTAGCCCCCGTATAACCTTATAAGAATGTTTTCCTCCACATTAACTTAGGCTGAGGATAATGGTTCTTATAGGGCTTATAGGAAAGACTAACACTGGGAAGACCACTTTCTTCAACGCAGCCACGTTGCTGAACGCTGAAATAGCTAACTATCCCTTCACCACCAAGGAGCCTGAGCAGGGAATAGCCTACGTAAGGTCACCCTGTGTATGCAAGGAGCTCAACGTCAAGGATAATCCTCGCAACTCAGCATGTATTGATGGATGGAGGTTCATCCCAATAGAGGTCATGGACCTGCCAGGGCTAATAAAAGGCGCTTGGACCGGAAGGGGATTAGGTAATCAGTTTTTACAGGCAGCAGCAATGGCGGATGCTCTACTACATATGGTAGACGCCTCAGGCAGTATAGACGAGGAAGGAGAGATAGCGAAGCCGGGCACTGGAGATCCATTAAGGGACGTGTACGACGTCGAGGAGGAGATAGTTTTATGGTTTGCCCACATCGTAGATGGCAATAGGAGCCGGATATCTAAGCTAGTGGCGGGAGGCAAAAGGATCGAAGACGCGCTTTACCAAGTGCTCTCAGGCCTCAAGGTTAAACCTCAACACGTCAAGCAGGCCCTACAGAAGGCTGGGCTTGAAGAAGTAGATTTTAAGGGTTGGAGGTGGGAGGACATCAAGAGCTTTTCCTATCACCTACGGATGGTATCCAAGCCGACACTTATCATAGCCAATAAGATGGATCTTCCCTACGCCGAGGAAAACTACCAACGTCTCGTAGAGGAATTTGGGCATACAACCGTCATACCTTGCAGCGCTGAAGCCGAGTTAATCCTTAGGAGAGCAGAGCAAAAGGGGTTAATCAGGTATGTGCCTGGAGGAGAGATCTTCAAGGTGATAGACGAGTCGAAGCTTACTGAGAAGCAGCGGTGGGCTTTAGACTACGTGGAGCGTAGAGTCATAAATAAGTACTTTAGAACAGGGGTGCAGTTCGCCTTGAACTTCGCAGTGTTTAAGCTGCTAGGAATGAACACCGTTTATCCCGTCGAAGATGAGCGTAAACTAGCTGACTCGAAAGGCAACGTACTGCCAGACGCCTTCTTGGTAAGGCCTGATGCCACTGCCTTGGACCTTGCCAGGATGATTCACTCTGAGCTAGCTAAAACCATGCTTTACGCCATAGATGTTAGGACGGGGCTTAGGTTACCTAAAGAATACGTTTTACGTGATAGAGACGTGATAAAGATAGTGAGCGCTAGGAGAAAGTAAGCATTACAGTTAATGTTTACGCTCCTCGAAGGCTATCATAGTTAACGTGGACCTGACCTTATCGATCCTCCTTATCTTGGTATGTACAATCTCCTTTAGCTTCTCTAGGTCTGGAGCCTCAATCTTGACTACTAAGTCGTAGACGCCGTAGACGCTGTAAGCCTCCTTAACCCCCTCTATCTTCATGAGTTGTTCCAGGATCTCCTCTTCGGCGCCTGTTTCACTATTGATGAGGACGAAGGCTAGGGTCAAGCAGCTCACCTTACAGCTTTCTGTCAGCGGTAGCTAAAAAGCTTTGAGCAGTAGTTTTTCAAGACATAGATAAGCCGAGGCGCAGACCTTGATAACGGTAGATCCAAGGGTCATGGAAAAATTCACTGACCTGCGCGTCATTTTAAGGTTGATAGAGCACTTAAAGGTAGAGGTTGAGGAACCTGAACTGGACAGGTTGAGGAAGGAAGTTGAGGAAGAGGTTAGGTCTAGGTTTAAGGCTGAAGAACTAAAAGACCTACCTGTGTTCAGGGCATATCGCGATTTCTTCTGGAAGGTTGGAGTTGACCCGACTAAGGTTAGACCGGCAGCTGAAGCGCTTATACGTAGAACCCTCGTAGGTAAGCCTGTACCCAGGATAAACACTGCTGTGGACGCCTATAACCTAGCGTCTATGAAAACAGGCGTGGCGTTGGCAGCTTTTGACTACGCTAAAATCAAGGGGGACCTTACCCTTCGCTTCGCTAAGCCTGGAGAGGAGTTCTTAGGTATAGGCATGGATCGACCTAGGAAGCTGAGAGGCGTGGAGGTGGTGGTGGCCGATGAAGAGAAGCTGGTAGCCATCTACCCCTACAGGGACGCGGATAGCTCAAAGGTTACCTTAGAAACCGACAGCATAGCTCTACTGGTCTGCGGTGTCCCAGGCATAAGCCTCAAGGAGCTAGAGGAGGCTGAGAGGCTAGCCGTGGACTACATTATAAGGTTCTGTGGAGGCGAAGCTGGGGGTAGGTTTGTGGCTCCTCTTTAAAGCTAGAGGGCTCTAAGGTACTCAGGTCTCAACACCTGAGAGGCTAGCTTCGGGTTTTTCTCCAGTTTATTAATGACGTAGTCTAGGTAGTCAAGCAATTCAGCCTTATCTTCCGGTAACGTTCCACCTATTGGCAAGTAGTTAGAGGCGTGGTTACAGCGAAAGATACAGTGAGATAAGTTTAGGCCTTCAACCATTAACCTAAGCTCCTTAAGCGACTCTAAGGGGCTTAGCGGCTTGAAAACACCCTTCACCCCCTCCTCATACAGTGGAGTGCCGGGAACAATCATGAGCGTTAAAGCTCCTATGTACGGAGGATCTATCCGGCTCAACACGTCAGCCGTAGCTTTAGCATGTTCAACCCAGCGCTCTACACCACCTAGTCCTAGGATAACCGTGACCGATAGCGTTATACCAGCTTCCTTAATCTTCCTGCAGGCCTCTACCATCTCTTCAGAGCTAACTCCTTTACGCACCCTTCTAAGCACTTCATCATCACCCGACTCCACGCCTAGATAAACCATGCTAAGCCCAGCCTCCCTCAAAGCTCTGAGCTCCTCTACGCTCTTCCTCAGAGCGTCTTGAGGACATGCGTAGCAAGAGATACGTTCAAGTCCTGGAAAACAAGCCCTAAGCTCTTTACAGAGCTCTAAGAGCTTGGAGGTACATAAGACAAGGGCGTTGCCGTCGGCTATAACCACCCTCCTAACATAGGGTCCTAAATGCCCTGCTACACGTCTAATCTCGGCTTTAACCTCGCTTAGAGGTCTAGCCCTAAACTTCTTGTCCTTATAGCTTACGCAAAACGTGCACTTATTCCATGAACAACCTATCGTGGCCTGGATGATCAAGCTCTTAGCTTCGCTCGGAGGCCTATAAATAGCTCCCTCGTAGGTCAGCATCTTCTTCCACATAGAGGTTGACTCCTTAAAAACCTAGCCTGTATAGCGAAGATGTCGATGCGCCTTTGGGAATATTGGTTGAGGAAATCCCTGTAGCGTGGGCTTTTATGATCTATGACGGCTCCTTGAACTAGGTTGCTGAACTGCGTTAAGAACCCGTGTAGCCACCGCTGCTTCATGTTCGTGTTAGCATCGTCCCATAGGTCGCTGACGAGGAGATATGTCCAGGCTTAACGCACTCAGCCCAACGGTTTTAGGCAGCTAGCGGCGTAGTCTATCCACAAAGGCCTTTATCCTCTTAACCCCCTCTAAGATGCGATCTATACTTACAGTATAAGCTAGCCTAAGCTTGCCTTCACCTCCAGGGCCGAAAACGCTGCCTGGAATGGAGGACACATAGGCTTCCATCAACAATCTCTCAGAGAGCTCTTGAGATGTTAAGCCTAGCTCTGAGAAGTCAGGGAACACGTAGAAGGCTCCCTCAGGGAGGGGGCAATTCACCCCTTCGATATCGCTTAGAGCTTTAACCATCGCTCTACGCCTTCTATCGTACTCCTTAACCATGTCATCTACGAAGCTTTGAGACCCTTTAAGGGCGGCTATACCTGCTACTTGAACAAATGCGGTAGGATGAGTTGTAGAGGACTGCTGTATCTTAACCATAACGTCTACGACCTGCCTAGGAGCTATCGCCCAGCCTAGCCTCCAGCCAGTCATGGCGTAGGTCTTCGAGAAACCGTCAACTATCACGGTGCGCTCCCGCATGCTTGGAAGGGTAGCGATGCTTACGTGGCGCCTACCATCATACAAAAGCGCCTTATAGATCTCGTCTGATATCACCGCTAGGTCGTGGTCGACGGCAAGGTCGGCTATCGCTTTTAAGTCCTCTTCAGGCATGATTCCCCCCGTTGGATTATTCGGCGTGTTTATCATAATCGCCTTGGTTCTATCGTTTATAGCCTGCTTCAACGCCTCTTCATCCAATCTATAGGGAGGGCGTGTTGGAACCTCTACCGGCTTTGCTCCCGCCATAAATACACATGCCTTATAGGTAGGCCACTCAGGCGTCAGGATTATAACTTCGTCCCCCTCCTCAGCCAAGGCCATGATTGAAGCCAAGAGGGCAAACTTAGCTCCAGGAGTGACTATGACTTCTCGTTCCGGATCTACGCTAAGGCCAAGCACCTCCTTGACGTGTTCTGATATGGCTTGCCTCAACTCAGGTATGCCGCGGCTCTGAACATAGTGCGTATAGCCCTCATCCATGGCCTTCTTCGCGGCATCCTTGATATGGACTGGGGTATCTAAGTCTGGCTCCCCTACATCAAACCTCACCACGTCACGTCCTTGACCCATAAGGTACTTGACTTTTTCAAGCACAGTTAAGGTCTCTGAAGGAGGAATAGTCTTAGACCTGGAGGATACTTTCAAGACTCACACCTACGAATTAAGGCTAAGAAGGTTAGAGATTTTAATCTTCTTTAGTTCATTAAGGAAGGTTGGAGGCCCGCTAAGTCTATTGATATAGATTAAATAATGAAAGGGAGTCACGTAAAACCTCTTTAATAGATTGAAATAAATCGTAAATGAAGGCCGACAGTTTAGATAGAGTTGTTGAGGGATCAAGGGACAGCGCGAAGGCCAACAATGATGAGACGTTTAAGCTTAAACATAGTAATTCATAAATATTAATTAGGCTATCAATTCTTATGAGGGGGCATGAAAACTTCCACCCATCTCCGTGCTTATGTCGCGACCTTCATAGCCTGCATCCTACTCGTTCCAATATACTGGGTTGGAACCTTCGATCACGAGTTTATAGTGGTGGCTTCAAACATACTCTTCCCCTTAGCAGCGGCAGTGGCTACGGCGATTTGCTTCTTAGCTGTTAAGAAGTACGGTTGGAGAGGTGGCTTACCAAGTGCCATGACTTTCTTCCTTGTGTCCCTTATCTTATGGTTCCTAGCTGAACTTACATGGACTATATACGTACTGCTCTTAGGCATCGAGGTTCCATGGCCATCGATAGTGGATTTCTTCTACATAGCCGGGTACATCCCGTTCTACATAGGCCTCTTAATATACCTAAAGATTTTCCGCAGCGCTTTAAGTAAGGTCAAGATTGGAGCGTTAGTTATCCTCACAGTCTTCCTCGCTGCCATTATAGTGCTGTTCCTAGTTCCTCTCATCGTTACTCCTGAGGTGGAACCCTTAGAACAGGCCTTATGCTTAACATACCCCATCTTAGACATCATCCTCTTTACCTTAGGGCTCGCAGGCGTCTTCGTGTTCATTGGTGGTAGGATAGGTGTTTCATGGCTAATTCTATCACTAAGCTTCCTTATAGACGCGATAGCAGACATTCTGTTCAGTTACTTCGATCTCCTAGGGCTATACTATGAAGGACATTCTCTAGAACTCCCATTCCTTTGGGCCTATTTCGTCTTTACCTTGGCTTTCTACATACATTTAAAGGAGCTATGAGGTGTGCAGTGTGCCCCGCGAAGCAGGGTCTAGGACTTTTAATGAGCTTTTTCTGAAGGCTGTGGAGAGAGGGCTTGGTAAACTTGGGGAAAGCCCTAAGATGGCTATTCTATACCACTTAGAACAGCGCTATTCGATTAAAAAAGATGAGCTATATGATAAACTAGAGGAGCTTTCGCGAGCACTTAAAGAAATGTTTGGGTTTGGAGCTTTAGTTATTGAGGAGTTCATCGCCCGCGAGCTCTATGCGCTACTAGGCTTAAGTTTCCATGAGAAAAAGAACTATAGATTAGCCGACTATATTAGAGAGCTTAAGGAACAGGGGCGTTGCTAGTCGAGGCGATGAGCAACTAGGCGCTTGAAACGAGTAGCCTAATATAGTTCCGTAGCTTAATCCTCCACGATGTCCTTGAGCTTTAAAGTAGTTGCCTCAGCACCTGGAAAAGTAATCCTGACAGGAGAGCACTTCGTAGTGCATGGAGAGCCCTCCCTGGTTATGGCTATAGATAAAAGAGCTTATGTGGAGGCTGTAACCGAAGAAAGGAAGGTAAGGATCGAAGCCCCTGATCTAAACCTTTACTGGGAGGAAGGCTTAGATCTACCTAAACCCCTAGCGCCCTTAAAGCTAATACTAGAAAGATTACTTGAGGAGGCTGCTAAACCTGTAGGTCTAAGGATTAAGGTTAGGTCTGAGCTTCCACCTTCCTCAGGGCTCGGATCATCGGCTGCTATAGCTGTAGCTGCTACAGCTTCCGTGAGCAAGGCTTTAGGGATAGAGTTGACGGAAGATGAAATCTTCGAGCTAGCCCTCGAGGCTGAAAAAATAGTTCATTTAAATCCGAGCGGTGTTGATCCTCTAATATCCACGGTGGGAGGGGTCATAGCATATAGGAGAGGGGAGGGATACGTGGCCGTGGAGGCTGCGGTTCAACCTATCGTGGTGGTAGGGTTTACAGGCTCTAGGAAGCCTACAGGGGTAATGGTGAGAAAAGTGGAGCGTCTACGTAAAGCTCACCCTGAGGTCATGGCACCGCTCTTCCATGCTGGAGGGCACCTAACCATAGAGGCTGCTGAGGCATTAAGGATAGGAGACTTGAAGAGGCTTGGGGAGCTTCTCGATATAAACCATGGGTTATTGTCAGCTCTAGGCGTCTCTACGAGGAAGCTCGATAAGCTAATATACCTTGCAAGGAGGGCTGGCGCACTAGGGGCTAAGTTGACGGGGGCTGGCGGTGGAGGATGTATGATAGCTCTCTGCAGCAATGAAGTTACGGCAGATAGAGTGGCTAGGGCTATCGAGAGGGGTGGAGGTCAACCGTTGAAGGTGAAGCTGGATAATCAAGGAGTGCGATTAGAAAAGTAAATAATGGTTGTTAAAAACTCCATATTCCTTTAAGGTTCTCCTTAAGCCTCATCAAGACACCTTCAACCCTCTTCATAACCTCGTCTTTGGACATTGTCCGCTGGGAAGTAATAGGTAAACTTACACCTGACATTGAAGCGATGGTAGCAGCCACGCTCTCAGCCAAAAACATTCCATAGCCTCCCTCTAAAGCAGCCACAAACCTGCCATTACATGTCGAGGCTGCTAGCTCCAAGGCTTTATTGAAAAGATCCACGTATCCTTGAGTGGAGAGGCCCATCATAGTTATAGGGTCGTCGTGGTGCGCATCGTAGCCTACTGACATGACCACGAATTCAGGGTTAAAGGATCTAGACACAGGCTCCACGATTTCTGCCCAAGCTTTCATGTAAGCGTCGTCAGCAGAGCCTGGAGGTAAAGGTATGTTGATGTTGTAGCCTTTACCTTCACCGACTCCTATTTCATCCACGTAACCTGTCCCAGGGTAGAGAGTCCTGGGGTCTTGGTGGAAGCTAACATAAAGCACTTGACTAGACTCGTAGAAGATGTCTTGCGTTCCATTGCCATGGTGACAGTCTATATCTAAAATCATCACTCTACCTAGCCCTTTACGTCTAAGCAGGTGCATTACGCCTACCGCCACATTGTTGAATATACAGAAACCCTGTGAAGCTGCTCCAAGAGCCTTGCCGTAGACCCCTGCATGGTGACCAGGAGGCCTAACCAGAGCGAAAGCATTGATGTATTTTCCCTCAAGAACTATTTCACACGCTTTCATCACTCCTCCTGCAGCTAAGAGAGCTGCTTCAAAGCTTCTAGGTGAGAGGTACGTATCGCCATCAAGGTAGCGTGTTCCTGACTCTACCAGTCTCTTGACCCTCTCCACGTAAGCTTTATCGTGAACAAGCATTAAGTCCTCAAGAGTCGCTAGGCGAGGCTCTACTATGACGCAGTGTTCCTGGTCGAGGAGGCCGAAGCTTCGGAGAGCCTCCATGGCTTCTTCAAGTCTACGAGGTGATTCGGGATGATAACCATGAGGCCTATGTTCGAGGTAAACAGGGCTATAAATTATGGCTGTGGTCAAGGCCTACACTCATCCCCCTACAAGGAAGGAAGCCCTATCTTAACAGCTTCAACGAGAAGCTTAACACAGTTTTCTAGATCATTTAGGCTCACTACCTCGCTAAAGCTGTGGGTATACCTTGAAGGGATGGAGAGAACTCCAGCCGGTATGCCGCGTTGACTTAAGTGAATCGCCGTGGCGTCGGTCGTTCCTCCTTCCAACACCTCTAGCTGGTAAGGTATACTTGCACGCTCAGCAGCGTTGACAAGCCATTCTCTCACCTTAGCGTTAGCTATAAGCCCTCCTGACAGTGAGTCGCGTCTTCCATCAGCTACAAGTATAACAGGGCCTTTACCGAGCTTCACGGGGGCTTCGTGATCTTGAGCTCCGGGATGATCAGCAGCAATAGTGGTATCTACAGCGACCCCTACCGTTGGGTTGAGGGCAAAGGCAGATACCGTAGCTCCCTTTAAGCCAACCTCCTCCTGCACCGTGAACACGCCGTAGAGTTTAAAGGGAGGATCTTCGATCCTTCGCAGAAGCTCAATTAGCACGGCGCAGCCAGCTCTATCATCAAAGGCTTTACCGCACACTAGATCTCCTCCCAGTTCAAACATGTCCATGTAGATTGTTATGGGATCCCCCACTTTAACTCCCAATGCTTGAGCCTCATTAAGGCTATGTGCACCTATATCTATGAACATCTTATCGTAGGTGACGAGCTGCTTCCTTTCATCCTCCTTCATCACATGTATGGCCTTACATCCAATAACTCCTTCAACCATACCCTTAGAAGTATGTATACGAACCCTCTTCCCTAGGAGGACATGGTCAGGGACTCCGCCTAGCTTAGCGAATCTTATGAAACCTTTATCGTCGATGTGTTTAACTATTAGGCCTAGCTCATCCATGTGTGCGGCTACCATTAGGCTCAAGTCTCCTTCACCCTTTACAGCTATGAGGTTGCCCATAGAGTCGGAGGTGAGGGAAGATACGTGTCCTTCCAGCTCTTTTTTTATCACGTTCTGTACGCTATATTCAAAGCCTGAAGCGCCACATGCTTCAGAAAGATTTTTCAGAAGCTCCTTCATAGACAAGGTAACGTCCCCAACCTCAGCTCCCCAAGCTAGCTGATATAGATTTCCCTTAAGTAGAGGTCTGAAGCTTATCCATGAGCTCCCTAATGGTTAGGGGAGGCTTCTCTCCTCCAAGCCTTAATAGCTTAGAGGCCTGAAGCACCAGAGGAGGCTTCATGTCAGGTAGCTCTAAAAAACCTCTCGTCCATTAAAACAGACCTAGCATCATTACCGCCCAGCAGCACCCCCATTATTCATGACGTAAACCCTGTCAGCCACTCTAGCCACGAACTCAACGTCATGTGAGGAGATCGACGACATCCGTTCAGCGGTCAACTTTCGTTTAATGCGGCTTAGCGCGTAGCCACCGTAGCCCAAGAAGATAATGTATGTAATCGCAGCAGCGGTAATGTCTAGGAAGCTAACGGGCATGTGTATAGCGATCGCTGGGCAGCTAAGTTGAGGGCGCATATAAATGTTACTAATACTTTTTCAGTAACACTTGTATCCCCCTAGCTTATTTAAGCCCTTCACACCAAAAATAACTGGGGGTTTGGGTGTCTAGCGAGGAAGCTCAACTTAAGGAGGAAGGAGTAATTAGAGCTAGCGTATCGTTCCCCCCTGAGCTGCTAAGAGAGTTTGATGAGCTAGCTAAAAGCTTGGGATATAGGAAGAGGTCTCAAGCCATCTGCGACGCCATGAGAAACTTCATCGTGGAGTATTCGTGGAAGGAAGCTCAAGGCAATGTCATAGGAGTGATCTCCTTCATCTACGAGCATGAAACAGGAGCAGTAGCTGAAAGGCTGCTTGAAGTAGAGCATTCCTTTAACGACGTCATCGTCTCCACGATGCATGTCCACCTCGACGAAGAAAACTGCTTAGAAGTCCTCGTAAGCAGAGGGCCAGCTGAGAGGATACAGAAGCTCTCAAACACGCTTCAAAGCCTTCGAGGAGTTAAACATCTAAAGCTGCTCACCACCGCCCTAGTAAAGTAAGAAGCTAAAAAGAGGAGGCTAGATGCCCGCCGACTCTAGGTAGTTGCCGTCATCTACCCTTCCATGTAGGTTTACGTTTCTCCATGAAAGCCTTAAGGCCTTCCACAGCGTCTTCTGTCTTCATCAATTCCTCCACGTATATCTTGGTGACCTCCTCCACAGCCTTCCTAGTGGCAACTATGTCTATGGCTTTCATAAGGGCCTTCTTAGTTATCCTTAAGACGGCGGGGCTCTTATCCTTGAGCTTAGCCACCAGCTCGTTAACGGCTTCCATCAACTTATCTGAAGGAACTGCCCTATTCACTAGTCCGATCTTAGCAGCTTCCTCACCACTGACACGATCCCCTGTAAGTATGAGTTCGAAGGCCTTCATTCTACCTATTAATTGAGGCATTATAGGAATAGCTACAGGGGGGTAGACCCCTACTACAATCTCAGGCTGACCTATCTGGGCTTCTGCGGCAGCTATAGCCATGTCGCACGCTATCATTAGTTCACAGCCCCCACCCAGCGCATGGCCATTAACCGCTGCTATGATAGGTTTATCGACTTCCCACATGGCGTAGAACACGCCGTTAAAAGCCTTGATAAAAGCGTCCAGCTTATCGGGCATGTGGTCGGCTACATCAGCCCCCGCTGAGAAAGCCTTGCCAGCGCCAGTGACAACTATAACTGATACCGCCTCGTCAGAGCCAGCCTTTCTAAAAGCATCAGCTAGCTCTAGTAGCATCTCAGTGTTCATGACGTTAAGCGGAGGCCTATTGAGGGTTATCCAAGCCACGCCATCTTTTACCTCATAGAGAACGTCTTTGTAAGACAACCAACAACCACCCCTTCATTGTTGATAAAACCAGTATTTTAATGTTGTGAAA
>Ga0164311_10000978_pt1 | contig 13489 bp, 8 predicted proteins | sample GuaBasSedimGuay2_FD_121796 | JGI IMG/M metagenome (GOLD analysis project Ga0164311, IMG submission 121796) | Subseafloor sediment microbial communities from Guaymas Basin, Gulf of California, Mexico - Guay2, Core 4569-9, 9-12 cm | ecosystem: Environmental > Aquatic > Marine > Hydrothermal vents...
GAATAACACCATGGCATCAACAGAAGAACGAATGCGCATATTAATGATGATCCAAGAGGCAAAGATCAGTGCCGCTGAAGGGGCAAGGCTGATTGAAGCCCTTGATGAGATCAAAGAAAAACCCAAAACATCCAAATCATCTGCAAGTGACAAATCCTCCCTCTCCGGTACTGGTGTCCCCAAACCACGCTTCCTGCGGGTGAGGGTTACCGATTCAGATTCAGGTAAAACACGTGTAAATGTTCGTCTTCCTGTTTCTCTAATCAGCTCAGGGTTACGTTTAGGGGCAAAATTCGCTCCTGAAATTGAAGGACTCGATGAAGACGTCCTTAAAATCTGGCTAAATTCTGGTGAAATCGGTCAAGTCGTTGATGTTTTTGACGAAAAGGACGGAGAACACGTCGAGGTCTTCCTGGAATAAGAACCTTCCACATTAACTATTTTACATATTTTCATCGATCTTGGATCGAATAGTTATTTCATCAAATTCAACAAAACAAAATTGGATATAATGCTATTGGCTCTCGTGGGTTGCTGGTAGATTTATGCCATAATCAGATATGTAAGGGCATAATATATCATGGAACAAGAAACTACCAGGAAGATACCTCTCCTTTCACCTGTCTTAAAACTTTTCCTATTTGCAATGATCCTGGCCAATGTGGCAGGCAATATGTACGGTTCCCTGCTGCCCCTCTATCTAAAATCTCTCAATGCCAGCGTTGCCCAGATAGGCATTTTCTTCACAATTGCCCAAATCATCCCGCTTGTGCTCCAGATCTTGGGCGGTTGGATTTCGGATAGCCTCGGCCGTTTGAAAAGCATCGCATTGGGCAGTATAGCAGGCGTCCTCTCCTATTTCGGACTGATCCTCGCACCTACATGGCAGTGGGTTCTGGCTGGAGAAGGTCTTGGTGCAATCACACGCTCATTGATCGGTCCCAGCTTTGGCGCTTTCATTGCTGAAGAATCCCCCGAGGAAAACCGCGCTCGTGTCTATGGCGTTACACAAACCATCTTTATGATCGTCACGGTCGTCGGCCCGCCACTAGGGGGTTACCTGGTCGATCAATTTAGTTTCAGGGTCATGCTGATATGTGCAGGCATAATCTATACTATGGCCACCATTCTACGGATTTTCATGGCTCGCCGAGCAGCACAGCACGAAAAAGAAACCGGCAACGGCAAGCTCAATATAACCTCGCTGCGGAGGAATCTGGGCGCAATGTTTGGTATTCTTATTGCTGGCGGATTGATCACCTGGCTGCTGGTGACCGATGGGATCCGCGATATCTCCTTTTCATTTTCCTTTTCACTTCTGCCCATCTTTATGGAAGAGTTCGGTGGACTAACAGCACAGCAGATCGGCTGGCTTTCGTCGATTTTCGGGGTTGCTAATATGCTGACCAATATTCCCGCAGGTTGGCTGGCAGATAAAAAAAGCGAACGCCTGGCAATCGTTATCGGCTTCATCCTCCAGGCTATTTCGCTGTTCCTTTTCGTAAATACGACCACATTCCGGGACTATGCTATCGTCTGGGCTTTATTTGGCGTAGGCGTGGGAATGATGGCGCCGGCATACCAATCCATAATAAGCAAGGTTTTGCCGAAAAAATTGCGCGGCACAGGCTTTGGTTTGATTCAGTCCAGCCTAGGCATATTCTCTTTGCCCGCCCCAGCAATTGGCGCTTCCCTTTATCAAAATGTTTCACCAAAACTACCCTTCACGATCACTGCCTGGGCAAGCCTGCTGGCAATTATCCCGGTCTGGTTTAAATTCAAGATCACTAAGAAGGATGAAGATGCTAATGTGAAAGCCGCCGAGAAGCTCAATGCTGAAGAAAGATCAACCCAAGCCGCAGAATAGATACCAAAGACTTGCTCATCGACATGGCAAGAGAAATACCATACCATATCGATAAGCTAATTAATTCCCCTCTGCGGAGCAAGCTTAATAATGTATATTAACAATGGTGGCTTCTTTATACTGATTAGAATCCATCTGAACACAAACTTAATATCATCAACTAATAAAGGATAAATTCACTGATGGAAACTGAAACAGCAGTTCCAGAAATTACAAACTGGAAAAAACGCTTCTTCACAATCTGGACAGGACAGGCTTTCTCGATGCTGGGCAGCCGCCTGGTAGGCTTTGCCTTTGTTTGGTATCTAACATCCACAACTGGATCTGCAACAGTTCTAGCAATCGGAACTTTAGTTAGTACAATACCGGATATCATTATTAGCCCTATCGCAGGCGCTTTAATTGACCGCTGGAACCGAAAGGCCGTGCTGATTGTTTCTGATACACTCACAGCCCTTGTTACCCTGATCTTGGCATTGCTTTTCACCTTTGGTTCAGTCCAGGTCTGGCAAATCTATGTCGTGTTGTTCATCCGCTCGGCATTTGGCGGTTTTCAATGGGCAGCCATGCTCACATCAACTTCGCTGATGGTGCCGAAAAGCCAGCTTGCGCGTGTTTCCGGTATGAATCAAACATTGCAAGGCGTCATGTCCATATTAGCACCTCCTCTGGGCGCTTTCTTAATCAGTATCATGCCGACCCAAGGTGTGCTCATGGTTGATGTGGGCACTGCAGTTATTGCAATTGCACCCCTTTTCTTTTTCCAAATCCCGCAGCCAGAGTTCAACGCGCATGAAAAAGACGAAAACGGTAAGATAAAAAGTTCTATCTGGCAAGACCTTGCTGAAGGTTTTAAATATGTCATGAGTTGGCCAGGCCTCTTGGCAATAATCCTGATTGCCATGCTGATCAACCTCTTGGTTAGTCCTGCTTTCTCATTAATTCCCATCCTCGTTACACAATATTTTAACAAAGGCGTCACAGAACTGGGCGTGATCGAATCAGTCTTTGGCATCGGCTTTGTGGTGGGTGGTTTAGTACTCAGCGTTTGGGGAGGATTTAAGAATCGTATGATTACCACTATGACAGCTATGATCATGATGGGCGTAAGCATTTCCTTAATTGGTATTGCGCCACCAAACGGTTTCTATTGGGCAGTGGGTGCATTGGGCTTAGCGGGCATTATGAATCCGCTTGTCAACGGACCCATTTTTGCTGCCTTACAATCACGCGTTGATCCGCAAAAACAAGGCCGTGTGTTTACACTACTCGGCGCCGGTGCATCTCTAGCCTCACCCATCGGCTTGGCAATTGCAGGGCCAGTTTCAGACGCCATAGGTATTCAAATTTGGTTCGTTATTGGCGGAGTCGCCTGTGTAATTGCAGGAATTGCGTCCTTATTCATTCCATCGATCATTGAACTGGGCAAAGATGTTAAAACGAATAGCGCTGAAGTTGTTACTGTTGAGAGCACCAGCACCTAAAACACTTAAAAACAAAGAACTAAATCATTTATACTTTGTCAACATTTGGAAGCATTTTAGTAAAAGTTTCTTGGTTTACTGATGAAGTGCTATTAAAATCCCATCAACCGCAATATTTCCATTGTGTAGGAGACATTTCTCCTAAATAGCTTTCTGCAAGCTGTAGTTTGAACAATCTTATGCAAACCCTAGGACACAATGCGAATTACTTTTTCAGCAATCTCTTCGAATGTTTTACTGTTGTATTTCTCTATCATGCCTTTGTCGCACAGTACTGCAAATTTCGGATCAACTGGGATATGTCCTAACATTTCTGTTTCAATCGTATGCGCTGTGTTCTCTGCCTTGCTTGTGCCAAAGATATCGATATGAGCACCACACTCTGGACAAACAATGTGGCTCATGTTTTCTATCAGGCCAATCAGCGGGATACTTAGGGTTTTCGCCATATTAGCAGCTTTACACACTATCATTCCCGCCAAATCCTGAGGGGAAGTAACCAGCACGATACCATCCAATGGAAGCGACTGCATGACCGTCAAAGCTGCATCAGCCGTCCCTGGCGGCAAGTCTACAACAAGGTAGTCAAGATCACCCCAAACAATTTCGGACCAGAATTGTCCAATAGCCTTGCTAATGAGCGGACCTCGCCAGATGACAGGTTGGCCTCTATCTGGTAACAGAAGGTTAATAGACATTACTTTAATCCCTGTAGGTGTTACAACGGGTAAGATTCCTTCCTGGGTTGAGATGGGCATCTGATGGACACCAAATATCATTGGAATACTTGGTCCTGTGATATCTGCATCTAAAACACCAACTCGCAATCCCCTACGTCGCAATGACGAAGCCAACAAGCCAGTCACCGATGATTTCCCGACGCCCCCTTTACCACTCATTACTGCAAGCACCTTGGCCACTCTTCCCACCGGCTGACTTGAAACCTGAGCTTCCTTGGCAAATACCATAAACCTGGCTTGCTGATCCGCATTCATTTCTATCAGCTTCACTTGTACTTTCAACCCAGCCTCCATGCCGCTGACAGCCTTCTGCACAAGATCAATCAAATCCTGTTTGATGGGCACCTTCATGGTTGGGAGTGCAAGGTTCACAATAATGCTATCCCCCTCAACTGCAACATCTGGAATCATCCCCAGTTCTACAAGATTGCGTCCTTTAATCTCAGGATGCTTGATTGTCGATAGTATCTGATAAATCTTTGATTCTGTAATTTTGGTTGACATTACTTCTCCTAAAATTTGAGTTTTGTTCAGCCAATTGGCTAAATGAATTCATTTGCCAGCTTGCACAGCATTATTCCTTCTCGGTGGGGTAATACGCTGGGGAAGCACTCCAAAAGCGGACACCATACCGCTCCACGCTCTGCGCTTTATCGCTCTTTTCAAGTGCATCCAGTGTCGCAGCTACATCTCCTGGTGACCAATGCTCGAGCGTTTCCACTAACTCTTCTTCCCGCATGGGGTGACGAGTGATGATACCAACCACCGCATCCACCAATGATTCAGCCCCACCAAGATCAAAAGACCCGCTGGCGGGATGAACAACTCTGGCAATATCACCAAGAATGGCCCGGGCGCGTAATAGCCCTTCCTCGTCTGGAGGTTGTACTAATGTCTCCGCTGAAGGACGAGTCGGTTGGAGGATATGTACTTCATCAGGTTTAACGCGCTCAAGAGCAGCAGCAATTTCTCTAAGCGCCACCTCGCTATCGTTCATGTCCCGCACCAGCATAACTTCGACCCATAGCTTACCTTGATATTCTTCTCGAAAACTAACCAGCCCATCCAGCAAGCGTCCGAAGGTGAGCTTGGGATAGGGACGGTTAATTTTGCGATAAAGCTCTGCATTGCCTGCATCCAATGATGGCAACACAGCATCGGCTAGGGACAATTCCTTGCGCATCTCAGACAGGTAAAATAAAGACCCATTGGTAATGACCGCCACGGGTATATCGGTCAATTCTTTCACTTTTCGGATAAGCCAACCTATGCTGGCATGCAACGTAGTCTCTCCCGAGCCGACAAATGTGACCCAATCGATTTCGCCTGGCTTATGGCTAGTTAACGCTTTCTCTACTTCAGCCAAAATATCTTCGGGTGGAAAGTAATCTTCGCGCACATTGGTCATTGACCTGGTGCGGCCAAGCTGGCAATAGACGCAGTTCCAATTGCAGGTCTTAAGCGGAACCGGGTCAATTCCCAAGGATTGCCCCAACCTCCGCGAAGGAACCGGTCCGAAAACATACTTCATGAGCTCAATCCGTTATCAGCCATTTATTGCCTCGCACCAAAAAGTTTACTACCAATTCGGACAATATTTGCACCTTCTTCAATTGCAATTTGATAACTATTGCTCATGCCCATGGAAAGAAACCGCATGTTTACATTCGATATCTGCTTGGTAGTAAGACGGTCGAAAATCTCTCTCGTTACCTTGAAGTAAGGCCGGCTATCCTCAGGATTGCCAAAACGTGGTCCCATGGTCATTAGGCCTTCCACTTGAATATGCTCCAAAGCGCTCATCTGATCCACCAGCTCATCAACTTCATTCGGTAGGACTCCGGTTTTATTTGCCTCGCGACCGCTGTTGATTTCCACCAAGACCGGCATCGTCTTTTCAATAAATGCACAAAGACGATCTAAAGTTTTAGCTAACCGCAACGAGTCAACGGTTTCGATCATATCGAAGTGTTGTACAACCACTTTTGCCTTATTGCGCTGCAGATGACCAATCATATGCCAACTAACTTGTTTACCTATTGCCCGAATTATAGGCAATGCTTCTTGTACATAGTTGTAACCGATACAAGTTACACCGGCCTGGATAGCCGCTTGCACCTCTTCTAATGTGCGTGTCTTAGCAGCAGCTACCAGTAGAACATCTGATGGGATCGTTTCCATGATTTGCTTTAGCGATTCCCCAATATCATTAATTTGCGCGTTCATTTTTCTTAGCCTTTCGAAATTACGATCAAGACAGCAACTAGAATGCCGTCCCAAGTGATAAGACAGCCATCGTACTTTTTCCAGCACCACTCCTTCTAAAAATTCCGATGTGTTTACCCTTTAGTCTCTGAAGTTTATCATCTATGATTTCTTCCGTCGAGTGATATCAATGTTCATGATTCTTTATATTCTATTTACATAAGAACTGATCATTAAAAATTGATTCTCAGTTTCCTGTTCCTCAGAATCCCAATTCTGAAATTTTTCTTATCTGCATCCTCGCTGGCTCTGGCTCCTTACACTAGGCTGTTTTCTACTTTTAGGTAGTGAATATTATTGCTTTTGTGCTTGTAAAAAAGGCTTTTCCCTAAAGTGTTCTCCCGTTATACCACATCTTTTTTCATAAGGGCGGGTTACTCAGATATTGGATATCATAACCCTGCAATACATACCTTCTAGTCCCTGCGAACCCTCAAAGAATGTGTATATGTAGAATGCAGTAATCGAGCGATCTTCTAGTATCTCTTCCAACCCATCGTATCCTTGTCTTTCGTAGGACAAGCTGTCCAGCTTGCCACTTTCCTTATTCCAATAAGTTTTACCTTCTTAACCTTTTCCGCAAGTCGCTCTACTCCACAAAGGATTGTGAAAATGCGCAATACCCCCTGTTATCTTCATTAAAAGATTTTAATGTATACTTAGCGGCAATCCCAAAGATTTGGAAGGATATGGAAAAACCTAAGAATTCAACCAACATCATAATAACCTACCTTGCTTTGGTGCTCCTGGCTGCTTCGCTGATGCTGCCTCAAGGTGTTTTATTTGCTTTCTAATATAGTGCACAACAAGGTGAAAGAAATGAAAAAGTTGATTAGACAAACATACGTTCTCACCAGTCTGCTGATCCTGATATTAATACTGCTGTCTGCTTGCAGCGCAAGGCAGGTCAAGCTGGACTGGCAAGATACTTTCGCTGAACCTAAAACCGAATCCAAGACCGGTTTCTTCAACGTTGAAGCAGCTATTGACACAATTGAGGTTAATACGCTTATGGATATTAGCGCTGGCAGAGGCGAGTATCAGGTGATCGATCCTGCCGGCACAGTAGTGCTCAGCGGGAAACTTCAAGCAGGTGATACACTCAATGAGACTTTACCATTAATAGGCATCAAAGGCAGTTGGACTTTTTATATATTCATCGAAGATGCTGTCGGTAAGTATCACTTTACAATCAACGTTAAATAAATACTCACCAGAGTGATTGGTCAAACATTCTTCCCACATTTGCACGGGACAAATTAGCTGAGTAACAAATCAAATTTTGGTTGCATATCCTCTGATCAAACAGCCCTGCTGCTTTATATCATTTCTATGTGAGGGCTTATAGTTTTTAACAATTTGTTTTATGGTACGATTCTTTTGCAATAAACATTCGAATCTTGCGAGGCCCCATGATCAGAACTCGTTTTGCTCCCAGCCCAACCGGTTATATGCATATCGGCAATTTGCGCACTGCGCTTTACGCTTACTTGATCGCCAAGGGGCATAATGGTGTCTTCATTCTGCGCATCGAAGATACCGACCAAGCTCGCAATATCCCAGAGGCAGTAGCTGCTATATACAACAGTCTGACTTTAGCAGGCATTGAATATGATGAAGGACCGGATAAAGATGGCGGTTTTGGCCCCTATGTACAGAGCAAGCGCTTGCCACTATATCAACAGTATGCTGAAGAGTTAGTTAATAAAGGAGCCGCGTATTACTGTTTCTGCAAAAAAGAAGAAGCAACCAAAAGTGATGCTGACACAGCTAAATCAATTGCCCGTCGTGATCCCTGCCGTTTCTATTCAAAAAAAGAAGTGCAGGAAAGGATAGCTTCCGGTGAAGAATACGTCATCCGCCAGCGCATCCCTGAAGGGGGTAACACAACATTTCTTGACCATGTCTATGGGAAGATCAGTATTGAAAATAAAGAGCTCGACGATCAGGTCTTACTAAAATCTGATGGTTTCCCCACTTATAACTTCGCCAATGTTGTGGACGATCACCTTATGGGAATCACACATGTAGTACGCGGGCAGGAGTATCTTTCTTCAACCCCGAAATACAACCTTCTCTATCAAAGTTTCGGTTGGGAGGTGCCTGAATATGTACACCTACCGCATATCATTAAAGACAATGGTGAGAAATTCAGCAAACGGCACGGTGACCCTTCCTTTGAAGACCTTGTTGCCATGGGCTATCTACCTGAAGCAATTGTCAACTACGTAGCTTTGTTGGGCTGGAGTCCGGGTGATGACCGTGAATTCTTTACCCTCAAGAGTTTATCAGAGACCTTCGATATGGACCGCATCAATAAATCCAGCGCTGCTTTCTCCTTCGATAAACTAACCTGGCTCAATGGAGAACATATCCGCGCCTTATCTGAAGAAGCCTTCCACCAGCTTGCATCCCCTCATTATCCCGAGTCAATCAAGCACCTTGATATGAGAAAGATCAGCCATTTGATCCAGGTTCGCATCGAGAAACTGACAGATATCCCAATTATGGTCAACTTTTTCGCCGAATTACCTCAATATGATCTGGCGCTTTACGAACATAAAAAATCAAAATCAACTCAGGAAAGCAGTCTGGCTGTCTTAAAAGCAGTGCAGCCCATTCTTGAAGTTATAGAAAGGTGGGAAAACAGTGAAATTTTTCAAGCGCTCAAAGCATTTGCAGTCGAAACAGGGTACAAAACCAGTACCGTCATGTGGCCAATCCGCACAGCGATATCAGGACTCCCTACAACACCGGGCGGCGCCACAGAGCTGGCAGAAGTGTTAGGAAAGAAGGAAAGCTTAAAGCGAATCAAGCTTGGTATTGAGAAATTAGAAACTGCAAACAGCTAGACCAGGTTCTTGTACGCAATCCCCCAGCACATTGTCCCTGCGTGGGAAGAAGGCTCAACCTTTAGCAGATATTTTTTGCCTCGTGGAGTAAGGTGTTATCAATCTCAGCTAGGTAAAGCTATTCTATATATCATGTATATCAATTCATCAGATATCGTAACAACTCAAGCAATTACTGCTAAAGCTGACGAATATTGCATTGATCAGATGCTGATTCCTAAAGTTACCTACAATAGGTAGACCAGAACTTAATCAGGGTTTGACTTGTCAATATTAAAATGAGTAAAATAATTATCAGCAACCATTTACAAATCGGCACGAATATTGCTTATATGGATGGCAATATGCAAACTAATTTCTCAACCCAACCGATTAAAATCCACCCGCTTTCCATTCAGCCGGCTGAATTTTCAACGCAACCGATGAGGCCTCGCCCGTTATCTATTCTTCCAGCAAGTAGAACAAAACCCAGAGAGTGCAAAATTGGATGCATAATATTGACGATCCTAAGCCTGCTGGTAATTTTGAGCGCAGTAGCCCTGCTGATCGTTTTCAATGTCAATCACATCATCTTACCAGGCGTGGTCATATACAATCGCGACATAAGCCTGCTGACACAAGCGCAAACTATCACCCAAATTGACCAGCTCTGGAATCAAGACACCAAAATCGTCCTGGCGAGTGATACGCAACAGTTCATGATAAAACCCGCTGACCTGGGCCTAATCACTGATGCTAAAGCTACCGCACAGCTTGCATATGAAATTGGACGCGGGGCTGATGCTATACAAGAACTACAAACACTGATTCAAACAAGATCAATAGTTATCCTACCTGTAGTGCGTTTCGATAGTGAGCAAGCAAGGCAGCTTCTTGAAGCGCTTTCAGTCACGATCAGTATTCCAGCCTATGAAGCACAACTTAGCCTCCAAAATGGAGAATGGGGTGCACAGCCAGGAGAAGCCGGCATCACTCTGAACGTGGACGAAACAATTGCAGCGATAGAAGCCAATCCCACCCTTATAGTGATGACAGGTCATATACCGCTAATTATGATGCCAGTTCAACCAGACGTCATCGACTATACAACTCTTCTGGCAGATATCACCTTACTACTTGAGCAGGATTGTAAACTTTCAGCTTATGACCCAATTACAGACGAACATTTTGAGTGGTTTGTACCTGATGAACTACTTGCTAGTTGGGTATATGTAAACTATTCCACTTTGAAAGTGCATCTTGAGCCAAATCCCAACGAAGTGCCCATGTTGATAAACAAATGGGACTCATCAATAGGTCCACAACGCGAGATCAGCCTCCCTGAGGGTATAAACGGGCTGGTACAAGCCTGGCAATCAGGTCAAAACACCTCAGCAAGTATTTTCCATAAAGCAACGCAATATGTCGTAGATACCAACGATTCCTTATGGTCTATCTCCTTAAAGTTTGGTATGCCCATGTGGCGCATCATGGATGCCAACCCTGGCCTCACAGCCAGCAATTTAGAAGCTGGAATGGGGCTCACTATCCCCTCAAAAAACGTTCTGCTACCGCTACCCGTGATTGAAAACAAACGCATTGTGATCAGCATTAGCGAACAGCACATGTGGACCTATGAAAATGGACAACTGCGCAGTGAGCACGTTATCAGTACAGGTATGTCAAACTCCCCCACCATGGCAGGTATCTTTCAAGTTCAAAGCCATGAATTAAATGCTTATGCCTCCCGATGGGATCTCTGGATGCCCCATTTCATGGGCATTTACGAAGCCTGGCCCAGCTTCATGAACGGCATCCACGGACTGCCATTACTCTCGAGTGGTAACCGTCTATGGGCAAGCAATTTGGGTACACCAATATCATACGGCTGCATAATCCTTGACTTGGAAGCCAGCGAATCACTTTATTTTTGGGCTGAAGATGGTGTTGTAGTAGAGATCAAACCATAATATCCCAAAACAGCTAATAATTAATTCCAAACGCAAATGATATTCACATTTCGCTTAATAAATAATAGAGAAGGAACACTTCTTGCAACAATAAATTTGCAAATATTAGTATCTAATCAGGCCGATTGATTTGTTCAAAGAACAGCTTAGATCCTGGAAAGAATAAATGATCCAATTGCAAGAAGCGTTTTCCTTTTTAACTGTTTCCCCAAGTGCTCTGGTCTATTTGCTAGTGATCATATTTTCGACCGCGGTTGCCTTATTTATTGCGATTGAGGCACACAGAAAAGCACAATATAAATCAACTCGCCGTACCGTTATAGGTCTAACCATCATATTGTCTTTGCAATCCCTTTTATTCATTTTTAGTGGGTTCAGTTGGGGAAACAACTCCACCCTCTCCAATACCTTACCCGTCTTAGACCGAACTGTGACCCTGCTTGCATTAATATGGATTATCTGGCTGCTGTTATTTCAACAAACAAAACTTTGGGCAGATATTCTTGCCGGCTCATTGAGCGGGATCACCCTCGTCGCAGCGGCATTGACCCTCTTAATTTGGCAAAACCAGGCAACAATGGGCATCTTCAACGGTTCTTGGGTCGATGCAATCTGGCAAACCACCTCTATATCACTTTCCCTCGCTGGATTGGCGTACTTATTATTTAAGAGTACCCACACAAGAGCGGAAGGCTTCCTGATCTTGATAATTGCTTCCGCAGGGCATCTGCTGCACCTGTTCATTCCAAACAGTGGCATCCTGCCTGCCGCAGTGCGGTTAAGCCAGCTATTTATTTACCCTCTCTTAATCAGCAGTGTTTGGAGTAGCGCAAATCTGCCAGATCAATATTCGGCTCAAAGCAAATCTATAAACGCCAAGCAACGAAAAGAAACTGCCAGCAGGCGTGTTGATATAACGCCCAAACTGATTACTTCACTTCTGGAAATCAGCCTGCAAAATACATCAATAAACCTAAATAACGCCGTATCACACGCGGTCAGTTTAGTGATGATGGCTGATATTTGTGCGGTCTTAAAGTTGGATGAGCATCAAAAGACGATCTATTTCGAAAGTGCTTACGACCTCATCCGCGAGGAATATCTAAAGAACTTCTTGGTCACACCCCAGCAAGCACCCAACTTATATCAATCTTTTGCTGCCGGCAGCATCTTGGAGATGAAAGGCAGTGATCCTGCTAATGTTGATCTTCAAAATATTGAAACGCTCACTGGTTATAATCAATTAGGTGATCTTACATTTTTCCCCTTGAAAATTAATGGGAAACAAGCCACTTTTGGTCTCCTGCTGCTTACCCCTTATACATTTCGAACCTGGGATGCTGATTCCCTTGATAAGTTAGAAGCATTTACACCTGCTCTAGCCCAGATCCTTGAAAATGCATCTGATATCGACACACGTAGTACCGCTACTGAGGCTATCATGATTTCTCTCAATCAGACTGCACGGGAGAATCAGAAACTTCAAGAACAGCTAGAAAGAGCACAGACATTATTAGCGGAATTACGCCAACAATTCAACAGCACTAAATCCAATCATCAACAAGAAAAGCAAGCCTGGCTTGAGACGCAGAATAAACTGCAAGCGGAAGTTCAAAGATTAGAGCATCAAGGGCACAACTACAAGAACGCCTTGGAAAAGGTTCAGATCCTCAATAAACAGAAGCAACACCTTGAGAAAAAACTGCAACGGAGTAAAAAAGCAGCTGATAAGCTCAAACAAGCTTTTTTAAAGGCAAAAACATTCATTGACGAAACGGTTGCTGCTCAAAACCAGAACGGTAAAGAAGATCATGCAATAACAGAACCCGCAGTAGATGATCTTCATCAAGACACCAAAACAGAAGTGATAATTCCGCAACAACAAGCATCTGTATCCATCATTATGTTACAACCGCTGATTGAAAATATCAAAGAGACTCTCAGCAAAGCATTTGCTCGCAAAAACGTCTCACTCAAGATTGATCAAATCAACCTGCCAATAAGCATAAAAGCTCAACATGAGCAAATTAGACAGCTAATTCATGGGTTATTAACTAATGCCTTGAATGCATCTCCAAATGGTGAAGAAGTTCAGATGGAAATAAGGATTGATCAAACCCAGCAGGTGCCGGCCATGCTCAGTATCCAAGTCACTGACCATGGGGGCGGGATTTCCATCCAAGAGCAAAACACATTCTTTTCGATGCTCAACCGAATCGGACAGCCAACTCCCGGTGGCATTGGCGATGCGGAAACATTATGTGCTGTCATTAAACTTATTCGGGAACTTCGGGGCAACATCTGGATCAAGAGCGATATTGAGCAACCTTCA
>Ga0164311_10000980_pt1 | contig 13475 bp, 15 predicted proteins | sample GuaBasSedimGuay2_FD_121796 | JGI IMG/M metagenome (GOLD analysis project Ga0164311, IMG submission 121796) | Subseafloor sediment microbial communities from Guaymas Basin, Gulf of California, Mexico - Guay2, Core 4569-9, 9-12 cm | ecosystem: Environmental > Aquatic > Marine > Hydrothermal vents...
CATATAGCCCAAGTTATTTTCATTCGTATCTTTTTCGCCTACAAGGCTTCTGATACAGAAGCTTTACTCCGTTATTTAGCAACTCCTTTAGAGATAAAGTAATATTTCAGGTGTTTATGTTCATTAATCTATGAAAATAGGCGACGCCCATTGCCACGTAAACCCTTTGAAAGGTCTTGGACCTGAAAAACTTGCTAAAAAATTTATAAATGTTGGAGGCTGGTTTGTCGGCTTAGTAAACCTACTCTCCTGGAATTATAACGTCGATATAGCGTCTAGCGACGATTTCCAAAAAGTTTATGATTACACCATGCGATCAGCTGCAAAAATGAGAGAAGTGGGTCTTGAAGTTAGAGTTATATTAGGCCCTCATCCTGCTGAGCTTACGGAACTTATTGAGAAGGGAGTTAGAAAAGAGAAAGCTTATCAACTAATAATTGAAGCGTACGATATCGCTGAAGCTTTCATAAAGGCTGGAAAGGCTGACGGTCTAGGCGAGGCAGGCAGACCACATTGGAATGTAAGCGTTGACATAATCGAATTAAGTAATCGAGTCATGGACTATGTATTGGAGAAGGCTTCAGATCTGGATTGCGTCGTGCATTTACACCTTGAAAGGACAACAAAAGAAACAATTAAAGATGTATATGAAAGAGTCAGGAAAGCAGGGGCTAAAAAAGTAGTCATGCATCACATTAAAGGGGAGTATGCTGGCGAGGCTGTACAGCATGGCTTATACGCATCGGTTCCAGCGAAAAAAGAAGAGCTGGTTAAGGCTATTAGATATGGACCCGTTTTTGTCGTTGAAAGCGATTTTCTTGACGACCCTAGAAGACCGGGCGCTGTCGTAGCACCCTGGTCTATAGGTAAAACCTTCAAAAAATTAATTGAAAACGGCTTAATATCCGATAAGGCTGTGGAAAAAATACTTGTAGATAACATTCGATCTCTCTACAACATATAAGTTTTTTATCCGATGCTATTCTAACTATAATAGAGTATAATGGTGAAACTGTACCTTGTTAGAATAAGCGGCGAAGTAATACTAAAAGCGAGTAAAACGCGAATTCGCTTCGAAAAAAGATTAGTGAAAAATATAATCGACATGTGTAGGAAACACGGTATTTTTAATTTAAAAATTGAAAAAAGTGAAGCTAGGATATTTATTGAAGGTCCTGAAAAGCTAGAGAGTATACTGTGTAAGGTTTTTGGAATTTATAGCTATTCTCCCGTCGTTAAAGTCGATTTTTCCGATCTCGAAGATTTATCCAATAAAGCGAAAGATTACTTTAAGAATAAGATCGTCGGGAAAAAATTCGCTGTAAGAGTTAAGCGAGCTGGAAAGCACGATTTCACTTCTATCGACGCCGCCAGGAAGATAGGCTCTAAACTTTACAAATACTCCACCGGCGTGAATCTTAAAAATCCTGAGGTAGAAGTCTTTGTGGAAATACGAAATAACCATGCCTTTTTCTTCGATAAAATTATCAAAGGTTCTGGGGGCTTGCCGATCGGCGTAAATGGTAGAGCTGTTTCGCTTTTTTCAGGAGGCTTTGACTCGCCTGTAGCGTCGTGGTTTGCTTGGAAACGCGGTGTTGAATTAGACTTTGTATATTGCTACCTTGGAGGCTTAGATGCCAAATATAGAACTCTCAAGGTATTAAAAACTCTAGTAGATAACTGGTGCAGTGGGTATACTCCAAAGCTACATATCGTAGATTTTAGACCGATAGTATCGGATATTATTAAAAATGTGAAAAAAGAGTTAAGGCAGGTCATTCTGCGCCGAGCAATGTATAGGGCGGCCGAGATTATAGCCAGAGAAGTACAGGCTTCCGCTATAGTAACCGGTGAAAGCCTAGGACAAGTTTCTTCACAAACTTTATGGAATATAGCTGTCGCAGAAGAGATCGTTCGCATACCTATTTTACGCCCACTTATAGGATTGGATAAGGAAGAGATAATTAACCTAGCTAGAAAAATCGGAACTTACGAACTATCTTCTAAAGTCAGAGAGTATTGCGCTATAGCTAGAGGTAAGGTTGCTACTAGAGCAAAGTTAAGTGATGTGAAAATGGAGGAGGAAAAAATATCTTCTGATGTTATCGAAGATGCTGCTAAAAGAAGAGAAATCTACAATGTCTTCGAAATTAATCCTATAGACTTCTTACCAGTAGAAAACGTGGCTATAAACTTTATACCAAGCGAAGCCCTTCTTATAGATTTACGAGAAAGAGAAGATTTTGAAAAATGGCATCCTCCTAACGCAATCCATATAGAAGATTTAAAGATAGATTCCCTACCAAAAGACAGAGTTATAATAGCGTACTGTGATTCTGGAATTTTAAGCTCAGAGTTCGCGGCTAGTTTGAGGAAAAAAGGTTTTAAAGCTTTCAGCTTTGAAGGTGGATTATCTCAACTTCGATATAAAGCTTGTAAATAAAATTTATTTAGAAAAGATATAATATTTCTAAATGAGGCGATTGAATGACGGATATTCTAGAATCTCTCAATGAAATAATTAAAACTATCGAAAATGGCATAAAGGAAGGTACGGTTCCTGAAGGTTCTAGAATGTATCTTCAAAGGTTAATGCGTAGCATACAAGATACAATAAAAGTCATAGAAATCGTTAAGCAAGAAAAAACTATTCAAAGTCCTATCTCCCCAAGCGCGAGAAGCGCAATGTACAACTTAAGAAAAGCATTCTATGCCGTATTGGGGAGATTGTCAAAAGAAAAAGGGGTAGATAAAGAGAAAAGCATTTCGGAATGGAAGAATGCTGCAGGAAAACTCGTGGAATTTTTAAATGCTTCGGGAATATCGGAGGCTCCAACAAAAATAGTCTTGTTCTATGATATTATAGAAGAGGATGGCTTAAAATATTTGAAATTTGAAAAAGCAGAAGTGCTCTATTTCGAGCTAGAAGGAGTTAAAGATTTAAAATTATAAAATAAAAAATAGTGGAAAATCGAATACTTTAATTGTAGTAATGATTCAGTTTACATGCCTTTCTTCGTTAGCTCTTCAAGCAGTTCTTTAGCACGATCATAGCGTATTTTTCCTTCTCTAACCATTATTTCGACAATTCTATCCACTAATTCTCCTTTAGCTCCTACAGATATAGCAATATTCCTAGCATGTAATTTCATGTGCCCTTTTTGAATACCTTCTGTTGCCAGCGCTCTGAGCGCCGCAAAATTTTGAGCCAAGCCCACAGCACCCATAACTTCTGCAAGCTCAGTAGCCGATTTCACACCCAGTATTTTTAACGCTATCTTCGCTACTGGGTGAGCTTTCGTGGCTCCGCCGACGATGCCCACTGCCATCGGCATTTCGAGCGTTCCTACCAGATTACCATCTTTATCCTTTTCCCACACGCTGAGAGGCTCGTATCTTCCAGCTCGAGCTGCATATGCATGCGCTCCAGCCTCTATTGCCCTGTGATCTTGAGCAGTAGCCAAAGCCACGGCTATTATCCCGTTCATAATTCCTTTGTTATGGGTTGCCGCTCTATAAGGATCAGCTTTAGCAAATGCCCATGCTGTAACGATTCCGTCTACCACCTCCTCTCCCCCAATGTCTTCCTTATAGACTTTTACATATGCCCTAACCAATCTTTTATCAGCTAGATTCGATATTATCCTTAAGTAAACCTTGCCGCCAGTTATCCTCTCTATAGTAGGTGCTACCGCTTCTGCCATAGTATTCACGGCGTTTGCTCCCATTGCATCTTTAACATCAACTATTAAATGCGTTATAACCATAGGTCCTAGCGGAGAATCGATAACCCTTACCTCCAAATCCTTTGCCCCCCCTCCAAGTTTGACGAGTATCGGGTCTTGCTCATTCGCTATTTTCAAAATTTCCTCCTTATGCTCTAATATTCGCATCCTCTGATGCCAAGGATCTTTAACGCCCACCAGCTGTATCTGTCCTATCATAATAGGTCCAGTAGAAGTTACGCGTATTCCACCATCCCTACGCATAACTTTGGCAGCGTTACTGGCTGCCGCTACCACAGAAGGCTCTTCTAATACCATAGGAACCAAGTAGTCTTTCCCATTTATCAGAAAGTTTACGGCTATGGCAAAGGGGTACGCCATCGTTCCAATAACGTTTTCTATCATTCTATCAGCTAATTCTAGGTTCAGATTCCCGACCTTTCTCAAGATGCTTAACTCTTCCTCCGTCAGCTCAGCGAACTCGGCAACCTTCTTCAACCGCTCATCTATCGGTAGCTTGTAAAAACCCGGAATTCTAGATGTTTTGCTCATGCTTTCACCAGATACAATATCTCAACGTTTTAACTGTCGCGCATAAAGGTATTTTAAATTTGTGTATAAGCAGGTAATAGGCTTAACATTCCGGCTTCATGAATATTCTAAATTTAAAATATAATGAAGAGCTTGTTGGTCTTCCACTGGATATTACTAGACCAGCTATAGATTTATAGAGAGGCTTTGTTTTTTATGTTCGGGTCTGAAAATGAACATTAAATCTATAGTAGAGAAATTAAAGAATAGAGAAGATGATCTAGGAAGATTAAAGCTCGACATAATGAGAGTTTTAACTATTTTTAATGGCGTTTTATGGGAAAGCGAGATAATTTCTGATATCGTCAAAGTACACAATTACGTTATGGATTACGTTCCCAGCGAAGACTCTCTAAAAAAGGCTTTAAAAGAATTAAAAAAAGAAGGCGTTATAACGATAGAGGAAAGAGAAAGAGGTTCTACCTTTTCCTCGGAAACTTATAAGGATAGATTGATAAAACTTTCAAACCTGCGCGACGCTAAAATAGCTTTAATGTCCGATAGCGTTTATAGAAATTATATGGCTAGGAAAATGGAAATGATAAGAAGAGCTCTCGAAGAGCGTTACTAACCAGCTCTGCTTATTTCCTCGTAAAACATATAAACAAAATTTATTTGTGTTGGAGACTCTAAGCTTCTAGGTCTGATACTTCTAATTTTTTCAATAGCCGACATCGGGTCAAAGCCATACCTGTATATTAGGTAGCAAGCTGCGATTGTTCCAGTTCTACCTAGCCCTCCATAGCAGTGTATTAGAACTGGCTTATTCTCGATAATTTTTTTATCGATCCAATTCATTATGCTCATGCACTGCTCTATCGTCGGGATATAGAAATCTCTAATCGGAGAATGGAAAAATTCTAAGCCCTCATTTTCCAACAGTTTAAAATACCTATTCTTGCCTCCTAGAATAGCTAGCTCATGATCTTCTACTAAAATTACAACGGCTTTTACTCCTTTATCCTTCCATACCCTAATATTTTGGATACTTCTCGGTATAGGTGCCGTTGCCAGCCTATTTTTTATAACCCATCTAAAGCTTTGCATCAGGATAAGACCTCAAGAAAGTCTAGAATTTGAATGTAAAGCCTGGCCATAGCTTCCAGTAACCTATGAACTTCTTCTAGATTATTAGCGAAAGCTGATAAACAGATATAGTAATCTTCGTTAATATCCACTCTAATCTTTTCCCGAACCTCTCCTGAAATGCTCAATTTTTCAACAGCATTTTTAAACACTTTTCTTGTTTTCAAGCTTAATAGAGAGTTTTCATATGATAGTAGGCTATCTGATTCGATTATATACCCGTAATCTTCAACGTATACATCAAATCCCACACGTTCTGGAAGAATATCGGTCAAAGGTTTAACGTTAACGTTTACGACAATAGATTCATCCCCCATCCAGTTTCTCTTAGCTGATTTAAAGCCTTTATTTCTTAAGAAACTCACAATGCTGTCGTCTTCATATAGCTCGTCTAATTCTACTTCAATCTTTTCTTCCGGTAGTTCCCTCAGGTAATACAGAGGCCCTAAAACCTCACCAACAATCGCCACGGGGGAGTATGGTTGACTAAAACCATAGAAAACACAGAAAGCTTTCCCTGGAGCCCAGTAAGCTACATCTCCTGGTTTAACTTTTAAAGTCTCCTTGCCATTATATTCTATTGGCGTTTCGAAATAGTATTCTTCTTTCCATAATTCGGCTGTAGATTTTAAAGGCAAACAACCCTTTAACAGCTTTACGTATTCTCCGTCACTAACGTAAATTGGCAGTTCTCCATAATTTTTAAAATACAACTTTACGTACATAGTAATAAAATAATATGCTAGAGAATTTATCTTTAACTACCATAGTATATAAAAATCCTCGAAATCCCCTTTGGGATCTTCCCACAACACTTCTACTTTATCCACTCTTGCTAAAGGAGGCCCTTTTCTGCACCAATCTATTGCCTTTTTTACAGCCTCCTCTTCTCCTTCAAAGACAGCTTCGACACGACCATCTCGCAAATTTCTTACGAAACCTTTCAAACCAAGCTGTTTCGCAACCCTCCTTGTATTAGCTCTAAAAAATACGCCTTGTACAATACCTGATACGAAAACATGCGCTCTAACAACGACCATGGCAATCCCAACCTCATATATTAGTGTATTAAAATAAATTCTTGTCGTCGTATTGATAAATTTTGGCTAGCTCTCGACTATATCAGCTATTCTGTATCCTAATTTTATAAAAACTTCTGGGTTTAGCTTAATTCCATGAAATTCGTCGCCACATGCTCCTATAACAAAATTTTTTTTCATCACTTCTTCATCAACTATAACTGGGCATTTATCGTGAAAGGCAAATGGTGGAACACCACCAACCTTGAAACCTGTTACAGCTTCAACCTCTGATGGAGTCGCAAGTCTTAATTTTTTGAAACCTGTTATTTTTTCTACTTTTTTAAAATCGACTCTTTTATCCCCGGTAATTATAACAGCTACATGCTTTTTCTTTTTCGAAACTAAAAGAAGGCTTTTTAGTATAAAACCGGGGTCAATATTCAAAGCCTTTGAGGCTTCTCTTGTAGTTTTACCGCTTTGACTATGGCTTATAATTTCCCCCTCTATGTTAAGTTTTTCCATTAGTCTTATCGCGTTTTCAAGCGTCATCAATATATGCTCCTAAAATCGGCTTAAAAATTTAATTTTTAAGTCTCCACTCCTTATTAAAGACCTCATATTAATGATTCAAACTATGCGCCTAGCAATTTTTCCCAAATATAATCGAGACAGTAACCGACTACTAATACTCTAACTCCTTATAAATCCTTATTATCTTAAAGGAATAAGTCAATTTCAGAATTATAGCAAAGGCGTTCATGAAAAATATGGTATCAACCTTTAATCATCTGAAAATATTTCTTTAATCTATTTTGTCATTTATTTGGAGAGCTAAATTCCATATTATTAGCAAGCGAGATTTAAGAACTGATTTGATGCCGAAATAAGAAAAACTAAAGAAGAAAGAATTAAGAGTTTAAGCTTTACCTAGGAACCTATATACGGCTGTTCCGCAGTTGGGACAAACTCCTTTGACAGCTTTTCTCTTGTTTTTGAGTGTTACAATTTTCGGGTCTTTTATTGTTACTTTTTTACGGCACTTTACACAAAAACCTTCATAGGTTACCAATTTATTCACCTCCGAATACCTCATACAACTATGTAATATAAAAACATTGCGCATGAAACTTTCTTAAACATTTTTCCTAAAAAATAGAACTTTTTGCAATTTCACTCTCTTGGACTAATACATCTTTTCCTAATTTTATTTTTATAGATAACTCGAATAGACGAAGCTTTAGCAAAGCTTTCTCTTTCTTACTAAATCGAAAACAAAGATTTCGCTATTAGCCAATTATACATTATAACGTTTAATATTTACTTTATCTCATAACCTATGATATAGTTCGTTAATCTTATATGGAGTTGCTTACAATCATTGACAGTAGAAGCTATTTTTCCAATTAAGTCTAAAAACGTATATTGTTTCGCCCAAAAACTTCTTAAAAGCAATCGTTTTAACATGCCATCCAGTATTTCTGGAAAATGCGAGAAAATGCTTTAAGGGTCCAATATCGGAATAAGCGATTATTATCCTGCCGTTTTCCCTTAGAACTCTATAAGCTTTTTCAAGAAAATTTTCTATTAGATTACAATCGTCAAACCATGCTTTTTCCAGATCGTTTTTTGCTTTCCCTTTAATATATGGAGGGTTAAACACTATAAGAGAGAATGCGCCTCTCCGGAATGCGCAGGTTAAATCGCATATAACAACATCGCACAAAAGGTCTAGGTTATTCATTTTCATGTTCTTGAGCGCGCAGCGTGCGGCATATTCGCTTATGTCGCTTGCCACAGTATATGAAGCTTTATTGGCTAAGACGAGCGAAATTATGCCGCTTCCAGTCCCTAAATCAAGCATTATGTCTTGTTTTTCCACTTCTTCTAGTGCAGATTTAATTAAAAGCTTAGACGATAAAGTACATAGTGGGCTGAAAACATTTTTGCATATTTCTAGTTTGAATCCATATATTCTGACTGTTTTTCCAGAGATAAAAATATGCAAGAATCTAAGAATCAAGCATGTTAATTTTATTCTTAATTTCTTTGCCAGCATTTGCAGACCCTGAACTTTCTTAATTATTAGCAAGTTTTTACATTTAAAACGATTAAATAATTGCTAAAATAGCAAAGTTATATTATAAACGTTATCTACTAAATTTATTATAATTCAAACTTTATAGATTATGGAACGGCTATAGTGGGAAACATGATGGGAGCTGTTGTAATCGACGTGGTAGATTTAATTGCGTTATACATTGCAGGCTTACAAGCCATCTTCCAACCATGTATTTATCCCATGATTCCTGTATTTTTTTCCTATGTAATGAGCGCTGCAAGAAAAAAGGCATGGCGTGGAATATCGATGCTTTTGTTTATTCTAGGCTTGTACACCAGCTTTGCAATTTACGGATTAGCCGCGGCTTTTTCAGCTGATTTTGTTTCTAGATATTTGACACTTACCATAGACGTAGCTACGCTATTTACAGGATTGTTGATGTTCAGCTTTGGATTGGTAATGTTCACTCCTTTAAGAGAAATTTTTACCCGGATCAGATTACCTAAAGTAAAGCCAAAAAGTAAAGGTCTCGTTAATGCATTTTTAGTGGGTTTCATCATGGCTATAGTCGCCGCGCCCTGCGCAGGGGGTAGTATACTAATGGCTTTAATCATAATACTAAAACAATCCTCTTATACCGGTAGCATCTTGACCGCGCTCATAGGAATGGGGGTGTTTTCCCTAGGTCTCGCAAGCCCTTTGGTAATTCTCGGAATTTTCGCAGGAAAGATTAGCGAGATTCATGGTAGAATTTCCAAAAGTTTTATCGTAAGACGTGGCGAGGAAATGCTAGGAATTGTTTTAATTGCTTTTAGTTTTATATCCGTTAACAGTCTGGGTTTGCCATCGCTTACCATTGAGTTCATTAATGAAGCTTTAACGGTAGCAACGTTATTCTCTTCGATTATCGTTATCCATGTATCTTTAACAGCTTTTAAGGCTTTTAGAGTATTGGGAGAAAAAACCTATGCTTTACTTTTCGTTGGCTTTGCATTAATAGGCTTAGACAACATACTACTTGTTTTCGAAAAAATAGCTTTAATTCCGCCCTTGCCACCACTCATACTTCTCGTTTTTAAAATAATAAGCTATTCCTCTATTCTCACGGCTTTTACTCACATTCTCGTTGAAAACAAGCGTAAGATTCCCAGCGTGCTCATTCTTTGGAATAATATCATTGGGGCAATGCTATCCGCGTTCGTAGTTGCAGAGTTGTTAGTTTTAAAGCTTAAATACAAACGTAAAGTTTTTCCATTAGTAGCTTATTTTGTCTTACTCATGGCAATGCCTCTACTACAGGAATTCTTTAATCCCGTAATAATTGAAGGGGTAAGTCTCGATTTTCTCATTCGAGCATTTTCTGGATTCGCGCTACTCCCGCTATTATTTAAATCACGTGACGCTATAAGAGGCATGACGCTACTGGCTGAGGTTTAATTTATCCATCTAAGTAGCTAGTTTTTTCAAAGAAATCTTTTATAGCTTTAACTCTGTAATCATCTAAATTTACCTTGTATTTTGATGCTCTGCCGTATCTTATTTCTGAAATCAACCCTAGGGAGACTAGGGTTTTTAAAGAACTTTTAATATGTTCAATACCAGTTTGCTTTTTCAAAGCATATTTAGTCATTTCTATTTCGGGATTCCTTAGCAGTGCTTTTAAAATTCTAAAAGTCGTCGGTTTCTTTAGTAGCATGTCTATGAAATGCATGAAATTTTAAATGTTAGGGAGGATAATAATTTTAATGGATTCTGATGAAATTACTTGCATGGATTATATAACGTGTCCAGAATGTAAAAGTATAGTTCCTAAAGGTAACTACTGCATATTTTGCGGAGCTAGACTAGAAAGTGAGGTTGCTAGTAAGAAAAAAGAGGATAAAGAAGGTTTAAAAAAGCTGGAAAAAGACTTCATATATTGTCCTAGATGTGATAACGTGGTAAAAGCCGATAGTAGATACTGCCCCTTTTGCGGATTAAAGCTACATAATTACTCTTCCCACTCCTCCTCCTGAATTTCTTCGATCATTTCCTCCCTATCTTCTTCTTTTTCGAGCTCCTCTACTATTTCCTCAGATTCTGAAAAGTATTTTACTATCAATATATCCCCAGACTTTACTTTAAAACCTGTATATGGAGGTGTTATAAACCATTTATCGCCACGCCTAACGGCCAATACTGTGATACCTCTATCCCCATAGCCTAGTTCCGTGAGCGTTTTCCCCTCGTCTGTTTCGTCCATTTCGATTACGCTTATTCTTTCCTCTGTCTCCCAGAGAACGTCCATGATTATTGGGTGCGGTTCTAATCCTTTAAGCAGAGGTTCTACCATCTCTAAAGCCGCATCTGCTATGTTCTCGCTTGACACGGCAATAGACACGATGTTTAGCTTTTCCATGGCTGAAAGCTTCTCATGTAAAATAACTTCTAACTCGAAACTTTTCGCCATTCTATCTACATAATCCTCCAACTCTTCAATTTTCTCAGCGAATTCCTCGCTTTTAGTTAGAAGAGCTGTATATGCTAAATCTAGCATTACTTGCGAAGTGTTTTTAAGCTGATATAATCCCTCAGCTATTCTCCTATATTCTACTGCTTTTTCCGCATATGGCTTGGTTACCGGTATATTGAAGTATTTTTTCAAAAGATTTATGCTATTTTCAGTTCCCTCCACAAGTAGAACATCGCCGCTGTGCAATACAAAATTCTCATCTGGTTCAAGTATCCAGTTTCTCTCCCTTCTTATCACCATAATATTTAAAATTACTTTCAACTCATCGATTAGCTCTCTAATTTTCACTCCACGAGCTTGGAAATTGTCCGGCACAACTATCTTGGCCACCATAGAATCTTTTGGAAATAAATCTACTATCGACAATGGAGGCAAACCAGTTTTTGACAAAACTATACCCGCTATATCCGCTGCGGCATCTGAAACTTTGTTAGAAGCCGTAGCCAACCTATGTATACTAACTATTTTCTCGGCATCTCTTACGTTTCTAGTGGCAAGAGAAGCTTGCATTGTAAGCAAAAGCTCTAGATAATCTATCCTTTTCTCCAACTCGTAAACCTCCCATGCCAGCTCAACGTCGTTATAGAGGACTGATAAATAAGCCAGGTCTACCATAAGAGTAGACAAGTTCTTCATTTCCTTCAATAACTCCTTTACTGGAATTGGCTTGTACTCTATCTCATTCTCCAAAAGCGGAGCTTTTTCCAATTTATAGGCACCAGTATAATTAACATTAGCTGCCAAGATAAGCTTTACTATCTTATAATATCATAGAAACTAGTGCGATTGAAAAAGTCTCCACAAAATCTGCTATACTACTTTCTATCGGATTTACAAAGTTATCAGGGTCTAAACCCCGCTTCACAGTTTCATAAGCAGTTAGCAAAATTATCGGTATCATGATGATGAAGCCCAATACGTGAGAAATATACGCGAACATGAAGAGCATAAAAATCCTATAAAAACTTCCCGCAATTAAGGATACAATAACAGATAATATTGCGTGAAAAAATACGCTTGCTATCTGCAAACCAATAATGTTTTGTAGAATATTTTTAAACGATTGTGGAGAAAAATCAAATTCTCCAATAGCAATTCTTGTAGTAACCATCGAACCTATAATCGACGCGGAGCCTCCAAGGGTACTAAGCATTACAGGATACATTAAAGCGATCTCTGCAACGCGCTTCTCTCCGCTTAGTAACGTGCTCAAAACGCTACCAGTACCTAACTCTATTGTTAGCCCTATCAGTAGCGCCGTGAAACCTTCTTTAATTGTGCTAACTAGAACCTCCCGCTCTTCTCTTTCATAAACATAATATCCGATAGCTATGTAAGCAGCTATGAAAAACAATGTAACAGGTATTAACAAAAAACTAAATCCTCTAACGATCAATCTCCCGATCTCTATGAAAACGAGTGAAATCAATATATCGTTTATCACCGAGGAGAAAGGATATAGTAAAATGTCGGGATCTAACCCTTTTTTAAAAGCTTTGAAAGCTATAGCTGAAATTATGAAGAAAGATAAGGGAGCTACTAAAAGTATGGTAGAGTATATGATAACATGAACTTCTAATAGCACGGTTAAAGTAGAAAATGTAAATAAAATAGAAATTACTAATGCTCCAGCTAGCGTTAGCAAAAGCATTGCAGCGCCTAAGCTGTAGAAATAGCTGGTATTTCTTTTTAAACTAGGCTCGATCAGACCTAAATGAAGACTTGTGCTTGTTCTAGCAGAAAAAATTCCGGCCAATATTCCTCTAGTACCTAGTATTTGTGGGTATATTCTAAAAATCCACGGCTGCTGTTTTAAACTATTTAAAACCGAAGCCACCGATAGGCCGGACAAGATATTGCCCAGGTTTATAAAGAGAGCAATAAAGGATTGCTTTGCCATAGGTAGCACATCTCCTAATAATATGAAATCAGCCAATTGCTCGATTTTATCAGAGAGATCGAGTACGATTTCTAATAGTTTGCTTTTCACGGAGGTCACCGCAGCCTGGCTTGATGGCTATCTTATCATTGCATAGTTGCTATGCTCATTATCCCAATAATAAACCAGTAGAGTAAATAAGATTTTAGGGTTTAATATAGAACTATTCTATTCTATCCCCGATTGTGTAGTATAAATCGCTTCCCATATGCAAGATTGGCTTAAAAATCTCGGTATATGTTTCGTTAAAATATCCTCTTTTAACGTGTACACTGACAATTTTACCTATAAAAACAACGTGGTCTCCAGCTTCAACGGCTTTAACAACCTTACACTCTACGGCTGCGACGCACTCGGCTATTAACGGTGCTTTTACTTTTTCGCTATTTAAAATCGTCAGACCCGCTTTTTCGATTTTATTTCTAATATCTCTTCCAGAAACGCTTCCGCAATACTTGACGGCTTCAAGCAACTCCTTACTCGGTATATTTACGGTAAACTCTCCAGTTTTAGAGATTATGCTGTAACTAAACCTACGTGG
>Ga0164311_10000981_pt1 | contig 13467 bp, 14 predicted proteins | sample GuaBasSedimGuay2_FD_121796 | JGI IMG/M metagenome (GOLD analysis project Ga0164311, IMG submission 121796) | Subseafloor sediment microbial communities from Guaymas Basin, Gulf of California, Mexico - Guay2, Core 4569-9, 9-12 cm | ecosystem: Environmental > Aquatic > Marine > Hydrothermal vents...
AATCCCGATCTTAATGTTGCCGAGGCGATAAACCTGCAGAGAAAAATATACGGTGCCGAGGTGAACTGGGAAGAACAGACAATCATAGTGAGGTACAAGTCAAAGAGGTACAACATAACAAAGCAGATTATCAAAATCGTTAACGAATGTACATTCGGAGACAGGGTTGACGAGCTAAGTGTTGATACGAGAGGATTCGATTTTAACAGTGCAACAGGCTACGCGTACAAAAACATAGTCTCCAAAATAATAGCGGGGTTACTCGAGCCTGAGGAGTAGCTTCCTAATCCGTTCCTCCTATGCAAAGAGTATTTATAAGAGGCACCTTAAAACCCTTCTTGGAACACTGAAACTCAAAGCGGTCATCCATCCTTCTCACCCGTTTGATTCGCAGATTACTCCATCCGACCATTTGTGAGGAGTGAGAGATGATTCAGATATTAGGTCTCAGAGGAATCCCCATAATCCGTGAAGGTGACAACATTCCGAGAATAATCGTTAAGGCTGCTAGGGCTCAGGGTTTAGAAATCAAAAACAAGGACATTTTCGTCATCGCTCAAACCATAGTTTCCAGAGCGGAGGGAAGCGTGGTCAACCTCGACGAAGTGGTTCCCTCCGACTTCGCCGTACGGACAGCTGAGAGGTTCGAAAAGGACCCCCGCCAGGTGGAGGTTATTCTCAGGGAGGCGAGACAAATTATCCGAATGGAGTACGCAATCATCACCGAAACCAAGCACGGTTTTATCTGCGCGAACTCGGGGGTGGACAAATCCAACATGCCCGGTGAGAATTTTGTCACCGTATTGCCAAGAGACCCCCAGAAATCAGCCAGAGAAATAAGAGCTGAGCTGGAAAAACTGACGGGGGTAAAGGTTGCCGTTATTATCTCCGACACCCACGGTAGGCCCTTCCGAGAGGGGGCGATAAACGTTGCCATAGGCGTATCCGGGATGAAACCACTCTGGGACAGACGCGGTGACGTTGACCTGTTCGGCTACAAGCTTAAAACAACCGTGATTAGCGTCTCAGACCAACTCGCCTCCGCCGCGGGGCTCGTGATGGGTGAGGCCAACGAGGGAATCCCAGTAGTCATAATAAGGGGATTCGACTACATCGAGGGTGAAGGAAGCATCAATGACCTGATTATGAGCCCCGAGAGAGACATGTTCAGGTGATCAAAAGAGCGTGGGACCATGATAACCGTACTGTCTGGTGGAACCGGAAGCCTGAAACTCATTCAGGGGCTCATCAACTTCGTGGAACCAGAGGAGATAACACTCGTGGTTAACACCGCCGATGACTTCGAGTGGCTGGGCCTATACATCAGCCCGGACCTAGACACCGCTATATACCTTCTGGCGGGGCTTCTCGACGAGGACAAATTCTGGGGGATCAGAGGGGACACTTTCAACTTCCTGAGCATGATCAAAAGATACGGTTACGAAGACTGGTTCTCAGTGGGAGACCGCGACCTGGCAACACACCTGCACAGAACGCTCCTGATGAGGAAGGGACGCACGCTCACCCAGGTCGCAGCCTCTCTGTGCAGCGCCTTCAACATAAGGGTAAAAGTTTTGCCCATGACCGACGAGAAGGTGGCCACATTTGTTAAAACCGAAAAAGGAACCTTCCACTTCCAAGAATTCTGGGTTAAAAGAAAGGGACAAGACCGGGTTCTCGCAGTGAGCTTCGAAGGCGTACAGGAAGCGAAGCCCGCCCCCGGAGTTCTCGAATCAATACGTGAAGCCGACGGGATAATCATTGGTCCGAGCAATCCGGTCACAAGCATCGGCCCAATTTTGAGCGTACCCGGCGTTAGGGAATCTCTGGAAGACACAGGTGCCAGGCGAATCTGCATTAGTCCCATAGTGGGCAGCGGACCGGTTAGCGGGCCGGCTGGAAACTTAATGAGAGGAGTGGGAGTGGAAGTATCCCCCTTTGGGGTTGCTAGCATTTACCAAGAGCTAATAGATGAAATATTTATAGACAAGAGTGACGAGGCTCTTACCGAGAGGATAAAGAAGCTTGGCATCGAAGTTCTCTGCACGAATATCATCATGAAAAGCGAGAAAGACAAATTTAATCTTGCAAAGCTGGTTATAGAGAGACTGGGTGCCGACCAATGATAAGAACCAGAAGCCGCGTATTTCTATCCGCTATGGCGGGTATTTGCGACGGAAAGTTTTGCTACGAAGCCGCCAAATCGGGTGCAGGACTGGTCATACTCGGTGGAGTAAACCTCGACCCAGAAACAATAGGCGCTGGGCTGAAAATCAGGGCGAAGGGTAGAAGCGAGTTTCACGTAGAACCGGATGATGTGGAAGTTTTCTTGTCACGCGAGGTTGCGATAGCGAGGAGAGGCGGAAGCCCGGTAGCCGTGAACGTGAGGGTAGCAACGTTGGAGGGAGCAATTAGAGCCGGTGAAATCGTTCAGAGGTGCGGAGCAGACGCGTTTGAGCTAAACGCCCACTGTAGACAGCCGGAAATCACGAGGCTGGGCGGCGGACAGGCCCTGCTCTACGACCTTAAAAGACTCGAAGAATGGGTTAGGGGTTTGAGAAAAACGTTGAGGATACCCCTTATGGTGAAGTGGCGTGGAAACGTGGTTGACGACGTAGCGGTAGCGGAAACTCTCGAATCAGCGGGTGTTGACGCCTTTCACATAGACGCCATGAAACCCGGCTACCCCGAAGCAGACTTGGAGATTATCCGGCGGGTTTCGAAGAGGTGTGAAACCTTCCTAATCGGTAACAATTCGGTCACCAGTCTAGACAGCGCCCTAAAAATGCTCAGGTCGGGGGCGCAAGCGGTTTCGGTCGCAAGATACACTCGCGGGGATCCCACTCTTGTGGGAAAACTTGCGCTTGAGGTTGAGAACGCCTTGCAAAACACACTGTAGAAACTTTCTTAATGGGTGTTTTAAACTGTAACCTGTGGAACAATTATTTCTAAGTGAAAAGTCTTGAGGGTTCACGTCATAATCCCTTTCAAGGGCCTTTCAGAATCCAAGTCCCGCCTAGCGAGCGGAATCCCTGATGAAATCAGGAAACGCTTAGTGAAGGCTATGCTCTCCGACGTTATCTCGGCCGTTGTTTCCTCGAGAAAGGTTAGCCACATTATCGTCGTAACCTCCGACGAGACAATTAAGAGCATAATCCCCAAAAACGCCACGCTTCTGCTTGAGGACAAACCCGGAGGAATAAACCAAGCTATAAACGAAGCCACAGAACACAGCATACGTATGAATGCGGAAGCTACCCTAATTGTCCCAGCCGACGTGCCCCTAATTACCCCCCAGGACATCGACGCGATAATATCCGCAGGTGAGTCAAAACCCGCTGTGATTATTTCTCCCTCCTCAACCGGGGGAACGAACCTCCTCTACAGGGCTCCTCCAAAAGTTATAAAACCTAGATTCGGAAGAAACAGTTTCCAGGCTCACCTCAAAGAGTCTAGGAGAATGAAAGTAGAACCCAAGATTTACCGTTCATCCACAGTGTCCCTGGACGTAGACGAGATCGATGACGCGAAAAGGGTTCTACAGTATGGAAGCCACACAAAAACATTCGAAGTGCTGAGTAAGTTAATGTTATCCAGTCTTAAAGGATGAGATTTTCACTTGTTTTTGAGACTCAACGGAAGATTAACGCCGGCGAGGAACACTGTTCGGGGTTATATGATTGATATTTCCTCCTCCGTTTTCAGGATGTACGTAATCGAAAGGCCGAACCCAATCAGAAATAAGACGATCCAGTAAGGGCTGTCTGGGGGGACGATTACCAAGTACTCCGCAAGTAGGTAGTACACCGTCATAAAAATAGGAATCCAACCCCTAGTAACTAGGACGACCAGCCGCGTAAAATTCCTGAATCTTGATATCAGAGTTCTCGTGTGAGGCCTAGCCCTAAACTTTTCCTTGACCCTTCTCGACATTTTCTGGAAACTCCACTTGCTGAAAAGAAGATTCACAATCAGCATCATGGTAACTGCCGGAACAACTAGTTCAATAAACATCAAAAAGAGAAATATCGAAACGAGCACAAACGCAAGTCCCACCTCACTGGAAGCATCAGCATGGAGGGAGTACCTCCAAATATCCCTAAAGAATCCTTTATCACTCGTTATTGCCTTGTAGTGAGTGAGGTAAAGGGCCAGTACACGGGTTCTAAGCGAATAAACAAAGAAAGAAATGGAAGAAGCCAACGCGAAAGTCACCATCGTTATCTCAAAAACCGGAAAACGGTAATCAAACATAAAGAACAGTATCAACGCCAGCGCAGTGATTGAAAACCCTAAAAGGATACCGGTGTTTCGGTGCTCAACCGACAGCACGGTTTCAAACTCGCTGGGGCTTTATAGGAACAACATCTTCCTCATGCTCATCCAATTTCAAGAATACCACCACTCGCTGGCCAGAACACTAACACTCTGAAACCAAACGTTACCCTCGTTTTTACACGATTCTTTTCACTCACGGGGGCGAGGAGGGTGTATGTCCCGAGTGGGTTACACCCGTTAAACTATTCTTAACCTCAAATCAGATATACGTATCGGAGGGGCTCCCCAAACCCTGGGCGTTGTCTGGTCGGAGTAGTAATTTTGTCTGATTCTTAATTACTTTAAAGTTTTCCGTAAGACGCGTCTTTTCTCCACTTGAACCTTTTACACTTCCTTTGGGTCGAGAGCTTCCAAACGGTTTCTAAGGTTGCGCAATAATTTTTGGCTGATTTCTCCTACTGGCTTCGGTACCTTTGCTAACAATCAGTGCAGGGGGCGTGGTTTCCGTTGAATCTGTGTTTCCCTGCCGCTAACTTTCTTTACTCTATCGGGATGATTTCAACCTCTATGGTGTTTTCGAGTTTTTTGAGTCTTTCTTCAACCTCTACTATTGGAAGACTACACTCTGTGCAGTTAATAATAGCGTAGAACTCGCTCACCTTCTCAACGCTTGGCGGAACCACAGTGGATTCAATGTTGATGTTCATCTTTCCAAGCTCGGTTGCCACCTCTCCCAAAACTCCTGGACGGTCTCTGAGCTTCATGTACAACTCGGCGAATTTCTCTTCCCCTAGAACCACAGGGTACAGTATGATCTTGGATTTGGATTTGTCGGCTATCACCAAAAACCGGGTGCCCTCTTTGATGTCCAGCATCTCACAGATCTTTTGGGGGAGTGTAATCCGATTCTCCGAGTCCATCGTTGTGAACTGCGATGCTTGGGATGGAATCTTGTGCTTATCCATTCTTCACTACTCCCTTCGATTACTTTAGACGGGAATCTAAAATATTTAAATACTCAGCACGGATTAATTCTTTAGAAATGTAATATGTTCTTAAATAATCTTTCTGTACAACTAGGTGGTTTATATGAAAGCTCCTGTTTACGGAATTCTGGACCTCAGCACCATCGACTACCCCCAGAAACCCGCTATGGTTATTTTCATGGCTGGCTGTCCCTTCCGATGTCCCATGTGCCATAACTGGAAAATGCTAGAGGTGAATCAAGAAAATGAAGTGGACCTGTCCAGAGTTTTCCAGAGAATCGAAAACGCGAGTCTCCTGATAGAGGCGGTTAAAGTTTCTGGCGGGGAGCCGACTCTCTATCCCGATGTTCTGACAGAAATCGCGGATTTCTGCAAAGAAAGGAATCTTTCCTTCGGATTTGATACAAACGGTTTTTTCCCCGAAAACGTGAAGAAGCTCGTGAACCGGGCCGACCTGGTTTCAATCGACATCAAGGCTCCACTTGATGATCCCGAACTGTACGGCAGGCTTGCGGGGATAGGGAATGGTGAGAAGATTATTGAAAGCCTCTCATCAACCATAAAAACTGTACTTGAGAGTTCAGCCTACGCTGATCTGAGAACAACAGTCATTCCCACGGTGAATGCCGAGGAGGAACACTTCGAAAGCATAGGCGACGCTTTGAAAAGCCTAGGATACATTCCAAAAGCGGAAAAACTTGAGGCGAGTTACACCCTCCAGCAGTTCGAACCGGCAAACGCCTTTAGCGATGAGTTTAAGCGTATAAACTCTCCCAGTGTGGAACTCCTGCTAACACTGGCAAAGAAGGTCAACGTACCCCGTGTGTACATCCGACACAAAGGCGTGGGGTTCATGAAGCCCCTAGAAGAAATCCAAGTACAGGTTGAAAAACACGGCACCGGTTAGAACTTTTAGTCCCCAACAAGACATAATAGTTCTAAGATTATCTTTGCTGCGACCATGGCGGCTGGGCCTCCGCGCGTCACCTCTACAACATCGAAACCTATGACCTTTTCGCAGACCTCCAATAAATCAATCAGCTGGGATGGTGTCAACCCTTCGGGTTCTGGATTCCCAACGTTGGGGGCATAGGCGGGGTCTATAACATCAACATCAATTGTAAGATAGATACGGTCTTTTTCCGACTGGAACTCTCTTATTTTCTCCGACGCCTTTTTAATTCCCTCTCTCTGAATCTCGAGGGATGAGACATAGTTCAATTTTTTTCTCGAAATGAACTTGTATTCCTCTCTGCTTATCGCTCTTATCCCAATATAGAGAGCTTCCACTCCCTCATCCAGTATTCTCCTCATAAAGGTCGCGTGGGATAGCTGCTGACCCAGATACTCCTTTCTCAAATCCATGTGCGCATCGAAATCTATTATCCCCACTTCTCCGCCTAAACCTCTCACGGCACCAAGAGTTATGGTGTGTTCACCTCCGAGCATTATAACCTTTTTACCATCCTTGCTTAGTTCCGCTATAACCTTCTCCACTCTATCCAGTGTCTGATAAACATCCCCCTGGACGACCGCTATATCTCCCAGATCACAGACCTTGGCTTGCTCGGCGTCCCTGAGACTTCTTAGGCTGAACGACTCCAGATTACACGACGACTCTCTAATGACCGACGGTCCAAACCGCGCACCCGGTAAATAGGAAGAGGTGCCGTCGAATGGAACTCCAAAGAGTGCAAAATCGGCTTCCTCGTAAGGTGTTGTCTGCCCCAAGAAAAGGTTCTGGGGGTTAAGATACAATTCTCTAAAACTCATTCTCCTCATCCAAAAGCTTTTTCATAAAGAAGTTAATGAACTCTTTCAGGGAAGGGGATTTTATTTCTTTTCTTTCCACCAATTGGTTCCACTCCTCAACGAGTTCGGCGTACTCCTTATCCTCCTTCTCCGACTGGATCATGTCCCTGCTCACGGCTGCGAAATCAAACCTGTTTTTCACCGCCCACAAACCCCTGCAAAACTCTAGAGCCTCCCTGTTAAGCACGAATCTATATCCATATTTCATTCTTTGCCAGAGGAAGGGGAAGGCGCGGCAAACAAGGGGTCGGAAGGCGTAAATCGAGCAGGGACCAGAATCGTTGAAGTAACAGCTCCCCTCCTCGTTCTCCTTGAGGCAGAGAATCCACCTCCTCCCGTCTTCTCCAATGAATCGGGGAATGCCCTTGAACGACTCCTCTACACTCTCATCAGGAACAGTGTAGTCAAGGAACTCGTGAGGGTCGAACCCGTAGTTTTTAAAGATGCGATAAACATCTCTATGTGTGACACAAATGGTATACCTCGAGCAGCATTCTCCACACTGCTTACACCCAAAGTTGGGAACTTTGAAATACGCCACAAGTTTCTTAAACAGTAACCCTAATCTTGAAAGCATGATGGAGAAGGTTCTCTAAAGAAAATAAAAAGCTTTTGAATATTAAAAAGCCCCGATTCCCGATTCATGTTCGGGTGGTGGAGGTTACACGGTTTGGAAACAATATCCGTTGAAGATATGCGAATCGCAGACGAGAACTCGGAATACTTGGGAGTCCCCAGAACTCTCCTAATGGAAAACGCCGGAAGAGGAATCCTAGAGAGCATTCTGAAAAGAAGAAAAGTGGAAGGGCTAAGCATCGTCATCCTCTCAGGAACCGGCAACAACGGTGGAGACGGCTTCGTCGCCGCAAGACACCTAGCCTCGGCGGGCGCCAGGGTGCACTTAATCCTGCTGGGAGACCCCAACAGAATTCGCACCCCAGAGGCCCAGCAAAACTGGAAAGCCCTAGAAAAAATGAGACTCACAGTGGAAAAAACCCTGATAGGAAACACCTCAGACCTCAAAAAACTCGAAAAAATAATCGAGAACGCCGACGTTGTGGTTGACGCGATGCTGGGAACCGGAATCGCTGGAAAAATCCGAGAACCCTTCTCAACAGCCATAGACCTGTTTAACTCCTCCAACGCGCTCAAAATAGCCGTTGACGTACCCACAGGCCTGGATCCCGACAGCGGCCAAGTCCACGATAAGGCAGTTAAGGTCGATGTCACAGTGACCTTCCACAAGGCAAAACCCGGACTCTTAAACAAAGACTGTACGGGTGAACTCGAGATATTGCCCATAGGCATACCGCCAGAAGCAGAGATCATAGCTGGACCCGGTGACTTACGATGCGTAATCAGGAAAAGAAGCCCCTACACCCACAAGGGAGACTACGGTAAGGTTCTCGTAATCGGGGGAAGCAAATACTACTCCGGCGCCCCCGCACTCGCAGCCCTCTCCGCTCTGAGAACAGGCGTTGACCTCGTAATCATCACACCCCCCTCAAAAATCGCACAGGTCATAAGAACATACTCCCCAGACCTCATAGTCCGAGAGTACCCCGGAGGGGTCCTAAACCGGGACGCCCTACCCCTACTAAGCGACCTGATTCAAAACTGGGCAACCGGAATAATTGTTGGCCCCGGACTCGGACTACACGAAAAAACCCAGGAGACGCTTCCAGAAATCTTCAAACTCATAAAAGATATTGATTCACCCCTACTCGTGGACGCAGACGCAATCAAAATCCTAGCGAAAGAAAAAGAATCCCTCCACGGCTCAAAAACAGTACTCACACCCCACCAGGGAGAATTCGTGCAGCTAACCGGAGAAAAGCTGCCACCCCCCTCTGAGATAGAGGACCGAATGGAAACGGTGGAACGCTGGGCCGAGGAATTGGGGGTAACCATACTCCTCAAAGCCCACGAAGACATCATATCCGACGGCAAAAGGACAAAGATCAACACAACAGGCAACCCCGGAATGTCCGTGGGCGGAACGGGGGACGTTCTCAGCGGAATATGCGCAGCCTTCCTATCCCAAGGACGCGACCCCTTCAGAGCCGCGGTAGCCGCCGCGTTCATCAACGGGAGAGCCGGAGACCTAGCCCTCGAAAGAAAAGGCTTCCACATAACCGCAACCGACCTAATAGACCTCATTCCAGACACAATCAAGCCCTACGAAACATAACCCCGGAAAACAACTACGGTGAAGCTGTTCCGCGGATCCGAAGAGTTTCGGAAAGGCGTGTGGAAGATACTCCTCCAACTCGCTGGGTGGTGTTAAATCCAAAAGCACTGATCGAAATCCGTTAACTGCTCCCCATCCAGTTTGGCGTTAGCTATCATCGTAGTGATTATCACCACAGACAGTATCACTATTACCACCAGTGTAATGTAAAACCTTTGAGTGTTACCTCCCAGAAAATCGAAATCAAACAGGTTCCAGAAAAAACTCAGTACCTCTGAGCGGATGAAACCCATTACACTCATCCCCAGTAACCTCAACATAATTCAACAGTCACCAAGCATCTTCCAGTATTTTTTCGGATTCACTTAAAAACTCAACAACTTAACAGCTCAAATCATCGTACCAACACAGTAAAAAGAAAAAAGCGTAAACGTCAGGCTCCGGGATGCCGCTTTCATGGCAGAAAAATTTAATATCCCCCGGGGTCTATGCCCCTCCAGAGCAGGAGAATTCCCCTACGGTTCATTTTCTTTTCTGTTCCGTTAGAGCCTTCCATGGAGCGATTTGTATAAAATGTCCTCGCTAGGTTCAAGAGAGTATATTGGTGAGAGGGATTTCGCGGAGCCCCTAAAGCTTAGAGGGAGTCAACTCTACTTTGAGGATTCCAGTATAGAGAGGCTGGCAGAAACCCTAGGAACACGAATCTACATACTCAGTCTGAAACAAGTTGAAAGAAACGCCAAACGCCTCACAGAAGCATTCAAAAACTATTCCAGATTCAAGCCCTGCTACGCGCTCGCAGCCAATTCCCTCCCACAGGTGGCTCAAACCCTCGTGAACCTCGGTTTCGGAGTAGAGGTAGTAAACATCCACGAACTAAACTACACCCTATCCGCCCTTCAGAACGTACCCCACATCATCTGCAACGGAGTCTCAAAACACACCATCCAAAACCAGCAAAACAAAACCCTCATACAAACAGTAATAGACCTCCAAAAAGAAACCGACATAACACTAAACCTCAACTCAATAGAAGAAATCAAATACGCAAAAAAACTCTGCGAGAAAAGAAACACCGAACTAAAAGTGGGACTAGCCCTAAACCCCGCCAGCCATTCCCCAGCCAATTTTTCACCGGGCTCAGAGAGATTCGGAATCCCCACAGACCAGCTGCCCGCGGCTGTAAAACTCCTAAAAAATTCAAAACTAAAACTAGAAGCCCTACAATCCCACATCGGCACCCAGGTAACCCAACTAAACAAACTAGTCAAAAACGCAAACACGCTATCCAACCACGCGATACAGATCGAAGAAAAGTTGGGCACACCAATCCAAAACATAAACCTCGGCGGGGGAATCGCAGTAAACTACCACAAAACCCCCCACAACCAAGGAAACCTGAACCCCGACTACACAATCGAACAATACGCTGATAGAGTAACAAGGGAGGTAACCAAAGTGTACGGTGAAAACGGAGCCACACCCCCAACCATCACCATAGAGGTAGGGCGATGGCTAACCGCAAACACCATGATACTAATACTACGAGTCACAGAGACACGCAAACCCCAGGGCGAACACGAGTGGATAATAACAGACGGCAGCGCCCTAACAGACACCAACGACGCCGTCTGGATAGGACAATACTTCGAAATAATCAACGCCACAAAAATCAACCAAAAACCCACAAACCTCTACAACATAGGAGGAATAACCTGCGACGCCAACGACGCCTTCGCCTGGCCAAAAAACAACACGGGACCAAGAAAACTCCCAAAAACAGAACCCGGAGACATCCTAACAGTCCTAGACGTAGGAGCCTACCAACTAGCCCTAAGAAACAACTTCAACCTCCTCCCAAAAGCACCCATATACAACACCAAAGGAGAACAAATAAAGGAACCCACAAACAACCAACAATAAGAAGAGAAAAACACAAAACCCAAGTCACACAGAGAAGCTAACAAAACCCCAAAAAAAACTAAGAGTAGTCAATCATAATCCTGGTAAGATCACCAAACGCGGACTCCACGTTCGTCCCCTCCTTAGCACTAGTCTCAAAATACAGCATGTTACGATTAATCGCAAACTCCAAAGCCTCCTCAACAGAAACAGCCCTACCCGGCATATCCGTCTTATTACCCACCATAATCATCGGAATCGAAGAACAGTGCCCACCAACCTCCTCCAACCACTTATCCAAGTGCTCAAACGACTCCCTCTTAGTAACATCAAAAACCAAAAGACCACCCATAGCACCCCGATAATACAACGGACGAATATAAGAAAAACGCTCCTGCCCACCAGTATCCCAAATCTGAAGCTTAGCAACCCTAACCCCACCCCTCGTATCAACCCTAACCGTCTTAACAGCAAAATCGACCCCGATCGTGAGGCGATAGTCTTCTTTGAAGTATCCGTGTGCGAATCTGATGGTTAGGCTGGTTTTTCCGACTGCGCCGTCGCCTATGACGATTATTTTGAAGAGGTAGTCGTATTCTCCTGACATGTGGTTGCACCCTTTTTTCCTTTTTTTCTTTTCTTTCTGGTTTTGGTTTGTTTTGGTGTGTTTTGTTTTTGTTTTGTTGTTTTGTGTGTGTTGGTTTTTTCTTACTGTTATTTTTTGTTCTGCGGAGATTTAAAGTTTCCTTGTTTGTGTGGTTTTGTGTTGTGGTGGGTTGGGTGGGATGTTATTTTTCTAATGGTTCGAAAATAGCTAAGCTTTCAAAAATTTCTTTAAAAATTTTTGAACCGGTGAAAGTGAACCTAAAAACAGGGTTGAAACCTTCTGTTTGTTCTGCTTGGCGGAGAGGATGGGGCGATTTTTGAACTTTCAGATGGATAGACTCGGTTGGTTGTTCAGAGCTAATGATGAAGCAAGTTGAATAACTATTGAAATCTGCTCTTTAGTTGAAATCCTGACTCTTTGACAAGTCCAAAAAAGTCCCCCGGAGAAGTTTAGGGATTTTTCAGGTGTGATAAAAATAGAAGCGGCAGCGGCGGTCTATTTTAAGGTTCCGCCTTTATTTCCTTCATTTTCTTGAGGAATGGGCATGTGTCGGTGATTCGGAATACGCAGTAGGCGGGTTCGCAGCTAGACTTCCCCTTTGGGCACAGCAGCTTACAGAGAGAGTCTTCCGCTTGCCTTAACTCTTTTTCTGAGTGTTGGGACTGTGATAACAACTTCTTTATTTTCTCCGCGAGCTTTTCCACTTCGCCACTCTTCAAGGGCGCCCATCCCCCTGTCAAAATAGTTCAGAACAATCTCGCAAACCGCGTCGCTTATCCTCCTTATGGGCGGTCGGCCGTCGAGTATGATCGCGTTCCTCTCCTTCCACAGTATCTGAAGGTAAATCTCCCGAACCTTCTCCAAGTATTTTTCCTTCTCGAAGGGGTTTGGAGTATCCCCTCTCAATCGTATTCTCTTCACACCTTCAGAGGGACTGATATCCAGCAGGAAAACTATATCGGGTTCAGGTGCAAACTCCCGGTTAATTCTCAGAATCTCTTCAGGTGAAATTTTTCCACGCGCCCCCTGATAGGCAGCGGTGGCGTAAAAGTAGCGATCCATGATAACGGTTTTCCCCAAATTCAAATCGGGTAGAATATGATGTTCAACATCATACTTACGATCCATTATGAAGAGTTCAAGCTCCTCCTCCGGACTAAACCTTCTACCCTCCCTGAGAGCCTTTCTCAGCATGTTTCCCCACCTGCTGTAGTTCGGCTCGTGGTGAACCTCCGCCTCTTGACCCCAATTGTTCAAAAAAACCGTCAGTAGGTGGGCCTGAGTGGTTTTCCCCGCGCCATCAATGCCCTCAAAGGCAATCAGCTTTCCACGCGTGCTCATGAAAAACACTTCCTCCGCATAAAATCGTCCCGTAAGAATATAATACGTAGTGATACGAACAACTATTTTTAAGTATTATCTAACTTTTCACCTATTTAAAAAATGCTGTGGTATCCCTCACTTCAAGTATTTCCCGCGAAAACCCGACTTGGGTTAAGCCTCCCCCTCAACGGCTTTTACCTTAGAAAAAGCCTCGTCAACCTTCTCAGCTTCATCCTTTTCGAGGAGCCGCAGGCCTCGCAGGTGATCTGTGGGGCTTCGTTTATTGCTAAGATTTTTATTGACTTTTCTGTGCCTTCGTCGACTTTTAAGACCTTGAGCTCGAGGACTGTGGTGGTGCCGAAGTCGTA
>Ga0164311_10000982_pt1 | contig 13462 bp, 11 predicted proteins | sample GuaBasSedimGuay2_FD_121796 | JGI IMG/M metagenome (GOLD analysis project Ga0164311, IMG submission 121796) | Subseafloor sediment microbial communities from Guaymas Basin, Gulf of California, Mexico - Guay2, Core 4569-9, 9-12 cm | ecosystem: Environmental > Aquatic > Marine > Hydrothermal vents...
CTAAATGCTTCGTAATCGCCGCCGTCAATGTCGTCTTACCATGATCTATATGCCCAATAGTGCCCACGTTCACATGCGGCTTCTTCCTCTCAAATTTCTTCTTCGACATCGCTTACCTCCTTGGTATTCCTCGTCAGACCAATCATGAACTGTTATAACTCTACCCTAAAGATATACCCTACCAGCGATAATGGGCAAAAGCCTTGTTGGCCTCGGCCATACGATGGGTGTCTTCTCTTTTCTTAATAGACGCACCTCGGCCATTCGCTGCGTCAATCAACTCACCAGCCAACTTTGCAGCCATCGTTTTCTCACCCCTTGTCCTGGCAAAAGAGATTATCCATCTGATGCTCAGGGCCTGGCTCCTGGAAGGCCTCACCTCAGTTGGCACCTGATATGTCGACCCCCCTACCCTGCGTGACTTCACCTCAACCAACGGTTTCACATTCTCAATGGCCTTGCGGAAAATCTCAAGCGGATCTTCCTTTGTTCTTTCCTTGATTATGTCAAATGCCCCATACAATATAGATTGAGCCACGCTCTTCTTGCCATCTTTCATAAGGCTGTTTACAAACTTACTCACAAGCATTGAATTGTACTTTGGATCAGGAGCTACTTCTCGCTTTTCAACAACTCTTTTCCTCGGCATAAAGAATTCTCCGAATTACTTACCCCTGTCGTTTATTTTACCAGCCAAGCCTATAGTGTCTTTGGCCTCTTTGCGCCGTACTTCGACCTACCCTGCCTTCGGTCCTCCACACCAGTCGTGTCCATAGTACCACGGATAATATGATACCGTACACCAGGAAGGTCTTTAACCCTTCCCCCTCGAATGAGCACCACTGAGTGCTCTTGTAGATTATGCCCCATACCAGGTATGTACGATGTCACCTCAATTCCGTTAGTGAGCCTCACTCTCGCCACCTTACGTAACGCCGAATTAGGCTTCTTGGGCGTGGAGGTGTACACCCTCACACAAACCCCTCGCTTTTGAGGAGCCCCCTGAAGTGCAGGGGTCTTCACCTTTTTCTTGGGTTTCTGTCTACCTTTCCTAATAAGCTGGTTGATGGTCGGCATTCACTCTCTCCTAATAAAAACTCACTAAAATGATTCGCCCTTCGAATCCTGCGAAAGGGCGAATGCGTGAGATTCACAAAATTCTTTCTTTTATGCCTCCTTTGACTTTTTGTCAACCCGTTTTTTACTTTTTCTATTCAAATTTGCTGTTCCCGAACCCCTAACTCTATGTCGCGATATGTCTTGAGCCCGGTGCCAGCAGGAATCAGTCTACCCATTATTACATTCTCTTTCAGGCCTCTCAGGTAATCCACCTTACCTGCCACAGCAGCATCGGCCAGCACCTTGGTGGTTTCCTGAAAAGAAGCAGCTGAAATAAAGCTTTCAGTGCTCAAAGACGCCTTCGTTATACCAAGCAACAGGGGCTCAGCATTGGCAGGTTTTCCTCCGGCTGCAACGATCTTATTGTTCTCCTCCTCAAACTTCCACTTTTCCACATGTTCTCCAACAAGGAAGTTGGAATCTCCAGGGTCAGTAACAGTCACTTGACGCAACATCTGTCTAACGATTACCTCTATGTGTTTGTCATTGATCCTGACGCCCTGGAGCCTATAAACCTCTTGAACCTCATCAACCAAGTATTTAGCCAATTCCTTTACCCCACGTATTCGCAATATATCATGGGGATTAACAGAGCCGTCCATTAGGGGTTCACCGGCCCTCACGTAATCGCCCTCTAAAACGCTCACGTGCTTTCCTTTAGGAATGAAGTAATCTACCGGTTCTCCTACTTCAGGGGTAATGGTCATCTTTCGTTTTCCTTTGGTATACTTCCCAAAGGATACTACACCGTCAATCTCGCTTATTATCGCAGTCTCCTTGGGTTTCCTCACTTCGAACAATTCGGCTACCCTCGGTAAACCTCCGGTGATATCTTTTGTCTTAGTGGTCTCTCGTGGGATTTTGGCAAGTACCTGTCCGGGGCCCACTGTGTCACCTTCGTTGACCATGATGATGGCCCCCACAGGTAGATGGTACCTTGCTCTAGCTTTGGAACTACCCGGCAACAGGGCCGTCTTACCCTCGCTGTCCTTAATGGAAATCCTGGGACGGATATCAGGATCACTTGATTCAAGGATTACTCTACTGATCTTTCCAGTAACCTTATCGCGCCGTTCTTGCATGGTTTTGCCTTCGACAATATCTCCAAACTTTACCGTTCCACCCACATCAGTCATTATGGGTATAGTAAATGGATCCCACTCCGCTAGCACCTGATCAGTTTTTACCTTCTCGCCATCTTTTACCTTCAATACCGCACCGTAGATCACTGGGTAACGCTCAATTTCACGCCCTCCCTTTCCTACAATGGCAATCTCACCATTGCGATTCATCACAACGAGGTTTCCTTCCTCGTTTTCGACAGTCTTGAGATTTACAAACTTCACAGTGCCGCTGTTCCTAGGCTGGATAGTGGACTGCTCAACCCTTTTGCTTGCGGTACCACCGATGTGGAATGTTCTCATGGTAAGCTGGGTTCCAGGCTCACCAATGGACTGTGCTGCAATAATTCCAACAGCTTCTCCAATGTTCACCAAGCGCCCATGAGCCAGGTCTCTACCATAGCATCGCCTGCACACACCACGTCTCGACTGGCAGGTCAGTACGGATCGAATCTTCACTCGCTCGATACCTGCGGCCTCAATTTTTGCCACCCTCTCCTCATCAATCTCTTCATTGGCCTTAACGAGTATTTCTCCCGTAACAGGATCAATGATATCCTGAATAGCTACCCTTCCGAGAACCCTTTCGCTAACCCGCTGTATTATCTCGCCACCTTCCACCAGTGCATCAACCCAAATACCGTCCATGGTTCCACAATCTTCTTCTGTAACTACCACGTCCTGGGCAACATCTACCAGCCGGCGGGTGAGATAACCCGAATTGGCTGTCTTCAGGGCCGTATCCGCAAGACCTTTGCGCGCTCCATGGGTAGATATGAAGTATTGAAGTACGGTCAGGCCCTCCCTAAAATTGGAAGTGATTGGGGTCTCAATAATTTCTCCAGAAGGCTTTGCCATCAGGCCTCGCATTCCAGCAAGCTGCCTCATTTGATCCTTGCTTCCCCTTGCCCCAGAATCAGACATCATATAAATGGGATTAAAGCTATCAACCTTGGCCTTCTTTTTGCCAGGGCCCTGAACAACTTCTACTGCCATTTCCTTCATCATCTCTGAGGCAATCTCTTCAGTGGCTTGCGCCCATATATCCACGACCTTGTTGTACTTCTCACCATCGGTAATGAGACCGTTGATGTATTGCTGCTCAATCTTCTTAACTTCACGCTCCGCCCGCTCCAAAATCTCATTCTTTTTTTTGGGGATTACCATATCTTCCATGGCAATGGATATCCCCGAAGTGGTGGCATATTTGTACCCAAGGTCCTTGAGCCTGTCAGCAAGAATAACTGTCGTCTTTATGCCAGTACGTCTGTAGGACTCATTAATCAGTATCCTCAGTTCCTTCTTGCCCATTACCCTGTTCACTAGGTCAAAAGGAAGACCCTCGGGAAGAAGCTCTGACAGTATCACCCGACCCGTCGTGGTGTCATAGAGTTTTCCGTTTATCCTTACCTTTATGGCTGCATGTAGCTCCAGTTCCCCTGCATCATAGGCAATTCGCACCTCTTCGGGACTAGAAAAGATCTTCCCTTCACCTTTTGCAAAGGGACGCGACCTCGTTATATAGTAAATACCCAATACAATATCCTGGCTAGGAACAATGATCGGATCACCATGGGCAGGGGAGAGGATATTGTTCGTAGACATCATGAGAACCCTGGCCTCAATCTGTGCCTCAATGGAAAGGGGCACATGAACTGCCATTTGGTCCCCATCAAAGTCAGCGTTAAATGCGGTACACACCAAGGGATGAAGCTGGATGGCCTTCCCCTCTATAAGGATGGGTTCAAAGGCCTGAATTCCGAGTCGATGAAGCGTCGGGGCACGATTAAGGAGAATGCAGTATTCCTTCACCACCTCATCAAGGGCATCCCAAACCTCAGGGGTCTCCCTCTCAACCATCTTCTTGGCGCTCTTGATAGTGGTAACCAGCCCCTTTTCGTCCAGCTTGTTGTAAATGAACGGTTTAAAAAGCTCCAAGGCCATCTTTTTGGGTAGACCACATTGATGCAATCTTAAATCCGGTCCTACAACGATGACCGATCGACCCGAGTAATCCACTCTCTTGCCGAGCAGATTCTGCCGGAATCTCCCCTGTTTCCCCTTCAGCATGTCACTCAGGGACTTAAAAGGCCTCTTGTTGGGCCCAGTTACCACCTTTCCTCTGCGGCCATTGTCAAATAGTACGTCAACTGCCTCCTGAAGCATGCGTTTTTCGTTGCGCACGATGATGTCAGGCGCATTAAGCTCCAGAAGCCTCTTGAGCCTGTTGTTTCTATTGATCACTCGACGATAGAGATCATTTAGATCTGAAGTGGCAAAACGTCCTCCATCCAGAGGCACTAGCGGCCTAAGATCCGGGGGCAGCACAGGTATAACGTCCATAATGGTCCACTCAGGCCGATTTTTCGAATCGCGGAAGGCATCTATAATCTTGAGCCTTTTGGCCAATTTTTTGCGCTTGGCCTCGCTCTTTGTGGTCATCATTTCGACGCGCAGCGTCTGGGACAGTTCATCCAGGTTTAGATCCCTCAGCATCGCCTGAATGGCCTCTGCACCGATTCCCGCTACAAACCTGTCACCCCAATCCTGTCTTGCCTGCATCAATTGTTCATCTGTCAATAGGGCTCCCCTTTCAAGTGGGGTGTCCTTGGGATCAATAACAATGTAGCTTTCGAAATACAGAACACGTTCCAGTTCCTTAAGGGTCAAGTCCAGTAGATTACCCACCTTCGAAGGCAGGCATTTCAAGAACCATATATGGGCAACAGGAGCGGCTAACTCAATGTGCCCCATGCGCTCCCTTCGAACTTTAGACTGGATAACTTCGACCCCACACTTTTCGCATACAATTCCCCTGTGCTTCATTCGTTTATATTTTCCACAATTGCATTCATAGTCCTTGATGGGGCCGAAAATCTTGGAACAGAATAGTCCATCCCGTTCCGGCTTGAAAGTACGGTAGTTGATGGTCTCAGGCTTCTTCACCTCGCCATAAGACCACTCCCTGATCTTCTCTGGAGACGCCAGAGAAATCCTCACCGCATTGAAACTAGAGGGATCTTTAGGCTTGGTAAAAAAACTATACAGTTCGTCCAATGCCCTTCTCCTTTTTCTCTAAGGTTTATCTTATCCTTCGGGGTTTTCAAAAAGCTGTATCTCCAGACCAAGACTCTGGAGCTCTTTCATCAACACCTTGAAAGATTCGGGAAGCCCTGCTTCCAAGATGTTGTTACCCTTTACGATGCGCTCATACATTCTGGTGCGCCCTGCCACATCATCTGACTTGACCGTGAGAAACTCCTGGAGCGCATACGCTGCACCATAGGCTTCCATAGCCCATACCTCCATCTCACCCAGCCTCTGGCCGCCAAACTGGGCCTTTCCGCCCAGTGGCTGTTGAGTCACAAGGGAGTAAGGCCCTATGGACCGGGCATGGATCTTGTCATCCACAAGGTGATGCAGCTTCATCATATACATCATACCGACGGTGATCTTTTGATCAAAGGGCTCACCTGTCCTGCCGTCATACAGTGTGGCCTGGCCAGTTACTGGCAAACCTGCGAGCTCAAGACATTTTATGATTTCATCTTCGTTGGCGCCATCAAACACAGGGGTTGCCATTGGCACACCCTCGCGCAGTTGCAGCACACGGTCCAATAGTTCTTCGTCGGAAAGCTCTGCAAAATATTTTTGATACTCATCTTTCCCAAATACCGATTTCAGCCTGCGGCGAATCTCTGCCACATTTTTCATCTTTTCCACAAGCTCGGCGATCTGCTTACCCAGCTCTTTGGAGGCCCATCCCAGGTGTGTCTCTAACACCTGGCCAACGTTCATCCTTGAAGGCACACCCAGGGGGTTAAGGATAATATCCACAGGGGTGCCGTCTTCAAAGTAGGGCATATCTTCTACAGGAAGAATTCTGGACAACACTCCTTTGTTTCCGTGGCGCCCTGCCATTTTGTCTCCCACGGACAGTTTCCTCTTTACCGCCACGTAGACTTTCACCATCTTTATGACACCAGGGGCCAGTTCATCCCCTTCTCCCAATCTCTCCAGCTTTTCTTGGAAAAGCGTCTCTACCCTTTCAATCTTGGTCTTGTAAACGTTTACGATGGCTTCCATCCTCTCGATGGTATCCATGGTAGACCTGAGATCTGCGTTGGCCCAGGCATCCACAGGAGTGTTCTCCACCTCTGTCTTATTAATGGCCTTGTCCGCCCTTACCAGAATTTCACCACTTTGTGGGTCTACCAAGTCTGTCTTCAACTTTTTACCCACTAACAGATCTTTGAGTTTTTCCTTTGCGCTTCGGGTAATTACATCAATCTCATCCGCTCTGTCCTTTTCCAGCCTTATCCTTTCCTGTTCTTCAATCTGAAGTGTCCGGGAATCCTTTTCAACACCTCTTCTGGAAAACACCTTTGCGTCGATTACTATGCCCTCTACGCCTGGTGGAACTCTCAATGAGGTATCTTTCACATCTCCTGCCTTATCACCGAATATTGCCCGCAGCAGCTTTTCTTCAGGAGAAAGCTGCGTCTCGCCCTTTGGAGTTATCTTGCCTACCAGGATATCTCCTGGCTTCACCTCAGCTCCAATCTTGATAATTCCGCTATCATCAAGGTTTTTCAGGGCTTCTTCGCCCACGTTTGGAATATCTCGGGTTATCTCTTCCCGACCTAACTTGGTATCCCGTGCCACTACCTCGAATTCCTCTATATGAACAGAGGTATAAATATCCTCTTTAACCACCCTCTCACTAATCAAAATGGAATCCTCGAAATTGTATCCGCCCCAGGACATGAACGCCACCATCACGTTTTGGCCCAGGGCCAACTCACCCATTTCCATTGCAGGGCCATCAGCAATGATCTGGCCCTTCTTGACAAATTCTCCCTTCTTCACAATGGGCTTTTGATTGTAACATGTATTCTGATTGGACCTTTTGAATTTGGTTAGCTTGTAAATCTCCACCTCAGGTTCATCAGCATCAGCACCACCACTGGAGCGAATCACTATACGCGAGGCATCCACATCCTCAACAATACCATCCCTTCGGGCCACTATTGAAACTCCGGAATCCCTGGCCACGATTTTCTCAATCCCTGTCCCCACAAGTGGTGCCCTTGCCTTCAAAAGAGGTACCGCCTGTCTCTGCATGTTGGACCCCATCAGTGCTCGGTTTGCGTCATCATGCTCAAGAAATGGTATCAGGGAAGCTGATACGCTCACAAGCTGATCCGGCGATACATCCATGTACTTTATCTGGTCAACGGGAGCCTTTGCAGCCTCGCCTGCAATTCTCACCGCAGCTTCCTCTCGGATAAACCTTCCCCTCTTGTCAAGTGGAGCATTGGCCTGGGCAATAGGTGCATCACCCTCATCAAGGGCTGATAGATAAGCGATCTTTGTAGTGGCCTTTTTGTCCTTCACCTCGCGATAAGGCGTTTCTATAAAACCAAATTCATTGACCCTGGCATATGTGCTAAGGGAAACAATCAACCCAATATTAGGACCCTCAGGGGTCTCAATGGGGCAGATTCTGCCGTAATGGGTCGGGTGCACGTCTCTCACCTCAAAACCTGCCCTTTCTCTGGTAAGTCCTCCAGGACCAAGAGCGCTCAGTCTTCGTTTGTGAGTTATCTCTGAAAGAGGGTTGGTTTGGTCCATGAATTGTGACAACTGGCTCGTACCGAAAAACTCCTTCACCACTGCTGAGACCGGCTTGGAATTGATCAGATCATGGGGCATAAGGGTCTCCACTTCCTGAAGGCTCATACGCTCCTTTATGGCCCTCTCCATCCTCACAAGACCTATCCTGTATTGGTTCTCAAGAAGTTCGCCCACGGCCCTCACCCGCCGGTTACCCAGGTTATCGATATCATCACCCATGGCCTCAGACATTTTAAGGCGAATCAGTTCTTTGACAGTCTCTAGGATATCTTCCTTTCGCAGGGTCCTTTGCTCAAGAGGCACATCCAGGTTGAGGCGGTGATTTATCTTTAGTCTGCCCACTGGGGACAAGTCATAGGTGTTTATGTTGAAAAACAGATTCCTGAAGAAATTATTGGCCACCTCCTGGGTGGGAGGGCTGCTGGGCCGCATCTTTCGGTATATGTCAAGAACTGCCTCATCAGGGGTTTCAATCTTATCAAGGGTCATGGTCTCCCGGATTGTGGGGCTCACCCCGGGAGCATCAAGTACAAGGCAATTGATCTCCTTGATACCCTTTGACCTGATCAGATTCACAGCCTCTTCGCTCAGTTCTGTGTTGCCCTCAAGTAAAACTTCACCTGTCTCAGGATCAATGACGTCCTCAGCCAGTACCCTGCCAACCAGGTCCATGAAATCAACGGGTATATGCGTAATCCCAGCCCCTTCGAGGAGCCTGTGAAGCCGTTTGGTATATTTATCACCGGCCTTAGCTAGCACCTTTTTATCTTTGGGGCTTACGATTTTCTTGCTCAACTTCTTTTGATACAGATTCTCAATGTTGGCCTCGCGCAGACATCCCTCTTTCTCTATCTTGATGGTCTCAGACCTATAAAACTCAGAGAGGATTTCCTTTGTGCTATATCCCAGGGCCTTCAAAAGTACTGTTACAGGAAACTTGCGCCTCCTGTCGATCCGCACATATAGCAAGTCCTTTGGGTCAAACTCAAAATCAAGCCAGGAGCCCCGTAGCGGAATGATCCTGGCAGAATATAGTAACTTACCGCTTGAATGGGTCTTGCCCTTATCATGGTCAAAAAACACCCCTGGTGAGCGGTGCAACTGGCTAACAACCACACGCTCTGTTCCATTGATAATAAAGGTCCCCCTCTCGGTCATTATAGGAAGGGTCCCAAAATAGATCTCCTGTTCCTTGATGTCCCGAATGCTTTTGGTACCGTCGGTCGTATCAGTATCAAAGACCATGAGCCTCACCGTCAATCTTAACGGGGCTTCATATGTCATGCCTTTGTTCAAGCAGTCTTCCTCATCGTACTTAACGTCCTCGAAAGTGTACTTAACGAACTCAAGGCAAGAGGTTCCACTAAAATCTTCTATGGGAAAAACGCTCTTAAATGCCCCCTGCAATCCCACTTCCTCCCTCTGCTCAGGAGAAACGTCCTTCTGTAAAAACCTCTCGTACGAGTGTTTTTGGACTTCTATCAGGTTCGGGATATCAATGATTTTCTTGATCTTCCCGAAATTGCGCCTGACTCTCTTGCTGACACCGTCTACACTAGACATTGCCACTCCTTCTTGCCTGCAATAGGCATGGATTAACGATTTACTTTTATGAGCACAGGAAGTGCCAGGAAACTCTAGTCCACCCCCTGCCCAATTAAGCATTTTAAGCCACTGGGGCAGATCATATTAATTCCTCTGCCCCTCGTGGCTTTCACCTACTTGACCTCTACGGTAGCACCGGCCTCTTCCAGTTGAGCCTTTATCTGTTCGGCCTCGTCTTTTGACACCCCTTCCTTTACCGGCGCGGGGGCGCCATCCACCAAAGCCTTTGCTTCCTTAAGACCCAGGCCTGTTATGGTGCGTACTGCCTTGATCACCTGTATTTTCTTATCTCCCGCAGAAGCAAGAATCACGTCGAACTCAGTCTTTTCTGGTGCAGCCTCAGCCGCCTGCTCAGCAGGACCTGCTGCCGCCACCGCAACTGGTGCAGCCGCTGTGACACCAAACTTCTCTTCTAGTTCCTTAACAAACTCGGAAAGCTCCAAGACGGTCATATTGGAAATATATTCAATCACATCTTCCTTGGTAATTTCAGCCATGATTGTCTTAACCTCCAGTGAATATGTTTATTATTGATTATTGCTGCTCTTCGGCCTTTTTTTGCTCAATTGCCTTCAAGGCATAAAGCAGTTGTACAATTATGCCATTTAGTACCCTCACAAAACCAGCAGGCACCGCCTGCATTGCAGAGAGGGCCTTGGCTAACAACACGTCTCTACTGGGCAACTCCGCGAGCTTCTTTATGGCGTCCAGGTCCATGACCTTGCCGGAAATCTGGCCCGCCTTTATTTCCAATTGCTCGAACTCTTTGGAAAACTCGACAAGGGCCTTTGCTGGAGCCACTGGATCATCATAACTCAGCGCGATGGCCGAAGGCCCTTTCATGAAATCCTCCAGTTGGGCTGTATCAGTGGACTGGGCAGCTAGTTTCAAGAGTCTGTTCTTGACCACTTGGAACTCTGCTCCTGCCTTGCGAAGATCCTTTCTGAGTCTGTTCATGGCCTCAACATTCAGGCCCTTGAAGTCCACCAGAAAGCTGGCCTTCGCCTTTTCCAGACGCCCTTTCATGTCCTCTACAAATTTTGCCTTTTCAGCTCTTTCCATATTCACCTCCTCTCCTTTTGACATAATAATGTCAAAGCAGAGGTGCTTGCCGTAACAGAGAAGTTGATTGTTGTGTGGGTGGTGGAAATCGCCTCGAAGAATACACGCCAAACTCACTTCTCGGTCTCGGTAGGCTATACGATTTAAGCCTTAGGGCCATCTTTTTAATTTCATGGCAATAGCCCTTATAGCACCTACTGTCTTTGACCTTTTCTCGTCCCGTAAAGATTTTGAAACTTTTCGTCCCCATCCAACTCCTCACTAGCAAAAAAGCAAGTGAAGAGTCCTAGCCATTAACCTCTACTCGCTTACGTGCTCATGAGGCCTGAGCCAATAGGTCTTTAACATATCCGGAGTCTACCTTGATTCCAGGGCCCATGGTGGTGGATAAGGCTATACTTCTTAGATAGGTACCTTTGCTTGCTGCTGGCTTTAGGCGCAAAATCGTATCCATAAAGGCAGCTATGTTCTCCAAAAGCTTTTGAACACCAAAAGACACCTTGCCCATAGGGGCATGCACTATCCCAGCTTTCTCAACCTTAAAATCAATCTTTCCCGCCTTGATTTCATTTACTGCCTTGGCCACATCAAATGTTACCGTACCTAGCTTGGCATTTGGCATCATACCTCTAGGTCCAAGGATTCTTCCCAATTTGCCCACTGCACTCATCATGTCAGGCGTGGCAATGGCCTTATCGAATTCAAGCCATCCCTTCTGGACCTTTTCTACGAGATCGTCCGAGCCAACATAATCAGCCCCTGCTTCAATGGCCTCCTTCTCCTTTTCGCCCTTAGCAAACACGGCAACTCTGACAGTTTTGCCAACCCCGTTGGGCAACACAACCGTACCCCTGACCATTTGATCAGCATGTCTGGGATCAACGCCCAGCCGAACAGCCAGATCAACAGTCTCATCAAAGGACGCATACGAACAATCCAAGGCCAATTGGATGGCCTCTTCGAAGCTGTAGCGCTTTGTCCTGTCTACCTTTTCTATAACATTTCTGTATTTCTTTCCACGCTTGGCCATCTCGAACTTCCTCTCCTGAACTTGTTAATCCACCACCGTTATGCCCATGCTCCGCGCCGTTCCTTCAATAATTTTCATGGCGCTTTCAATATCGTTGGCATTGAGATCTTCAAATTTGAGTTTTGCGATTTCCTCAATCTGCTTCCTTGTGACCTCCCCCACCTTCTGACGATTGGGCTCACTGGAGCCCTTGGCTATTTTTGCCACCTGTTTTAGCAATACTGATGCAGGCGGGGTCTTTGTAACAAACGAAAAGGATCTATCCGCATATACCGTTATTACCACCGGAATGATAGTTCCCATCTGATCCTGGGTCTTTGCATTAAATGCCTTACAAAACTCTGCTATATTAACACCATACTGTCCAAGGGCCGGGCCAATGGGAGGCGACGGATTCGCCTGGCCACCCTTTACTTGTAATTTTATAGATCCGATTACCTTTTTTGCCATCGTGAACCTCTTCTCTAGATCTTATTTACCTGAATGAAATCCAGTTCAACCGGTGTAGATCGACCAAATATCGTAATCAGGACTCGCAATTTCTCCTTGTCCGGTTTCACCTCTTCCACAACACCCTGGAAGTTACTGAAAGGCCCGTCTATCACTCTTACCTCATCACCTTCTTCAAACTGGTACTTGGGTTTAGGCTTGCTGAACCCTTCTTCCATTTGCCTTATAATTTTTTCCGCCTCTTCATCAGGAATCGGGGTGGGTTTCACTCCCCCTCCAACAAAACCGGTAACCTTTGCTGTATCCTTTACTGTGTGCCAGGTCTCATCATTCAATTCCATTTGGACCAAAATATAGCCTGGATAAAACTTTCGTGATGAGGTCTTTTTCTGGCCCTTTTTTAGTTCCACCACTTGCTCTGTCGGGACCAGGATCTGACCAAAGTACTTCTCCTGCCCCAAAGCCTTGATCCTCTCTTCAAGGCTTTTCTTTACCTTATGCTCGAATCCCGAATAGGTATGAACTATGTACCACTTTAGTGCCACCGTAAAACCTCATACTTATAAAAGAGGTGTTTACCCCATACTAAAGAACCCAACCTCAACTCCTAGCCCACTATATTCTTTATGACCTTAATAAGCCCGAAATCCACAATGCCCAAGAAAAGCGCCACAATCAGAACCAAAAAAATAACCACAGCAGTGGATGCCAATAGCTCTTTTCTATTAGGCCACTTTACTTTTTTTAGTTCGGTTTTGGATTCTCTAAGAAACTGTACACTCTTTGTAATGTAATATCCTATGCCCTTTCCTTGCTTCCCCCTTTCGGCCTTTCTCTCTTGAACCTTTTTGGGAGTCGTATTGGCTGGCCTAATCTTGGCCACGGCCTTGTTTGCCTTATCATCAGTGCCGACCTTTTTCAGGTTCTTCTCAGCGCCTTTCGCTACAGCATTTTTTTTCGGCCTCCTGCGCTTCTTGGCCCTCTGATTCGATTTTTTCATCCGCCTTTACCCAATCTCCTCAACGCTTACGAACACCCTCGCACCAGCACCAAAAACATAAAATGGCAGGCCAGGAGGGATTCGAACCCCCAACACCCGGATTTGGAGTCCGGTGCTCTAGCCGTTAGAGCTACTGGCCTGCATTTCTAACACGCCTACTTGGTTTCCTTGTGTAAAGTATGAGTCCTACAAGAAGGACAGTATTTTCTGAGAGCTAGCTTATCCGGGGTCTTCCTCTTGTTTTTGGTGGTTGTGTAATTTCTATTCTTACACTGCTCACAAGCTAGCGTAATAATATCTCTCATATCCGTCCTGTCTCCCTTATTCTATGATTTCACTGACAACACCTGCACCCACCGTCCTACCACCTTCCCGGATAGCAAACCGCAACTCCTTCTCCATCGCTATCGGTGTAATCAAACTCACCTCCAGCGTAAC
>Ga0164311_10000986_pt1 | contig 13444 bp, 7 predicted proteins | sample GuaBasSedimGuay2_FD_121796 | JGI IMG/M metagenome (GOLD analysis project Ga0164311, IMG submission 121796) | Subseafloor sediment microbial communities from Guaymas Basin, Gulf of California, Mexico - Guay2, Core 4569-9, 9-12 cm | ecosystem: Environmental > Aquatic > Marine > Hydrothermal vents...
ATCTGAGCCTCAGGCTTCGCCAACCCCACAGCCCACGATTGTTCTGCCCGTCAGTGGAAGCACGCGCTCTACAGGTAGTGTTGCGTTACTGGCGCTGGGGTTTGGGGTTGTGGTCATCGCGGCGAGCCTCGTTCTCCGGCGCTCCGCATCCTTCAACTGATTGCAGAAACGCGCCACGTAACATCGCCCAAGCGGTTACGTGGCGTTCACTTTTCTGTGGTCGGCTACTTGTTGGCTAGCACCAGGGGCAAAAAGACAGAGTGCGTCTGCAACTGGACAAAGATAGAGTCGCCGGCAGGGGATGTCTCTGTGTTTCCTGCGCCGTCCATTGAGCGGGCTTGTATCTGGTGGAGGCCGGGATTGAGGGTTGCCAGGTCTATGGTGAAGGTAAAATCCTCTTGTGGCTCGTCAAAAGCGCCGTCGCTGGCCGCGAGTGGCTGCCAGGGACCGTCGTCAATGCGATAGTAGGCGCCCGCGATGTAGCTGATGGTCGAGATGCCCTGGCCGTTGTAGGTGACGTGGGGTTGTTCTTCTCCCCCTGCGGCTTGCTGCGCCGCCTGGGTCAGCGTCGTGTCGAGAATAGCGTCTACCGGGTCCACCATTGGGATGGTCGCGAGGGTCTGGATCAGTTCGTTGCCGGCCGAGTCAACCACGCGCAGGTCAATATCAAGGTCGCCGGTGGGCAGGGGGGGCGTGGTGAAGGTGAAGGCTTCGGTGTAGGTGTCAAAGGCTCCATCGGCGGGTTGGGCGTCCGTCCATTTGCCGCCCGTCCAGCGATATTGTACCTGCTCAATGGTGTTGATGACGGTGTCGCGGCGGAGCGGCGAGGGGAAAGGATCGTCCCGCACGCTGCCGGTAAAGGTCAGGACGTTGGGCTGTTCGGTAGCGGTCACGTAATCGGAACTGATCACGTTCAGTGTGGTATCAACTGGGTCGAGGATGCCGTCGCCGTCAGAGTCGCGCCAGCCGATCTGCCCGCGAGCGTATGCGTCAATGTCGCCATTACGGTAGGGTGGGGTGTGGCCGCGCATGATGCTGGGCGCGTCTGAGGCGCAGCCGCCGTACTCGCTGTTCTGGTTCTCCACACCCAGGTAGCCCGCTTGACGGGTGCAGGGCTGGTGGGCCGAGTAGTACTGGTCGAGCGCGAAAAAGATGTGGCCGGTCTCGTGAGCGGCGACGGCGTCCATATTATTGGGGCCATAAGTGCTGTTGCCGTAGGTCATCACAAAGAAGGGGCCGCCCAGGTAGGCGTAGGCAAAGTGGTGGTCGGCGAAGCGATTGTCGCCATCGTTAGAGCTATCCACTACAAAGATGGTAAAGGCCCAATCGGTGTCATAGGCCTCGCGCAGTGCGTTGTTATAGTCGCGCACCTGGCCAAAGTGGGAGGGGCCGGTGTAGCCCTTTTTCTCCATTATTTCGGTGATCCAGAGAGATTGGTCGCTGGCGGGACGACTGATGGGTTCGTAGCCGGTGGCGATGGGAGCGGCTGTCCCGTCATCGTAGACAAAGGTGAGGTGGGCGTTTGGCTCGAGGGCGGCCCACCAGTCGAGGGCGGCGGTGATCTCGCTCAACACCAGCGCCCGCTCGTCCGCGTTCCAGTCCTCGGTCGAGGAATCTGCGCTGCCATCGCTTTCGGGTAGCACGATCCCCACGGCCACGCGCCCGATAAAGTACTCGCTGGTCTCGTAATAGTTGGGAGTTTGTGCGCTTCCGCTGACGCTGGCTAGAGAGAGTGTTCTTTCGGGCGGCGGGGGTGCCAACGCGTCGTTCACTATCTCGGTATCAATACGCGCTGCGATGGAAGAGGATTCGGAGGCCAGGAGTTGGTTCCACACCTGCGCGGCGCGGCGCGCCTTGCCGGTCAGTGTGACCAGGGCCGCTTCGTTTACCGCTTGCCGATAGACGGCTCTGGCGTCATCCGGGGCTACGGGCACATTGCCGATCAGTGCAGCCGGCGGAAAGATGTGAGTCACACAGCCGCCGGTCAGCTCGACGGTCTTGATGGTCGAGTTCAAGTCGGCGCCGGGGGCGAGCAAGATCAGGGCACGGTTCGAAGAGGGCTCGGCCGCCCGCGCGATTGAAATTTGACTGCTGTGAGCCGATGAGCCGATGAGCAACGATACCACGAGGCCCATAGTAATGGTCAGGCGCAGCCCTTGTTTTTTCATCCTTCCCCTTTGCTCTCTCTTGATCATTGTGCCATCTATGATAGCAGCAGGCCATTTCACACACCGTTTCACGGAGCGTGTCAGGGAGCGTGTCAAAAGGGCAAAGGGGCGAATGGTGCGAGGGATAAAGCAAAAGACCACCAAAGCGAGGGGCTTGGTGGTCTGATTGGTTAACTGGCGTTCTCTACTCTTTATCTTCTCCTATCTGTGCCAGTATTTGACTGACAAAGCGGGATTCTACTCCCTCGCGCAGGGCAAAGCGCAGGAGGGGCAGTGTGACTCGATGAGATGTGACGATGGTTTGGGTGTAGCCTTCGGCGGCGGCCAGGGCCAGTGCTGTGGTCGTGTAGCGGCGCGCTTGTTGTCGGTTGCCTGCTCTGCCCTCGGTCAGGTGGGCCAGTCCGAGCAGTGCGGCCGATACGAACGCGCCGTAGCGGACTCCCAGCCGGTCGAAGGTTTGGTACGCCTCGTCGAGCAACTGGCGGGAGTTTTTCGGATCCGAGTCGCCTCCGGGCTGGAGGCTGATGTGGGCCAGGGCCGCCGCCGTCTGCGCCACGGCCAATTCCAGGGGCGGGGCGGCGCGGGCCTGGCAGCGGCGCAGCGCAGCCTCGGCTACCTCGGCGGCTTCCTGGGTATTGCCGTGGAGGAAGTGAGCGTACACCAGATGAGCCTCTCCACACAACCGGAGCAGTCCGTCCTCGCCGGCTGCTTCCGCCTCGGCTATTGCTTGTCGGAAGCTCTCTTGCGCCTCGATGCACTGTCCCCGGTCCAGATAAAGGTTGCCCAGATCGGTGTAGGCGTGGGATAGGGCCAGCCGATCCTGAATCTGGCGAGCGGCCTCTATCCGCTGGTGTGTCATTTCCCAGGTGATCTCGCCCTTTCCCCATTCTCTCAGAATGGCCGGCACGGGATTGTTAAAGGTCGCAACGAGTTCTGGGAAAACGTCGCGTCCGGCCTCGTGCTCGGCCAGGCGGTTCAAGCCTATCGTCCGGTGGTAGTCTCCTCGGAGATAGGCGATCCAGGCTTGAACGCGCAGCACCTGGAAGGCAAGGAGGGGCTGGTCGCGACTGCGGAGCAAGTCTTTGGCTTGCGCGAGCAGAGATTCGGCGTCCGCCAGGTTCCCCTGGCGGGCCTGTAGTTGCCCGATGGTGCAGAGGGCGGCTGTGCGACGTCGTATATCCGTCTCATCCCAACAGGTCAGCGCCCGCTCTCCTAGCTCGATTCCTTCAGCGTAATGGCCGCGCAAGAGCTCCAGTTCGGCCAGGGCGAGCAGGCTGTCGCCGTGGGCCGTGCTATTTTGCCCCAGCTCAAAATCTGCCGCCGCTCTCTGGTAGAGCAGGCGAGCTTCTTTTACCTGCCCCTCCGCCTGACGTAGATGTCCGGCGTTAAGCGTCAGGCGTGGATGTTGGTCTCGCACGGCCGGTTCTAATTGGTCCAGCCAGCGGGCCAGCGGTTCCAGACGCCCCTGTTGCAGGTAGGCGGGCGCGATCTGCTCGAGCAGCCGGGCCACCGCCGACTCGTCGCCCATTTGTTGGTAATGGAATAGCGCCAGTTCCAGGTGTCCCTGTTGCTCCCAACCCATCGCCGCCCGCCGGTGCATAGCTTTGATTTCGGCGCGGGAGAGGCGGGAATAGAGTTCCGTCCGCAGAAAGGCCAGAAAGAGGGGGTGATAGGTGTAGCGTGATTCCGTACCCTCTCCCGTCATATCTGCGAGGGGGGAAATGGTTGCCGGAGTGATACGCCGGAGGAACAGGTTGCGCCGCTCTAACTCGGCCAGCCATTGGGCCGAATTGTCTATATCTCCTGCGCTTGAGGACGCATCCAGAACAGCCTGACACAGACTGGGCGTCATCTGATCCAAAATGGCGCTGTTCAGGAGAAAGGCGCGTACCTGGGGAGATTGAGGGGCCAGCACTTCGTCGCGCAGGTAGGCGAATATCCCCGTCCAGACATCGTCCAGGTTGGAGGCGAAGCGACTGAGAGCGTTGGCGGCCAGCCATAGAGGCGCTATCCATCCCTCGGCGCGGGTGGTCAACTCGGCGATCTCGTCCTGGCCGAGACTCAAGGCTGGGCTGTGCTTTATGAACGCGGCGATTTCCTCGTCGGTGAATCGGAGTTCGGCGGTGCGGAGTTCCAGCAATTGGCCACGGACGCGCAGGCGAGGCAGTGGGAGATCAGGGTCTATGCGCGTTAATAAGTAGAGGTGCCCGTTGGCGGGGAGATGCTCCACCAGTTGTTGAAGCACTTTGCGGCTGTCTGAACTGGTCAGGCGTTCCAGGTCGTCGAGAACGATGACGAACGGCGTAGGGTCATACAAGGCCAAGTTCTTTGACAGGAGGCCCACCGCCTGCCGGGTGTCTCCCTGCAAGGAGACGATGTCGTGGACATGGTCTTGCAGGGTCTGTCCCGTGGTGGGATGCAGTCGGGCTACGGAGGCGGCCAGTCCCTCTACAAAGGCGAGTGGATCATTGTCCGTCTCGTTCACCTTGTACCATGCAAACAGCGGTTTCTGCTGGTCGCTGCTCTGCGAGTGGTTTTCTATCCACTGGGTCAGCAAGGTCGTCTTGCCGTAGCCAGGAGGAGCGGAGAGGATAGTCAGGCGGACGGTGAGGCCGCGGTCGAGGAGGGAGGAGAGGCGAGGACGAGGAAGGGACTCTGATGATGGGGATGGGGGGGTGAGGCGGGAAGTGAGAACGAGGGAGGATGTGGTGGGTGTGGGAGGAGACTCGTGTTGGAGGATGCGCTGGTATAAATCTCGAGTTTCTTCCAGCGGTTCAATGCTCAGTTCGCGCCGCAGGAGATTGCGATAGGTGTTGTACTGGCGGAGGGCTTGTGTCCGCTGCCCGGTTTCCCAGTAGAGGCGCATGAGCAGGCGATGAATGTCTTCTTGCAAGGGGTCAAGCACGAGGAGGCGTTGACAGACGGGTATGGCCTCGTCGCGCGCGCCACGGGCGATAAAGTTTTGGATGAGGCTGGTCAGGGTGCGGAGGAGGAGCAGGAAGAGTCGCTCCCGTTCCAGAGTGAGCCATTCTTCAAAGTTGGGGGCGTTAAGGACGGAGAACCCGGCCAAAAAGTCTCCCTGGTAGAGGTCGAGCGCCTTACGAATCCGCCGAATGCCCTCGGAAGCAGGAGAGAATTGGGATTGCGGGTCCTGAAAGCAGGCATGGAGGACTTGTTCAAAATCGCGGACGTCCACTTGGCAGGGAGCATTGGACGGGGCGTAGACCCAGAAACCCTCGGTGATCAAGCAGGCTTCTGGCGGGAGGCCGACTTGGTCGAGCGCCTGGCGGAGATGCCACAACGCCCGGCGGAGGTTGTAACGGGCTCGAGATTGAGAGGTCTCGCCCCATAGGAGAGTGGCCAGGTGATCGCGGGAAAACCGCTGGTCGGGCTGACAGGCCAGATAAATCAGGAGGGCTTGCTCTTTTGTGGCCAGAGGCTCGGCGAGCGAGGACGTCCCATAGAGGATCTGTGTTTTGCCTAGCAGCCGCAGCGTTAGAGTTTCTTGTTCTCTCATTGCTTACGTTTTGTGGAGCAGCGACACGAGTACGATCAGCGCCGCCACGTTCCCTCCACCGAGCAATAGAAGCCAGACCGCGAGCGAGGATACGTTCCCGCCTGTCTCCGGCAACAGGATTGGCTCGGGCGTGGGTGTGACGGTAGGAACGGGAACCGGGGTGGCCGCGGGAGCGGGCGGCGGCGGTGCTGTGGGCGCTGGCGGCGCTGGTGTGGACGTGGGTTCGGGCGTAGGCGTGGGCGCCAGGTAGGTGATCTCCAGGTAGGGGCGCGTGTCTGGGTTGTCGGCGGTCAGGCGGCGGGCGGTGGCCCAGTTACTAGACGTTGATCCCAGGTCGGCGGCGGCCAGCGCCAGGCCATAGTTGGGCGCGCCGTCCAGCCAGCCTTGCGCCAACGCGGTCACGTCCCAGGAGAACCATCCCTCGGTTGGTAAAACGTTCGTCGTTGCCACGGCCCCGCCCAATGCAGGCCAGGCGATTGGGTCGTTCCAACCGTCTCCTTCCGGCCAATCCGCCACAGTTATAGGGTAGACTGACATCGGCGCGCCGCTATCGTCGGGCCAGTGATCGTCCACGTAGACGTAGAGCGCGGCCGATTGGATCGTGGAACCTGCGGGAACCCCATTCAGTGGAAAGTGCAGGTAGGTGCGGCAAAAGATGAGCTGGCCGGATGTTGTCCCGGTATAGTTGCCAAAGGGAAGGATGGACGCGCTCCACTGCTCGCCGGAGCCGGGGTCTTCTGAAAGGACGCCTATGCTTTGGTCAGGCTGGATCTGGAGCGAGGTCTGGGCGTAGGCGGCGAGCGCCAGGACAACCAGGCAGATGGCGGCGAGAGTGGCCACCAAAACTGTTCTTTTCATAATGATCTCCCGTGTGCTCAATGAGGGCAACCACGAGGATTGCTCCTACGTTCATTATACTGCCCTCACCCGAAAAGGGCAATCGCAACTATCCAGTTAAACGGGACATGGACGAGCACAGGCTGCGCACACGGATTTCCCGTGTTCGTCCGTGTTTTGTTTTCCGTGTTGGCTTGAGGTTTTGGCGACAGTGTACCTAGCTTTTCTGTATCAGCCGTAGGAAGCGCCGCTTTCCCACCTGCAATATCTTTTCACCTTGGGGTTTGATCTCGGTCTCAATGGCGGTCACACGCTCGCCGTCCAGTTTGACCGCGCCCTGCTGCACCAACCGGCGGGCCTCGCTCTTGCTGCGTGTCAGCCCGGCGCTGTGGATGACGTCCACGACGTTGGTTGGGCCGGTCAGCGCGCAGGAGGGCATTTCTTTCGGCAACTGCCGCTTTTGGTGCACCCGCTCAAAGTGGGCGGCGGCTTTGCCGGCGGCCTCATCTCCATCAAAGATGGATGCGATTTCCCAGGCCAGTTTTTTCTTGGCTTCCATTGGGTGTAGCTCGCCCCGTTCCACTGCCTCTAGCAATGCGTCAATCTGCTCCGGCGTCCAGCGGGTGACCAGTTCGAACCTGTTGCGCATGGCGGAATCAGGGATGGACATGGTTTTGCCGTACTTGATCTCTGGGGCCTCGTCTATGCCGACATAGTTGCCCTTGCTTTTGCCCATACGGGTGTGGCCGTCGGTGCCCACCAGGATGGGCAGCGTGATGCAGACCTGGGGGCGCTGGCCGAAGGACTCTTGCAGCTTGCGCCCGGCCAGGAGGTTGAATAGTTGGTCGGTGCCGCCACCTTGCACGTCGGCCTCTAGCGCCACGGCGTCGTACCCTTGCATCAGTGCGTAGAAGAACTCGTGCAGCCAGATGGCGTCCCCTTTCTCATGGCGCAGTGAAAAGTTCTCGCGGGCCAGGAATTGCTGGACGGTAAAATGGGAAGCCAGTTTGATGACGTCGGCGAAGGTGAGTTTGCTCAGCCATTCCGCGTTGTCACGTACCTCGGTCTTTTCCGGGTCGAGTATCCTGAACGCCTGCTGTGTGTAGGTGCGGGCGTTCTCTGCCACTTGTTCCGGCGTCTGCTGGGCGCGCGCGTTGGTCTTGTCGCTCGGGTCGCCGATGAGGCCCGTAAAGGTGCCGATGAGGAATATCACGTGGTGGCCCAGGTCCTGAAACTGGCGCAACTTGCGCATCGGCACGGTGTGGCCGATGGTCAGGTAGGTGGCGGTGGGGTCGAATCCCACATAAACGCGCAGCGGGCGCCCGGCCTTTTCCGCTTCGATCAATCGCTCGCGCAGCTCTTCTCGCATGTGCTCTTTGATCTGCTCGTCGCCGTATTCCGCGCCGCGCATCAGAATGGCGACTTGTTCGTCAATTGTAGGTTTGTTCATTAGAATTCTCTTTTCTTGTGAATATGGGTGGTGGTGATAACAAAAAACCCACCGAGTGTGGGTCTGAGGGATGCGGGTCGCAGCACCGATCGGCGCAAATGTTTGATCGCCGCGCTACAACCCGCCGGAATACGTATAGGTGTAAAATCTCCAAGTTTGGCGCATCATTTCGTATACCTCTAAATTAATCTGCGCTGATTATACCGGAAATGGGCAAAAAGGCAATCTGGTACAGCTACCATTCGATCCCGGACACGTGTGCCTGTGCGTGTCGAAATGGATTGGGGCGTTCAAAGGTTCGCAAGAACGCCGCCAGGTCAAACTTGGGGCCGATTTCCAGGCGGGCAAAAAAGTCACCATCTCGCGTTTCGATAGAGCCGCCAAACAGGATTTTCTTCTTGAGCGCCTTTTTGGGTAGATCGAAGCAAAGCTGTTCCCCCTCCCGCCGCAGCGAGTAGGGCAGGTAGGCGGAGCGCAGGTGCTGCTCTAACCGGGCGCGTGGTTCGGGGAACAGGTCGCCGGGCAAGTGCATATCCAGACGCAATTTGGTGAAAACGCCGGGAGTGAACCCCTCGGCTGGGCCTATGATCTGGAACCCAGAAACCAGGTTTTTCTGTAAGCAAAGCGACAAAAACCTGGTTTCTAGCGATCTAGCGTCCCAGGCTTTCAGAGCAAAGACAGTCTCGCCGCTCACGGCGGGGAAGCGGTTTGCGTTGGGACGGACGGTGAATAGGCTCTCGCGCGCAGTCAGCAGGTTATCCACTAGCTCAGGGTATTGGGTGAGTAGTTCCCTGAAAACGAACCCGTTGATAAATTCAGGCGAGAGCCCGGCCAGCCACGAGTCCAGGCGCAGCCGGAAGTAGACCGGTTCCAGTCTTTGCTTGCGAGCCATCAGTTCGCGCAGTTGTGGTAGATAGCGGCTGTTATCCGGTTGGTGGATTTGATGATGCGTGATTGCCCGTCGCTGCTCCGCGTCCGAGCAGGCCCCACACCCCAGGCAGCGACCGGGCTGCTCGTGACTGCCCAGGCAGTAGCCGCTGTCCTCTACCGACTTGGCCTCTTGGTACTGGCGGTACAGGAACTCGGCCGATACGTTCGAGCGGACGAATTCCAGTGGGAAGGGATAATCCGCCCCTTTTTCGCCCAGAAAGGCGTCGTTCAGGTGTCCCGCTCTCGCCAGCCGTTCCTCAAGCTCGCCCCAGTATTCCGGCGGCAGCGTGGTATCGAAGCAGTATCCCTTTTGGGCCAGAGCCACGATGTGGTCTGCAAGCCAGTGCCCGCCCAGCGCCAGCACCTGGCTGACGCAGTAGGCGGGCCAATCAAAGGCCAGGCGGAACTCGAAGCCGTTCGTCTCGCAGGCGGATTTGACCTGGCCGATCAAGGGCCGCCATTCTCGCTCGTCGAGAAGCAGGCGATCATATTGCAGCGGCGTGCGCGGCATGCGGATCAGCAATCCAAAGCTAAAGATCACGCGCGCGGGCCGGTTCCGGGAGCGGCGCGTCTCTTTGAGCCATTTCACGAAACGGCGAAACTCGGTCACATCCGCGCCGGTCTCGTGACCGGTGAGGATGTAGAATAGTTTGATGCGGCGGATCTTGGCCCCCAGGAGCCGGTTCAACAGAGACACAATGTCATCGCTGGGCAGGCTCTTGCGCAGCCAGGCCCGCTGGTGCTCGCTGATGCCCTCGATGCCCAGGGTAAAGTCCCGCTTGCCCGCCTCGACCTCTGCCTCCAGCAGCCTCGCTGCCTGTTGCAGAATGTCCCCCCGCTGGCTTTTGAAACTGACCCGCTCAAAGAGCCGGTGCAGTTCCAGGATCATCTCCAAGATGTCTTGGTGGGTGTTGAAATTAAAGCTATACAGGTTCAGTTCTTCGACCCCCTGCGCTTGCTTGACCTGGCGGGCGGCGGCGAGGATGTCTGGCAGTGGGAGTTCGCGGTACGGCTTGCGGTCGTACCCCTCGAAGCAGAAGGAGCAAAAGGCCGGGCAGCCGTAGTTGATCTGGAGACTGGCCGTGCGCGCCTCGTCGCTGTTTAGGAGGGGATAATCCAGCGGTAGGAACCGCGCCTCCGGTCTTTGCAAGACGACTTTTTGGACAGAGTGCAGAGAGCCTGCTGCCCAAAGTCCTGGCATCTGTGAAGAAACCAGGTTTTTTTGTAAGCAAAGCGACAAAAACCTGGTTTCTTGCAAATGACGCACCATATCACCGACCAGCCCCTCCCCCTCGCCGAAAAAGATGCCGTCAACCAGACTGTCGCCATCCTCGCGGATGATGGCCTGGGCCGCCATGGCGTTCGAGCCGCCGAGGAGGATGCTGGGCCACTCCGGCCCGCGCTGGCTGGCAAAGAGCGGGATGCCGGAGCGAATCAGCAGATAGGGCAGGTTGATCAGTTCCAGCGTGTAAGCGTTCGAGATCAGCAGCAGATTGAACTCGCCGGCGGGGCGCAGCGATTGGCTGCCGATGAGGAAGGGGATGTTTTCGCGCTCGAACAGCGCCCGCTCGCTCGCGTTGGGGAAGAAGGCCAGATCAATGAACGCATCCGGCAGCGCCCGCCGTACCTCTTGGAAGAGAAAGAGATGCGGGATGGAGCGATCTACGTCGCGGAAGGGGGAGAGGCGGACGATCAGAACGCGGTAGGCGGCATCATCAAAATCAGGATTGCCGAAGGTAGGGTTGCCGAAAGGGAGGAACGGGGAACCCTGTCTCAAGTGGTTTGTCCATGCCGGTCTCGTTTTCATTGGCTCTGATAGTCGCGTAGCGCAACGCCCAAGCGGCGGACGCCCTCATCCAGCTCTTTGGGGGGTAGCAGCGTAAAGGCCAAACGGCAACACTGTTCTCCGCCCTCATCGGCGTGAAAACGGGCGCCGGGCACGTAGGATACCCCCGCCGACTCGGCGATGGGCAGGAGCGCGGTGGAATCTACCCCCGGCGGCAGGCGCAGCCAGACGAAGAACCCGCCTCCGGGGCACGTCCAGCCACACTCTTCCGGCAGGTGGTTTGCCAGCGCGCCCAGCAGCGCGTCGCGGCGCTTGCGGTAGATCGCGCGAACTGTTTCTGTCTGCTCGTCCAGCAGCCCCAGCTCGACAAAGGCGGCCACCACGCAGGCCGTAAAGTGATTGACGCCGCCGCCGCTATCCAACATTCCGCTGCCCGTACAGCGCCGCATGATCTCTGGCGGGGCCAGCATCCAACCCAGGCGCAGGCCCGGCGCCAGCACCTTGGAAAAAGAGCCCAGCCGCACCACCGGCCCGGCCGGGGATAGGTTGTAGAGCGGCGGCAGCGGTGGAGAATCGTACCATAGTTCGTGATATGCGTCGTCCTCCAACACGATCAGTCCAAAGCGTTCGGCCAGTGCCACCAACGTTCTGCGCCGCTCCACCGTCAAACTGAGGCCGGTGGGATTGTTGAACGTCGGGACGGTGTAGAGCAGGCGCGCCCTGCGTTCCTGGCGCTGAAGCGTCGCCAGTGTTTCCTCCAACACATCCACCTGCAAGCCTTGATCGTCGCTGGGGATCGGTATCAGCTTCAGGCCGTGGTCGCGCAATATACGCAACGCCAGATGGTAGACGGGGGATTCTACCAGTGCCACGTTGCCGGGCTGCGTCAACATCGTGCAGAGCATATCCAGGGCCTGCGACGTACCGCCGGTGATCATCATTTGCTCTGGCGGTGGCGTCGCGCCCTCTAGTCGGCCCAGTCGCGCGCACAATTGCTCGATCAGGCGACCCGGCCCTTGCTCAGCGCCGTAGGATAGGGCCAGCGGCCCGTACTGCTCTAGCGCAACTCGGGCGGCCCGCGACAACCCGTCCACCGGCAACAGGCCCGGGTCAGGGTGGCCCCAGACGAGTTCGATTATGCCGGGGCGTAGGAAGAGTTGTATGTCGGATAGCGATGTCTTCATACCTGCTTTGTCAGCGTTCACGCAAAACTGGCCTGCTGATTGAACTTGTTCCACGCCATCGAAAACAGCCTCGATGGGCGGCGCTGCACCGGCGCGGACGACACGGTCTCGGTCCAGCGGGCTGTGGCCTCTGATGCTCGCTCAAAGCAAGAGGCGGTAAAGGCGGCTAATGCGCTTGCTCGTTCCTCCTCGCTTGCGCTTTGGTATTTCTCGTACATCTCCGCCGCCTCGCTCAGGAACGCCGCTTCTAGCGCGTCTCGCTCCTCGCGGTACAGGGGCAGGCGTGCGGCGTAATCGCGGATCACGGCCCGGTGCAGCCGCTCGTGGTTCCACCAGAGCGAATCGGGGCCATAGTCGCCGGTCGGTTCGGCGCCCAAATCAGGCAACCCTGCCCCGCCCAGGTAGACCGGCTTGAAGATGCTCGTACACGGGCTGGATGTGCCGGTCAGCCAATAGGTCGAGAGATCGGGCGACAGGTGAGCGACCATTGAGCCGGTGGACTGGCTGGGCCGGAGCGGGCCGAAACCGGCGTGTACGCAAAGAGTGTCCGTCAACATCCCTTTTCCGGGATTCCAGGCGGGGTCGGCACCGGACTGGGGGCCGTGATCGCGCAGGGCGGCCGTCATCGTCTCTACGGTGATGTGGCCCTTTTGCGCTTCCAGCAGTTTGGTCGAACGGCGCTGACGGGTCTGACAACATCCAAAGCGGGTGTACAGAAAATCAGAGTAACAGCGGCCAAAGTGAAAGTCGTCCGCCGACTTGCACCATCCTTTCTCGATGGCGTGCTCGACCAGGCCCGGCGAGGCCAGATCCCACTCGCTGCCGATGGTTATGCCGTTGGAGATGGTGCGCGCGCCGCGCACCCGCTCGGCGGCCCAGAACTTGCGCACTGTCTCCAAAACCCAGGCCTCGTTGGGGTCGGCGATGATGAACGAGTTGTGGTAGTGCTCCTCGTGATGGAAGCCGCAGTTGCCGCTCTGGCCGTAGGTTTCTAATAGCTCGACGATGACGTCCAACGCCCGGCGCGCCGTGTCGGCCCGCTCCAGCGCCAGCCGGATAAAGTCCATCCCGATCAGGCCCGGCTCTTTGCCATAAGGCTCTTTGGTGAACACCGCCTCGTTGCCAATCGCCACGCCGCACTCGTTGGCTCCCATCTCGCAGCCCCAAATCCAAAAGGGTTTGGAGAGCAGTACCTCGTAGGTCTCTTCCACCTGTGGGATTTCGATGTAGGTGCATTTGACCGTGGCCCCGGCCTCGTGTCTGGCTCGCGGGACGTGGAGCAGCGCTTGGGCCTCATTCGGCTGGCGGTCGCTGTTCTTGGCTAGAATGACTGTTCCGTCGGCTGTGGCCTCGCCGACTGCGACTAGAGTATCACACATTTTTTCCTCCTCAGGACATGGATGGGCGGGATTTACGGATTATTGGCCTACTCTTGTTTCCTTCCTGCTCCAGCAATTCCCGTTTTGTAGCCGCGATTTCCAAATCGCGTGTATACTGAGCGCAATTGAGTTGAGTGAATTTGGATTGAAGGCTTTAGCCGGATTTGACCCAGTTTTGCCACGTTTACCCGGC
>Ga0164311_10000987_pt1 | contig 13435 bp, 23 predicted proteins | sample GuaBasSedimGuay2_FD_121796 | JGI IMG/M metagenome (GOLD analysis project Ga0164311, IMG submission 121796) | Subseafloor sediment microbial communities from Guaymas Basin, Gulf of California, Mexico - Guay2, Core 4569-9, 9-12 cm | ecosystem: Environmental > Aquatic > Marine > Hydrothermal vents...
GTCAATCATTACTTTACTTTCTTTTTAATGCAACGGTGAACCCGGATATTATCGGGAGTGGTTCCGTCCTTTTTCTCATATGCTACACCACTTACTACTATATTTGAAAGACCTTTCTTGAATCCATCGAAAGCAGTCTTTGCGGCGGCAGGAGAAGTCCACTGTCGGTCACTCCGCACTACTACTTGCTTGTTGACTAAGAACTTCCAACGCCACAGACCACTTTTAGCAACCTGATAGATTACCAGAAACCGGCGACCATCAAACTTCATGTTGCCTATACTATCTTTCTGTACTTCATCCCCTTCCTTCAATACGGGTTTCCTCACTACTGCTTTTCCTCGTTTCATAACTATCTCCCTTATTTATTGTTTACCACTCATATGTACTCCCCCATCGGAAGTACTCCAAAAATCTGCACTGGCATAAGCCACTCGAGTATTAAGCAATGAGCACTTGGTTTCCATAAGTTCGCATAGTTGCTCAATATCATGACTACTTAACTTTTTCATATTATGGAACCGTTGAATAGTTTTATCGATGCACGCTAAGTCCTTATCAATACCAGCAAGTAAATCATGGATAGTATCATTACCCATTACTACCTCCTATATAACTATCTTAATATTAGTAGTCGCCTTGACTATATCAACAATACCACCGGAATGGTGAGACAACAAACTGACTTCTACTTTCTCCATTATGAATCCATGCTCCAATAGATCCTCAGCAAGCATATCAAGCATTTCATCAATACTACCTTCAATGCCTTTAACTATCTCCTTTGCCTTAGTTGCATTCATCTACTAATCTCCTTTAATAGTAATGCGATTACCTTTCTTATATATGACAACAGGACGATTAAGCAATACATCATCCACTAAGTAGTTATACACCTTTACAGTACCATCGGCAAAGTACAACTCCGTATGCTTATGCCGCACCGGAGCACTTGCTAAACTCCCAGCCGCAACCCGAACAACATACTTTACATCTACTATAGTACCGGTCATTACTATCTTTGGTGTAGGCGGTATATAATTCAACCGCTCCCTAAAAGCCATGAGACCAACTAATATAATTAATACGAACACACCAATACTCATCCAGTGGTGAAACTCAAGACGACGACGACTACTCATTCTTATCTCCTTTACTATAATTAGTAAACGCAATCGGTGCAACTGCTTTACAATCACAACATACTAATTCTAATATCTCAGTAAAGTCAGGAGCATCTACTTTCATCTGCCACTTATCACAACCGCACGGACACCGTAACCAATACGACCAGTTCAATGAAGTAACATTACTACTCCTCATCTCATCTCCCATACTACTCCTCATCAAATAAAATAAAGGGTAAACATAATATTCAACCGGTACTCATCAATACGACTGGAAACCCTTACTATTTAAGGATTTATCATGAATGTATTATATCACACTTTACCGTCATATCGAGAATTAATTATTTTTATTTAGTTTTTTAAAAAAGACTGGTAAGATATGTGCATGAGACGATTAAAAAGAAGGAAATTAAATAGGATTAAAAATAAAGTACAGATCAACAGCAAACCCACTCGGAGTGAGCGAAGACAAGGGAAGTACTTCGGTCGTTCTGATGAGGGTAGTAGTGGTGATACTTTCAAAAAGAAGAAACTAACACGATTACAACAGCGTATGATTGATGAGTATATGAAGGACTTTAATGGCTTTAGGGCATACAAAGCTGCTGGAGGAAAAGGTGAGGGAGCAACGGGCCGTGCTTGCACCGCGCAGATCCTATGTTACTCCCATGTCCAGAAGGAGATACGGCAACGCCAGACCATACTAAGAGAGCAGTCGGGTGTTGAAACGCTCGATGTAGTAAGAGAGTTAATGAGGATTGCCTTTGCCGATATGAAGGACTACGCCCAGTGGTCTTCCGGCACGGTAGTACTAAAAGATTCTGAAGAACTCGACCCAAGCCTATCATGCGCTGTAAGTGAAGTAGTCGAAACCCCCGGTAAACTTGGTAGTACTATTAAGATCAAACTCCATCCTAAAATCCAAGCACTCAAGATGCTTGGTGAGCACCTTAACTTATTTGGAAAAGTAGAGCCTGATAATGAAACAATAGAAGAGAAGGCCCAGAAGATCCGAGCGGCAGTCAACGGTATCTTTACTTCTGTTCCTATTACGGATGAAGGTAGTAATGAAACAACTTCAACAGTGATTCCATTAAAAGGAAAAAAAGGAGGAAGTAAAGATGGGAAAAATGAAAAAAAGAAGTAGTGGAAGAAAGCAGTCTATTACTCCAAAACAAAAGTCAGCCCGTAGGAAAAATATGGCAATAGCAAGAGCCGCAAGAAGTAATTACTCAAAGGCCCATGATGTAATAAGGGGAGTGGGTAGGAAAGCAACTACTTTAGGTGGCAAGAACTTCCTCGAAGCAAGTAAAGCCGGTTCGTCAAGGTATGGAGGGAAGAAGTTCTATACTATGGGGCACACCCGGAGAATCACGTCAGGGTTGAAAAAGGCTGGAGTTGCATTTAAGAGAAAAGGAACATTAATTCACGTCTTATAAAAAGAGGCAGTCATGGCAAATAAACCAAGTAAACCAAAAGGAGGAAAAGCTCCCATTACTTCTAAGCAACGTACTGCCCGGCATAAAAATATTATCATTGCTCGAGCAGTAAAGCATAGGGGAGCAAAGAAATCGAGTAAGGTAGTAAGTAAGTCTACTTATGATAAACGAGTAAGAAAGATGACTAAAGGGAATCAGTCGCCCGGCGCTAGTAGTAAAAGTAAAGCCGGTGGTGCAGCAAAGTCAGCCTATAAAAAGACTTACAAAGAAGTTCGTAAGCATGGAGGTAGTAAAGAAAATGCTCGAACTATGGCCCTGCAGTCGGCCCATAAAAAGGGTGCTCGGTGGACTTATAAGAAGGCACGTACTTTAGCAGTAGGCATAGGTCGTAAGTACGGATGGTCGAAAAGTGGAGTAGATCAGTTTGCTCGAGGGTTTACTAAAGCACTCAGAAGGAGTTAGTCACGCCTAAGAAAGTAAGGATCACTGCAAAACAGAAAAGTGCTCGTAGAAAGAATATCGCCGTTGCCCGTAAGTCAAAGAAGAAGGGAAGTGGTGGAGCGACGAAAGCACAGAAGGCTAAGGCCAAACGGATGAACATTGATAAGGCCGCATCGATCCTGAAGAGTAAAGGAGCTACACTTGGCAGGGGTAGTACTAAACTGAATAAGAAGACCGGGCAATTTGAAACGAAGTATAAGGTCACTACTAAGTCCGGTAAGTCGGGTATGGTCACAGCAAAGCAGTTGCAGACCAAACTCGCTAAGTACTTATAAGGAGTAGTCTATTGGGAGAAGTAGTGCAATTTAATCGTATGTACCCAATGAGGTATCATGCTGAGCAGGCGAGGTTATGGGCTTCGTCTGCTCGTTATAATGTGGTGCCTGCCGGTCGCCGTAGTGGTAAGACGGAGATCTGCGGAAAAAGAAAAGTAGTCATGAAAGCCTTACTGGGTACGGACTTCCCCGACCCTCGTTTCTTTTGTGGTGCGCCTACCCGTGATCAAGCAAAGCGAATCTATTGGAAGGACTTAAAACTAATGACTCCTAATGAGTTCATTACTAACATTTCTGAAACTATGCTTTGCATTACTTTAGTAAACAATGCGGAGATCCATGTACTTGGTATGGATAAACCGGAACGTATCGAGGGTAGTCCTTGGGATGGAGGAGTACTCGATGAATATGGGAATATGAAAAGCGAAGCCTGGGGAGAGCATGTTAGGCCTGCACTTTCGGATAGGCTGGGATGGTGTGACTTCATTGGTGTTCCCGAGGGTAGGAATCACTACTACGACTTATATAAGGATGCTCAGGAAAAGTGTGCCTATGATATTCGAAAAGGACGACTACCTGAGTGGAATCACTTCCATTGGTATTCATCTGATATACTACCCGCTTCTGAGATTGAGGCTGCAAGGCGTGACTTAGATGAGTTGACTTTTGCTCAGGAATACGAGGCCTCCTTTGTTTCCTTCTCTGGTCGTGCCTACTACCCCTTCCTTGATACCCTTCATACTAACCGCCTTCAATACGACCCTGCCGGGGATCTTGAGATATGCCTTGACTTCAACGTATCGCCCGGTGTAGCAGTGATAGTACAAGAGCAGTGGTTGCCTACTTCTAGTGAAGAGGAAACATTTGGAGATGGAATAATAGGGGAAGTATACATACCTCAGAACTCCAATACTGTTGCGGTCTGTGATAAGTTAATTCAGGACTGGGGCAACCATGAAGGCAACATATACTTCTTTGGTGATTATACAGGTGGTAGTAGAGGGACTGCTAAAATTATGGGTAGTGACTGGCAGATAGTAAAGGATAAAATGCATGGGCATTTCGAGTCAGGGCAGTGTGTATTTAAGGTCAGGCCGAATCCTCGAGAAAGAGATAGAATCAACTCTGTTAATTCTCGACTACTATCGATAGAAGGAGATATTCGAATGATGCTTGATCCATCTAAAGCGAAGTACACCATTAAAGACTTGGAGGGTGTGACTTTGCTGGAGGGTGGTAGTGGTGAACTTGATAAAAACAAGAATAAGGACTTGACTCATTTAAGTGATGCACTCGGTTATCGAATATGGGAAAAGTACCCTGTAAAGCGTCGGTACGTGCCGAGTGGTCAACGGTATCACAAGTGATTACATTAATCTGGTTATGTGTAGTTGTTTATTTACTAATAGTACTGGTAGCACCTAAAGATAGGAGGAAGTAATGAGCAAAAAGAGAAAAATAAAAGTCACAGCAAAGCAAAAGTCTGCCCGGTCAAAGAATATGGCTATTGCTCGTAAGAGTAGATGGCGCGGAAAGGATGGAACAGAGCCCGGTGGCAAAAGGAAAAAAGTAAAAGGCGGTGGATGGACTAATAGTAAAACAGGAAGTCGTATTTACGGGAGGTAGTATTGAAGTACTACCTATATATCATTATAATTATAGTCGTGTTTTCTCCTTTGGTATGTAGAGGAGCAAACGTGACTTTTGAAATAGCGCCTATTCAAAGTGGGGAATCATGGCAAGTGTTGAAGTACTTAGCTTTTATGGCTCCCCCCGGTGTGGATATTACTATAGATAAGGATTTTGCAGTAGCGGAAGTTCCCTCGGATGAGACGGTCTTTTTAGTAAAGGACGTTCCCGTGGGAGACTGGTGCTTTGGAGTAGTAGGTCTTTATTCAGATGGTAAGTACTCCCCGTTGTCTAATATTGAGTGCCTTGACATTCAAGACTTTTTTTCAGAACATAAGTTAAACTTTATTTAATGAGTAAACAATGGCTGAAGTATTTCGACTCAACGAGGGTTCCGGTGGTGCTGAAGTCCTACGGAAACTTGCTGACAGGTTGGAAGAAGGTAAAATCGAATCTTTAGTAGTAGCAAATGAACCATTTAGTCTCGAGAAAAGATTAGTAGAAGATTCTTTAGGAACTATTCACCGCTACTGGTTTCTAAAAGGATCACTTGGCTGTCTTGATGTTTTGGGATTACTGGACTACTCTAAGGAGATTATTAGAAAAATGATGTTTGATGATATCGATTTAATAAGAGGAGAATAACATGGCAACGTCAACTGCGACTAAGGTAGTAAACATCAGGAAGCCTGCAGAGGAGACAAATTTAAAGTCTACTAATCCGCTTTTCGATAAGTACTTTGAGGAGTGGCGTTTTCTCAATGCGGCTTATGAAGGGGTTCGCGCCTTAATTGCTTATGGCACATTGTACCGGCATGAACGGGAATCTAAAAAGAACTACAAGCGACGTATGGCTACAGCCTACGGGTTTAGCTATAGTAAGTCGGTAGTAGACATTTTTAATTCATACTTATTTCGAAAAGAATTTCCAAAAGAGATTGCTGAATCACTTACGAAAGATGAGCAGTGGAAGGCATTCCAAAAAGATTGCAATTTGGAAGGAGACGAGTTCGATGATTTCTTTGTGGATGAGCAACGCCATGCCTCCATCCTCGGTCATGTAGGACTATTAGTAGATAAGCCTAATACAGAAACATTGAATCGTGCTGAAGAAAAGGACTCAGAAATTTATCCCTATGTAGTAGCATATAAACCAATGGCTATCTTAGATTGGGAGTATGAACGGGATAAGACCGGGCGGCGTATACTAACTTATTTAAAAGTACTCGACGATGATGAACGCTATCGGGTATGGACTCGGGAGAAGTGGCAGATATGGGAGATAGTCACTGCCCAGTCATCCCAGAAAAACGCTGCTGGAGTAAATCCGGTTGAGGAAGTAGGTAATCAAAAGGGTAAGGCTGAAATTACCGGGAAGGGAACTGCTGGAGTACTAATTGAGGAAGGCGACAATGAACTTGGGGAGATTCCGTGGGTGTGGTTATACAATCAAAGAAGTAATATCGATAAGGAAGTAGGCGTCAGTGATATAGTAGATGTTGCTCGGATCGATGCAAGTATAATTCGCAACCTTTCTCAGATTGAAGAAATCGTTGACTACGCCGCCTTTCCCATGATGAGGAAACCGATGAAAGAAGCGGGTAGTCCTACCGGTGCTGATGAGTCTGGACCTACTGCTATTCTTGAGTTTGATCCTGATAAACCGGAAAGTAAACCTGACTGGTTAGCGGCAGAAGTAGACGGCCCGGTGAAAGCAATTATTGATGTCATTAAAGAGAAAGTAGGCGAGATATACCGGTCATCCAATATCGGCGGTATGAGTGCAACCGAGATAAGTAAACAGGCGAAGTCAGGGGTAGCACTTAAAACTGAATTTCAACTACTTAACTCCAAGTTAGTAAAGAAGGGCAAAAACGTAGTAAAGGCCAAAAAGAAAGTAGTTGAGTACTGGCTCAAGTGGCAGGATGAGTGGGATAAGTATAAGGATGAAATAAAGTACGATCATATACAATCCTTTGAAGTACAAGATATGGTGAGCGATCTTGAGAATATCCTTACTAGTACCGTACTTGTCACGGGTAGTGGTAGTTATAAAACGGAGATCCAGAAGTTAGTAGTTCGTATGGTACTTCCGATGATCGACGACGAAACCCTCGCCAACATTGATAAGGAAATTGAAGACGGCGTGTTTGAAGGCATTGGAGAGTTTTTCGGCAACGAAGCCCTAGGTATGGAGGGGGAAGGTAATCCACCTAACGGCTTTGTACCCGGCGACGAAGGAGCAGTAAACCAAAACGATACAGAGGAGTAAGTACTTATGGGAAAGAAAAGACCACGACCTATAAAAGTAACAAAGCGCAGATACAAGGCCCACGGGAGTCGCCGCAGGGTAAGGGAAGGCGACCCATCCTACGGGACTACTACTTCAACTACAACTACCACAACAACCACTACTACTATATAAGGAGGGGTTATGACTTGGACTTTCGATAAAGAAAACTTTCGAGTTGTATTCCGGGCGGTACTTGCGTCTGTTTCACTTCTGTTTGTTTTCTACTACGTTTACAAAATTACCTTTGTACCTGAAGGATTGGAAGTGTCGAAGTATGGAGATTTTATTCTTGGCTTCCTGCTTGGCACCTTGCTTAATACGGCATTCAACTACTATTTCAGTGGAACCGAGGATAAGGAGAAAGAACTACCTTCAGATGATTCACTACCCGCTATTCCAGTGATTGAGGAGATTGATGAAATTAACACCCCTTAGTAAACAGTTCATAAGGAATAGTCCTAATACATATATGAATCGATTAATTGATAATCCTAACTGCTCCTTTTTAGGTAGTAAAGCAGATCAACCGTTTACTGCCTTTTATGTATGGGAGAAATTCTTTATTAGATATGGAGAGAAGTTAAAACGGTTTATCGAGTTCGGTTGTGATCAGGGTAGTGCTTCCTGTTACTTCCTTTTGCAGTGTATTCAGAATGAAGTTGAATATATTGGATATGATAAAAGGAAGAAAATAACTTATCATAATACTCATATTAAACGACTACTACGACTGCGGCGGCATATACGCCTCGGTGATGGTTACAAGAAGGCCGATGAGATAAAGGAGTTAGTACAGGAAAAAGGTATGAGCATTATTTTTACTGATTGCATAGATAAGCCTTGGGAGTTTACTACTTTTGCTCCAATGCTTAAAAGGGGTGATGTACTTGCTATGCATGATTGGGATCGGGCGATAAAGGATGAGTGGGTAGTAGATGAAATGGAAGCACTCGAACCATATACCCTTCTCTTTGAATGTGAACGTGTTGGGCTTAATACACTAACAAGGTTTTTTATGAAGGAGTAGTCATGGCTGCAAAAAAGAAGTGTCCAGGCGGTAAGATTAAATCAAAAGGTAAAGGGCGAGGACTTGGAACTGGCAAGGGCAAAGGCCCAATAAACAAAAGGAAGAAAAAGAAGTAAGGAGTAGTAGTTATGAAAAAAATATTAGCTATACTCGGTGGAGCCCTTACTATACTTGCCTTTGCAGGAGCAGTTTGGGCTGTTTCCTCTTTTTGGCATAATTATAAATCTGAAGAAGAGATCCATGAGTTTGCTCAGTCGGCTGAAATAGAAGAAGTATATGATACCGCTATACTAGCCATGCAAAAAAGTAGTCTCGCTATCGCTCAGCAACGTGCCGCATGGTTGGAGGAGCAGTTAGTATACTATGAAAGACAACACGGTTGTAAGGACTCGGGGCAGACTGCTAATTGTAACGGTCGGATATGGAAGACCTATAATAAGTACTTACTTGAATATAATGATCTGCAAAAGGAAATAAGAAAGGCGGTGAATAATTGATTATCCGAATATTATTAACGGTTATAATAGCACTCTTATCATGTCACACTGTTTTTGCTCAGGAAGATGTGTGTGACGGGGTGACTACTTATACTGCTCTACCGGGTGATCAGTATGAACTATGTTGGGAACGTAACCAACCTAATGATGTAGTAGATCATTATAAGGTGTTTAGTAATCCTATACCAGATACCCCTCACGGGGAGTTTGGAGAAGAAATGTTTACTATCTTGGATTCTGATTGCATGGAAGTAAACTGTTTCTCTGGGATGCAAGTTGTACCTAATGAGTCTGGCATTCATTACCTTACTGTACGGGCCTTTGACGCCTATGATCATTATAGTGATGCTTCCAATGACGTGATACTAACCATAACAATGCTAGTACTGCCTGCTCACAGTTTAACTGTAGAGGTAGTATACTAAAGGAGGAAACAATGAGTTATGCAATACCAAGTAGTCCAGATGAAAAGAGATGGCAAGCCAAAGAAGATGCCTGGAACTTAGCGGAAGTAGAGCGAATTAAGGAAGATCCGACAAGGCTAGCCGCGGCTCAAGCAATGGCTAAGCAGATGGCAGATGAAGATAGTAAACGAATTGTCGCTATGAGGAAAGTAGCGCAGAAAACAACTCCTACTACCGGGTCGGCAAAAAGAGTAGTAAAGAAACCACCAAAAGGACCGGACTCATTTACTAATGTAAAAGGTATAAGGAACCTGTTAGGTAAAATATGACTACTAAAGAAGACACAATTGCTAAGATCACTAAGCGCACTGACTCCCGGCTAGCTAAGCATATCAGTGCAGATGCCTTTAAGTTAAATAAAGCCATTACTACCTTAGAAAAGAAGATCATTGCTCAGGTGTCTTCTTTATCCACGGGAGAGAACGGCAGTCTAGTCGGCCCGAAAGTAAATCTTAAACAAGCACAGAAGATTCATGCTTCATTAGTAAAGCAGTTCGATGATATATACGGAGCCGCGGCACGCACTGCTGTTTCTGGTTATAGTACGGCGAATAGTTGGGTGCTGGAGAACTACTCCGATTTAGGACTAAGTACTACCTTTACTGACTTTGATAAGACTATGATTGATCAATTAAGTAATCAATCAATGCTCGATTTTGTCAATATCGGAAACGATGCACGGGCGAGGGTTGAAGGCGCACTATATCAATCGATAGCGGCACAGGTTCCAATGGAAGAACTAATAGGACAGATCAGCGCTGCACTGACCGGGCAGTTTGCTCAGAATGGCAGACCACTTTCTTCTTATGCAGAACTATATGCTAATGATGCATTGATGAACTACTACAACTCTGTTCATCTTGAAAAGGGTAGACAACTCGGTCTTGATAAGTTTTACTATTCCGGTACGATCATGGGAAACACCCGTGACTTCTGCCGCCGTAGGGTAGGCAATGTCTATACTACCGAACAGATTAATAGTTGGGACTTCTCATGGTCTGGGAAGTCCGGACCTGCAATGACTAATCGGGGAGGCTGGAATTGTCGTCACCACTGGCAACCGGTAGATGAGGAGTGGATAGATGACCCGGATAAACTACTAGGTCGATCTTGGGAAGATATGTCTATCAATGAACGCTTTGCTATGATGAAATCTCGGGGCATGGCAATGAGTCCAGATGAGAAGTTGTTTAAGAAACGACTAAACCAACTCCGCTATAATTTGAAGACTGGCAAGGACTTTAAAGTAAATAGTAATCTTGGGAAGATGTGGTACAACATACCTGATTATGAAAGAAGTAAAATAATTACGGAGTGGCAGAATGCAGGTATTAACTTCCCGGCAGATATGCTTGCTGACTTAGTAGCAGATATGCCTCCTAGTACTTTTGTGAAGATTCCCGGAACAGTAGTACCGAATGCCCCGCCACCACTACCCAAACCTCCGAAAGTAAAACCACCATCTATCAAGGTTCCAAAAGTAAAGCCTGAAGCCTCAGTAATACCGCCTTCTGATGCTGACGTATATACAGAAGGACTTAATTGGGATGAGTTGAACCCTAAGCAAAAGAAAGATATGGGGCAGATGGGTTACAACCTAAAAGTAGGAAAGAAGTACAACCCGGCGAGTCAACCGGCTAAGACGTGGAACTCCATGTCTTATGAAGCTCAACAGATGAAGTTGAAAGGGTGGCAGTCAAAAGGATTTGATATACCTTCTAACTTACCGATAAAAGGTGAAGGCAATGTAGCGGCGAATATAGTAAACAATGCTTATGAAGTAGTAGACGATATCGATGAGTTCAATTGGTATGCTACTACTCCTAAAGAAGCAAGTGAGCAATTCACTAAAAAGTTTGGTTTCCAAGATGGTGCCTTTACTACTAACTATGCAACTGAAGCGGAAGGCCTGCAAGCACTTGGTGAGATAGGAGAGCATTGGGATGGTGTAGTAGCACGTCATTCCAAGTTAGAAGGCATTATCAATTTAGCGGAGCAGAATAAAACTGGTAAGCATGTACTTATTAATAACTCTAAGATGGTAGGTAATGGGGCGGCAGGAGTTTATGACGATGCAGGCCATACTTTACAACTAGCCGGGCAGTTAAAGAAGACCGGGACAATCCATATAGGTGAAGGCGGCTTTTCTGTCGCTAGTGATTTTGCTTCTGTTAGTAGGCATGAGTTTGGTCATTACATAGATAATACACTGCGGCAGATGCAGGACTGGCCTTCTAGATCATCTACTAAGTACTTAGGGTGGAATCATCAAACCGAATGGAGAACATTATACAAAAAACACCAAAGCAACTGGAAGACATTACTTGGGGAGTACTCATCACAAGATAAGTATGAGGGATTCGCAGAAGCTTTCTGTGCATATACTTCCCCAGACTATAAGGTTGGTATGCTTCCTAAAGATATTGAGGGGTACCTTAAAAAACTATTAGGCGGTAAAGTTAAGGTAGTAGTTCCTCCAAAACCTACTACAGTCAAAACAACAATACGTCTATTTGCTGACCCCGATAATCAAAAGACCTATGATGACTTATATGCTCACTACAAGAATCTCGGTCTTACTGAAATTGAACTACAAGAAGAATTACGAAATAGGTGTCCTGCGGTGTTTGATGCATTGAAGTCGTGGCAGGGAAGTACTCAAAGTGCATCTCCTTCTGCACTTAAATTGAAAGCGGAACTTTTGGAAGCTAGGGACGATATAAAGTTCTTTGCTAGTAAGGGTAGTACTTTTGACATGGATCGTTTGAGAAGGGCCGCTGATAATATACCCGATGAGGAGTACATTAGGATTCGGGCATTCAATCAGGAGTACTTCGCAAGAACTAATACTAAGACTATCAAATTGAAACGTGGAACGGATGGGCAGAACTCCGGGCCTGCTTTCGCTAGAAAAGTAAACACTGTCAAGGCCGAGTATGACCCGAAGGACTGGAATAAAATAGATGTTGAGATTCGGGAGCCTGCACTTAATGGATGGTCTACTAATCTTAGAACAGCAGATAACTTTGGATCATCTGGTGGCGGCATTACTACTACTTCCAATGTACCAGTAGAAGATGTTTTCTGCTCCGATAAGTTGTGGCCTAAGTATCGTTATAAAGGCGAGAAAGAATGGATCATTATTAGATCGGAAAAACAAACTTACAAACTATCAGAGATTTCGTCTGGGTTTAAAGATACCGCGGCAGCAACAGCAACTGCTACCCCTGCACCCCCGGTATGGAAGGTTCCGCAAAAGGTAGTAGATCAAATTGATGCTCTGCCCAGTATTATAGAAGAAGAAGTACCAGAAGCGATATCTTTATATATACAAAAGATACCGAAGTGGCAGACATTAGATAAGGATGAGATAGTAGAGAAGTTAACTAAGAAATATCAAGCGATTCAAAAAGCACTCAATACAGATGAATTGCCTTATATGTTCCCCGGCAAGAAGGTAGGACAAGATACTGTTGATGTGATGAAGGAAGTAGTCAACACACTTAATAATACAGAAGGTCACTCGATATGGGTGAAAGCAGTAGAAGAATTTGACCCTGTACTATTCGATGGTTTCTCCCTTGACCCGGTAGTAAAGGCAGGCAAGGGATTAAGTAAGTCAAAGTACAATATAGTAAGTGGTGCAAAAAAACTACCAGAAGTAATCGACAGTACGGAAGAACTTAAAACTATGACTGTGAAAGTACTTGACAGTTATGACTATACGGCCATACCAGATTATGAGATAAAGGATCTTCTAGGAACAGATATACTCATCTGGGATAGTACTGCCGGGGATTTGAAAATACTCGGTCACACTATTACTTATGATGCCAAGGATGAGTTCATTAGTTTGTTGAATACTATTGAGGACGCAATACAACCAGATGTTGACTTCACTAAATTAGTAGAAGCAACCAAACTCAAATACTTTTAGTAGAGGTAGTGATGCCTGATTTATTTAGTAAACCCAAATATCCGAAATTGTACTACAAGCAGAATGCTCAAGATTCTGATTGGCTTATGGCGTCTCGTTTAAAGAAGATAGTAGACGCAGGCGGCCCGGAGGCTAAAGAAGCCCAGAAAGAATTAAATCGGATGGAAGAGACAGAGTTAGTTTATTGGAGGGATCTACTATAATGTTGATTGAACCGAAATGTTATAAAAGAAGATGTAAGTA
>Ga0164311_10000988_pt1 | contig 13422 bp, 14 predicted proteins | sample GuaBasSedimGuay2_FD_121796 | JGI IMG/M metagenome (GOLD analysis project Ga0164311, IMG submission 121796) | Subseafloor sediment microbial communities from Guaymas Basin, Gulf of California, Mexico - Guay2, Core 4569-9, 9-12 cm | ecosystem: Environmental > Aquatic > Marine > Hydrothermal vents...
AATGATGGTGGAACAAGCTCGCCTTTTTCCTTTCTTTTCTCCATTTCTTTAATTGCATATTGCCTTTTTAGGAGGGCCATCTCCACAAAATGTCTATAGACTTCGGGCTCTTCTTCAATGCTTTTTACACGTATGCCCCCCGCCTTCACTGCGTCTTCAAGGAGTTTTTCGCCTACTTCCGTTCTTACAATTACGATTGACCAGTCGATTAGTGGATGGGCACCTCCAACGGATATGTCTGCCAATTCAGCTGTGAAATCTTCGCACATTCTGCAAATATCAAGTGTGTGTTCCTCGACTTCGGATATTGGGATAGAAATTTGCTTTTTATCCTTCGTTAAAACTTTGTATTCTTTATCCATATCTATTCTTTGGATGTTGCTGGCCTTTATACCATAGGACTTTTCTAGGAATTTTGCGAGTTCGGGAAAGGAGAAGCTCCATAGGCAGACTAGACCTATAACTATTTTGAGGCTGTTTATTATTTTGTGTTCCCAAGCCTCAAGCTTTCTAATTGCTCTAACTTGACAAGGGGTTCCTACGAAGGCAATTTCGGCTCTTCCATACTCATGCACTGCCTTTCCAAAGGCTTTAGCGACCGCTGAGGGAAAATATTTACAGTCAACAGCCGCTAGTAGATCGTCTGGCACTAGGCTCACGGAGGGCCTAAGCCTTATGGGTATTTCTTCCTCGCTTTCAGAAACCACCGCGCTGTCAATGAAGTCTGTTTTAATTCCATGAAGCAGAAGTGCGGTTACCACTCCACCGCTATGGCTCAGTTCTCTAAGCTTTTCGTCAGTTGATTGGGCGAGAACTATCTTTCGGTAATAGCCTATACTTTCCCTTCTGTTGGGGGCATCAGTTACAAACCCTAAAGTTTCAAGCAGAAGTGCATCAGTAAACGGGCAAACGTCATAGCATATTGGGCAGAATTCCATATGCTTTGAACAGTCGAAAAGATAGTTAAGCTTGTTTCCTTCAACTCTCAAGGCGTGAACTGGACAGGCAGCTTCACATGCACCGCATAAAATGCAGAAGCCAGGTTCAAGTATTATTCTCTTAAGGTCATTATAGGCAATTAACTCTCTAGGAGCTTTCATTAAGCTTTCACTTCCTTCAATTCTAAGTCACCCTCTTATATTCATAAACCATTTTATTTCGGCTATAGTCGGCTAGTTCAAACTCTTTAGTCATTGTTATGGCGTTTCTAGGGCAACTTTCAGCGCATTGACCACAAAACATGCATTTATCTACATAATGAATGATTTCAGCTTCCATGGCTTTACCTATCATTTCGATAGCTCCTGAGGGACAAACGCGACTGCAGAGGCCACAGCCGATACATCTATGCATGTCCCAGACGGGGCGTCCTCTAAAACCTTCTGGCACTGCTATGCGCTCAAAAGGATACTTAACCGTGGCTGGGCGCTTGAAAAGCTGTTTTAGGGCTTCCCTTATAATCGCCAAGTCTTAGCCTCCTAAACCTACGGAAACAAGAATTATTTGCAGAATAGCAAGAGGGATGAGATACTTCCACATTCCAGAAACCATCTGGTCTATGCGGAGCCTCGCGAAGACGGCGCGGAGAAATGAAAGCAAAACTACAAGGATGAATGTTTTGACTAGGAAGATTATAACTGGTGGAATAAGATTCGTGGAGTGAGCTCCGCCTAGATAAATTGACGAAATTATAGCTGAAGCCAGCAGAACCTTCAAGTTTTTTCCAAGCCTAAATAATGCGAGTTTTCTGCCGCTGAACTCAGTCATCCAACCAGCAACAATTTCAGTTTCAGCTTCTGGGATGTCAAATGGAACAAATTCAAGTTCAGCAAGCATACAAACTATTAGAATTCCGAAGCCTAGGGGCTGAAGAAGAACAATCCATAAGCCGTTTAAGCTCTGCCATTGAACTATTCCGCTCACCGAAAGCGTTCCGGAAGCAAGTGCTGGACCTAGAAGGGCTAGAGCCATTGGAATTTCATAGCCAATCATCTGTAAAGCCGCCCTCACACCGCCGATAACGCTGAAGGGGCTTGCAGAACAATAGCCCGCCAAGAAGACGGTTATGATAAGCAAGGTTAAAATGAACATTAGAAGGATTAGGTCTCCCTCAAAGCTTGCAAGAGCCGTCTCGCCAGTTATTGGGATGAGAAATAGGGCTGTTAATGGAAGTGCAAAATAAATTATTGGAGCTAAAGTGAAAACTGGGCGGTCGGCCCATTCTGGCGTAATATCCTCTTTTGACAAAAGTTTAAGGAAGTCGGCTATCGGCTGAAGAATGCCAGACGGCCCAGTATAAAGCGGTCCATAGCGACTCTGAATTCTCGCCACAACCTTTCGATCAACCCATTCTAGCAAAAACGCTAAAAGAATGAGGAAGGCAGCTCCTGGAAAGACTAGTATTTGAAAGATTAATGTGAATGGGTTCTGCGCCATTTTCGCGAATGCCTCCTTAAAGCTTCAAGGTTCATAACTCTCTTTTTCTGTGTTTTTGCATCTATGATTGCTATTCTATCCATGCATGCGAAGCATGGGTCTATTCCCGCCAAAACTATCGGGATGTCGGCTACGTGCTGGCCTAAAAGCATTTTACATAGGGCTGGAATGTTGGCTAGGGTTGGGCTTCTAACCTTGTAGCGTTCAGGCTTGCTTGTTCCGTTGGACTTGGCGTAATGGATGAGTTCTCCTCTTGGCGCCTCAACTCTAGAGACGGCTTCACCTGCTGGAACCGCCATGGGCACCCTTACACGTATCATACCGGAAGGCAAATTATCCAATGCGTAACGTATCATGTTTATACTTTCAAGCATCTCTTGACAACGTACAATTATGCGAGCGTAAACGTCGCATCCATCACTTGTAACAATATTGAATGGAATTTCGTCATACGCCGCATATGGGTCATCCTTCCGCACATCATTTTTCACTCCGCTTGCCCGTAGGGTTGGGCCTACAGCGCATAGTTCCACAGCGTCTTTAGGCTTTAACATTCCAACATCTACAGTTCTCTCTCGAATAGTTGGGTCTGCTTCAACTGTTTTTATGTAATCTTTTATTCGTTCTTCAAGGAAGTCGATGCCTTTCTTTATTTTTGGAATAATGTCAGATGAGATATCTCTTCTCACCCCTCCTATCGTATTCATTGCATAGTGAACCCGATTTCCGGAAACGATTTCCAGTATGTCCATTACTGTTTCTCTGTCTCGCCAGAGATGCATGAAAAGTGTGTCGAATCCTATTTCATGGGCGGCTATTCCGACCCACAATGAATGGCTATGAAGCCTTTCGAGTTCAGCCACGATTACACGTATGTACTTTGCTCGCGGCGGGGCTTCAACGTCTAAAAGTTCTTCTATGGCTTGGCAATAGCATGTCGTATGTGCGTCTGAGCATATTCCGCATATTCGTTCAGCCAGATAAATGTTCTGAATGTAAGTTCGAACTTCCATCGCCTTTTCAATTCCGCGGTGATTATAGCCTATACGCGGTTTTACATCAACAATTATGTCTCCTTCAACTTCGAAAATGAAGTTTTCAGGCTCTTTTAAGGCTGGATGCTGAGGCCCGAACGGAACCTTAACGATTGAACCATAACCCATTTTAGACTTTGCCTCCGCTTTTCCCACTTAGTTTTCTAAGTTCTTCAAGTGAATGTTCCTTTCTTAATGGATATAGCCCCTCAGGCCACTCTTCTGGAAGGACAAGCCTAGAAAGGTCTGGGTGTCCCTCAAAAGTTACGCCGAAGAGGTCGTGAACCTCTCTTTCATAGAGAATTGCGCCTGGAACCAAGTCAACTATTGAGGGAATGGTCGGAGAACCTTTAGGAACTGACGTTCTTAGGGAAATTGAGGTGGCTCCTTGGAATGCGAAATGATATATTACCTCAATTTCTTCGCCTAAGTCAACGCCGGTGATTGTCGATAAATGCTTAATATTTAGTTTATTAACTAGGAAGGCTACACTTTCCTTTAAAGCTTCATTTTTTACCTTAACAAAAACTCTCCTACTTCTTGGACTGTTAACTTCTAAAATTTTTTCTCCAAGCGCCGCCCTCAGCTCTTCAATGATCTCGTTTTCTGACACCATCAGCCTTTCCCTCCTCTAATTTTCTCTAGAAGCTTAGCTATTCCATCTATGATTGCTTCTGGCTTGGGCGGACAGCCGGGAACATAGACATCGACAGGAAGTACCTCATCAACTCCGCCATGTACATTATAGCAGTCTTTGAATGGCGCACCGCTACATGCGCAAGTGCCTATTGCAATTACATATTTTGGCTCCGGCATCTGCTCATAAACTCGTAGAAGTCTTTTCTCAACTTGCAGAGTTATCGGTCCAGTTACGGCTAAAATGTCGGCGTGGCGGGGGCTTCCTTCAAGTAGTATTCCGAATCTTTCAACGTCAAATCGCGGTGTGAGGGCAGCTACAAGTTCTATGTCACATCCATTACATCCGCCAGTGTTAAAGTGAATGAGCCAAGGAGACTTCTTTAACGCCCACTTAGCCAGCCCCGTTTATAAGCGCCTCCTAACAGTTAGAAAAGCCAAAACAGCTAGAAAAACTATGATAGAGTAGATTGTTGGGTAAAACCATGTGGAAGACCAGGAAATTGCTATTAGAAAGGCGAAAACATCGAATATTAAGAAATAAATCGTGAAGATAAAGAACCTTTCAAGGTTTATTCTAACTTCGCTAATTTTAGGCGGTTCTTCGCCGCACGCATATGGAATAACCTTCTCTTTATTCTGCTGTTTCGTCTTTGCAGAAGCTTTCCCACCTATCCAATAGATTATTAAGCCAATTGACAACGAGAAAGCAAAGGACATCAATAGAATTAGTGAACTGTTTTCCATCATTATTCCTCTAAATCAAATCACAAGCTGAGCTTACATGTATAAATGTTTTCCTTAAAGTAGTTTAAAGGTAAGACTTTTAAGCATAAGTGTTTGTGTTGAATATAAGTTTGTAAGAAATGGGAGATGACCCCTAACGGTCAGCGAAATAATCCAATCTGCTCTAATGATTCTGACAGTACTGCTTGCACTATTAACAGTCGAATTAAAAGACATTCTATATGCAATCTTAAGCTTTTGCGGAATGTGCATCCTAATAGGCGTGATATTCTGGGTGTTAAACGCTCCTTATGTAGCAGTATTTCAACTACTCATCTACGCGGGCGCCATAGTCGCACTACTCATAGCGGCTGTCATGTTAACCACTAGAAAGGAGAAGATAAGATAGAATGGATAGTGTTGAGGCTGCAGGCCTAATCCTAACCTTAACAGCCGTATTTGCCTTATTCATTTTTATGAGCCTAAACACTTTTCCAGCATTTATTAATGCGACTGAAAATTGGAATAAAATCGAAGTTTCCGACAGGATTGGTCCAGAAACAGCTAATTTTATGTGGAACTACCGTGCTTTAGATTTGATTGCTCAAGCTTTGGTTCTTTTCGGAGCCTCAGTCGGCTGTTTAGCCCTATTCAGAGAGGAAAATGGGGAGGAAAAGCGAAATGATTAGACTGGAATATTATGTGGCCTTAGCTTTCGCACTCTACTTTGTTGGGCTTTACTGTCTTGCAACTAAAAGAAACATGATAAAGCTTGTTTTGGGAATTGAAATTCTCATTAACGCTGCCAACTTGAATTTCATAGCGTTCTCGGCGTATAGGCTGCAAGGTTTTGTTGACCCGCTTGCCCATTCAATTGTAATAGTTTCAATTGCTGTTGCTGGCTGTGTAAGTGCTGTGGCTCTCGCCTTAATTGTCTATGCATACAAGCATTACGGCACACTTGACGTTAGAAAACTTAGAAGGTTGAGGGAGTAGCTATGCTTTCATATGCTCCTTGGCTTTCATGGCTTATTCCTCTCTTGGGAAGTCTGCTAACACCCTTATTCGCCAAAATAGGGCGGAAAACTCTGCATTGGACTTCATTTCTTCTAGTTTTGGCAGCCTCACTCTTCACGTTTTCCATGCTTCCAGACGTTTATAGCGGCTATTCAATCGATGTAAGCGTGAAATGGATTCCATACTTGAACCTCTCGGCCGGAGTGCTAATTGACTCCTTAAGTGTTTTTATGGCATGCATAGTCTCCGCGATAGGCACTCTAATTCTGCTCTATTCGATTGGCTATATGGCAGAAGAGGAAGATTTAACACGATACTACTTTTTCATGCTGCTCTTCATCGGAGCAATGATAGGTCTTGTAATGTCCGACAACCTCATTCAACTTTACATCTTCTGGGAACTAGTCGGCCTATGCTCCTATGCCCTAATAGGGTTCTGGTATAAAAGGCCGGAAGCTGTCAAAGCGGGAATGAAGGCCTTCATAGTGACAAGATTCGGCGATTTATGTCTATTAGCCGGAATACTGCTACTCTACTTGAATACTGGCGAATTCAACTTTCTAGCATTGAAAGATCAGACTGTGGCTGGCTTAATAACCACATCGTTAGCCACAAATGCAGCCTTACTCCTATTTGGCGGAGCGGTAGGTAAATCGGCGCAAGTCCCCCTATTCGTTTGGCTCCCAGACGCCATGGAAGGCCCAACAACTGTAAGCGCTCTCATACATGCCGCAACCATGGTTAAGGCCGGAGTATACTTAACGGCGAGAACAATCACGATATTGCCTGTCACGTCAACTTATTTATTTACAGTAGCAGCTATAGGCGCAGTAACCGCCTTCATGGCGGCAACCATGGCTCTTGCAACCTTCGACATAAAACGGGTGTTAGCCTACTCAACCATGAGCCAGCTTGGCTACATGTTCATGGCTTTGGGGACGGGTACGCGTGAAGGCTGGTTTGCAAGCCAATTCCACTTGCTTAGTCACGCAATCTTTAAGGCGTTACTCTTCTTGGCCGCTGGTGTGGTGATTCACATGCTTGGCACGAGAGACATGCGGTTAATGGGAGGACTTGCAAAGAGAATTCCAGCTGCCTTTACTGCTTTTCTGATAGGAGCTCTTTCTCTTTCGGCCATTCCGCCCTTCAACGGATTCTGGAGTAAGGAAATAATTCTTGAAGAATTCATTAGTTTAGGTGGAATGGCTGGTCGACTGCTTTTCTTCGCAGGGGTGGTTACAGCAGCAATAACTTTTGCATATGCTATTCGGATGCTAGGTCTCGTATTTCTGGGCGAAGAAACAGACTACGTAAAACAGAAAATCATTCATAAACCTCTAAGCGTGATGACTATCCCTCTATTGCTATTGGCAGCAGCTTGTATTGCTTCAGGCTTCCTGCAACCTTTTCTAATAAAACTCTTTAACCTTGAAGTTTCAGGCACGTTTGAAATTAATTATGCTTCTTTAGGTTTCTCTCTTCTAGCTCTTCTCGTCGGCGGGATTCCCGCATATACAATTTACATTAAACACGCCATATCTCCAGAAAAAATAACCAAAACCCCAATTTTAGGCGGTATTTACAAAATTATAGCCAACGGATACTATTTTGACAGTTTCTATAACTTTTTATTCGTTAAAGGAGCCGCTAAAGTCTCTGTTGCTGTAAGAAAGCTTCAAACCGGAATTTTAAACGTTAATATGCTTGCCTTCATCGTGGGAATAATTCTTCTTCTATTTTTTGGCTTTCAAGGAGGAATAATGTGATGTTCAGTCCGCCACTAGATGTTCTGCTAATCTTTACAGTTACTACGCCCATAATTGGATGGGTTTCTGAAAAAATCAGGTTAAAGAGTCTATGTGGAGCTTATGCATCATTTGGCTTGGCTTTTGCTGGATACATGCTCTATCAATTGGCTAGACAAGTATTTTCAAGCTTTGAGGCAGTTTCATTAGGTATCGCCCCATTTGGTTCATACCTCAGAATAGATAGCCTAAGCATATTTATTGCCTCAATCTTCATTTCCCTCGGATTTCTGGCCGCTGTCTACTCAATCAAGTATATGGAAAAAGAGAGCGGCGTAACTCTTTACTATACATTACTGCTTGCTATGATTAGCGGTTTACTCGGTGTGGTTTTCGCCGGAGACTTCTTTACTCTATACGTTTTCTGGGAGTTAATGTGCGTTTCCTCCTACGTGCTTGTGGCTTTCAGAAAGCATCTTTGGGAGCCTATTGAAGCTGGATTGAAATATCTTGTGATAAGTGCCGCTGGAAGCGCCACCATACTTTTAGGCCTTTCAATTGTTTATGGATTAACTGGGACTCTAAACTTTGCTGAATTAGCAAGGGTTGCGCCGCAGATGGCTACGGGCTGGGCTGGAATAAGTTTAACCTTTATAGTGGCTGGCTTCGGCGTTAAAGCTGCAATCTTCCCTTTTCATACGTGGCTTCCAGACGCTCACCCGGCAGCTCCAAGCCCGATAAGCGCCCTACTTTCTGGAATAGTAATAAAGGCTGGGGTTTACGCCATTCTAAGAAGCCTATTTACAGTTTTTCCCCCAACAAACTTTTCCTGGCAAACAGTTCTAGCGATAATTTCAATTTTAACTATGAGTTTCGGAAACTTGGCGGCTCTCCTCCAAGAAGACATAAAGAGGCTGCTGGCATACAGCAGCATAGCCCAAATAGGCTACATTTTCTTCGCTATCTCAGCAGCCGCAAATCCGGCAGCCTCCAATATAGGCTTGACCGCAGCCTTGTTACATATACTGAATCACGCCTTAATGAAAGGTCTGCTATTCCTTTGCGCAGGAGCCTTCATCTATATGGCTGGAACAAGAAAACTAAGAGAGCTTGCGGGAATAGGCCGCAAAATGCCCCTAACAGCTATAGCCTTCACTATTGGTGCCTTAGCAATCTCCGGCTTGCCTTCACTGAACGGTTTTGTAAGCGAATTGATGATAGTCTATGCGGGCATAAATGCAAACATGCCAATCTACACGGCGATACTGCTAGCCAACATCCTATTGGGCTTCGCCTATTACCTTCGCCTAATAAAATCGATAGTCTGGTCAACATCAGGCCAAAAGCCAGCTAAAGCAAGAGACCCCCCAGCCCTAATGCTTATTCCAATCATGATTTTGGCCATAACCTGCATAATTATCGGACTATATCCTAGCCCATTCATCGAAATAGCTAGCAAAGCCGCCGAAACATTAACCGCCCCCACCTAAGCAGCAGCCATGTCTGGTGCCGGGAGGTCTAGGCCGAAAAGTCCTTAGATGCTATGTGACATCAAGAATTACATGAAAAGGAGATTTTCTAGAAAATTTTATCATAAATTTTATATAAATTGTTCTTGAATCAAGAAATTTCCGGTGATAACTTGAAAGTTGACAAACTATCTAATCTTTGGATTATGTACTTGCTGTTTAGTCTTACTTTGATGGTGCCTTTTGAGGTGCGAAGTCAGGAGACAAATGGGCCCAAAATCGACTATTTACTTATAAAATTTTATGATGGCCCAGATGAGGTTATTAATGCACTTTTAACCAACGAAATAGACATGATTGACTGGTGCCTGTCTTATGATCAAGTAAATGAGATAAAAAACAATCCGGACTTAAATTTGATGAGCTTCGGTTCAACTGGAATATTTCAAATTGATATTAACAATAATGAGACAACTCCTTCATTTTCTGACTGGCCAAATCCCACTTATTATAAAGAGTTTAGACAAGCTCTAGCTTATTTGGTTGACAAAGAGCGCATAATCACAGAAATACTCTTAGGCAATGCATGCCGTATCGATTCTCCAATTCCACCAAGTACCTTATCGGACTATATCAACTATGAGATATGGTATCCGAATTATCCATATGAATATAATATTACGAAAGCATGTGAAATATTGTACAATGCCGGATGGAAAGATGCCCCAACTCCTGAATCCCCTGTACACTGGCCCCCAGACCATCCATTGGCAGGCCAACTTCTTAACGAAACACTCGGAGCAGGTTTAATTTTCTATATAAGATCGGATGATCCGATTAGACAGCAAATTGGCAACATGATTGCGGATCAATTAGAGGCAGTCGGCATCCCGGTTGACAGACGTTATGAGACACCATCAAATGTTTTCTACGCAGTCATGAGGGACAGAGATTACCATCTCTATACGGGAGCGTGGCGTGTTGATAATGATCCAGGCTTTATGAGAGTGTTTCATTCCTCACAAATCTCACCAATCGGAAGCTTTGCGCCGAATTACCCGCAATTCAGAAATTCCTCGTATGACTATTGGTGTGAAAGGGTGATTCATGCAGCAAACTTATCAGAACTGAAGCAGGGTATGTTGCAGTGTCAAAGGATTCTCGTTGAAAATGCAGTTTGTGTATGGCTATATGAACCACTGTACTACCAAGCATATAGAAAGGAGTGGACAAACGTCTATGCTGTTCCTGACTATGGAATTATTAATCGATGGACAATGCTCCAAGTACAAAATGTAGATCCACAGAAGAATACTTTAAGAATTGGAACCGCTCAGCCTCCTACACGTCTAAACATAATAACATCAATGTATCCATGGGAACATCACTGTTTAGAAAGAATTTATGACTCTTTACTTTATATTCACCCATTCAACACGACCATTCTTATGCCATGGTTGGCTGAAAGTTGGGAAATCGGTTTCTGGGAAAATCCCTTCAATCCAGATTATTTTATGTCCACAAAACTCACTTTTCACCTAAGAAGTGATGTTCAATGGCATGACGGCATACCATTCAACTCTTCCGACGTAGAATTCACAATCAACTACATTAAACAGCACAAAGACAATGCTTGGAACTATCCACTAGTTGAAGAAGTCCATCATGTAACTACGCCAGACCCCTACACCGTTGAAATCTACATGAATACTACAAACTACTTAGCCTTACAGTACATAGGCTCGCTCCCCATAATCCCCAAACATATCTTTCAGAATATACAAGACCCATCAGGCGAGTGGCCGGGACAAAATGAGGGGTATACCATAGACCAAGTGTTAGTAGGTACAGGCCCATTCAAATTTGTGGAATACGTGCCGGGGCTTGGAGGTCAGCTTCTTCTCGAAGCCAACCGCGATTACTTCACACCCACTCTAGAACTTCACGATGTAGCGGTAATTGATGTTTCTCCATCATATACTACAGTTCAGAAAGGCGGAATACTACCGATAAATGTAACAGTTATAAATTACGGCGACTACCCTGAAACATTTAATGTAACACTTTATTGCAATGAAACATTAATTGGAACTCAAACAGTTTATGATTTACTGAACAAAACATCGAAAACTTTAATCTTTAACTGGAACACAAGCAACTTTCCAACAGGAATTTATCAGTTAAAAGCAATAGCTGCGGCGGTTCCCGAAGAGATTGATTTAAGCAATAATGAATTTATCGACGGAACAATTCAACTCTTACCAATCCAGCCCCAACCAGGAACGCTTCCGATAATTTCAGTATATCCCCAAGAAGTACGAAGAACATTAGGAGTAAGCTTTGAAGTGAACATAACCATAGAAAACGTCACAGACCTTTACGCGTTTGACATTAAATTATACTACAACACCACTTTGCTACAAGTTGTTAAACTCAAAGAAGGAAGTTTCCTGAAGTCCCACGGAGAGACCTTTACTCTAAATGAAACGAACCTAGTTGAAGGTTATGTAAGATTTGTCACAACCTTACTTGGGGAAATTCCAGGAGTAAATGGAACCGGAACTCTATTCTCGGTAACATTTGTTACAGCTATCAACGTTACAGGAATAAGTCCTCTCCTCTTAGGTTTCACCGAACTTTCCACCCCTAAAGTGGAGCATATCTCCCATTTAACGCGAAATGGAACAGTAAATGTTGTAGAAGTAGATGTTAAGGAACATATAGTAACTGTTAATGAAACAGAATATACTATTGTAACACTGAGCAATTCAACTGTTGCTCCAGACGAAGAACTAACTTTCAATGAAGAAGAGAAGATAATAAGCTTTAATATTACTGGACCCACAGGCACAACTGGCTTTTGCAATATGACGGTGCCGAAGGCAATAATGAACGGTACATTCGCAATCCTAGTTAACGGCACAGCAATCCCCTACACTCGAACAGAAAATCAGACTCACTACTTTCTTCATTTCACATACTCTCACAGCACCGAACAAATCCAAATATTACTAACGATTCCTGGAGATATAAACGGAGACAGAACAGTAAATCTGTTAGACTTGGTAGTGATTGCAATAGCCTACGACTCAGTCCCAAGCGACCCTAACTGGAATCCACTCGCAGACATCCACAAAGACAATAAAATAACCCTACTAGACCTAGTAGCGGTTGCAATCCAATACGGAAAAACATGGACACCATAGCGATCAAAAGCTTCTCTCTCGATAAACGCAACAATAAAGTATAATCTTACTATCGACTGGCGGATGGCAGGCAGAACCAACTTTTCAGAATTTTCAGATTCTCAATTAGCAAAACGGAAGGCAGTTGAGTAGATATGCCAACTGATAGAACAAAGCTTTGAATACGTAACAGAAATAGACGGAGTTAAACTTTTTAGAAAAACCCGAACAATTTCTCAGTTTTTCATTTTTACCTTTCAGAACTACATTAATGAAGATAAAAGGTTGAAGCTCTGCGTTTTCCTTCAAATTTTCTTCTTTTGAGCATATTTATGTTTTGCATATTCTACTCTTTCAGTAAAGTCTTTTTCTTCCATCTGATGGTGTTCTCGTTTAATTCTGATTTTGGTGTAAAGCTTTATGGTTATTAGTTTTTCAATGTACATCTTTGCTTCCTTGCCAAATATCATTTGGAGGCATCTAGAGAATTCAGCTATGTAATCTGGTATTTCCTCCTCCTTAATGTTGTATTTTTGCTCTAAAACATAATAAATAACTGAACCAAAGTTTTCACTTACGTTTTTGAAAGATTCATTAATTATCCTGCGAAGAATAAGGTTAAATTCCTTCTCAAGTTGAGAGCGAGCCTCTATTTCTGCACGGTTTTTTGCGTTCAACTATTTTTCCGCCTTTGATTGGCAAAAGCAGAATGAAACGCACTCGACTTATCCCATTCAGCTTTTGCGTTTGAAGATTTGAACTTTAATTATTTAAAGATTGTGAATTTATGGTACAGTTTTCTATAATGGAATATAGCATACTAATAAATAATGCTGCTCCCTACTCTTTCCTGAGTTATAGACATTGGAAAGATACAAAATTGTCAAGTTGTTAGCGAGAGCCTTTGCGATTGAGATACTTCATGCTCTAAATGAAGCACCTTTGAGATTTGTGGACTTAAAAGATTACTGTCCTAATGAGAGAACGAGAGCGTTAAGACTTAAAGAACTAAGAAAAATAGGGTTCATAATGGCAACAGTAATAGAAATTGAAAATCACAGCTACATACATTACCAGATTACAGAAAAGGGAAGAAAAGTCCTTCAACTACTTAATGAACTAGAGAAGCTCTAATGAAAATTCTATGGAGAAGAACATTAAACTTAATCGTTAG
>Ga0164311_10000989_pt1 | contig 13420 bp, 11 predicted proteins | sample GuaBasSedimGuay2_FD_121796 | JGI IMG/M metagenome (GOLD analysis project Ga0164311, IMG submission 121796) | Subseafloor sediment microbial communities from Guaymas Basin, Gulf of California, Mexico - Guay2, Core 4569-9, 9-12 cm | ecosystem: Environmental > Aquatic > Marine > Hydrothermal vents...
CCCAGATTCATGGATGGCTGATTTGCAGCCATTAAAGGAGCATAAGGAAAGCCATGGAATAAAGACAATTATAGTTGGCTTAAATGAGATTTATGGAGGCAAGTATTTTGCCAGCCAAGGAAGAGATGATGCAGAGAAGATAAAATACTTCATTAAAGATGCAATAGAGGAATGGGGCATCAAATATGTTATGCTCGTAGGAGGAAGAAAATTTACAAAGGAAGAGTGGATTATGCCGGTAAGATATGCCTATTCAATAGATAACGTGCCGCCTTTTACAGAGAATGGTTATTTGAGTGATTTGTATTTTGCCGATGTGTATAAATATGAGGATGGACAGCCTGTTTTTGAAGACTGGGACAGCAATGGCAATAACTTTTTTGCAGAATACGGACATAATGGAGAGTATGATGTTGTAGATTTATATCCAGATGTTTATGTTGGCAGGCTGCCATGCAGAAATAAAATTGAGTTGAAGACTGTAGTGAAAAAGATTATAGAATATGAGAATGCTATGGGAGAGTGGAGAAAAAGGATAATACTATGCGGTGGAGACACAGATTTGCATGATGTTGATGACATAAACGAAGGAGAATATTTGAATGAGAAAGTGGCAGAGTTAATGGAAAGCTTTGAATGCATAAAATTATGGACTTCAAATGGCATGCTTAGCAGGAAAAATTTCTTTAAGGAAATGATGAAAGGGGCAATGTTTGTTGATTTCTCTGGACATGGTTCACCAAATAGTTGGGCAACTCATCCGCACAACAGTGACGAATGGATTGGCATAACATTGTTTGATATTCTGTTATACTTCAATGGAAATAAATTGCCAATAATTTTTGCCAATGCATGCCATACAGCTCAGTTCAATTTAACTTATGAATGCTTTGGATGGAGTTTTGTAAAGAAAATCGAAGGGGGAGCAATAGCTTTCATTGGTTCAACCGGCCTATCATACGGATTTGGAGGCTATGCAACAGCAGATAGTCTATCTGGCTATCTTGAAATAGAATTCTTCCGTAATTACTTCAATTCCTCCTATGTATGCGAGATGTTCTACAATGCTATAATCAGCTATCTGAATAACATACCCATGGATGACTGGCAGGATTTTAAGAGTGTAGAAGAATACGTACTTCTGGGCATGCCATGCTTGGAAATTAATTTATAAGGATAAGAAAATATAGAATGTGAAAGAATCCTTGGATGTATTTGATATTGCCGCTATAATCAGCGAGTTGAGAGAGCTTGAGGGCTGCTACATTGATAAAGTTTATCAGAGTAAAGATGAGATTTTTATAAAAATTAAGGGAAAGGAAAAGAAGGAAATCTTCATTAAAAATGGAAAATGGATATGCATAAGCAAGCATCGCCGGAGCCAGCAGGAGCATCCGCCAGCATTTGCCATGACACTGCGAAAATACATAGGAAATGGAAAAATTATGGGCATCAGGCAATATGACTTTGACCGTATAGTAATTTTTGAGATAGACAGCAAGGGCAGCAAATATCGCCTCATTATCGAAGTGATTCCAAAAGGAAACATCATTTTAGTTGATGAAGAAAACAAAATCATAATGCCTCTGCAGTATCAGAAATGGGCTCATCGTGTTTTGAAAATAAGGGAAGAATATACTTTTCCTCCATCAAAGAAAGATCCACAGGAAATTGACTTTGAACATTTCATGGAAGAAATAAAGGAGGGTAAAGACGTCGTTAGAGGTATTGTGCGGCTTGGGATACCTGGAAAATGGGCAGAGGAAATCTGCATTATGGCTGGTGTGGAGAAAGGAAAGAGTGTTGAATATGTGAGTGAAGAGGAAATGAAAAAGCTTTATGTCTCAATGCTTGAATTAATAAAAAAATTGAAGGAGAATATTTTCAGCCCTGTTATAGTTAAAGAGAACGGAAAAGAAATCGATGTTCTTCCATTTCCAATAAAAAAATATGATGGTTTTGAAATAGAGGAATTTTCTTCTGTAAATGAGGCATATGATGAGTATTATCACAGAGTGTTAAGGAAAGGTGAGGAAGAGAAGCAGCAGCTGAAAATAGAAGAAGAGAGAGAAAGGCTGCTCCGCCAGATAAAGCAGCAGGAGGAGGCGATAGAAAAGTTCGTCAAAGAGGAAAAAAATCTCAGGAAGCAAGGAGATGCAATATTTGCAAATTATGAGATGGTCGAAAAAATTTTGAAGGGAGAAGCAGAAGTTAAAAGAAAAAAATATCCAAAGGCATGGGTTGATTTGCCGTATGGTGATGAAACAATAGAGGTTGAGGTTGATTTGACTAAAGGAGTATATGAAAATGCTCAGCAAAAATATGAAATGAGCAAGAAAATGAAGGAAAAAATTGAGGGAGCAAAGAATGCAATGAATGAAACACTGGAAAAGCTGAAACAGTTGGAAAAAATTGTAATAAAAAAGGAAGAAAAAGAAGATAAGAAGAGAAAAAAGAAGTTCTGGTTTGAAAATTACAGATGGTTCATTTCTTCAGATGGAAATTTAGTCATAGGAGGAAAAGATGCAAAGACAAATGAGAAAGTTGTAAAGAAATACATGGAAGATGAAGATATCTATGTACATGCCGATGTTCATGGAGCACCTTCATGTATAGTAAAGGCAAGAGATATTGAAGGAAATAAGCTGCCAATAAAGGAAAGCACGTTAAAGGAGGCATGCCAGTTTGCTGCATCATATTCAAAGGTATGGAATCAGTTTTCTGTTGCAAGCGCCTATTGGGTTTATTCATGGCAAGTATCAAAAAAGCCAGAAACAGGAGAATTTTTGCCCCGCGGCGCCTTTGTTATTAGAGGGAAGAGGAATTACGAGAAGTGTGTTCTGGAGGTAGCAGTAGGAAAAGTTAGAATAGAAGGCGAGGAGAAAGTAATGGGCGGCCCGCCATCTGCTGTCAAAAAATGGGCTGAAAAATGGATTGTTTTTGTTCCAGGGAGCGAGGACAAAAATAGGGTCGCTAAGGAATTAGCGGAATTGTTTGGATGCAGTGTTGAGGAAGTGCAGGCTGCATTGCCCCCTGGAAATCTCGCCAAAAAGGAGGAGAAGCTATGAAAATAGTTGAAACAGATTTGAAAAGAGGCATAGTAAAAGTTTATATTCAGAGCAAGGAGGACTGCTGGCACCTTTACAACGTAGTTGAGAAAGGGGATTATTTGTCTGCTGTTACTTACAGAAGTAAAAAAGATACAGGAGATAGAATAAGAAGTAAAAAAGAAGAAAAGGAAAGAGTTTACTTAAAAATTGAAGTGGAGGATAAGGAATTTCAGAAATTCACTGACCGCCTTAGAATCAGAGGGAGAATTGTTGAAGGTGTGGACGAACTGGGAGCATATCATACAATAAGCATCGAGCCAGGGATGGAAGTAAAGATAGAAAAAGAATGGAAAGATTGGCAGCTTGAAAGATTGAAAAAAGCAACAAAAGCACATCCAAAAATCGCTGTCGTTGCCATGGATGATGAAATGGCGACGATTGCAAAAATTCATGAATATGGTGTGGAGGAGGTTGCAACAATCTATTCCAACCGCTCCGGGAAAATGTATGGTGGAAATTATAACGAAAAGGAATATTATGGACAAATTCTGTCAAAAATAAAAGATATGAATATGCCTGTCGTCATAGTTGGACCAGGCTTTGAAAAAGATAGATTCATTGAATTTGCAAAAGGAGAGATTAAGAATTATATTGTTGATAATGTGAGCCAGGCTGGCTTGCCGGGAGTATATGAGGCATTGAAAAGAGGCATCATTGAGAAGATTATGAAGGAAAACAGGATGGCCATAGAAACGCAAATTGTTGAAGAAGTCATGGAAAGAATATCAAAAGGCAGTAACGTTGCTTATGGAAAGGAAGAAGTGGAAAAAGCAATAGAGATGGGAGCAGTAAAAAAACTCATCATATTAAATAGTATGATTATGGAAGAGGAAGAGATGATAAAAAAAGCTGAAGAGATGGGAGCAAAAATAGAAATAATAAATGATTGGCATGAGGGTGGGCAACGTTTGGCTGCATTGGGAGGAATTGCTGCTTTTCTGAGATATAAAATTACATAGATTGTATTTCTGGAATGCAGTAATGATAGATTATGTAAACTGTGAAATCATTTCCTCTGTCGAAGAAAATTGGTTTTGTAGTTATTGACAAATCAATGCTGCAATTTATGTGATTGACTGCCATGTCTTTCAGCATTTCATTGATTTCTTCCTTGCTTTGTGTTTCTGCAATGAAATCTTTTGGCTTCTCTTTTGTTACATCAAGCTCTATTTTTTCATAACCAGATGCTGATTGTGAGAATTGTAGTTCATCTATGCTTGCTGATACATCAATTTTATCACTCCAGTTCCAAGGCAATATTATGCCATGGAAGTTCAAATCGTCGCTCCATTCAATCTTTATCTCCACCTGATATATGTAAGCATTGTTTCCAAGAACTATTTCATAATTATTCTGCCATCCATCCTTGCCAACATAACCATTATCCACTATCTCATCACTGTATTCTCTCCATGAGACCCTGTAAGAAACTTTCTTCACTTCTTCGGAAGCCACATATGTTTTCTCATGATAAACTATGCCTGCCAAGGATATTATTAAAATAACTATGCCCGCCATTATTACCATTTTATCCTGTCTGTCCATAACTTCACCTTACACAATAAAGTTTTTCTGTTTATAAAATTTAGCATGATTTTGAAAAACAGATGAAAAATTTGAGGTACAGAAATTTCCGATTTAACAACATATTTATACTTAAATTTCTTCTTTTATTATGAAGAAAGTTGTGATGCCGCTTGTTGCTGTTACCATTATCCTGCTTGCTTTTATCCAATTGCCAGTTTCAGAAGCAAAAGAATCATGGATTAGAATTACACAACCCTCCCCTGGCATATATTTCCATGGAGATAAAATTTTGTCGCTAAAAAGTGCTGTAGTTATCATAGGAGAAAATACCCTGCACATAGAGGCAGAAGGGAGCAGTAACATAATTGCTGTTTACTTTTCAATGTATGATGCAATGAAAAAAGATATGGTAGCAAGCTACTGGGATGTTAATAGCGACGATGGCTGGGGGCACGACTTTGAGTTGGCAAGAGGAATTTATATAATCATGGCAGCGGGAGCAGCTATCGATATAGACGAGCCGGTAGCCATTGACTGGATAATGCTTTTTGTGTGGATAAAATAGCCATCATATTATCCAAAAACCAGAATTAAAAGCAGGATGGCAAGAATTCTTATAATAGAATCCAAACAACGAAGTTTTAAAATGAATGGAATAGTTGCAACTTCTGGTCCTTCCTGTGGAAAAACGGAAGAATTTGTTAAACGGATGAAATGAACGCTATTTCTTTCAATTGTTCTTTCCATAGCATAGCTGGATGTATTTGCTGTGACATTCTCGACTATTTCAAGATGGTATGAATCATCAATTAGATAATAAACTACATTATATGAGCCATTCCATGGAATATTGGTAATATTGAGGATATAATTTGTGTCGGGGGCTTCATAATTGCTTATGAGAATTGATATGTTGCTTTTATCCTCTGATACGCCAGCAAGATATGCTATGCCAGTTGAAATGTTGATTGGGGGAATGATGAGTCTTATGGGAGTATCCTTTACCATATAATGCATGGCAAGGTAAGCTAGAGCAGGGGTTTTATACATGCCATCATAGGTAAATAAGCTCAAATCAAGGCCAAGCAATCTGGCAAGCCAGCTGTTATCCTGGGTTCCACGGTATCTGAATGCATAATCAATGCCTACATCCTGAAAAGCTATCAGGCTGCACGCAGTAAATGCGGCATTTTTGGCGTTATCCTTGTCGCGTTGTGGGCTCAGAATATTGATATTCCATTCTGTATTGATGTTTTCACATTCTGTAAAGCCATATCTATTTAGCATATTGCGAATATATAAAGAGGCTTGATACAATTTATATGGATGTTTGGCATACATGTGCCATGAGAAGAAATCCAATGGAACGTCATTTTCTGCAACATATTCGAGAAATCTTGTTGTGAAATTTTCATTGGCAATTGAAGAAGTGCAAGGACCTCCGATTTTGAGCGATGAATTATAAGATTTCAGAGTTTTTGCAGCGATTTCATAAAGCTTGTAATATTGCTCAGCAGTTTCATTCCAGAAGCCCGATAAATCAGGCTCATTCCATATCTCCCAGTATGTTATGTTATAATGATATCCATTTGCCCAGCCATCATTGTAATGCATTACAATGTGCTTGCATATTTCTGCCCACTTACTGAAATTTTTAGGCGGCTGACGTAAACTTTCATTATCACTTGCACTCTCGCCCAAGCGATAAAAAACGCGGCAGCCAGCATTTATAATGGCTGAGATAATTTCATCACTTGCTGTAAAATTATAGCTTGCCTCATCTTCCGGATCAGCGCTCCAGTCTGGAAAAATATTGCTTATGTCGGTTGGACCATAAAAATCATGGGTTCGGATAAAATCTATCCCAATTTCCTGATATTGTTTGGTTATATCAACACCCTCTTTGGTATAACGATTAGGCAAAGGGCCACAATTTATTTCAGCATATGAAGCAATGGCATCATCTGTTCTGGAGCAATCTATTGAAATTATAATGTCTGAAGTGCTGGAAAGAGAAGCAGAAAAGAATGGAGAAGTAAAAATTATAGCAATAGCTAAAGCAAAAAAGAAATTGCGAGGATGTTCCGCATTTAAAACCATAAAATATTATCTTCTCTGCCTATAAAATCATTTTCAGTTAAGAGGAGCTAGGTGTGGGTAGTAATCCCTCTTCTGTTTCAGGCGGCATTCGTCTTAGCGTCCTACCTCCGGGCGGTCCTGGGCAACCGATCCCGGTATTTGGACTTGCTCCAGGGCGGGGGCCGTTTCACCAAATCCTGCAGCAACGTCATCCTCAGGGAATCATCCTCGCTGCAGGCTGTGGCGTTTCTGCGCCTCCCGGCGGGGCTCTCGCCCCGGCTTTTACGCCCCTGGCCCAGGAATGAGGAGGGTATTTCCTCAGCTCCGCAAAGCGGAACCGTCAGCCGCCCTCCCACTCCTAGCTCCATTTATTATATGCATGGTTTTTAAATATTTTGATACTTACGTTTATGGAGGAGTTGAAGAGAAAGGCTGCATACGAGGCGGTTAAGGAGATTAGGGATGGAATGATTGTTGGGCTTGGAACAGGCTCCACAACAAAATATGCTATTTTGAAGCTTGGAGAGATGGTTAAAAATGGCTTGGATATTGTAGGCATTGCTACATCTTTGGAAAGTGAAAGGATAGCAAGGGAGGCTGGCATAAAGGTTGCAGACATAAATGATTATGAAAGTATAGATGTAACCATTGATGGGGCCGACCAAGTTGACAATAATCTCAATTTAATAAAAGGAGGAGGTGGAGCTTTATTAAGGGAAAAGATAGTAGCAAGCTGTAGCAAAAGAGAGATTATAGTAGTTGATGAAAGCAAGATAGTTAGCAGCTTTTCCTTTCCTTTGCCTGTGGAAGTGGTAAAGTTTGGATGGAAAAGAACAGCTGAAAAGCTTGCAAAATTAAATCTTAAGCCACATATAAGGCATGGATTTGTTACAGATAATGGAAATTATATTCTGGATTGTGAATATGATAAACTCGAAAATGTTGAGGAGATGGAAGCGGAGATAAATAATTTGCCAGGAGTCGTGGAAAATGGCTTATTCATTGGACTGACAAGCGAAGTTATTGTAGGCAAAAAAGATGGCATAGAAATAATGAGAAAAAAATAAATGAATGGAGATATGAAATGAAAAGAAGGTAAAAAATTTAGCTCTGTTTTCTCTCTGCTAAATATCCTCCGAGGATACTAGGCAAAGCAAAAAATACAGCAGAAATGAGAAACGAAGATATACTTGTCAATACAGGAGAAGAAAATATAAAGATTGATTTAAGAAAGAATGGAACCCTACATGCAATCCCACATAAAGCCCCTAATAGTAAAGAGCGAAGATAAAAATAGCTGAATAATCCAATGATTAATAAGCCAAATAGAGGGCTTGGAGAAATAACATATATTGTGCTATCAGATTTCCAACTGAGAAAACCGATGATTTCGTCAATAAAAATAATAAAGCATCCAATGGCTAACCCCCATATAAATACTATCAACCATTTCTGACTGATACGCTCATTTTATTCTATCATCTGTTGTCCCTTTATAACATTTGCCAGTAATCCTTTTTTATTTTTCACACCAAATATATAAATACCTCCGCCTATAAAAATCGTGAAGGTTTACATGGAAGTATATGGATGCGCAGCCAATCAAGGAGACGCATCCATAATGCAGGGCATATTAATGCAGCAAGGCCATGAATTAGTTGATAGGGTAAACAAGGCAGATGTTGCTGTGATTGTAACATGCACTGTAATTTCAACAACTGAGCAGAGAATGCTTAGCAAAATAAGAAAGTTGAGGGAGCAGGCAAAGAAGATCGTTGTTGCCGGCTGTATGGCTTCTGCACAGCCTGAATTGGTTAAGAAGGTTGCAAAAGATGCGATTCTTTTGCCTCCTCGTTACATTCATCATATCGCTGATGTGCTTGATGGCGGCGGAAGATTCCATTTGAAGCCAAAAGTTGGCGTACCAAGAAAAATAGATTTGCGCCTAAATATTCCAATAGCAGATGGCTGCATCTTTAACTGTTCATACTGTATAACAAAAAAGGCGAGGGGCAACCTTATTTCATATCCTGTAAAAGATATCGTTAAGGATGTAAAGGAGGCAATAGAAAAGGGCTGCAAGGAAATTCGTCTCACATGCCAAGATACTGCTTCTTATGGCAAAGACATCAAAACAAATTTGGCAGAGCTGATAAATGAAATTGCTTCCATAGAAAGAAGCTTTAGAATACGCATAGGCATGATGCATCCTTTATCAGCGTATAAAATTCTGGATGAATTGCTAGAAGCATACGAAAATGAGAAGGTGTACAAGTTCCTTCATCTGCCCCTTCAATCTGCTTCGCCCAGAATACTTAAGGCAATGAGAAGAGGCTACACGTATGAAATGTTCAAGGAGATTGTTGAAGCTTTCCGTCATAAATTTTCCGATTCGACGTTTGCGACAGACATAATAGTAGCATTCCCTGGAGAAAGTGAAGAGGATTTTGAGGCAAGTGTTGAGGCAATAAAGGAACTCAAGCCAGATGTAACAAACATAACCCGCTTTTCCCCTCGCCCTCACACAGATGCATGGAAAATGGAAAGGATGCCAACGCAAATTGCGAAGGAGCGCTCATCAAAGCTGACATGCATTGCAAATGAGATTGCTTATGAAAATAACAGGAAATGCATTGGAAAAATTTACAATGCTTTGCTGCTGGAGGAATATAAAGGCTGTTACATAGGAAAAACAAATTCATACAAATCTGTTTTTGTTGATAAAGGGGAACTTGGAGAGTTCATAAAAGTTAAAGCAATTGATGCTACACCAACTCATCTTAAAGCATTGATTATAAAATAAAAGTTTTTATCCCGACTATGAAAGCAAAGTGTTAGGGCATTTTAGTAAATGCAACATATTTAAATGGTAATTAAATTACTAAGCATGATTAAAGAGGGTAGCACAGTACTGCCAGGAGATAAGGTGGCGATAAGCGAAGAACTTCAGCCAGGAGAAGGAACCTACGAAAAAAATGGGGAAATCATAGCCAGCATTATAGGAAGATTTAGAGTGGACAGACAGAGGATGGCAGCAATAGTGGAGCCATTAACAAAGATACCTCTAGTTTTAAAGGCAGGAGATACAGCAATATGTGAGGTGAAGCAACTTACAGAGGCAATGGTTATTGTGAAGATAATTCATATTGCTGGAAATAAAAGACAGATTGCCGGCGAGAAAGATGGGGCAATACATATATCAAATATAGCAGATGAGTTTGTCGACGATATAGGAAAGAAATATAGAATAGGAGATATTATAAGAGCAAAAATTATTAGAGTTGAACCAGCAATACAGCTTTCAACAAAAGGAAAAGAGTTTGGGACAATAAAGGCATATTGTACAAATTGTAGAAACCCTCTTATAAGAAAAAATGATTTGCTTGAGTGTCCTTCATGTGGGAGGATGGAAGAAAGAAAAATGGCAGATGATTATGGTGAAGGAAATTTAGACAGGGTGATTTAAATGGAGATAAAAATAAAAAAGGAAAGTGATAAGGAACTGGAATTTGAAGTTATAAAGGAAAAAACAATATTGAATCCGCTAAAGCAAAAATTGCTGGAGTATGATGAAGTGGAATATGCAGAATGGAAAGTTGCGCATCCACTGATAGCCAATCCCGAATTTTATGTAAGAGTTAAAAAAGGTAATGTAAGGGATATAATAAAAAAAGCAATAAAAGAATTAAAGGGAGAAATAGAGGAATTGCTCCAGCAGTTGGAGGAATAAAATTAATGGAGGAAGATATTGGGATAGAGGTTTTTATTACAAAATCAAAGGGAATAGGAGGGAAAATAAAAAAGGAGCCAGAAGATTTTATTGTTGAAGAAGTGCCAATATATCCACAACCATCAAATGGAAGATATGTTATAGCAAGAGTAACATCGAGAAATTGGGAAACAAACCGTCTTATAGAAAAACTTGCCCATAATTTGAAAATATCCTCCAATTCAATAGGATATGCCGGTATAAAAGACAAAAGAGCAGTTACAACTCAATTAATGTCTTTTCCAGTTGATATCGAAAAATTAAAGAATATAAGCATACCTGATGTTGAAATAGAGATTCTATATAAATCGTCCAAGCCAGTTTATTCTGGAAAATTGATAGGCAACAGATTTCACATTGTTATAAGAGATGTTGAAGGAAGCAAAGAGGATGTGGGAAGAATAATGAAGGAAATAGAGAATCTGAAGCTCATTCCAAATTTCTTTGGGGTGCAGCGATTTGGCATCGCACGCCCCATTACTCATATCGTGGGAAAATATATTTTAAAAAATGATATGGAAAAGGCTGTTATGACTTATATAGCAAATCCAATAAAGGGCGAGGATGAGGAAAGCTATAAAGCAAGGAAATTTCTGGAGGAAACTAGAGATTTTGAAGAAGCTTTAAAGATATATCCAAGAAAACTGGTTTTTGAAAGAAGAATTATAGAGTATCTCTGCTCTCATCCTGGTGAATGGAAAAACGCTTTGTTAAGGCTTCCAAAAAATCTTGTCAGAATATTTTTGCATGCATATCAGTCTTACCTTTTCAATAAAATCCTTTCATGCAGGATTAAAAAGAATTTACCAATAGATGAGGCGTTGGAGGGAGATATCATAATAATCTGGGACAAGGAAATGGTTGTGCAGAGCTATGAGGGGATAAAGGTTAATAAGAATAATATTGATAAGATAAACAGACAGATAAAGAAGCACAGATGTTTCCCATCTGCTGCCATAGTTGGCTATGATTTATTAAAAGCAGAAGGGATAATGGGAGATATAGAAAAAAAAGTTATGGAAAAAGAAGGCATCACAGAGGACGAATTTAAAATACCTCATATGCCAGAACTTGCATGCAGGGGAATGAGAAGGATAATTTCTGTTCCAGTCAAGCATCTTAAATGGCAATTCGACGGCAAAAATCTGCATTTACAATTTTTCCTGCCCAAAGGTTGCTATGCAACTTCTCTGCTAAGAGAAATAATGAAGGCAGATATTTTCAGTTATTAAAAATGATAAACTTCATACTTTATTTCTTCCAGAGCATTAACATTATGTTCTTCTATTTTGGAGATGGCATATCTTATTTCTTTGTCTTCTCCTACCAGTACAACATTTAATCCTTTCTGAACAATTTCTAAGGCAGTTTGAATAGGGCAAAATTCAAAATCATATTTCACCTTGATCTTCTCCAGCGATGCCCTTCCAACAACATCAATTATGCCTATTTTATCAGCCTTTATTTTTTCCAGCGCTTTCTTTAACTTTTCCAGATTTGCTTTTTTGCTGCCCCCCTCTGTTATTGAGGGGAGAGAAAAGAGATATATTTTTCCAAAAGAAAGTTCAATGATTCCTCTAACGCTTTTAATTGCAATATCCTCGCCTTTTTTTGCATTTTCTGCCGCTATGGCTGTGGCAGAAGCGCGCTTATTTTTATATGCATACAGATATCCATTTTTCATCAAAAGGTATACTTTCTCTCCTTTCTTTATATCTTCTCCAGCAATCGCGGCACAGCATTGTATGATATTCAGTTTTCTTTTTCTTTCTTCGAGATATTTATCAAGCTGTTCCAGATAGGAAAAGAGAGTTTCTATTCCCCTAACAGTTGCCTTATATCTTCCTTCTACAACCTCAATGAGTCCATCTTCCTTCATCTTTTTCATATATTCATATACTCCCTGCTTTGTTATGCCAATTTTCTCCGCAATCTGGTTTAAGTTGTAGTATTCTCCTGTTGCAACTTCTAGAAGAATCATATATCTTTTCGGCAAGAGCTCGTTCATCTAATTTTAATCAGTTTCCAATATAAAACATATATTGTTACATGGGAGGAAAAATGGAGAGACCTCTCTTCTTATCTCATTGAGATTTCCTTTTCATATCATTAACTTCCCATGCTGCTAAGACATGTTCACTATTCATCGAAATACATAAATAATCAAAACAAATTTTAGAAGCGATTTGTATGAAAAGGGCAGCGGTAGGATTGTTGGCAGTGGTATTAATTGCTTTTATTAATGTGCAAGCAGTGAGTTTGCATGCAGATTTTTACTGGAGTCCAGAAACTCCAACTGATCTGGAAGAAGTGCAATTTTATGACAATTCTACAGGAGACATTATTGCATGGATATGGTATTTCGGCGATGGAAAAAGCAGCACCGAGCAAAATCCCGTTCATAAATATGAAGATAATGGGACATATACTGTGAGGCTTGTTGTCATTGATAAATTTGGAAATACAGATTATGTGGAAAAACAAATAACTATTTTGAATGTTCCTCCTGTTGCAGATGCTGGGGAGGATATAATATCCGATAACCTTACTGTTGAATTTAATGGCAATGGATCATATGATTTGGATGGATATATTGTAAATTATAGCTGGGATTTTGGAGATGGAAAAGCTGGGCAGGGAGAAATTGTAAGCCATGAGTATGATGAGGAGGGCATCTACACCGTTAATTTAACTGTATATGATAATGATGGAGCAAGCGACTATGATATCATAGAAGTTCTGGTTGATGTGACTCCTCCGGTAACAAACTATACGCTCGAACCAGAAAAAGAATGGCATAATGAAAATGTTACTGTATCCTTGCAGGCAACAGATAATCTGGCAGGGGTTAATTACACAATGTATAAGATAGATGATAATGAATGGCAGGAATATGAAGAGAACTTTACAGTTAGTGGAGAAGGCATCCATACAG
>Ga0164311_10000990_pt1 | contig 13416 bp, 11 predicted proteins | sample GuaBasSedimGuay2_FD_121796 | JGI IMG/M metagenome (GOLD analysis project Ga0164311, IMG submission 121796) | Subseafloor sediment microbial communities from Guaymas Basin, Gulf of California, Mexico - Guay2, Core 4569-9, 9-12 cm | ecosystem: Environmental > Aquatic > Marine > Hydrothermal vents...
CAAGGAACGAAAAAGATCCGCAGCCCTGAAAAAACGACTGGATGCCCGATGGCAGGATGGGTCAACGGGGGCCAGTCCACTGCGGTTTTCTGTGCCCGTACCCCATGGAGAGAAAACAGAGCGTAACGAAAGGGTGATCATGACCCGGATTGAGGATGACATCGTGTTTGTGCACACCTCGGACATTCAGCTTCTGGATGACGACACCGTTGATCTTGTTCTTGAGTGGCAGCCGGATATACTGCTGGCCGGCGGCCCGCCGCTCTACCTTGAACAACTGAGTTCAAAGTTGCGTAACCGGGCCTGGCAAAACGCAGTACGGTTGGCCGGTTCGGTGGACATACTGATTCTCGACCATCACCTGATGCGAAGCCTTGAAGGGCTGCAGTGGCTGGACAGTCTTTTATTCAAATCCGGCCGCCGGGCTCTCTGTGCGGCTGATTTCATGGGAGCACCGCGTCGCCTTCTTGAGGCTGAAAGAAAAACGCTTTATGAAAAAATTCCGGTCCCTTTGGGATGGCACCAGGATTATGCAGATGGGAAGGCTACCACGAGAGGCTTTCAAGCATTCTTTTTTCCCAGGGTGGAAAAATCTTGAATTCAATAAACAATAAGACAATCCACTGTTCTGAGTGCAACTTAACCTGCAACACTGAAGATCTATTCACCATCGACAACCAGCAAGTGTGCCGAAGATGTCTTTTTGGGAATGGTTCACCTGTCACTATCTACCCCATTGGAATTGTGAAAAACAACCTTGAAAGGGACAACACTCCGTTTGGAAAAAAAGGGACTGACACGGTTTCTAAAATCGAGCTGTTACCTTCCCAAAAACGATTCATGTCCGGGCTTGAGCAAGAACCCGAGATCACAATAGTTTACTATCTGCATAAATCCCGTTCGGTTAAGACACTATTTAAGCGGGGGCTTGACGGCAAACAGGTCGGTGTGTTTGCCTCCCGGACCCCGGACAGGCTCTCAAGGATCGGGATCCAGGATGTAAAGCTCCTGGATATCAAGGGCACCACATTGTTTGTTAAAGGACTGGATGCCGTCAGCGGGACTCCGGTGCTGGATATAAAATTAAAAATTTGATTAAGGTGATTCTGATTAACGGGGGCTGGCCAGGGGTCAATCCTTTATTTTGCATTATAGATCCCAACAACCCAAATGAACCGGGTGATACCGGTTATTTTCAAAGTTGTCCACGGCGGCAACACCGCGATTCAAAAATATACTATTTAAAAATGACATCTTCAAATATTGAAACAATCAGTACTGAAATCTTTTCGGCAATTGCTGAAAGCTTTCCTGTTGTATCTGCCAGTGACGAGTTCTATTATTTCCCCCAAGTACAGCTTGTGAAACCGGAATGGGAAACCTGGGACAGGTTCTCTCCGGATTTTATCGCCTATTTTATAAGCAGATTGAATTCCTGGGAAAACAAACTGGATCAACTTTTCCCCTATATGTCTGCATCCGGCAGTGGTAGTCAAGCGGAACTGCTGCTTTTGAAAAAGCTGATCCATACCCTTCAGGAACATTTGAATGAGACCAGAACATGGGAAACCCAGCCTACCTTTTATCTGAGCATCGCCTGCCTTGGATTGGCCGAGGCCTTAAACACAAATAATCCTGATGTACCTCACCGACGGGCCGAAACTCTCCCAGAGTTTTTAGATCAGGCCGGGCGGAATTTAAAAAATGTGCCTAAGCTGTTTCTTGACCTCGGTTTGGAAATGATTCAGGACACAAAAGAATATTTCATATCACTGTTGCCCCGTCTACCTGAACTTTCACCAGCCCTTGAAGCCCTTTTACGGTATAAACAAATTCTTGCATCCCTTAAGACACGTTCAACGTTTCTTTTACCAAAAAGCTTACTGGGTCGTATTGTTGAAAGCAATATGAACTGCGGAATGGATATCCCACAGGTGAATAAAACTCTGGACCTTGAAATCACAAAGATGACAGCCAGGCTGCACCGGGAGGCGAAAAAACTCGATTGTGATACCTGGCAAGAGGCCTATGAATCTATTTCATTGTCAAATTTCCGGCATGATGGACTTGTCAATCTTTACCATGATGAAGTGCTGCGTCTGGGCCGTCACTGCAGGGATATTGGGCTGGTGGAGGATAAACTGTACCAGAAAAATCCGGTCAGGGTAATGCCGGTGCCGCGATTTCTGGCAGCTATCCGGTCAGCTTCCAGTTACAGTATCCCTCCTGGACACCCCCCTTCAGGTGGTATATTCTATATCATCAATGCACATGACCCAGAGGAGATGCATAAACAATACCATAAAGAATATCAAATATTATCGGCTCATGAGACATGGCCGGGACACCATTTGCTGGATATCACAAGATGGAGCCTGAAATCGCCCGTACTTCGAGCAGTGGAACAGCCTGTCTTTTATGAGGGGTGGGCCTGTTTTAGTGAGGTGATGCTGTTTCAGGAAGGCTATTTATCCGGCTCACAGGACAGCCTGATGCTGGCCAAAAGACGGTTGTGGAGAGCCATCAGAGGTAAAGTTGACATAGGGATTCAAACCGGCTCCATGAATTTATCAACGGCAATTGAGTATTTAACCAGGACCGGTATGACCATGGAACAGGCCAGAGCATCAGCCCGGAAATATTCGTTGAATCCGGGATACCAATTGTGCTACACAGTGGGACTACAAAAATTTATATCACTGTTCCAACGTTATGGACAAAATAATTTAAAAAAATTTTCAAGGGTAGTATTGAATCACGGTGAGATAGGATTCAATGACCTGGAACGGATATTAAAGCAGCCCGGTATCATCTAACGATAGATTACAATATTTTCATAAGCAGCAGTTAAAAAAAGGAGAAAATGAGCTTGGATCAGTCGGAACAATTTTGGGGTTATCATTCGGAATGGAATTTAGGCAGCCCGGGTGGATGGGATTATCAACGCATTACCCAGGAAATCGGTAAATCCGTATGGGATAAACTATTAACTTACGAAAATCCTGAAATTGACCTGGATTTCATAGACCCCCTCCTGTCCCCGGTAAGTGGTTTGGTTAATTTGCTGGTAGAGGCCCACCGTGCCAGAAACGGAGATGAACCTGGACTGATTGCAGTGGTAGCTGAGGAAGAAACCCTTGAAGATGTTGTGGAAAATCAGAATTTTGCTAAAGCCTTGAACAGGGTCGACAATATTACCGGCGCCCTCATGGCTCCTCAGTCCCTGGAGTTAAAAAATAATATTGTCTGCTTTCAGGGACGACCTGTATCTGTTATTTTTATGGATTTTAATTCAGATGTGCTTTTATCCCTCCACAGAAAACATGATCTCACTCCGGTACTTCAGGCGGTCCGGGAAAGTCGTGTCATCAATCCCAGGGGAACGGAACCTATTAATGTTAAAAGTTTGTTTGAGGTGATAACTGATCCTGACATCAACTCCTGCTTCCACAAAGAAACGATTGAACGTACACCCTGGACCCGCCGTTTTTTCCAGCGGCAGACAACCGGCCCAAAAGGAGAACCCATATCCAACCTTGTGGAATGGACCCGTGAAAACTGGGAGCATCTAGTACTCAAACCGGAGCGGGGATATTCAGGCATTGGTGTTCGAGTTGGAGGAATACATGACAATGTTGATGACGAAATTGCACTCGCAATAAAAAAGGGGTCTTATATTGTACAAAAAAAAGTACCGCTTTTTTTATGGGCCGAGGATATTCCAGAACTGGACACAACGAATCAACGTGTTGTTTTAAACACATTTCAGACTGATTTCAGGTGCCTGTTTGGAGCCGATAACATGTTCGGGTTCGTGGGACGATACGGTCAGGTACCCACCAATGTGGGCAGCGGAGGCGGGTTTCAACCCATAGCTGTACTCAGGTCAGATATAAGTGTTGCAGAAGCCACGGACCGGATCAACAAAATGATTCTGAATATGGATTACAATCATGTGGCCAAGGTGGTTGAACTCCAGGAGGGGTTGGCCTTGGATAATCATTTCACCTATCTTTTAGGACCCGTTAAGATGGCCCTTCGTCCACGACTGATCACCCCGGGTCAGATTGATCGTCTTGAAAACTATTGTAGGGGAATCTGGGCGGATTGTCTTACTTTAGAAAAGATGTGGATAAATGGTGAACTGGACCATATGATCGAAATCGAACCTGAAGAACTTGAGATTGCACGGTCACAGCCATGGAACGGTTCTTCAGCCATTTTTGCATCGGATGGTATTTTCAGCTTTGGCGCCCATGAAAAATCCGTGGTTGATGGTATAGCATGACCATACAAGTGGACACTGACTGGTGGAAAAACATTTTCGATGCTGTCTATCTTATGACAGACAGCAGGTCCATATGTGATGATACTCTGACTCAAACCGAGGTTGATTTTATTGAAACCGCCCTGAGTATGAAAAAATCTGCCCCTGTATTGGACTTATGCGGCGGCCAGGGACGTCACGCCGTAGAACTTTCCAGGCGTGGATTCACAAATGTAACCGTTTTAGACTATTCAGACTACCTGATCCAAATGGGAAAACAACAGACCAATGAACAAAAACTGAATACTTTTTTTGTCCAGGGAGATGCACGGGACACCAAGTTTGCTGAAGAAAGCTTTGGTGCTGTTATCATCATGGGGGGATCTTTTGGATATTTTGCGCATGATAAAGAAAACAAAAAAATCCTAGAAGAAACCTTTCGCCTGCTCATGCCAAAAGCTGAATTGCTGGTGGATCTTCCAGACAAAAAATATGTATTAAAAAATTTCAAACCGATTTCTATTCATAAGGTAGGAAATACTATCGAGGTGACCCGTACCCGTGAACTGGAGCACGATGTGATTTATTGTCGGGAGGTTGTAACATGTACAGGAAAAGGCTGCCTTCGTGAGAACAACTATTGTGTCCGTCTTTATACCCCTGAAAAGATATCTCGAATACTTAGCTCAATTGGATTTTCAGACATCTCTTTTCAAAAAGATTTTATGGATCGCCAGGAACAGGGAGATTACGGCACCATGACCAACAGAATGGTAGTTAAAGCCCATAAAAAAAAGTGAAATTCTGTTGAATGGCAAGCAGGGCCAAGAAGTATCCCCATTAAAAACGACACTCTAAGAACTTCAAACCAATCCCAAAAACTAGCATGCACCGAATTTCACCGGTGATGTTGGAAGTTAACCAGGACACCGGGCGCAGGATGGACAATCGGCTGATAATATGTTATAAAATCACAAGTGTAACTGGTGAAATATCAATAATATTAAACTACCAACTTGAACTTTGTTTAATTTTGGCTTATAATCGCAACCATGACTGGTGAAAATAGAAACATATTAAACCGAATTCTTCGTAACTGGCCCAGAGGAACAGTGGGTACATTGACGTGGTTTCGAGATCATGGTGGATATCAGCAGCTATTAGATTATTATCAGAAAGCACCCTGGGTAACTAAAATAGGAAGTGGCGCATATATTCAATATGGAGATTCTGTTGATTGGCACGGGGGATTGTATGCAGTTCAGAGTCAATTAAACTTTTCCGTGCATGCCGGTGGGAAAACTGCTTTGGAATTATCTGGATTCGGACATAATCTCCAATTGGGACGAACAGCAAAGATATATCTTTTTGCATCAAAAAAAATTCATTTGCCAACGTGGTTTATGAAACATCCATGGGAAGATGAATTGTGTTTTAAAAGGTTAAATATTTTTCAATCCCGACCGGATTTTGGATTAATGCATTTTAATGTAGGCAATTTTGAAATAAAAGGGTCTGCACCCGAGCGTGCCATGATTGAGTTGTGTGCTCTGGTTCCAAATTATCATTCGTTTGAAGAGGCTGGTCATTTTATGGAGAGTCTATTATCATTGCGATGCGAATATTTGCAAACCCTTCTTGAAACATGCAGCTCAATAAAAGCGAAACGATTATTCTTCTATTTTGCGGACACATATAACATGCCCTGGTTTCAGAAACTGGATATCCATAATATTGATTTGGGAAAAGGGAAGCGACAGGTTGCAGCGAATGGGATTCTCAATAAAAAATATCAAATAACTGTCCCTGATGAAATAAAGAGTATCTCTTTAACGGATATCCCATGAAAATGAACAAATATTTTGAGCAGGCTAAATTAATGCTGTCCATTCTTCCAATAGTGGGACGGGAAAAAGATTTTGCCCTGAAAGGCGGGACTGCTTTAAATTTTTTCCATTTGAATATGCCTCGGTTATCTGTTGATATTGATTTAACCTTTCTTCCAGTAAAACCAAGGGATGAAACCTTAAAGGATATTACAAATTCACTCAGCAGGATTTCAAATAGTGTAGAAAAATTGTTCCCCCGGTGTCAGATTCAAAAATTAAAAATAAAAGAGACAGATTATACATACAAACTGATTATTAGAAGCCAAGGCAGCCTGGTTAAAGTTGAGCCGAATTTAATATTGAGGGGAAGCTGCTATCCCCCTGTTTTAAGGCCATTGTGCAAAAGTGCCGGTGACATTTTCAAGATGGAAATGGAAATCCCGGTACTCTCTTTCGCAGATCTTTATGGTGGGAAGGTCTGTGCAGCTTTGGATCGCCAGCATCCTCGAGATTTATTTGATATTAAGCTCCTTTCTGAGGCAGGAAACCTAAATGAAGAAATCAGTCAAGCGTTTGTCGTATACCTTGCCAGTCATAATCGACCCATGTCAGAGTTGCTTTCTCCAAATTTTCAAGATTTTAGACAGGCGTATGAAACTGAATTCAAAGGGTTGTCATCAATAGAGGTCCGTTATAAAGAACTGGAAAAAATACGTAAAGAATTGCCGTCTTTGATATTTTCCAAACTTTCAAGAAATGAACGAAAATTCCTGTTGTCTGTTAAAATGGGAAGCCCTGATTTCAGTTTGCTTTCAATTTCAGGTCTTGAAAACCTACCAGCGATAAAGTGGAAGGTTGAAAATATATCAAGGATGGAACCCAAAAAGAGAATTACAGCAACTGAAAAGCTGAAATCAATTTTAAATTTATCTCAACAATAAAAAAGGGACAAAAAAATAATGCAGGATATAAATCCAATAGGAATAATACATTCACCTTATAAATTAATTGAAGATATGCCTATTCAACCCAAAGGGGCATCGGAAGTTGCTGGGCACGTAATAGTGGATGAAAAATATATTGACGGATTGCAAGACATTGATGGCTTCAGTCATATATATCTTTTGTACAGCTTTCATAAGGCAACACGAATCGAAATGCATGTAACCCCCTTTATGGACAGGCAAACAAGGGGTGTGTTTGCTACACGTTCTCCGCTACGCCCAAATCATATTGGCATATCTATTGTTAAATTAACAAGAGTCGAAGGCAATAAGGTTTTTGTAAAGGGAATTGATATACTTGATGGAACTCCATTATTGGATATCAAGCCATATATAGAAAAATTTGATGCCGTACAAGATAGTGTTTCTGGTTGGCTGCAAGCCAGTGACGAAGAAATTAGAAAAAAACGTTCTGATAGAAGATTCGGGTAATATTAAGATTTGAATAAAGAACCAAGAAAATGCCAGCAAGAGCTTGAAACGCGGCAGAAAAGGCAGTCAATTAAAATAATCCCCTTTTATTTAGAAAAGGAGGCCATGATGATGACGGATTTGAAAGGGGTTGTTTGCGCCGTCATCTATGGCCAGGACCAGCGGACTCCGATTTCTCCCAACACCCGGCGGGCGTTATATGTAACATATGTGCCCCCTGGTATTGAGACAGAGTCAGTAACGACTCATCTGGATGCTATTAGGAAAAATATAATCCTTTTTGCACCTGATGCAGATGTGGAGTACCAGAAGGTGCATACAGCTTGATTGAATTTAAAAAAATTGAACTTTCTGCAACCTTTATGGATGCTTCAGGCAGGCGGATCAGAAGGACCCAACAGGTGCGGACTGATCCTGTTACTTTAAAAAAATGCAGGATCACTCCCAGCAGAGCGCTTGAAAATGAACGGGGCACAGAAATGCTTTACCATCCGCCGGAAAAGGATCTGGATGAAAGAAAATGTCCGTTCTGTCCTGGAAACCTTGAATCCATGACCCCTTGCCTCATGCCGGAAATCAGTGAAAAAAAAAGAATGTCCCATAATGATTCAATCCTTTTCCCCAATCTTTTTCCATACACGGAATGGTCGGCAGTATCCTTGTTTGACAATGCCCACCATGTTGAAATCGGCAATGCAGGTCTGGATTCCTACCGGGACAGCTTTATCAATTGCTCTCAATATCTTGTACAGGTTAAAAAAAATGATCCTGCAGCAATTTACATGTCAATCACCCAGAACCATCTGCCCGGTGCCGGGGGATCACTGGTTCATCCCCACCTCCAGGTGCATGCGACAAAACAGATATCAGACAATCACAGGGTTCTTGAACAAAGGGCACAAGCATATGAAGCCCGGTTTGGCCAGTGTATCCTGTCGGATCTGCTCATGGCTGAAAAAAAGAGAAAAAAAAGATATATCGGCAGCACAGGCTCATGGGAATGGATCGCCGCGTTTGCCCCTTCCGGTTTTTACGAGATATGGGGAATTGCACAAAACGCATCATCCCTTCTGATACCGGAGAAAACACAAACCTGGAAGGATCTTGCCAAAGGCGTTCTGAACACCCAGAAATTTTATAAGAGCCTGAACCGGAACTCCTATAATCTTGCCATGCTGTCTGTTGAAGACGGGAAAAACTTCCCATGCCTGAAGGTTTCTCTGACTGCAAGACCCAGCTATGCCCCATGGGTGCGGAGCGATTTTACCGGTTTTGAGATTGCTTCCGGTGAGATGGCCACGTTCACGCTTCCTGAGTCTGTGGCAGACGGGGCCAGAGAATTCTGCCATGATCCAGGAGATATTCCTGAAACAAACCTAAAGGGGGAAAAAGGAGAAAAATCATGATATCAGCAAAACCTTATCCGATGGTGACGATTTTTAGAGGAATGGCTGATTTTAATGTGGATGGGATGGCCATTCCATATCCGGAATTTGTTCCCCGGCTTTATAACCTATGCAACCGGCTTGGGTTCAGGAAAGGGCTAATTATGCCGTCAAGAGCTTTTTGCTCCGACGAAAACCAGGGACTTCCAATCATTCTTCTGACAAAGCATTTTGGAATATTTCCGTTCAATCATGGCCGCGTCGGCGGCATCATGTCCATTGACAGGCATGCGCCCCATGCCAATCACGGGGAAGATTCGGTCATTGTACAGGCAAGTCATGTGGGGTACGACCCTAAGACAGGGGTTTACGGAACCTACCAGAGAGCCCGGATGCTTGAAAAAACCATATCGGTTTCCTGCGGAAAGCTGTCCCATGTCATTACACCGTACTTGGAACAGTATCATTTTGCCCGGAACCGGATTTTCCTGTCCCGATCAGAATCCGGCACCTTCCTGATCACGGCAAAGAATTCCTTTATTGATTTCTTTACACACCCAGTAAAGAATGGCCTGGTGTTACGATTGCAGAATATTGCGAAAATTGATGAGGAAGGATGTGCCAGGCCGGTTGGAGCCATTAGCACAATGCAGTCCTTTGAGGTATCTCAGGAGTTCAAAAAACAAATGGATCTTGCCGGATATGAATGGAAATCTGGTAATGGAGAATGCATCGGAAATTATTTAACTGATGACCTCTTCTTTTTCCGAGAGGATTTTCATGAAACCGATGACAGCATATTCCTTGAAAGAAATATCATTGATTTCATGCCGCGGATAGTGACATCCCCCAATCCACTTCTCCAGGCTGCAAAAATTAATATACAACACGAGTTTGCAAGGGCCGTGGAATCCATTCGAAGGGGCAAGGAATATAACGGTAAAAATCTTCTTTATATTGCAGGCCTTAATATTGATATATCAGAATATGATGGTTTTCCTCCCACCACTTATTTTGTGCCCTGGGCCGCGCATATCCAGCTTCGGAGCAACCCACGTGGTGATTTCAGGCTTCCGGTGGAACAGGAGGCCCTGTATAACATGCTGATGTCAGAGAACATTAAAAATCCGGATGAAACCAATCTGAAGGAAGAAATCACTCGGATGCTGAAATCACCGCGCTTTGATATTCGGTCACCAAAATAATCCGGTAATGGGAATAGCATCTTTTGATCCGACCATGAAGTTTAGGGACATTTCCTTGTGGCTATGATATAAGTCAGAAGGTTGTTACTGCCTTAAAACCAAGAAAAAATTTAGGATATTATATGTCATTTGATGAATTCGGCCTCCGGGCTGAACTGCTTAAAGCTGTGAAATTCAAGGGGTATACCGCCCCAACCCCCATCCAGGCCAGGGTCATTCCTGTGATACTTGAAGGCCGGGATGTCTTTGCCCGGGCTCAGACAGGAACAGGGAAAACAGATGCTTTTGCTCTTCCCCTGGTTGAGATGCTTAGCCGGGAAAAGGCGAAAAAAAGACACCCCAGGGCTCTTATTTTAGCACCGACCCGGGAACTTGCCCTTCAGGTAGGAGAGAGTTTCAAGGCCTATGGAAGAAGGGTGTCCATCCGGTGCACCGTGGTTTACGGCGGGGTGAACATCGGTCCCCAGGTCGACAGGCTCAGGCGGGGGATTGATATCCTTGTGGCCACACCAGGACGGCTTCTGGATCTTGCCGAACATAGGGGCCTGAATCTTGGCCAGATAAAATTTCTGGTCTTTGACGAGGCCGACCGGATGCTGGACCTGGGATTCAAAAATGAGATCAACCAGGTCCTTTACCTGACCCCGGAAGACCGCAGGACCATGCTCTTTTCTGCCACCTACACCCAGGAGATTCGGAATCTTGCCAAACGCATGCTGTATAACCCGGAATATATTGAGGTGGCTCCCCAAAAAAAGACTGCTGATGACATTGACCAGAGAATACACCTGGTGGAGCAGACAAATAAGCGGGCCCTGCTCATCCATTTGATCAATAGGGAGGCCTGGACTCAGGCCCTGGTCTTTGTCCGCACCAAACACGGGGCAAACAAACTAACGGCAAAGCTGGCGGCAAATGGGATCGCTGCCTCTGCCCTTCACGGCAATAAGAGTCAGTCCTTTAGAACACGGACCCTTAAAGAGTTCAAAAACGGGGAAATCCGTATCCTTGTGGCAACGGATGTGGCTGCCAGGGGGCTGGATATCATGAACCTGCCCTATGTGGTCAATTATGATATGCCAGGAGCGCCCGAGGATTATATCCACCGCATCGGCCGTACCGGCCGGGCAGGAGTCCACGGCATCGCCATCTCTCTGGTCAGCCACAATGAAAAACCCCTGCTTGGCGCCATTGAAAAACTGCTGAAGCAGAAGATCCCAAAGGAAGAAGTTGGCGGTTATACCCAGGGAGGTGTTGTTCCGGATTTTGTTCTGCTGCGACCCAATGATGCTGCCAGTGAAAGAAAGGCAGACAAGAAGATAAAAGAGATTGTCAATAAGCACAAGGCGTCAAAAAAGAAAGAAAAACCCAGGGGCCGGAAAACTAAATCAAAATCCAGGGCCGGAAACCGGAAATCCTCTAAAAGAAACAGTTCCTGGGGAAAAAGATAGGGGCCGGAGATGAGGTTGTATGGGATGAAATATTTGCCTATGAATCCAGGGATTAACATAGGGATGAATACCAGAGATGTTCAATAAAGAAGAAAAGGCGTGCATCAAGCAGGCCATCATCGAAAAGATTGATACCTTAAAAAAGCAGATGTTCATGGTTCTACTTCAAATAAATAAAGTTAAAAAAAATGCCTGTTATTGATGATACCTTAAAGCATACATTCGGATTTGATGAATTTAAACTCGGTCAACGTCAAGTTATAGAAATTATCATAGCCGGTAAATCCGCAGCATCAATCTTCCCCACAGGTGCCGGAAAATCTCTTTGTTATCAGTTACCTGCGGTTCTTGAGCAAGGGATGACACTAGTCGTCTCCCCGCTTTTATCCTTGATGAAAAATCAAATTGATTTTTTAAAATCGAAAAACATCTCTGCGGCAAAACTTGACTCCGGGATGAGCGCCGAAGATTACCGAAGTACGCTTGAAGCCGCTCGGTTGGGACAATTGAAGATATTGATGATTGCTGTAGAGCGATTTAAAAACGAAAGATTCAGAACCCAGCTCAGGCAGATGAATGTATCCTTACTTGTCGTTGACGAAGCCCATTGCATATCAGAATGGGGCCATAATTTCAGACCGGATTATCTGAAAATCCCATTGTATCAGAAAGAATTCAGGATTAAAAAAGTATTATTGCTTACAGCCACAGCAACGCCAAAAGTTATTGGTGACATGTGTGCAAAGTTTGCCATTAATCGGGAAAATGTGGTTCAAACAGGATTTTACAGGAAAAATTTATTTCTCCGCATACGCCCTGTGCCTGAAGAAAAAAAAGACGCACTGCTTCGGGAGGTATTGGCAGAAAAACCGGACGGCCCGACAATTGTATATGTTACTCTACAGAAGACAGCCGATCGGATCACTCGGATGCTGAAGAAAAATGGACTGGATGCGGATGCCTATCATGCGGGAATGAAAAATGAGCATCGGGAAGCTGTTCAGAATCGTTTTATGGCTGGAAAGGTTGCCACCGTAGTCGCCACTATCGCCTTTGGGATGGGAATTGATAAGGAAAATATTCGAAAAGTGATCCATTATGACCTGCCAAAATCTATAGAGAGTTACAGTCAGGAAATCGGCAGAGCCGGCAGGGATGGAAGTCCCTCTCTCTGTTGTCTTTTTGGTAATAAAAATGGCATACCGATATTGGAAAATTTTGCTTATGGTGATACGCCTGCTCTTGATAGCATCCACAAAGTGCTGGAGAATATCTGTCAATCTAAAGGAAACCTATTTGAGGTTCGTGTATACACTTTGAGCAGGAAGGCGGACATCAGGCTGCTGCCTTTAAAAACCCTGCTGGTTTACCTGGAGATGGCAAACATCATTTCCCCCAAATATACTTATTTTGAAAACTATGCTTTCAAGTATTTGATGCCAGCCGAAAACATCATTAAGAAATTTAAAGGTGAAAAGACACAATTTGTCAAAACCATCTTGGACAATTCCACGACCGCCAAAACATGGACCAAAGTAAATATAGATAATATTGTTGCTGAGTCAGGCTTTGACCGTCAGCGGGTGTTGACGGCTCTGGAATACTTCCATGAAAAAGTGTGGATTGACCTTCAACCAAAATCTGCGGTGGAAGTTTTTGAGATACTCAATCCTGAATTTGATATAGACTCAACTGCCCAGGATCTTGCGAACCTGTTTGTTGAAAAAGAAAAAAAAGATGTAGCACGCCTCCATGCCATGATTGAGCTTTTTGAAAAAAATCAGTGCCTGCCAAAAAGTTTGTCCGCTTATTTTGGGGAACAATTAGATGCAGATTGCAAAAG
>Ga0164311_10000991_pt1 | contig 13405 bp, 14 predicted proteins | sample GuaBasSedimGuay2_FD_121796 | JGI IMG/M metagenome (GOLD analysis project Ga0164311, IMG submission 121796) | Subseafloor sediment microbial communities from Guaymas Basin, Gulf of California, Mexico - Guay2, Core 4569-9, 9-12 cm | ecosystem: Environmental > Aquatic > Marine > Hydrothermal vents...
AGTACAAGATCCTCCATGCTTATAAAGGCGGCTTCTATGTTAGGTATAGAGGTATCAGGGAGGGAGACTAACGGAGTGGAAGGAGGATAAGCCTCGAGCTATTGTTATTACCGGAACACCTGGAACAGGTAAAACCTCATTGGGTAAGGGGCTGGCTGAGGCCTTCTCTTTGATGCACGTGGATGTTCCTCTGCTAGTTGAAAAAGAAGGATTGTATAGTGATGTTGATCGCGATAGGGGATCAAAAGTTGTATCGCTCAGTAAGCTAAGACGCAGGCTACACGGCTTGCTCATGGAGACTGGCGGGCTTGTAGCATCTTCTCACGTTCCTGACGTCCTACCTAGTAGGGATGTAGACTACGTCCTCGTATTGAGAATTGACCCGAGGGCTCTCCTACACCGTTTACTAAGTAGAGGTTGGCCTGAGGGTAAAGTGAAGGAGAATGTAGCTTCTGAAGCGTTGGGTATCTGTCTAGCTCAGGCCCTTGACTACTATGGTGAGGTCAAGGTCTACGAGCTCGACGTGACAAATAAGTCGTTAGAAGACGTATTGGAGGAGGCCACTAAGATGATTAAAGGCGAGGTTAAGAAGACTACTATTGACTGGTTGGCTAAAGCTGAGGAAGATGAAGATCTTGCTAGCTTATTGGCTAGTTGTTAACGCCCTAGCCACTTTAAGGCTCTTTTAGCGGCTAAGTTGATGTCTTCGGCCGTGACCGTCTTTCTACCTGCATGCTTAGCCAGCTCTACGGCTTCCCCAGCAATATCGAAAGCTATGGTTTCAAGTACCTGTCCAAGCGCTTTGACCGCCTCATCACTAACCCTCTCAGCTCCAGCTTTACGGATTACTCTATCGATTGGTGCTAAGGGAAGCTCCGGCATTGCCTTCCCCCTCATGGAGGATGTTCTAGATCTTCCTCTTTAACTTTTAGCTAGTGCGAGGAGGGTTTAAATAAGGCTTTAGCTTCGCCTAAGGGGAGGCGCATGGGTAAGGTTAGATCTGGCGTAGTTAAAAGCATGGCTAGACGTCTCCTTACACTCTACGGCGATAGATTTACCTCCAACTTTGAGGAAAACAAACGCCTTGTATCAGAGTTAACTACCATAAGGGCTAAACACCTAAGGAATAGGGTAGCTGGATATATTACAAGACTAGTTAAAATGAGGAGTTTCAAGGAGGAGCCTAGGGAAGAAGCGGAGCAGAACGCTTCGAGTTCCTAGTGGAGCTTCAAGTATAATCTTCTTCGAAAAGCTGTATTGAAGAGGGTTTCTACCGTCTTATTGACCTTATCCGCCTTGAGATGAGCCACTATCCTGAACTCTTCTATTTCTATCTTATCTGGCCTCTTCCCCAGGAGAAGATTGAGGGCCTCTTTGACGTCTTCCTTGTCCACCGGTGGGAGGTGTTCTTTGCACTTAACGGGGCATTTCTCATAACAAAGCTGACTGGTGAAGCATAGCCCAGCGCAAGGCAGCCTCTTTCCTGTTTTAAGCATGTATGAGAAAGTTGTGGCACAGCAAGCGCTACGTAGGGGCATCAACCCTACCTCTTCGGCTATCTCGATTGCTTTTTTCTTGAGGTTGGAGGAGGGGACGTCGATAAGCCTCCTCCCTCCAACTTCTTTGAGAAGCTTCTCCTCGATAATGTGGGTGTTTAAACCCATAGTCTTGAGTCTACGCAGTATCCTTTCAGAAACCCTTAAGCCACCTATGACCACTCCCATGGCTCCAGCTCTTTTTGCCTCATTCATGAGATCTTCCAGCTCATCCTCAACTAAGCCAGGTATAAGTGGTCTTAGGAAAAGGAAGGCAGGGACTCCCTCCCTTCTCAGCTTTCTTAAGGTGTCAAATCTATCTTCAGGAGAAGGCGCTGAAGGCTCTAGGGCTCTATGGTGTCTCAAGGTGATTACAGTTACCAAGACATTGACTTGAACCCCTTTCAATCTCGCTAGGTTTTTTACCACCTCGTCGCTGACGCTTGACTTTGTTGATAACTGACAGAGGTTACCGAGCTTTTCACCTACTTCATGAAGGTATTCAAGGGTCTTTCCCGTACAGTCTCCGTGAAGGGGCTCACAAACGCTACCGAAAGCTAAGTAGGTCCCCCACACTCCAGGAAGAAATCTTGGGTTCATTAATATGGCATATGTCCATTCGGAGCCTGACAAGGCATAGGGATGCGCTCTTCCTCGAGGGAAACCTAGCTCCTCTATGTAACAGTAGAGGCAGGAGAAGGGGCAACCTACACATGTGTGGACAGTCAAACCGCAAGGCCTTGGAGGCCGCTTTGCATGTCCGTCGCCTCTAGCTTTACGCTGCCTCCAGCTCTCTAGCTCTTTTTCGAGGGACTTAACTAGTGCTTTCTTTAGGGCTAAAGCCCTCTTAAGCGCTATTAACCCTCCTATCTCGCTCAAGCTTTCCCGAAAGGCTATTTAGCCCGTGCCTAATTATGGTTTATGGAATGAAGAGGTTGACCTGCTCTGAGACCTTAGTTGATGATGATATGTACCTCCTCTGACCTGGTGATGGATGTGAAGGTTAAGCTAAGGTTTATGGCAGTATTAAAACCTCTGGCCAAAAACCCTGTCTACGAACTTGAGATCGAAGAAGGGGCTACTCTAAGCGTCCTTTTAAAGAAGCTTATCCAAGAGGAGCGTAAAGAGCTTCTAGCAAGGCTTCTGGATCCCTCAGAGGCCTCTCTACAATCTGACATATTGGTGCTCATAAATGGAATTGAAATAAGTGCTCTCGAAGGATTAAACACTAAGTTAAGGGATGGTGATGAAGTCGTGTTCTTGCCTACGGTACATGGAGGAAGCTTGGAGTTTGTTGCTCCTTGGTGGGATGAATTTTACTTTAAGATTCTTAGGCTGGCTGATTTGATCGAGGCTTCAGGCTTTAAACCTGACATCATAGTGGGAGTTGCTAGAGGAGGTTGGATAGTAGCTAGATTACTCTCCGATTTTCTTGACAACCCTAACGTCGTCAACGTTAAGGTGGAATTTTACCGCGGGGTAGCCGAGACCATGGAGGAACCTAAAATTTCTCAGCCTCTATCAGCCTCAGTTAAAGGATGCAAGGTGCTTATAGCGGATGATGTAGCTGATACGGGTAAGTCGCTTGAAGTTGTAAAGAGACATGTGGAGGAGAAGGGGGCCTCAGAGGTCAAGATAGCTACGGTCTACTATAAGCCGTGGTCTATCATTAAGCCAGACTTTTATGTTGATGAAACAACCTGTTGGGTGATTTTTCCACACGAAGTGAAGGAAACCATGACTAAGCTCCTAACTAGGTGGTTAAGCGAAGGGATAAGTGTTGAAGAGGCTAAAGAAAAACTGCTTAAAAGCGGAATCAAACTCGAGGTGCTTGAAGCCCTTCTCCCCAAAGTATTAAGTAAGCTTAGCTGAGTGGCGAGGTGCTTGAAGCTCTTTCAGCTTGAAGACCCTATACTAGGTAAGGTTGTTGTTGCAGCAGCTGGGGTTAGAGTCGTCAGTCCTCTACGTCCTGACGACGTACTTAAGGTGGTTAAAGGTAAGGGCGGTATAATATGTCAGATATTTGACTACTTAGCGGTGGCTTCGTGGAGGCATCTCCTACACGCCTCGATTTTAGCGTTAAAAGCTTTGAGGGAAGGACGGATGCTTGCTCGAGATTTAGGGATCGAGATCTTACTTTACGTTGCAGGTGAGAGACAGATTAGGGAGGCCATAAGTAAGGTGGGAATCAAGGAGGATTCGAGAGGCATAGTGATCTTATACTTCGCGAGGGATAGGGAAGAGGCTGAACGATTATTCGATGAAGTGGTAAAGGAGCTTGGAGGTCTGCTTGATGATTCATTAATTGAAATCTCTGAGGATAAGATGGAGGAATTGAAACGGCGCTTCTCTATATGTGAGGAGGAGCTTAAGGCTTCAGTTGCTGAAGGTGAAGATGAGCTGAAAGCCTTAATTAAATGCGTCTTGAGCAGGGTTGCTGAAATAGATATAAAGAAAGAAGCTTAGCGTCCCAGAAGCTTGACTATCGACACGACCTCTTCAGGTTTAAGGACAGAGATACCAGTGACATCAGCTAAAACTTCAACCTGGACCACTCTGTCTGGATTGGTTAAATCCACTTTCCTAGAGATTCTCGAAGCAATAGCCTCTATAATATCATGGGTCCTTAGAGCAGTGGCCCTTTTATTGACGGTAACTCTAAAGGACTCATCGATGGGTATCTTACGCTCAGCTAGTTCACTAGCTGCCTTAGAGATCTCTTCTAAGGAGGTTGGCACGACTACCTCTATTGGCGTAAGCTTAAGTACGTACCTAAAGTCCCATGGCCTCTCCTTGGCCATGGCCTCGAGCTTACGTACAGCCTCAAAGGGATCAAGCTTAGTTTTCACGGTCACAAGACCAGAGATTCTTGTTTTTTGCGCCTCTGCTTGGTCATCTCCAATCTCTCTAAAAAGATACCAAAGTTCGCTGACACAGTCGTTTTCTCTATTTCGATAAGTTGAGATCAGGAGATTGAACCTCTGCATAGGTCTTCAGCTTAGCTTTGGTAACTTAAGCTTTAAGCGTTGCCTTCTAATAAGTGTAAGACTTTTTTACTCAAAAAGTTTTAAATAATGTGGACTCCCGAAGCCCTTTTCGAGGTGTAACCTTATGTTTGAAGAGGAATGGGAGGAGGAGTGGGAGGAAGAGTGGGAAGAAGAGGAGTGGGAAGAAGAGTGGTGAAGGCTCCTCCTTTTTACTAAAAGTTTTCACTATCATCTAAATCTTTTAGAGGGGTAGAGCATGGCTAGAATAGCGGTCCTTGACAGGGACCGCTGTAAACCTTCGAAGTGCTCGCAGGAATGTTACAGGTTTTGTCCTAGAGTCAGGATTGGGGATAAAACTATAACGTTTGAGGACCCCTCAGGGAAGCCTAGGATCTCAGAGGAACTATGTTCTGGCTGCGGCATATGTGTTAAGAAATGTCCATTCAAAGCTCTCTGGATTGTTAATCTCCCCGAGGAATTAGAGGGAGAATGTTCTTTTAGTTACGGTGTCAACGCCTTCAGGCTCTATCGACTACCAGTTCCTAAAGAAGGCTCTGTTCTAGGCCTAATAGGCCAAAACGGTGTTGGAAAATCCACTGCACTTCGAATACTAGCAGGTGAGTTAAAGCCTAACTTAGGTCTTTCCGAAAACCCTCCAAGCTGGGAGGAGGTTATTGATCGATTTAAGGGCTCTGAGCTTCAGGGCTACTTGACGAAGCTCTCGAGGAGGGAGCTTAAAGCGGTACATAAACCTCAATATGTTGATAAGATACCTAAGTTTGTTAAGGGGAAAGTCGGATCGCTGCTGGAGAAGGTTAATGAGAGAGGGATAATCGACCGCGCCATAGAGGAGCTTGAACTAAAAGAAATTTGGGAAAGAGATGTTAGCCAGTTGAGTGGCGGTGAGCTGCAGAGAGTAGCTATAGCAGCGGCTATATTGAGGGAGGCTGACATCTACTTATTTGATGAACCTTCCAGTTACCTAGATGTTAGGCAAAGGATGAAGGCCGCTAAGTTCATCAGATCGTTGGTCTCAGAGGGTAAGATTGTGGTGGTCGTTGAACATGACCTGGCCATCTTAGACTACCTATCGGATCATATATGCGTCCTTTACGGTAAACCAGGGGTCTATGGAGTAATTTCTCACCCGTACTCCGTTAGGGTGGGGATTAATGTCTATCTTGACGGCTATCTACCCGATGAAAACATGCGGTTGAGAACTGAGCCCGTTAGGTTTAGAGTTAAGCCTGCCCCTATGGAGCAAAAGTTTGAGGCTCCTCTAATAAAATGGGGAGAGATGTCGAAGAAGCTGGGTACTTTCACTCTGAAAGTTGAAGGAGGAGTTCTACATAAAGGTGAGGTAGCCTGTGCCTTGGGTCCCAACGGTATAGGTAAGACCACGTTTGTGAAACTGTTAGCAGGCTCTTTGGAACCTGATGAAGGCTTTGCGCCAACGAGCTTATTTGGGCTTAAGGTTAGCCATAAGCCTCAATACCTCACCGAGCTACCTCTTGAAGGAAACGTTGAAACAGCTCTAAGGGAGGTTGTAGGCTCTGAGCTTTATTCTTCATGGTTTCAGGCAGACGTTATTAGGCCTCTAGGTGTAGATCAATTAATGGATAGAGACGTTGAAGAGCTAAGTGGTGGCGAGTTGCAGCGAGTGGCCATAACAGCATGTTTAGGAGCCGACTCTCACGTGTATCTCTTGGACGAACCCTCAGCTTACTTAGACATAGAGCAAAGGTTGGCCATGGTTAAGGCGGTGAAGAGAGTGGTAGAAAATAGGGGGGCTGTTGCGTTAGTGGTAGAGCATGATGTAATGGTGGCTGACTCTCTCGCTGACGTCATCATACTATTTAGCGGCTTCCCAGGCTTGGAGGGTCACGCCTTCTCTCCCATGGGGTTAAGGAAGGCCTTCAACTCCTTTCTAAAAGACCTAGACATTACTTTTAGAAGGGACCCACAGACTGGCAGAGCAAGAGTTAACAAACCAGGCTCCTACCTGGACAGGACGCAGAAGGCTATAGGAGAGTATTACTATGAGCCTCAAGGAGCTTAAAGTTCCTTGACCACCTTCTCCATAGCTTCTACGGCCTCAGCAGGTATGCTACGTCTAGTTGATATCAATAGATGTTTGTCCTTGGCTTGGAGTATGAATAACTTCATTTTCTCGTAGCTAACCATAATATGCTTAATATCTCCCCCATACTCTTTGGTCTTCTCGAATATGCCGCTGATAACGGCTGCGGCCACTCCAGCTATCTGTTCCACGATTTCAGGGGGCCAAGTATACTTGGCTCGAGAACAAACTTCGAGCACAGAGCCTTCTTTATCAGCTATCACGACGTGCCTTATATCATCATGAATGTTGAATAGTTTATTGCAAACTTCTTTGAGGGTCTTCAAAGGTCATTCCCCATGAAGCTTTAAGCCTATAAACTTATATCTCTTTTGGTAATCAAAAATCAAAGAGGTGTATTTGGTTGAAAGTGACTGTGAGCCTTATCAAGGCAGATGTAGGTTCCTTAGCCGGTCACCACAGAGTACACGAAGATCAGATGAAGGTTGCCAAGGAAAAATTGGAGGAAGCTAAACGTAAGGGTCTCTTAATTGATTACTATGTATTTAATTGCGGCGATGACCTTGAACTCCTCATGACACATACAAAAGGAGTTAACAACCCCGATATCCACGGTCTGGCTTGGGAAACTTTCAAGGAAGTTACGGCAAAGGTATCTAAACCCCTTAAGCTATATGCCGCTGGCCAGGACCTACTTGTTGAAGCCTTCTCAGGAAACGTTAAGGGAATGGGTCCTGGCGTAGCTGAGATGGAGATTGAAGAAAGAGTAGCAGAACCCATAGTGGTATTTGCTGCTGATAAGACGGAGCCCGGCGCTTGGAACTTACCATTGTATAAGATATTCGCAGACCCCTTTAACACCGCCGGCTTAGTCATAGATCCTTCGCTTCACGGAGGTTTTACCTTTAGGGTTCTAGACATATTAGAGGCTAAAGTAGTTGATTTACACTGTCCTGCTGAAGCATACGACCTCCTAGCCCTCATAGGAACTACAGGCAGGTACGTGATTGAACGGGTCTTTAAAACCTCTGATGGCTTACTAGCTGCCGTAGCCAGTACTTCAAGGCTCAACTTGATAGCTGGGAGATATGTGGGTAAGGATGACCCAGTGATGATTATTAGGGCTCAACACGGCTTGCCTGCTCTCGGCGAAGTACTAGCTCCTTTCGCTACCCCACACTTAGTTGCTGGGTGGATGAGAGGTAGTCACTATGGACCCTTGATGCCTGTTAGCCTGAAGGACGCTAAATGTAGCTACTTTGATGGTCCTCCAAGAGTAGTAGCGTTAGGCTTCCAATTGGCTGAAGGTAAGCTCATAGGCCCCGCTGACCTGTTCGATGACCCTGCGTTCGACAGGGCTAGGGCTATGGCAGTGGAGATGGCTACTTACATGAGAACTATGGGAGAGTTCATGCCAGCGAGGCTGGGAGCGGAAGAGATGGAGTACACTACCTTACCTCATGTTCTGGAGAAGTTAAAAGATAGGTTTAAGCCAGCAGAATAGAGGTTTCTCCCTACCTTACCTTTTTTCTAGAGCGTTTAGCGCTCCTTGCGCAAGATCCCGCAATACGGCTTCTTGGTCCTTAGCTTTAACCACTCCTGAAGCAAGTAGCACTCCTTGAGTCCCTAATTTTAAAGCTGCGTGAACATCTTGGCCCTCAACAATGCCTGCTCCGCACAGCACGATCACGTTGCTATTAATTTTCCTGACTAGATCAACAGTTCCACTGACCACTTCAGGTTTAGCCTTACTTACCGCTACGCCGTGTCCTATTAGTTCAGGTGGCTCCACAGCTATAGCCCAAGGATCTATAGCTGCAGCCGCTGCGCTAACCTTAGGATTATTGGTACACACCACGCTGAATAGTCCGACTTCCCTAGCTCTAGCTACTGCTCCCTCAATGTCGGCTAGTAGAAGGCGGCGTTCAGAGTGGTTGATCAAGGTTCCAGAGGCTCCAGCTTCCTTAACAGCCTCAGCTAAGACGTGCCCTGTCCAGGCACCTCCTCCAATAGGATCTATATGTTGAGCGAATACTGGAACCTCTACTTCAGCGGCCACCTTAGGAATATCAACATACTGCGGAGCAACGGCTATACAGACACCGTATTCCTTGGCAACCTTCTCTGCCTTCTTTGCTAATTCTACTGCTTTTGAGCCATAAGCTTCGATGTAAGCCTTAAAGTTGATCAATATTAACGGAAGCTCTACCTTAATCAATCCGGGTCAAATAGCGTTAGGACAGCTTAAGTATTTAAAGCCTCAGTGTTCACAGGCGTATGTGACCCTTATGGTTAAAGTAGAGCCAATATGTGCTGTCTGCCTGCTCCATAGAGGTTATGAGGAGGCTGAGCTTTCCACCTCAGATTTAGGCCTAAGGATGAGGGTGATGATAGAGCTCCTGAAAATGGTCAGCGAGAGGTTTTCACCTAATGCTGTGCCAGCTTGGCTAGGGGCTGAAAGGGATAGACTTATAAGGCGTATTACTGGTTGTCCTGACCCCTACCGTGAGGCTAAGAGGAAGAGTAATGAAGAGGCCTTAAAACTGCTTCCTAGCGTCAAGAATCTTCTAGCGCCCTTAAAAGATCCCTATGAGAGATTTAGGAAGGCCTGTTTAATAGCAACTGCTGCTAATGCCTTCGAGTTTGGCATCTTAGGTTATAGCTTCCAGGTCGCGGATGCAGGGTCTTTACTGACCGAGGCTGAACGTAGCCTAGTAATAGATGACACTGAACAGGTATTCTCGATTCTCAAGGATGGCAAGCGCGTACTATATCTTCTAGACAATGCAGGCGAAGTAGGCTTCGACTTAGTGTTAATAGAGGAACTTAAAGCGTTAGGTTTGGAAGTTAGGGTGGTAGCTAAAGGCTTCCCGATACTTAATGATGCTCTATTAGAGGATGCCCTCTTCTTCGGCCTTGACAAGGTCGCTGATGAATTGTTGACCACCGAAAATGATGAAGTGGGCTTCACTCCTGAAAAAGTTCCTTCGTCTCTCCTTGATGCTTACCGCTCATCTCATCTCATTATAGCTAAAGGTATGGGCAACTATGAAACCCTGACTGAGTACCCGGCTAAACCTCCTATCGTTCACCTCCTTAAAGCAAAGTGTGGACCTATTGCTAGAAGCTTAGGTGTACCTATAGGTTCATTGGTTGTGAAGTTGAGGAAGGACTAAATCTACCTTAAATCATGGATAAGTAGGGCCCGTAGCTCAGCTTGGATTAGAGCGGCGGCCTCCGGAGCCGTAGGTCGGGGGTTCAAGTCCCCCCGGGCCCGCTTCTTATAATGCGATTGTAAGTAAGCTACTTGAAGGGCTCTAAGAGAAGTAGATCCTGAATAGATGTTTGTAGGAGAGGACGAAGGTCATCGCTACATTATATCAACGGGAATTATACCTATCAATTTCATCCCGTTGCAAAGCACAGTTTTAAGCGTGTACACTAACATGAGCCTGGCCATTCTAACCTCTTCATCTTTTTCATGGATGACGTTTACCTTCTCGTAGTAACTATTGAAAAGTGAGCTTAAGTCGTTTAAGTAAGTAGCGAGTAGTTCAGGGCGTAGTTCATCGGCTGCCTGTCTTACGATCCTAGGGAAGGAGCAAAGCTTCATTACAATTTCTCGTTCTTGTGGGTGTCTCAGTTTTGCCGTGTCTACTTCAGAAGGCTTGAAACCGCCTTTCTTAAGGATCCCTAAAGAACGTACATAGGCATAGTTTATGAATGGAAGGCTATTTTGCTCAAAGTTGATCACTCGATCCCAGTTAAACATCATAGGCTTCGACGCTGAAACACTCACTAACGCATACCTAACAGCACCTACCCCCAGCTTCTCGGCTACTCTACGCTTTTCCTCTTCGGAGAGGTTTGGCCAACGCTTGCCCACTTCAATGTACACTCTATTAGCAGCCTCATCCATTATCTGGTCGAGAGTGACATAACGGCCTCTCCTACCGGACATTCTATAGCCAGGTAGGTGGACCAGCTCATACGCGTAATGTATATAGTTGTCGGCTAAGTCTCCGTGGCCTAAGGCATAGAGAGCGATCCTAAGCTGCATCTGCGCTAAACTTTGCTCTGCACCTATGACATTAATCACCTTGTTTGCTCTCTTCAGCTTCCATAGGGCATAGGCTATATCCCTTGTAGTGTAAAGTGTCGTGCCATCTGCCCTTGTGAGCGTAAGATCGGGTATGACGTGTTCCTCCTTAATTCCAAGTTTTCTCTTGAGGTCTAGGTTCTTTGCTGTCTCCTCAGCCTTAAACACCAGTGCCTCCATCTCGATAGAGGTGAAAGGTGTCCTGCGAAGTCCATCGAGGATCTCCTCAACAGCACCGCTCCATACTGTAAGCTCACTCTCCCAATCCCAAGAATCGAAGCGTATGTTCGCCCTATTCAGTGTCTCCTTAAACCCCTCTAAAGTTAAATTACATAACTCTCTAACTGCCTTAACCGCATAGGGCTTTCCTTCCTCATAATCTCGATTTAGCTTAAGTGCCTCGCCCCGTAGGTCGACATCTTTCAAAGAGTCCATGAGTGCTTCGAAGAGCCTTTCGTCACGCTCCCTTAGCTCTTGCAGCACGCTCATCCATTCACTAAGTTTAGCTCTAGCCTTCGTAGCTTCCTCGTCCTCACCTGCGGCCAATGTTTTGAGACGCTGAATCTCCATAAGTGTGTTAGAGATTGAGTAAAGTAAACCCACGAAATGGTCGGGTTTTACTCTGATCTCCACCTTATCCTTGACCTTGCTATAGGCAAAGGCTGCTAGCGCCACTTGGAAGCCTACATCATCAACGTAGAAGTGCCTTTCGACCCTATGCCCCCTAGCCTCTAGTAGTCTAGCTACGGCATCTCCTAGGAAGGAGTTCCTCCCTGTCCCTACGGTTAAAGGATGAACAGGGTTTCCGCTGGTATGCTCAACTATGACTTGAAGCTTTTCAGAGGCGGGCGTAGATCCGTAATCATCAGGTGCCTCTAAGACTGCTTTAAATAAATCTCTTGCTAACTGAACATGATCGGCTCTAAAGTTCACGTAGCCAGGTCCTTGAGCAACGACCTCGAGGATAGGGGGGCGAAGAGCCTTTTCGATTTCTGCCGCCAATACTCGGGCTACTTCTATAGGTGGTCTATTCAACCTCTTAGCGGCTTCGAAACAGGGATAAGCTAAGTCGCCAAATCTTGGATCTGGTGGGACTTCCAATGATAAGCTTAGCTTGGAAAGCTCTGGAAGTTTACGAAGTATAGCTTCTTTTAATGCTTCAAGACATGTAGCTTCGAATACCCCTAGCGGGTCGCTGTACACCTTTTAGACCCCTGGCTTAACCAGTCCACACGTTCTTAAAATGTTTCAGGTTAAGGTCTTTGGGTAAACGGCCCAGTTGAACTTGAACTCACGACTCCTAGCGAGCGCCTCGGCCTCTTTGAGGGCATGAGGCTGAACACGAAGCACAGCTTTCTGAAGGGTGAGTTTAATACGGTCCTAACGTCAAACGTCAGCGATGCTACGTTTAAGTGGAATAAGGTCGCTGAGGAGCTAAGCTTCCAGCGATATTGAATATCGGGGGTTTCGGCTTATACCAGCTTCTTAGGAAAGGTGGGGGTTATGGTTCTCTGGCTTCGATCACGCAATTCTCCTCACAGCTGAGGCTTTGAAGCAAGCTATGAGCCTCGCACCATCCTCGACTCCTAAGTGGTCGACCGAGGACCTAGTGACGTAGGCTTTTAAGTGGAGGCCGCCAGCCCTGGCCTTGACGAGCATCAGGGGGCCTCGAGGCTCAACCTCTTCCACGATCACCTCGAGCATGTTCCTAGCACTGACATCGTACGCTCCTGGCTTAAGCAGGACGATATCCTCGGGTCTAAGCGATAGGACCACGAGCTCCCCAAGAGACCCGCCGGCGACGGCCACTACTCTATGGCCTTCCACGTCTACCACGAGCTCCCCTCCACTGGCCTCGACCACTCTGCCCCTGTAGATGTTGGTGTCCCCAAGATACCTCGAGGCCTCCATCGACGCCAAGACCTCCCCTACGCTACCCTGCTTAACTACTCTTCCTCCCCACATGAACGCGGCCTTAGACGCTAAGGCTGCCACCTCGGCCATGTCATGGGTGACGTGTATCGCCGTAAACTCCAGCTCCTCGTGGAGCCTCCTTAACAGCCTCCACGCGCCGCTTTTCAAAGCAGGGTCCAGCGCCGCCGTGGGCTCGTCTAGTAGTAGCGCCTTGGGCTCCCATACGAGGGCTCGGGCAAGAGCCACTCTCTGTTGCTCGCCGCCGCTTAAGGTCCCAGGCTTCCTGTAGACCAGGTGTTCAATGTCGAACTCAGAGACCACCCACTTAACCCCCTCCCTGACTTCACGCTCCGATGCCCCCCTACATCTCAGGGGGAACGCTATGTTCTCGTAGACAGTCATGTGGGGCCATAAGGCGTAGCTCTGCGGCACAAACGCTAACCCCCTCTTCTCGGGTGGCAGCTTGGTCACATCGACACCGTCGACGAGGATTCTCCCTCTATCAGGCCTCCTAAGCCCAGCAATGCACTCGAGGAGCAGGGTCTTACCTGCGCCACTGGGACCCAACACCACCACGTAGTCCCCACGCTGAGCCTCTAGGTACGCCTCTTCAAGCTTGAACTCCCCGAGGTTAAGGTGAAGGTTCTCGACGACTATCATCTCCTCCACCTCAACATTCCTCTAAGCACCAGGAAGACCGCCACCGACACGGGGAGAAGGATCGCCGTCAACGCCACGGCGTAGGGGAGGCCGTAGGTATTGAACCACTCCACTATCAACACATTTATAG
>Ga0164311_10000992_pt1 | contig 13397 bp, 11 predicted proteins | sample GuaBasSedimGuay2_FD_121796 | JGI IMG/M metagenome (GOLD analysis project Ga0164311, IMG submission 121796) | Subseafloor sediment microbial communities from Guaymas Basin, Gulf of California, Mexico - Guay2, Core 4569-9, 9-12 cm | ecosystem: Environmental > Aquatic > Marine > Hydrothermal vents...
ATGCGTGAAACGAGGTATATAACCATCCTGACCGACCAGCATGCGGATCCCTCGTTTGGCTAAGTGGTTCACAATTACGCGCCCGACTTCAAACATGGTGGAGATAGACAAAATGCTATAAGTTGGGGCACCTACATTTCTCTACTTGCCCGATCTCAGTCCACCTCTTTTGGGCTAGCGTTCGCCACACTTTCAAAGCGGGCCAGCCCAGAAGACTGAGCTAATAAATGGCCCCTCTGAAAGGTCAGGTTAGCGACCAGAAATAGAACTTTCATTTCAGCAAGATCATCTTCCTACTGCCCACGAAGTCGTTAGTGACTATTCGGTAGAAGTATACTCCGGAGGTTGCCCTATTACCCCTGCTCGTATTGCCATCCCACTCCACATGGTGCAATCCAGCGGCCAACTCCCCATTAACAAGTTCGTACACTTGCTGACCAAGCACATTATATATGCCTAATCGTACATGCTGACGCCGTGCTAGATCAAATGAGATAGTTGTCGAGGGATTAAAGGGATTCGGATAGTTTTGCTTAAGATCAAAGGCGTTTGGAATTGAGTTGTAATACGACTCCTCAACGTCCGTCGGTATGTCGGTCAGCTTGCCTACTAGTAATGTTGCATCAGATTGATAACCGAAAAACGCACTGGAATTCCCCAAGCCAACATTTGGTGCATATCGCAAACTATCGATCACAGAGGTTGGTGTTCCGAGAGGAGTATGTGCTGCGTCAAACAACTGATAATACACACGTTGATCTTGGCCAAATCCAACTTCCCATGAAAGAATTGCCGCACCATTAGGATTGATGCTGACCGCTGTCTCGTCCGCACCATCCGGAGACTGCACATAGACGGTGCTCGAAAGCGGTACCCCAGATCCATTACAGAAGCGTACGCCGACGCGGTCCATACTTCCTTCGATCCAGGCAACGACCATGTAGCTTTCATCGTCAGCTATCGCAATAGCTGGTTCCTTTCGACGGAGTTCCTCGCCCGAATCGTTCGCAGTTAAAACGCCGGTTATTGGCACCCCATTCGAAGCGTAGAGGCGATATCGAATATCTATTCCATCCGAGCTTGAACCAACATATTGATTGGCGTGCCAGGTGACTACAAAAGCCCCAGCATCACTACAATCGACCTTCGGATATCCAATACAGCATGTATCATTGCCATCATTTACAACAAAGTTACTTCCTGAGAAGCTACCATCAGGATTGAAAAGCTGGGCCATGATTTGGATATCACCCAATCGACGATCTTCAAATACAACCATCACTCGCCCGGCGCCGTCTGAGCATAAAACAGGTTCGAATTGAGACTCAGAGAGTAAGTCGCCGAGTGGTGTAACTGCCTTCGATGGTCCCGTGGGCAAGCCATTGCTATCAAAATATCGAAGAAATACCCGAAATTGGTTAATAGCCGAGGCCGTATAGCCTTGATACGCCACTGCAAAACCACCTCCAGGGAGCACTGTTGCATCTGATTGCCCAACCATAGCCACACTGTCGTTGGCATCAAGAATCTCAGTCAAGAAATTGAGGTCTTCATCCATCACGCGCAGATAAGCCGAGCTAGAATATGCACCCCAGAGACTAATAATCCGGCCAGACTGTGAACCATACGCCAGAGTGGGCAATTCGGACACTGGCGAGTTCCCATCATTAACAGTCACCTCTTGTATAGTTTCCGGATTAAATGCCAATATGTTTGCAACAAATGAAATCAACATCGTGATGCTGATTAGAAATCTCGAGAGCCAAATCATACACCCTTCCTCCTTAACCGGACGAAATCTGTTTCTGACAATCTAACATAGTCACTGTTGATAGGGGCAATTTCTGAATCCCTGCACCAAATCTATTTCAAATTAGCTAGACAGTTCAACAATGTCAAGCTATATTTATACAGAACACTGAAATCAAGGACGATGCCTATGCCGAGAGAGAAAACGACCCATACAAAACCGAAGATGATTCACATTCGACTGAGCGAGGATCTTCACCAGCAACTGCGAATTCAGGTGGCTAAAGAAAATCAGACTATTCAGGATTGGGTAGAAAAGCTTATCGAGGACAATGTGAAGGCTGGCCGGCGGAAGCGTCCTTGAAATCCAACAACATTGAAGAAAAACGATGTTACGTCTATGTGCGACATCCAACTGTTGACATACACCTCTTTCTAACATTTTTCCAACAAAACGAGCAAAAACAACAGACAATAAGGGAAAACACCAGACACTGTGTTTCCCGTAAGTAATTGCTATTACTGCCCGTTAGTGTTTGGTGCTTTCTGTTGTTAGGACGTCAAAGCAAGCTCATAACCCGAAGCTCGCAGGTTCCAATCCCCTCCCCGCTATTATAATCAAAAGATTATCAATGACTTAGAAAGTCATAATGGATAAGGGTGGCGATATTTCTAACGGCTTTCTAACAGATTTGGTTAGAGCAGCTCTAAACTTACTTCAGTAAAGAATCAATACATTGATAATTATCAAATTAGCTATTGGAAAAAATTGAAAACAGAATTTAAGAAATAAAATAATTATCAGAATCCGACTGTTAAACGGCCGAATTCCTTGGCCTCTGTCTGAATGTGATCTATTCATAAGAATAGAATCTTGAGGTCGGCCGGGAATCGATTTTCCAGTCGTCTGCACCATTGGCAGAGCCAGCAACGCATAGGTGGGAATGCCTGCGTCGGTCTTCCACGCAACACAAGAGCAAGGTGGTTCCATCTCGATTCTATTGGCGACCGCATTAAGCAAGCCATACGCTGACTGTGTACTCTGCGATAATGTCTGAAGCATTGCGGTGAGTGGGTTAGTATCTCCCGACATAATTGGAGAATGAGGCATGATTATGCTTGGGGTCTCAAAGGACAAGCGGCCAATAGTTAATTTCCTGAATGAGGGTGAGATTACAACCCAATATCAGTCCGCCAGCGGGTGCATACAATTAATTAAATCGCTTACTCCAACGGTTGCTATGCCAGACATGATATCAGACATGGCATAGGGAATTACCAACTCGTTATTATGGATAATAGCACCGCAGGTATAAACGACATTTGGAACATACCCCTCGCGCTCTTCCTCACGCGGTGCAAGTAACGGTTCTTCCAAGCGTGCAATGATTCTTGCCGGGTTTTCAAGATCAAGCAGCATTGCCCCGATGCAATACTGACGCATGGGCCCGACACCGTGGGTTAGTACGATCCACCCATCATCGGTTTCCAAGGGTGAGCCGCAGTTGCCAATCTGAATGAATTCCCAGGGGCGTGTTGGTTCCTGTATGATTTTTGACTCCTGCCAGAAATGGATATTGTCTGAAAACATGATGTGATTGTTTTCTCCGTCCTGGCGCGAGAGCATAACGTAGCGATCATCAATCTTACGTGGAAATAGAGCCATGCCCTTGTTCTGTGCCGCCTTTCCGTTGAGGGTCAAAATGTTGAATTTGATAAAGTCCTTTGTTTCAATTAGCTGCGGGAGGATATTGAAGCCGTTATAGGCTGTATAGGTTGCATAATAGGTGACCTCGCCGTTGTCGTCAGTGAATCGCACGAATCGAGCGTCTTCAATGCCCCTGCTTTCGTTTTCCGAAACCGGAAAGATAACCCGTTCGGAAATAAGGTAATCGGGTCGGAAACTTATCTCATAATTGGAATTAGTAAGCCAGTACATGACATCGAATGTCTCATTTTGGCGCGCCTCAGGGAAAATGGGTTGTGAGGTGAGGGCCTCAATCTTTTCCCTCAATTCATTGTAGGTGAAGATTTCCGGCAGCTGACCAAGTAAATAAGCTGTTATCTCGTTGCAGGCCTCCATTTCGTCAAGCTTCAGATGGAAAAGATGCCGGTCGTAATCCGAGTCTAAATGGAGATCCGGTGTTTCAACATAATCGCTGATCGGCTCAAAGATAATCGTATTATCCTTGTTAAGAAAGCCGCTACGAAATACAATGGAGGAAACATGACCTTCGCCTGTTGCTCGCAAACTCATGATAAAGCGTATGCTGCCTTTGTCCAGTTGGCTTTGATCCGGGTGGGGAACGATTGAAGGATTAAAAAGGGCGGCCGATTCGATGGAATATTCCATGGTAAAATAGGCACCGATAAGAGCCCCTTTGGCTTCGCTGATCTCGGTATCCAAAGGAACAAACTCTTTTACCTTATTCAGGTGAAGCCCAAAAACGCGTTTGATGTTTTTGTGCCGTTCGGAAAAATCGAGAGTTATTTGTTCAAAAAGATTTTCGGCCGTTGCGTCAGGTAAATCTACTATTCGTTGAATGATTTTAGGTATGCGATATACGCCTTCGGGCAAATGAAGCTTGGCAATGACGCGTGAGGAGTCACCCCAAATTTTTTTCTTTTTGCGTTTGATCTTTGGATTCATAGTATTTTATCGGTCATCGGACACGGTTCTTTATTAATATATGGGTTTAAGAATGTCCGATTGCCTTTCTTATAGTGCTGACCTGGTATTTGTAAGACATAACTGGGCAAGGTTATCAATCACTGCCGTACCAGCGCACATGACGGTATCAGCTCCACCCCAGTATATTTTCACCGTACCATCGTCTTCAGGTACAGCTCCACATGTAAAAACAACATTGGGTACGTAGCCACTCACCTCCCAGGGAGCTTCAGGCTGCAGTATCCACTGATCTGAAACGCCGATGATTTTCGCCGGATCGTTAAGGTCGTGTAGAGCAACGCCAAGGCGATAGACCGAACCAGCCATAGTATTAAATACTCCATGGTAAATATGCAGCCAGCCCTTATCACTTTTGAAGGGCGGTGCGCCCGGCCCGATTTTCATTTCATCCCAGTGATAGGGAACCGGTTTCATAATCACCCGTGAGTCGCCCCAGTGAACCAAGTCAGGGGAATAGGAAATCCAGATGGACCAGGGTGAAATTTCTGAATGCGGCCGGTCAAGACGCGTATAGCGGCCACCGAACTTTTCGGGAAAAATAACGACGTTGCGAAGGTCGGCCTGGGTTATAAGCGCGACGCGTTCAACTTGTTCAAAATCCTTGGTACGCGCAAGAGCAATTCGAACGCCGTGACGTGAATACGCGCTGTAGGTAAGCAGATAGTCGTCCTCTACGGAACAGATCCTGAGGTCCTCGATTCCGAATTCTTCATATTCCGCAAATGTGTTGTCCGTTGCGGGTGTGAGAAAAGGTCTGGGATGAACCGTGAAGGAGAAACCATCCTCGCTGTCAGCTCTTCCGATGATGGAGCGCCCGTTATACCTGTGCGATCTGAAAAGCATAATGTAGCGGTCGTTATGTTTGACGATGCCAGCATTGTGAACGGTGGCTACCGGGTAGGGAACATCGTCCTTTGTGAGAATCGGGTTTTTATTATAGCGCTTTACAACGGAATCTTGAATAGTCATAGTCAGTGTCGGTGCTCCTCTTTTATCATCTTTTCGAGAATGGTTTCATAGACCTGAATATACTTTTCAACCATATGGTTGGTTGTGAAATACTTTTCAACGCGGCGACGACAGCATGCCCGGTCAATATCGCTTATATGTGCAACAGCGTCGATTGCCTGACTGACTGTATTCACTATAAAACCATTCTTACCGTTTTCTATAAGTTCGGGCATGCTTCCCTTGTTAAAAGCGATCACCGGAGTACCGCAAGCCATGGATTCGATAACAGACAGGCCAAAAGGCTCGTTGAAATTGATGGGATGCAGAAGAGCGGTTGCCTTGCCAAGAAGCTGGTTGCGCTTGACCGGCCCAACGCTACCGGCATAAACAACATTGTTATTGTTCAGGTGCGGTTCGATGTATTGGTTATAATAGGCATCATCCTGAATGATTCCCGCCAATATCAGCTTTTTATTGCAGATCTTGGCGATTTCAAGTGCCTCTTTGGCGCCCTTGTCATGGTGAATGCGCCCAAAAAAAAGCAGATAATCGTCCGGCTCAGGCTGAAAATCAAACTCGTTTATATCTATACCGTGATGTATAGTCTTAATGTAGTCCAGATCCGGCGACCGATCGGCATCGCTGATGGAAACATAGAAAACTTTGCCGTTGTATTTCCTGTAAACCGGTAGAATCCCGGGCGATGAAAAACCATGAATGGTGGTAACGACCGGGGTGCTGATAAGGCCGGTATAAGTCAAGGGTAGAAAGTCAAAATTATTATGTATAATGTCAAACTCTTCAGCATGTTCAAAGAGTTCCGAAATGTGCAGGCACTCCCATACTTTTGATATAATGGAATAGTCTTCTTCATAGCCCTGCGCACATACGGCATGCAGTTTGCCGCTTGTTACCGAATCGCCAGTTGCGAAAAGGGTAACATTATGGCCGCGCGACACTAATCCTTCGGTCAAATTGGAGACGGCACTTTCCCATGGACCATAGTGTCGAGGCGGCGTGCGCCAAGCAATAGGTGAGAGCATCGCAATGTGCATAGCCAATCCTTTAAGTTAACCGGCAGATTAGGACGATGGTTGTCTCAAAATCTCGTCGGCATAGAGCTTCTGCAAAGTCATAAGCGAAAGCAACCATGCAAGTGTCGACTCGGCGCCTTCATTCTGGTTGACCCCGTCAGCCATCAGCCCGTCACGGCAGCCGCCAGTCTTCGGATCATAAAGCGGTATATTCAGGTCGTTGTGTCCAAGAAACCAGTTAAAACACATGATCGCATTGTCGCTCCAAGTTTTGTCCCGGGTGATATTAAAGGCTTCGACACAGGCTTCAATCATGGCATTAGCCTCAATGGGCTGCTGATCGAATCGGGCCTTTGTGCCACCTTTCTTATACCATCCATTATTGCCGATGGGTACGAAGTGATTCTCTTCGGTCTGAATAGTGAGCAACCATTTGAGCGATTTGAGTCCCATATCGACCATTTCACTACGCTGCATCCATTGGCCGGATAGGAGCAGGGCATGTGGCAGCTTTCCGTTGGCATAGTTTAGAGTGTTTTCTAGCCAGGGCCAGCTTTCTGTTGCATTGTTTTTGAACTGATCGAAAAGCCTGTTTACAATGATTCCTCGAACTCTCCGCACTTCACTGTCGCCTGAAAATTTATGCAGGTAGGCGTGAATGCCCACTAGGGCAAAAGCAATAGCTCTGGGCGACTTAAAGTGCTCCACCGCTTTCATCGCTTTATTGAAGAGCGTCATGCTCATTGCCATCTGTCCGGGATTGGCAAGAAACGCAACACCCTTGCCAATGCCCCAGAGCGCTCTGCCGTGAGCATCCTCGGATCCCACCTCCTCGGTCCACTGCCGCTCATAGGTCATGAAATTACGAAATCTCCCCTTCTCAACATTGAAGGAATGCAGTAGAAAGCTAAGATACTGGCTGCTGAGCGAATCGAAGCATGTGCTGTCTGTATCCAGATATTCCCGACCCATGGCAGTAACCATCAGCGCTCTGGCATTGTCATCCGTGCAGTAGCCATGGCCACGATCCGGAACGGTATGGGTGGCATGCTGCAAGATGCCAGTATCGTCGGTCAGGCTTTTCAGGTGGTCAAGCTTCATCTCCGGGAGTTCGAACTTTGTAATGGATTTGATGTTTTCGATATACAAGTATCGGGGGCGAGGGTGCAGGGAACGGTTGAGCCGAACCTCGCTGAAAACGCCGAGATATCTTCGGGATACTTCCTTCCAGATCGCCTCGCGACAAAACATATAGGCTTTCTTGCGTATCGCATGCAGGTTCACATCGTTGGCAAGGAGGTCGATAATATGTTCCGCTATGGCATCAGGGTTCTTGAATGGAACGATAATTCCCCGTCCTTCGGCAAGCATCTCGGTTGCATACCAGTACGGGGTTGAAATAACTGCTTTGCCGGTTCCCATGGCATAGGCGAGCGTCCCGGATGTAATCTGGCCTTCTTCAAGATAAGGGGTTACATATATATCTGCGGCGCCGAGGAACTCACACAATTCTTTCAGTTCGACAAACCGGTTATGAAAAATGACATGATCGCTGATATTGAGTTTGCGCACAAGCTGTTGCAGGCTGATACGGTATTCCTCCCCATGCGCTTTTATAATATGCGGATGTGTTGCTCCCAAGATAATGTAGGTAGCATCGGGATGTTCTTTGATGACGGACGGTAGCGCTTGCAACACATTTTCAATACCCTTATTGGGCGAAAGAAGGCCGAATGTGAGAAGCACCTTTTTGCCTTCCACGCCGAACTTATCTTTGTAGAAGTTTGGATCAATGAAAGGCATATCCGGTATACCATGATGGATAAAGGCAATTTTCTCCTCCGGAACGGCATAAATATTTTTCACGAAATCGACAGCCTTCCGACTCATCACGATCAGTTTGTCGGACAGGTCAGACAGCTTATGCATGACTTCCCGATATTCCGGGGTGGGATCTTTCAATACCGTATGTAGCGTTGTCACGATCGGCATGCGAAGCTCTCCAAGAAGTTTCAAGAGATGACTGCCGGCCGGTCCACCGAAAATACCATATTCATGCTGCACACAGACAATATCAGTCTGGCCGATATTGAGAAACTCCGATGCCACACTGTAATCGGCAAGTCTGTTCTGGTTGACCACAAATCGCACTTTTCCAGGATATGCATATCCCTCGGGTTTATCATTCATGGCAATCGCCCAGCAGTTAATATCGGGCGCTTCTGCCGATAAGGCCTCTACAAGATCAGTAGTGAATGTCGCAATACCGCACACGCGGGGCAAATAGTTGCCGATTACGGCAATCGAGCTGATTCCCTCATAATAACGAATTACAGATGCCATACTGGTTCCTCATTGAAACTGAACAAACCAGTGAACAGGACAGCAAATGATCTTGTCTGATCATCACCTGATTCGTTTGCCGCCATAGGCAAATTGCCTCATTTTCTTTTTCACTGCTTCTCCATCTCATTTAATATTGTAAGATAGAAATTTCAATTCTCAATCGCAAGTTCTAACTACGCGATAATTATTGCCGAAATCTGATTAAGATTGCTGGGAACTTGATTCATTCTCGAAAATAGCGGTGAAAATCCAATCGAAAATTACAAAATGATCGTCATTCGTGGATTGCGCTATCTATGATAACATACACCTCTTTCTAACGTTTTTCTAACAAAACCAGCAAAAACAACAGACACTGTGCTTCCCGTAAGTCTTTGCTAATACTACAGGTTAGTGTCTGGTGCTTTCTGTTGTTAGGACGTCAAAGCAAGCTCATAACCCGAAGATCAGGGGTTCATATCCGCGCCCCACTACTAAATTTGAAGGCTTTGGAAATGAGGTTTTTTTGTATCGGAGTAAAAAAAACGTTTACCTGACAGTGCCTTGCATCTGCGATCATGCGAAAAAGGGTGCAGATGCTAATAGATCATCGAGCCAGATGTCCGCCAGGATATGGCATCTGGACTGAAAGCATTTTTGCTTCTCAGCCAATTGTATTTTTTATTGTCTTAAGCAGTTCATCTTTGTCGATCGGTTTATCAAAAACTGCCACAGGTTTTTTTATGGCCAAGTGGCGTCCGGCAATACCGCTGATGACGATAACGGGAATATCCTTAAACCGGCTGTCATGGTGCATCTTACGGTAGAAGCTGGTGCCGGTATCTTTCGGCATCTGCAGGTCGAGAGTGATGAGATCGGGCTTGCTTTCGACAAGCTTTTGCATTCCCTCCAGCCCATCGACGGCGGTTGCGGTTTCGTAACCCTCATCCTGAAAAAGTTGTACAAGAAATTTCAAAACATCGGGCTCATCATCGATTATCAATATTTTTTTAGTCATAATCTATCTCCAATTCTAAACATTTCCGAAAATTGTCAAAATGAATCTATAGTTTATTTTTTTTCATCAACTTCTTGATTTTTTCCAGGGTTTCCGGATCGGCTTCATCGATTATGTTCTTGAGTTCATTTTGCGTAACCACCTGATCCGCCAGAACCTGCTCGTCATCACTGGTGTCCATTTTGAGCAGTTTTTTTATGGCGGCAATATAATTTTGCGGTTTGACCGGTTTCTCCAGATAAATTCCCGGCCCGGAAATGGTCAATTCCCTGAGATCCGCCTTGCCCAGCTCATCGCGGGCATGGCCTGTTACGACCAGGATTGGAATTTTGGCCCATTTCTTGTTTGTTAGCATATCCCGATAGAATTTGACCCCGGATCTTTTCGGCATGACCAGATCCAGGGAAATCAGGTCGGGAGCCTCGGTTTTCACTTTTTGAAGGGCTTCAAATCCATCGACTGCCGTGACAACCCGAAAACCTGCATCAGTCAGGGCCATGCTCAGGTATTGTCTGACATCTTCTTCGTCATCGACAACCATTACTGTTTTTATCACTGGTTCAGACATATCAACTCCTTAAGAGCTATTCTCCTGATTCCTCTCGATTATTTTCATTATATAAAGCATATAGCCTTTTCTTTGGAAATGCCATTTTAAAGCTGGCCCCCTGGCCTTTTTTTGAATGAGCGCTTATTTTGCCGCCGTGCTCTTTAACGATTTTTCTTGTGGTCAGCAGACCCAGACCGGTACCCTGTCCGCCTTTGGTGGTAAAGAACGTCGTAAAAACGCGGCTCTTGATCTCGGAATCCATTCCTGCTCCGGAATCTAAAACGGTGAATGTCAGTATTCCCTTTTTATCCTCGGTCATGATACAGACCCGGTTGGTTTTTTTCCCGCTCATGCGGCAGGCATCGATGGCATTTGATACCAAGTTGGTAAGGCAGGTATGTATTCCTTTTGCATCCAGGGGGACATTTTTGATATTCGGATCAACTTCGGCAATCAGTTCAACCCCTACATCTTCAGCTACATCATGGTACAAATCTACAATTTCCTTAACAAGATCATTGGGGTTAACCATTTTTAAATCCGGCAACCGTCCTTTGGCAAAGCTGAGAAAATCTTTGACCAGTGAGGTGGTTTTATTAAAATTGCGTTCGAGCATCTCCCAGCCCTGGTCCAGAATCTGTTTGTTGTTTCTCTTTAGGCCCTTTCCGACAATATACATGCCGCCTTCGAGTCCCATAAGAATGTTCTTAATACTATGCGCTAATCCTGCCACAGTCTGGCCGACGGCTGCCAGCCGTTCAGCTTCAAGCGCCTCTTTTTCCAGTTTTTTGGAGGCGGTGACATCAGTTGAAATTTCTATAACATGGGCAACATCGTCAACATCACGGCCGAGAGGCGAGGTAGTCAGAACATAATATGCCCTTTCACCGCTTTTTTTTACGCCGACCTGATCGGAGTGATGTATCTTGCCGTCTTTGAACGTGCGCGCGGCCGGACAATTGGGACACTTGGTTTTTCGTCTTTTGTAAACCTCGTAGCACTGGCGACCCATGACATCGCCGAAATTATTTCGGAAGTTTTCATTGGCTCGGATAATTTTGAAGTTGCGATCAATGACCGTTATGTAACAGGGGACCCGCTCGAAGAGAAGCTGATATTCCACCTGCCAGTTTTTGGTTTCGATAACATCGCGGGACATCTCAATAATATATTTCACCGGGCCGCGCCGGTGTTCCCTAAGGGGAGCCGTGTGTAATACATAATGGGCTTCTTTCCCGTGTTGATCGACTCCTGATTCGTCGCTGACCCGGGGACGGCCGTCCTCGAAGGTCAGGCGGGCATTACACCCAAGGCAAGGATAGTCCAGGTTCTTGTAAACCTTATAACATTTTCTGCCTTTCCACCGGCCGAAATAATCGGTGAAATTATCGTTGGCCTCAACAATATTGTAGTTGTGATCAATAACGGCCACGTTGAAAGGCACCTGCTGGAACAATTCCTTATAAAACCAACTGCCCGAGATTTCTCTTGCGATAGGCTTTGAACGATTCATGAGGAATGGCCTTTCTTCTTACGTTTTTCCTTCATCGACAGGAGCCGTTCGACCACGGCAACGAAATCATCGACATTAATCGGCTTTTCAAAATAATATTCAGGAGGAGGTGTCTTTTCATCATCGACAAATTTCCTGAAATCAAATTCCTGTTCCTGCTCGACACCGCTGATAATGATTACCGGAATATCCTTAAGATCGGGTGTTCGTCGAAGTCTGGTATACATCGACAATCCCGATTCTCCGGGCATCATTATATCGAGACATATCAAATCGAGATGTACTTCCCCGGCCAGTTTCCATCCGGCTTCGGCATTGTCAGCCGAATATATGTCGATATTGCTGCTTTCCAGAACCTCGGACAAATACACAACCACGTCCGGTTCATCATCCACTATCAGGATATTTTTCCTTTTCATCAGATGGAGGGCTCCTCTTCCATCATGCCGGCGGTATCGATACTCGGCACGGTGACATGATTGAAAGTCGTGTCCCTGAAATAATTCTCTATTTCTGGAGGCAAATATTCAGGCATGCCGGTTTTATGACAGGTTGCACACTGGGCGAGTTTTTCCTTCCCGACGAGTGTCAGAGCATTTTTCTGATGGCATTTCATACACATCCCGTGCATGGCGTCGGTATATGATCGGGCGTTATAGTGATTTATCTGGACAAGCGTTCCCGATGGAAATAGATCCTTATGGCAATCCTGGCACTGTTTGGCTGTTTGGGCGGTACGCTGTAAATCTTCCCGATGGCAAGCGCCACACTTCAGGTTGGCGCCGTCCGGAGAAGCGTGCCAGTCGTGACGGAATACATCAGCGGGTGTGTACATCCGGCTATGGCAGGTATGGCAACCGCTTTGTTTATCCAACGGGAGATTCATGTGATGACATAGGACACAGGACTCTTTCTCCCCCAGGCGTTTGACATGCTCTTCATGGGCGAATGATACCCCGGAACCATCGCGATTGCCATTCACAAACAAAGTATCACCACCGTGCGCTTTCGTCACCGGAATTTCTTCAGCCCCGGCGCTTCGAATACGTTCAGTGGAAATCACTGCTAATCCAAACGAAAGAGCCACGATAAAAATCAAAGAATAAACCGTGCGGCCGGCCACGCGCGGCGTTCCCAGCCAGACATCGGCCGGACGACTGAATTCGGGTGAGGCTTCAGGCTTCTCGCGGGGATCTTCCCATTTGACTTCCCATATCTTATATCTTTCCAGACAGAAAAGAAAGACCAGAATTGCTGCGGCTAGAATCCCCAGACTGATCATAATTTCATACATGGTCGGCAGATAGATTTCACCTGTCTGCACCAGCATGACACCGGCAATATTGGCGCGATCCAGTCCCATACCCAGCACAGCCGAAGTCGTTGCCAGCCACAGGGCCGGAGTGGAACGGCGCCAGCGCGGGATGACCAGAAGCAAAACCGGCAAGCCGACAAACAAAACAATTTCTATCCAAAAGACTGCTGATTGCCAGCTCCCATCGAAGGCGATGGCAAACTTGCCTTCGACACCGATATCTATCAGTCTTATCAGGCCGTATATAGCC
>Ga0164311_10000993_pt1 | contig 13391 bp, 8 predicted proteins | sample GuaBasSedimGuay2_FD_121796 | JGI IMG/M metagenome (GOLD analysis project Ga0164311, IMG submission 121796) | Subseafloor sediment microbial communities from Guaymas Basin, Gulf of California, Mexico - Guay2, Core 4569-9, 9-12 cm | ecosystem: Environmental > Aquatic > Marine > Hydrothermal vents...
GATAAAAGGGCGGCTCATGGAAAAATAGTCGGCAACGCCCTGTTTTAAAAGCTTGTCAGCCACCTGATAGGACCGAATACCTCCCACCAAAATAAGTGGCACCTTGACCGTTTCCTTGAATACTTTTGCCTCTTCTCTGAAATAGGCCTCCTTTTCCTCATCTTTTATTCCTATACGACTCGGACCCAACTTTCCACCGGTAAGCACCCCTCCGCTCAATTCAATGGCATCAATGCCGTTTTGCTCCAGGAGTTGGCCCACCTGCAGGGCATCCTCGAACACGAGGCCTCCATCAATGAAGTCAGCACAGTTCATCTTGATAAGGACTGGGAATTCAGCGCCCACCGCCTTGCGGATAGAAGCCAAGACCTCAAGAACGATCCGCGCCCTGTGCTCCACTGCCCCCCCATAATTGTCCTTACGACGGTTGTAAAACGGTGAGAGAAACTGGCTCAAGAGATAGCCATGAGCGGCATGGATCTGGACTGCATCGAATCCCGCCTCTTTTGCACGCCTGGCACCCTCCCCAAAAGCCTTAACCACCTCGGCAATTTCCTTCTTACCCATGGCCTTTCTTGGGCTCTTGCCCACTCCTTCCAAAGATGATGGGGCCACGGGGTCATGGCCGGTAAGTTGTCTACGCGCAAAAAAACCGGAGTGAGCGAGCTGCAGTGCGATCCTACCACCCTTTTCGTGTACGGCCTCTGTCATCCTGTGAAGCCCTGGCATCAAGCTGTCATCATATACACCTAGCTGCCATGGACCAGCCTGGCCCCTTTTTTCCACATAGGCATGACCCGATATAATCAGTCCGACCCTTCCTTCTGCCAGCTCTGCCATCATGTGGATAAGCCTTGGGGTAGCGGCCCCTTTATCGTCTGCCAAGCCTTCCCAAGTAGCTGAGCGCACGAATCGGTTTCGAAGCCTCATCCCGCTAATGGCTGTTTCTTCGAAAAGATCTTTCATCCCCTCCTCCGAATCATGGCTTAGCGTCCCGTTCCACCTGCATATATAATCATATCATATTGACCCACTTTTCTCCAAATCTTCCTGCTCCCTCAAGGATCTCCTGTGAATAGCCGTGCCAGGGAAGCCACCTTTCCCATGGCACCGTTGATAACTAACGGGTGGCAAAGGGGCTAGGAAGTAAAAAAGGGAGAAAGCAGGGATTTGAGTAATCCCTGACATACTGACATGGATGGCGTCATAAACGCCACGGGAGGATTTTCATCAGGCTACTTGGGGATACTTATAAGGTAATTTGGGCCTTTCTAAATAACAAAGGTCTCAATGGCACCGGATAGTTCTTCTGCGCTAGCAGCCACCTTTTGAACGCCTTGGTCAATCTCACTGATAGCAGTATTTACATGGGTGATACCATCTGATTGCTCACGGGCAGCAGTGTCAATATCATTCATCAGTGTACATGCTGTTCCTATCTTTTCTGATAGGGTTGAAAATGCGGCATCCGTCTTTTTCATTAGCCCCACACCTTCATTTACCCTACTCGTGGTATCTTCAATGAGGGTTGTGGTATTCTTTGCCGCCTCAGCTGCCCGCAACGCCAAGTTTCGGACCTCGTCTGCTACAACGGCAAATCCTGCACCAGCCTCCCCAGCTCTGGCAGCCTCCACGGCCGCATTAAGGGCCAGAAGATTAGTCTGGAAGGCGATTTCATCGATGGCGGTCACAATCTTGGAAGTCTGCTCGTTTGAAGATTTAATGTCTGCCATAGACTGGGCCAGCCTGTCTATGGACTGAGATGCCTCTTCCACCACGGCCTTAACCTCCCTCATGAGCTCATCAGCTCTATGTGCATTTTCGGCCGTCTGCTTGGTCATATTGGAAATTTCCTCAATAGATGCACTGGTCTCCTCAACCGATGCCGCCTGGCTGCAAGCAAGTTCCTTGAGCACATCGGCATTTTGCTTTATTTCAGCTATCATATCGCGAAGACTCTGCATAACAAGATTTAGCCTGGCCATCATATGGTTGATCTCATCCTGGCCGGTAATGGTCAAAGAATGGGTCAAGTCGCCTCTACGCATATAGCCCGTTACCTCAAGCAGTCGATTCAGAGGACGATTTATACTGCGCCTGAAAAGAAGATATACAACAACTCCTAAAAGAAAGAAGCCCAAAAAGCCCACTACAATGCTCTTGTTCCGAATTTGATCAGCGGCCACAAATGCCTTTTCCACCGAAGTACGTACCTGTATACCCCCAAGTACCCTACGTGTTTTCCCGTGGCAGTGTTGGCAACGCTTTTCATTCAGGATCGGCCTCAAAAGGCTGATATAGCGCGAGCCGGAGATGGATTCTCTTAAGGCAGTGTCCGGAGATCGACCCGTCTCCAACATCTTTCGGGCAGTGGCCAGATGATGGGGGTCTGAAAGGGTGGTGGCAAGATTCTTACCGATCGTCTCCTTCTGTGTGCCGAATATAATTTCCCCTGTAGCATCAAAGACGAATACATCCAGGTCTCGAGTCTTTTCCTTGAGACGTGCAAACTGCTGTCTTACCGTATCATTGTCCCCCACGGCCAAGGCATCGAACATAGTTCCCTCAATGGCCGTAGCAAGGGTCTGACCATAATCATCCGCCTGTTGATCAATCAGTCTTTTCTGGAAATTCACGTTGGTGATGATTATGAAACCAAATACGAGAAGCAGGGCAGCCAAAATGCCACCCAGCACCTTTATCCAAAGGCGTTTTTCAAAAAAGGCAAACAAAGACATCTGTTCCTCCTATCCAGTCTGTCAATGTGCCCCGGCATATAGCATGGGTTTGTACCTGAACGCGCGCACCCTATCGGTATTATGGCAGGCCTTACACGAATCTTTATCCACCTTACCAAGGATATCGGATGCATCTTCTGAGTCCACATGGGCGCTTCCTGGGCCATGACATGTCTCACAACCCAGGTTCTTGAGATCAGGTGTTTGTTTCTCCGAAATGAATCCTCCCGGCTTTCCATACCCTGTGGTATGACAATGGAAGCATTCCTTTAGTTCGGAAGAAGTTAGTTCCTTTCGCATTAATTGGACACTGTGGAAGGAGTGGGCCTTTTTTGAGTACTTAATAAAATTTTCGTACTCTTCCTCATGGCAGGACGCACAGGCCTTGGAGCCCACATATGATTTCCCGGCCTCCGCGGCCGCATCATAGATAATATATGGGTTTAGATAGGCACCTCCTATGGCCACAGCCACCAATAAGGCGGCACCCCCGACAAGCCTTTTCACTCTCTCGCCTCCTTACTACTTATGTTCTGAAAATATTGCTTTATCCCGCACAGGAGACATTCAGCGCGTGATCATAAGCTACTCACCTAGCCCTGTGTGGTATACATGCTTAATCCTACATCGGAGTTTTTTACCTAAACTTGACTCAAAAATGGGAAAAGTTAACAAGAAGTATTTTCTTTTATCCTAGGTCCAACGCAAGCTTTTTCCCAAAGGGATTGGCCAACCCTCTTGATCTCCCTTATTTTGAATGATAGGGTAATTCAAGGATAAGCCACTAAGGGCTGAATTGATGGGAAAGGCCCGCGATAAAGCAGTAAGCATTACGGCGCCCAAGAGATATGTACGGTGCTCCACAGATGTCTGCCTGCCAGCCGAGGCCTATACATCTACTGTAGCCATTGGTGTACGATGCAAAGACACCTTTCATCCATTAGGAACTGGGACCCTTTTCCAGGCAGATACAGGGCCTGTGTGTGTTACTGCGGCCCATGTGGTCAAACAAGCCCAGCTAGGGCCCGGGGAATTATGCATTAGGGCTAAAGGTTCTCAACTGTTTGCCATCCAAAACAATGAAATTGGAGAGGATGACAGCCATATCCTTCTTGCCCCTGAGCCTTTGGACGTTGCTGTGATTCCACTTCCACGTATTGTTGTGGATGTGCTTGGGAAAAGGGCCCTACTTCATTCCTCGCATGTCACAGCAGATAAGGGGCCCTCAAAGGGCGTTTACTGCCTCCTAGGTTACCCTGCACATGCCTCTGGAAACTCTATCAGCATTGAGGACCAAACCGAATCAGTCCCCTTGCACTTCATAACTTATGGGTACGGGGGAACCACACAAGGTCTGGGCAGCTATCACCAGCGTTTTCACCTCCTACTTGCATGGAGCCCTCCACATACACGCGGTCGCTCGAAAATCCACAAAGAAGCTGCTTCAATCTCCCAAGAAGTGTTTGTGAATTTTCCTGAAGGCCTGAGCGGCATGAGCGGGTGCAGCGTGTGGAAATTGGCCTCCCACAGAGATTGTCCAGACACGGCTTCCATGGGGTCTCAGAGGATTGTGGCCTTACAAACAGGCCTTTATCCGGAAAGTCGTATTGTGAAGGCAACCAAGTGGACCGTAGTACTGGCTTTGCTTAATGGAGGCATTGGGGACCCCGTCTAACTCCCCACAAGGAAATCCTGAGAGTTAGGCGCCACACTTATCCGTACAGGCAGAATCCCATAGTAATCTCCATCTATTTGCACTGGTATGGGATATTTTGACTTGACTTCTAAACTCTTGGTTTGGAAATAGACCAAGTCTCTTTCCCTAATAAAGTACCGAAAACCGCAGCCCATTAGAAAAAACCTAAGGGCGGGAAGAAACCCCATCCTTCTGAACACCACCACATCTAGAAGACCATCATCCGGATACGCCTTCTGTGCAAATGTTAGGGGTCCCCCGTAGCGCCTGGTATTGCAAATCAATACAGTAGAGCCCCGCTCATTGTGCCCCTTAGCTTTTACATAGATGGGCCGGGCCTGATATTTAAAGATTTCCCGCATAGTGGCCCATGCATATGCCCCCAAACCCATCCGCCGCTTCTGAGCCGCCTCCAGCCTGGCCGCCACCTGTCCGTCAAATCCTATTCCTGCCATGAGGAGAAAATACCTCCCGTCCAACAAGCCTAGGTCCAGTCTGCGCTTTTGGTTTCTTAGCGTTACCTCAGCCGCCCCAAGGGGATCCTTCGTAGGAACCCCCAGTTCTCGAGCAAATACGTTCCCTGTACCAGCCGGGATAATCCCAATTGTCACTTTTCCAGGGCCAAGTGTGTTGATCACTTGGTTTAAAGTCCCATCACCGCCTATTACTACAACCGCGTCTCGACGAGAGTCCAAGCTGGAAATGGCATCCCTAAAACAGCTTCCCATATCTCCTCTCCACAACAGCACCTCAATCCCCATTGTCTGATAATAGGCCTGGACCCGCTTGACAGTGGCAGCAGCGTATCTTCCTGCATTTGGATTAGCAATCAGCACTAGATTTCTAAGGTTTGACATACGCCTTCCTCCCCACCCCTATTTCAGGGCGGAAGACACTTTCGAGACTAAAAAATATGATGGGTTTTGGTTAGTGTTTGAATTGAATTAGTGACGGATCATAGTCCTCTACCTTTTCATACCCAAGCAGGTTGAGGAGTGTGGCGGCCACATTAGACAGCCCCCTTTTTTCCAAAGGGGCCATTTCATATTCACCGCCATATTGTGAATCAACAATCACAAAGGGAACTGGGTTCAAGGTATGCGCTGTCTTGGGCTTACGGTTTCCGTGGGAGTCAATGGTAAACATCTCGTCGGAATTACCATGGTCTGCCGTTACCACGGTTATACCCCCTAGATCGTTCACCACCTTGATAAGCCGGCCCGCACACGAATCCACTGTCTCCACGGCCGTAATGGCTGCCTCCATATTACCCGTGTGGCCCACCATATCACCATTGGCAAAATTAAGGCGCCCGAACCTGAACTTCCCGGTTTCCAGGAGCTCAATAGTCTTATCTGTGATTTCAAGTGCCTTCATCTGTGGAGCCTTATCGAACTCTATTCTATCAGAGGGGATCTCAATGTAGGTTTCCAATTTCTCGTCTATATATCCAGACCTGTTTCCATTCCAGAAATACGTGACATGGCCGTACTTCTGCGTCTCGGAGATTGCAAATGAGGTAACACCCTCGGCACACAGATACTCACTAACAGTTCGGTCAATGGCAGGGGGCCATACCAGAAAGTTAGGGGGAATGTGTAAATCTCCGTCGTATTCCATCATTCCAGCGTATATCACGTCTGGTAATGGGCCCCGGTCGAATTCACGAAATTCTTTCTCTGTAAAGGCCCTTGATATCTCTATGGCCCTGTCGCCCCTGAAGTTGAAATTTATTACAACATCTCCATCACGAATAAGACCTACAGGCTCTCCCTTTTCATCCACCACCACAAATGAATCCAGATATTGATCGGTTATGTCAGGATCTTCCTTGTAATACGTCTCAACAGCTTCCTTTGCAGAGCGAAAAGGCCTGCCCTTGCCAAGTACATGGGCATCCCACCCTCTCTTTACGATGCGCCAGTCCGCCTCGTACCGGTCCATGGTAACCTTCATCCGCCCCCCACCTGAAGCAATCCTGTAATCCAGCCCCTTTTCCAAAGAGAGCTTGGCCAGTTTTTCTTCCGTGGGGATTACATAGTTCAGTGCTGATTTTTCTCCCACATCCCTTCCATCAAGCAGGACATGTACGCGCACCCGTTTTAGATCCAACTCTGCGCATTTGTCGATCAGCTTGTATAGATGATCAATATGGGAATGTACATTTCCATCCGAAAGAAGCCCAATAAAGTGGATTGTCCCACCTTTCTTACCCCTTTCAACAATCTGCTGCCAAAGCTCGGATTCAAAAATCTTCCCCGTCTCAATGGCCTTATTTACAAGCCGAGCCCCTTGATCAAACACCCGGCCTGCACCTAGGGCATTATGGCCTACTTCGCTATTTCCCATATCCTTATCCGTGGGCAAACCCACTGCAGTCCCATGGGCCTGAAGCCTGCAGAACAGCTTGGATGCAAAGAGTCGGTCAAGGGTCGGAGTCTTTGCCATAAACACCGCATTGCGTTCGTCCTGGGGACCGAGGCCTATGCCGTCCATAATAACGAGAAGCAAAGGGCCCTTTCTGCCTCTAAACCAGGGATGCTTTTTCAGTTTCAGTTCCACTGTCACTCCTCTTGCGTCTTAATTTGTGGAAAAACCCGCTTCCGCCGCTTTTATTCCTTAGCATCTCCCTTATTCCTATGCAATGGTAAACCTTGGACTTTTAATAAGCATTATGAGAATCTACTTTACTTCTTAATCCGTTAAAGCTAGCTGCGGTCTATAGGTGTATAACTTATTCAACTGCACCCCAAAGATTTTGTTTGCAATATCTATTTTTTTGGAGGATAATTATAAATAAAGATTTTTGCCTACCAAATTTATTCACCATTTCTTCTGTCCCAGGGTACCCGGTCTTTTTGATTTCCACACCAATTACCGGGATAATATCAAAATTTTAACCTTCGCTCCAAACCCTAAACCACAGGAGGTGTACACATGAATTGGAAGGAAAAACTTAAACTTTGTTTGTGGGGTGCTGCTGGTGGCGCAGTTTTGTTAGCAATTATTGGGTTCACAGTAGGTGGATGGGTAAAGGGCAGTACTGCCCAAAGAATGGCAGAGGAAACTGCTACCGAGGCTGTGGTAGCCCGCTTGGCACCAATTTGTGTCTTACAATTCATGCAAGACCCAAATAGGCAGGAGAGACTCAAGGAACTGAAACAACTGGAATCATGGAAAACAGGTGACTATGTAAAAACACACGGGTGGGCGATAATGCCAGGTGAAAAAGAAGCCGATTACAATGTGGCCAATGAATGTGCAAGGCGCCTCGCGGAGCTTGAAATGTAACTATTCCTAAGACCCTTCTCTTCCGTGACCCAGTATTAGCAGCTCTTGCTTCCTAGCTAATACAAAAGGGTTCAGAAGAGATGGGATGCTGCGGTTATTTGCTAAAAAGTACTCCAGGCCGCACGTTTTCCTCACCATATTTTTCATATAAAGAATCTAGGGCCATGTTTAGATTTTTTCTTCTCACAGAATCCATATCCTGGTCAAAAAGGGGCAACTGGCGTCCTGCTGCTAGAAAGCTGAGTTGAGACAATGAGATACCCAAAAGCCGAACTGGCCTCTTCCCCACTGCTGTTTTTTCCAGAAGCTGGCAAACAATCGAATATATCTCAAAACCGTCGTCTGTGGATTTAGAGAGCGTCTTGGACCTGGTTATCTGGCGGAAATCGCTGTATTTTACCTTTAAGGTAACGGTTCTGCCAGCGACCTCCTTTTTGCGCATCCGGTGAGCCACCTTATTTGCAAGATATAGGAGCTCCTTTTTGGCCGTATCCATATCCAAGATATCTTGGGGAAAGGTTTCTTCATGGCCCATAGACTTCACGTCATGATACGGTATAACCTCTCGATCATCTATTCCCATTGATAGTTGATGCAACTTAAGACCGTGTTTACCAAATTCTTTTTCCAAAACCTTAAGCGGCACTTGGCTCAACTCCTTAAAGGTCCTAACATTGAGGCGCATCAAAGCGTGGTGTGTCACCTTTCCAACGCCCCACATCTTCTTTATGGGAAGCGGGTTCAAAAACTCTCTAACCCTGTCAGGGGGCACAATGGTCAGGCCATCGGGCTTGTCCATATCAGATGCGATCTTGGCAACAAATTTGCTTGGAGCCACGCCAGCCGAGACCGTGAGCCCTGTCTCTTCTAAAACTACTTTCTTTATTTTTCTTGCAATATCTTCGGGCTGGCCAAAAAGGCGTGTAGAACCTGTAACATCCAGAAATGCTTCATCTATTGATAGGGGCTCTACTAATGGGGTAAAACGATAAAATATCTCAAATACCTGTTTTGAAACCTCCCTGTATCTTGCCATTCTGACCGGCAAAAATATCCCGTGGGGGCATAGGCGCATAGCTGTGGCCATGGGCTGGGCGGAATGTACACCAAATTTTCTGGCCTCATATGAAGCAGATGCTACCACACCCCTTTCCCGGCTGCCACCCACTATAACCGGCCTTCCCTTTAATGCCGGATTGTCCAGCACCTCCACCGATGGATAAAAGGCATCCATGTCCAAGTGAATGATTGCTTTCTGCATCAATTCCTCATTATCCGGCCACATGAGGTAATTGTTGTAAGGGTGTGGTTCATCCCTTCTTCAGTGGGCCCGGTATAGGATGTCCTTTTGTCAGTTTGGCGGTGGGTCTTTATGCGCCACGGGTGTACAGGCCATTTATATAATACTTTTGCCATTTTCGGCCTAATTGTCAAGCTCAGGGGCCATTGGCGGTCTGGGCAGACAGAGATTGTTTGAAAAATCCTCCTCAGGAACCCCTGACCTTGCTGAACTCATCTCCTTCTCAAAAGTCCTCAAATTCTCCTTCCAAGGGTATCACCTCTTCTGGTTGGCCTCGGGAGACCAATCCAGACTTTTTCTGCCCCGATTGTATATGCTTACCTAGAGGAGTTTTTCCTTCTTCCTGAGCTTCCAGCGGGCCTCCTCGAGAGGAAGTCTTTACAAAATCTCTAGATACATCACTATCACCATCTTCTCCCCAAACCACAGATACTAATGAACCGACCACTTTTCTGATCTGTTCGGCCTGAGCATTCAGTTCCTCTGCCGCCGCTGCTGATTCTTCTGCACTTGAGGCATTAGCTTGAGTGACTTTATCCATTTGTGACATGGCCTGGCTAATCTGAGCTATTCCATTAGCCTGCTCTTGGGATGCCGAGGCTATTTCGGCAACAAGCGCACCAACCTTCTCTGCGATTTGGCTATTAATATCCAGTGCCTCCACTACCTTGGCATTCGACTCGTTAGCCTCTTGAATTTGGCCGTTCGCTTTCTCTATAAGGTCGGCCGTGTTCTTGGCTGCCTCTGCAGCACGGATGGCGAGATTCCGCACCTCATCGGCAACAACGGCGAAGCCCGCCCCCGCCTCACCAGCTCGAGCAGCCTCCACAGCGGCGTTAAGTGCCAAAAGATTGGTTTGAAATGCGATTTCATCAATGGTCTTTATAATCTTGGCAGTCTCCTCGCTGGATGCCACGGTTTCTGCAATGGCCTTCTTCATCTCTTCCATGCGCTCTGCGATAATCTGAAAGTTGGGTCTAGCTTCAGTCTTCATCAATCGGTCTACTTCGGCTACGTGTTCTGCGTTCTGCTTTATCATAGAAGATATCTCCTCAAGAGAAGATGAAGTCTCTTCCACCGAGGCAGCCTGCTCTGAGGCGCCTTCGGCAAGAGACTGGCTCGTCCCCGAGACCTGCTGCGAAGCGGAAGCCACCTGCTCGGCCCCTTCATTGAGGCTTCTGATAACCTTCATAACCGGATTTGTGATACTCCTTGCAAAAAAGAGGAAGCCCACGATAGTCATGGCTAGAAAGGCTATACCGGCTATTAGGACAACATTTCTGATGGACCGGGAAGCCTGGAGGAATTCTGCCGAATTCTGTGTTACCCCTACTGACCACCCTATTGATTTAATAGGACAAAATGCCGCTATTTTTGGCGTACCTTTATACACGTAAGAATCTATACCCGTCTCTTGGGCCAGTATCCTTTTGGTTATTCTTTCCATGCCCTTGATATCCTTAATATTAAGGGCCATTACCAAGTCCTTATTGGGGTGAGCTACAATAGTACCCTTTCTGTCCACAAGAAAGGGGTAGCCCGTCTTCCCTATCTTAATTGAAGTGATCTTGCTAACCAGAAAGTCGGTATTCAAGACCACTATAACACTCCCGATAAAATTACCTTCCTTGTTGTAAACAGGAGCGCAGACCGGCACTACTGGTTTACCACTACTCTTGGATTTGACTGGTTCGGAAATATTCGTTTTCCCGGTCTTTGCAATCTTGAAATACTTTCTGTCTCTTACCGATTTGCCCAGCTGCGATCCTCCGACACTATCTGAAAAAACGATACCTTCAGCATCCGTGACTACAAGGAGTTCATAATCATTGCCAGCCTTTTTCGAGATTTCAGCTAACTGGCTGTTCAGCCTTTCAATAGCCTTCTTCGCTGCTTGCGCCCCATTCTTAAGTACTGCTTCTGCCGCGTTTATCGTGATCCCGTTTACTGCCAGACTTTCAGCAAGCTTTCTTTCCTCCTGTAAGGCAAGCTCTGTCATGGCAGCAACATTTTTTGCAATATGAAGCGCTCGGTCCTCAGAAAGCGTTTCCAATGCCTTTGATGACCTTACGACTGAAAAAATGCCAACCACCAAAAGCGGTAATGCCACCGCGGAAATCCCGCCGACGAGTAGTGTAAATCTTAATGATTTTCTCTTCATGCTTAATAACCTCCATACCCGTTAGACTTATTTGATAGCTCACAGAGCAAAGATTTCCTTGATCCCTATACGCAGAAATCTCCCGAGCAAGTGATGGCTAATAGAAAAATAAATCAGCCCCTCTAACCCGAATTCACCTCCTTGGGCCATGGGGGATGAAAGACGTTGTTGTCTCTATCGGCAGGCGGGAATTGAGCTTTAGAAAAATCCAGGATCTCTGGGGCCTTTCAGAAGATATCCAATTTCGTTTACATTCACTTTATGGGTTGCCAAATGAAACCGAAATATTATATGCATCCCGTCTGTTATTACGATATCTTCTTTTTGGTTTCTCTCAAATAAGGGAGGTTTCTTGGCTATGAGGGATAGCGGTGAAACCAGGGAAAGCCTACAAAGGGAATTAACCCTCGCCCGCAAACGAATCGCCGAGCTGGAAGCCTCTGAAGTAGAAATCAAAAAAGAACTGAGGGGCCTCCAGAAGAGTGACAAAATATACCGTTCGTTGGCAGAGGATGCCTTTTTCAGCTCTAAGGTAGGAATTTTTGTCCTTGACCCTAATTTCAAAATCGCGTGGGTAAGCCATTCAATCGGTAAATACTTTGGCCTGAGTCCCAAAGAGATATTAGGAAAGGATAAACGAAAACTCATTAAGGAACAAATAAAGGATATTTTTGAAGACCCTGAAGCCTTTGCCTCTAAAGTCCTGCATACATACGATAACAATACCTATGTGGAGAATTTTGAGTGCCATGTGTTGCCTGGGCCCGGACGGGAGGAACGGTGGCTAGAGCATTGGAGTGAACCAATCGAGAAAGGAGTCTTTGCAGGCGGCCGCATTGAGACTTATGTGGATATAACGGAGAGGAAAAAGATCGAACGCCGAATGGGGTACCTGAACAAAATCCTCCGTGCAATTTGGAGAGTCAATCAACTGGTTACCAGAGAAAGACATATGGGCCTCCTTATTAAAAAGGCCTGCAAGCTCCTTATGGAAACTGGTGCATATAATAACGTCTGGATTGCCCTTTTTGACCAGGGGGGAAGATTTTACAGCGCGGCTGAGGCAGGTGTTGGGGCGGAGTTCAACGCCATGGTAGAACTTTTGAAGCGAGGTGGTCCAAAGGGATGCAGAGAAGAAATGCTTACAAAATCAGGCGTTCAAATTATAACGAATTCCTCTCTTGAATGCAAAGGGTGCCCCCTGGCAAAAATATACAAAGACAAAGGAGCCATGAGGGTCCGGCTGGAATACAGAGGCAGGACTTATGGTCTAATAGCTGCCTCTGCTCCGAGAGAGTTTCTCCGCGATACCGATGCGAAAACTCTGCTTGAGGAAGTAGCAGGTGACATTGCCTTCGCAGTTCATACCATAGAGCTAGAGGAAAAGCGGAAGGCAGCGGAAAAGGCCCGACAGGCTACTGAAGCGCGTTACAGATTGCTTTATGAAATTGCGGGTGAGCCTATTTTCACATATGATAAAAATCTTATTTTGACAGATGTTAACAAAGTTGCCTGCGAGAAGATAGGAATAGAAAAAGACAAGCTTATAGGCCGCAATATACTGGAATTGGGTCTCCTTCATCCTGACGATACCCAAAAGGCCATGGACCACATTAAGAAGTTGCTGGAAGGCGCGAGCATCGAGACAGAAAAGCTTCGCTTTAAAAGAAAGGACGGCTCCTATCTGATTGGAGAGGTAACCGCCACCCCCATAATAGAGCAAGGAGAACTGGTTGCCATAACAAACGTATGCCACGATGTTACCGAGCGGGAGAGTCTTACTGCTGCCTTGAAAAAAAGCGAGGAGAAGTTCAGGCTACTTAGCGAAAATGCTCCTGACATCGTTTTCAGTTTGGGAAAGGACGGGTTGATCACGTATGTCAACTCCTCTACAAGGCAAACCCTGGGCTTTGAACCAGAAGAGCTTATTGGCCTATACCCCACGGAACTATGTGAGGAAAGAGATCGAAAATTTCTTATCCGATTGTTCAAAAGGGTAAGCGAGGGGAAAGAGACATTACATAATGTGGGGGTAACACTCTTAGACAAAAAGGGCAAAGAACGCTATTTCTTGCTGAGTTGTTCACCCGTAGAAAGAGCTGAAAGCGAGGATCTTGCAGCGGTTGGAATGCTCAAGGATACCACGGAACAGCGCGATCTTGAGGCGCAACTCCGCCATGCTCAAAAGATGGAAGCCATTGGAAC
>Ga0164311_10000994_pt1 | contig 13376 bp, 14 predicted proteins | sample GuaBasSedimGuay2_FD_121796 | JGI IMG/M metagenome (GOLD analysis project Ga0164311, IMG submission 121796) | Subseafloor sediment microbial communities from Guaymas Basin, Gulf of California, Mexico - Guay2, Core 4569-9, 9-12 cm | ecosystem: Environmental > Aquatic > Marine > Hydrothermal vents...
TATCAATACTGCCATCGTCGGAGCCAAAAATGTAAGAATTCCTATTGAAGTTGCTGGATTAATATACGGAGCAAGCCATCCAAATATTAAAGCCGAAATTGTCCCGCCAACAGGTCCTAGAAGTGGGGCGGTTAAGCTTGAAAGAAGAACACTTGAGAAAGTTATTGACGCGGGAGTTCCTGGAAGTGGGGAAGTTATTAAGAAAACACATGCAAGAAGTAAGGCTGTCCAAACACTTATAAAGGCCAAACAGTAAGTTGTTGACCCATTAGTGGACATATATTTCACCTTGTGTAGTTTTGGTAATTGCTGTGTAATTTTTTACACAACATTAATAAGGCTTTCTATATCCAATAAGGTTAGACCAAAAATTGGGGGAAAACAACATTTCAGCCGACACGTCAAGTTACGTTTCTGAATGTCTACAGCTTGCCTTGCTGCTTGAGGTTAGTGCTTACCCAAAGCCTGGAAATGTTCATAGGAACGCTGATTTTGGCGACACTCGTTATGAGCATTTTTTGGCCTCTGCAGTTGCCGTTGCACCGCATTTTAAGTTGGCTGCGGAAAGAGGCGTCAAACTTTACAATGGAATTATTTCTGAGGCGCAAGTTGGGCTTGGCGAGTTAATTAGGGATTCTGCCAAGAATATGCGTAGATGGCAGAGCGGCGGAAATACATTGCTGGGCGCCGTTATTCTTCTTATGCCGATTGCTGTTGTCGCTGGAGCTGTTTTGGCTGAAGGAAAATTTTCATTGTCTAGACTTAGAGAAGAAATAAGTCGTATTGTAGCTTCCTCAACGGCCAAAGATGCAGTAAACGTTTACGAAGCAATTGATATTGCTCAGCCAGGTGGGTTAGGGAAAGCTCCAGACTTGGACGTTAATGATTCAAGGTCTAAGAAGAGAATAATTGAGGAGAATATTTCGCTTTATCAAGTCTTTAAGATAGCATCGGCCTATGATTCGATATGCGCCGAATGGGTTAATAACTATCCAATAACATTTGATATTGGCTATCCTTTCTTTAAGAGGCAAATTGAAAAGGCAAATGATGTTAACTTGGCGACCGTAAATACTTTTCTGAAGATTTTGGCTGAAGTTCCAGACACGCTTATAGCTCGAAAGGCTGGGAAGGAAAAGGCAGTGAAGGTTTCTCTAGAAGCGAAGAGAATTTTAGAGCTTGGCGGGCTAGAAACTGAAGTTGGAAGAAAGGAGCTTGTTGAATTTGACCATAGGCTCAGACAGACTGGAAACAACTTAAATCCGGGAACAACCGCCGACATAGTTTCCGCAGTTTTGGCTCTAAACATACTTGAGGGATACAGGCCCTGAAGCTTGCGAAATTGCGAGAAATGCTGTCTTAGGCTTGTATATCAGCCTCTAGTTTCTGCTTCCATATTTCTGTAAGGTTCTTTCAAAAAGTTGGTTTAAGGTCTTAACATAATCCTCAAGCGAGATAAGCTCTCTGCTTACAGTTTTTAAAGTTTCCTCCTTGATTTTTCCATATTTTACTAACTCTCTCCCAGCCTTTTTCGCAGCTTCCACTATATCTTGAACAGGGAAGCCTTTTCTCAGCATATAGCCAAAAACTCCTCCATGAGGACGAAGCAAAGCGCCGGCATATTCCCAGCCGAAATTCTTGCATATAGCCTTTACATGAACAAGCAGCGGAGTGAAATTGTCCATTTCCCAAAAGCCGCAATTGGCGACGAGCACAAATTTTCTCTGTTTTCCGTTTCGGGCGGGATGGCGACAATGATTTTCCCTTAACTCTATGAAGGGCTCCCCTAGCGGAAGCATACGGTCAAAGAGCGTCTTCATTGGTCCGGGCATTCCGTCAATATAGACTGGAGTTCCGAAGACTAGTATGTCGGCTTCTTTCAGTTTCGGATAGACTTTTTCCATGTCATCGTTATGAATACATTTTCCAGGAGTTTTGAACCAGCACGCAAATTCGCCTAAACACGGATTTATTTTAAGTCTTCTCAGATAGAGTAGCTCGACCTCTCCGCCTTCCTCCCGTATTCCTTCAAGAAATGGATTCAAAATTAATGCTGTATTGCTCTTTTCCATGTTTGGACTACAATTGAAAGCTAACACTTTCATGCAATACACTTGCATTACATTATTGAAAAGATTTTTTGAATAATTTGCCATCAGAAATCTTTATGTTCACGGACAATTAACGACCAGCGGTGATTAAATGCCAATAATCGCTGTTGTAGGAAGTAAGGGTTCCGGAAAAACATCAACGGTTGAAGTTCTTGTTAGAGAATTGACCAAGAAGGGCTATAAGGTAGCAACTGTGAAGCATATTCCAGAGGAGAATTTTACAATCGACACTGAAGGGAAAGACACGTGGAGACACGCGAAGGCTGGGGCAAAAATGATAATCAGCGTAGCACCTAGAGAAATAGCGGTTATACATAAAGTTGAAACAGCCAAGCTTTCGCTTGAGAACATACTTCAATTTTGCGAAGAAGACATCGACATTGTAATTCTTGAGGGATTCAGAAATCTAGTGGGCGCTGACCCCAAAATCTTCAAAATAGTAACCATTAAAAGTCCTAGCGAAGCCGTAGATGCCTCTAAAAACTTCAAGAACATAATAGCTTTTTCCGGCGCCGCAGCAAGCGAGTTAAACAAAGAAGAAATCGGCATCCCAGTTATTGATGCATTAAACGAGCCGGAAAGATTGGTGGAGCTTGTTGAAGAAAAGATTAAGGAGATAGGTAAGATTTCAGGCGAAGATTTTACACTTTATGTTGATGGTAACAAAGTTTCACTTAATCCCTTTGTTCGGAAACTGATGAAAAGCGTTATTATTGCTATGACCTCGAACCTAAAAGGCGTAGATGTCTCTCGGAATGATAGAGTTGTTGTGAAGATTAAAAAATGGGGGTGCTCCTAGGTTTTGGAGGGCTATCTGGGGTTTGGAGCGGTCACAGAGGGGAGAAGGGAGAGTCCAAAAATAGAAAATGAGCGGTTCTCCAAACCTTTCCATGCCCTCCTATAAGGCCTTAAATGCTTCAAACCAGCGGTTATACAATGCAACCATTTCAACAGATACGCTTGGCTTTCTCTCTTCAAGTATTTGCCTGAAGTCATTCATTCCTATAGGTCTCGGTTTTGCAAGCTTATTTTTAGCCTGGCCAGATTCAAAGAATTCTCCTACAACCCTTAGGTGGGCTGATTGGCAAACATCTCTAATATCGCTTCCGGAAAAGCCCTCCGACAGCCTAGCAAGTTCATGCAAGTCCACATCAGGAGATAACTCCAAATTGCTTGTGTAAAGCTTGAACATTTGAAGCCTAGAATGATAATCGGGTAATGGAACAAGAATTCTCTTTTGGAATCTCCTTATGAATGGCCAGTCAAGGTCCCAAGGCTTATTCGTCGCGCCGATAACGTAAACGTGAAGCTTTTTACCTTTATCAATTATCCCGTCCATTTCCTTCAAGAACTGATTTCTAACTCTCGTTTCGCCTCCAACCTCGTTTGAATGCTTCCCCATCAAAGAGTCAAGCTCATCGATAAAGACTATGGCCGGTTTACCTTCTTCCGCCGTCTTCCGGGCGGAAGCGAATAAACGTGCAACATTCTGTTCGGCTTCTCCCAACCACTTAGACATTATTGAGGCTGCGTCTACAGAAATAAAGGTCGCATCTATTTCGGTGGCTACCGCCGCAGCCAATAAAGTTTTTCCGCATCCAGGCGGCCCAAAGAGCAGTATTCCTCTTGGCCATCCAAGCGGGAAGAGGTCTGGCCTCTGAACAGGATAGACTATTGCCTCTTTTATTGCTCTTTTAGCCTGTTCAAGTCCTACTACTTGTTCCCATTTCACATTCGGCTTTTCTTTCACAACTAAATCGTCAAATGTCGCCTTTGTCTTGCTCGGAGTCACAGCTTCGGCTTTTCCCTCTTCCTTTTCTGGTTCCAGCGACTCCGGTGGCGCTGCGCCTTGGAGAATTTTTATTCTTTCCTGGTACGCCATTGCTCTTTGTATGTAAATCTTATTTAGTCCATAGTCTGGATATAGGTGGACAAGTTTCAGCAATGCCTCTATCGCCTTCTGATACATCGTGACTGCCATTCCTCTTGCGCCTTGCTTGTCGAGTTTTACGGCTTCCCTTGCGTAGTTGGTTGCCATTTGCTCCAATTCTTGTGAGGCGCTCATGTTCTCACTTCACATAAATCTTAATTTTCCCCTTTTCACCCAAACTTTTCAAGGCCTCTTTTACTTCGCTTGTTGGAATGTTCAGTTCTAAGGCGCATTCAGTTACGCTGATTTCCCCGTTCCTCTTTTTGGCGTATTCAAGTATCATGTTCTCAATTGAGTTGGTCATAGTCATTTTTTGAACTTTAAGCGAAAGCTTTTGGAGTTCAGTCTCCTTGAAAGAGACAGTTTTCTGAGATTCAGAAGTCTCTTCTTCATGTGTAGAAGTTGTACAAGTAGCAGCCAAAGCAATCATTTGTTTAACTGGTTCTTCGGCTGCTTCCTCTATTGGCGAGGCGGGCGGTTCAGGAAGCTTCTCCGCAACCTTTTCTTCAAGGAATGCAGAAACTTCCTTTAGAATTTCCTCTCCGGCAGGAGTCTTCATTTGAAGCGGAATGAGGCTTTCAGGATCGCCGCTTAGTTTTGTGATTGCAAGGGTTTCAGCTATGCTTTCATTTACGCTTTCAATTTCAGAAGCTACATCTGGAAGGAGTTCAGAAAGTTGATTAGTTATGCTTTTCAAAGTTTTAAGTGCAGGGCGGAGTTCAACCATTATATCGCTTAGTTCTTTAATTGTTTCAAGTCTAAGTATTACACGTTCTAGGGCGAGTTGAACCTGCTTCAGAAAGGCTATAAGCTTTCTAACTTGGGCGAGCTCATTTGCGCATATGACTGCCCTTTCACGATTATTATTCTTCAGGGAAGAGACACATATATGGAAAAGTTTCTTGTCTCTTTGCTGAAGCCTGAAAGTTACACGTTCAATTTTTACTTTTTGAATTTTAAGCTTATGAATGGATTTTACTATTATTTCATCCAAATTCTGGCGGCGATTGTTGAATAATCCCTTGATGATGACAATTCCCTCCGCCCGCCTTTTCACCAGAGAGTTTAGCGCTAAATCTGGGATTCTTCGGCTGTATCCTTAACATAGACTACGAATGGTTGTTCTGGGGGTTCTGGAAGAGAAGAGGCAGAGGTTTCCCCACTTACCTCCTCAGATTTTTCAGGCTCCTCTACCTTTTGCTCCTCTGTTTTTTCTTGAAAGCTCTCTCCTAACAGTATATTTGAAAGCTTATTCTTCAAAGATTCGAGGTCATCCCTTTCAGAGTTTACCCAACGTATGTTTTGCTGAAGAAGCTCCATCGCAGTGTTATATAACGTGTCATCAATTTTTCCAATATGCTTTTCAATCTCCAGATTTACAAGCGCCGAGTTCAGCTCTTTTATCTGATTGTTGCATTCAGCAAGTTTCTTGTCAATTTTTTCAAGTATGCCTTGGGCTTCAGCCTTAAGCTGATTTAATGCACCCTCAAAACTGTTATGAAGATCTTCATAGAGGTCTTTTGGAATTTTCTCTTGCTCCAAAAGCTCTTTTAGGGCTTGGTCTTTTCTCCATATTAATGGGATTTCGTTGCATAGCCTGTCGGCTCTCGCCTTTACCGGAGACATTAGTGTTACGTTTTCTGACCCGTCAAATTTGAATTGTTCAGCAGGGTAGAGTTTGAATTCTCCGTCACCGTGTTGAAGGAATATTCCGTCGACGATTCCGTGGGGATTCAGCTTGAATGAAACTATTTTCCCTATAGGCCTTCCATATTCATCTTTAACTTGTTTGCCGAGCGAAAAGAATACTGGGGGAATTTCTTCTGTCATGATTCACCTCCCCTAAGCCTTTAGGGAGTTTCAACCGAAGTTTTCTCGGCTGTTGCTGTTGAAACTCCTGCTGGAAGCTCCGGAAGTTTCTCCTTTATCCTCTGCTCCGCCACTGTAGCCGCTTCATTCAGTATTCTTTGCGCATCTTCGTTGGCTGTTTCAAAATTTATTGTTGAGCCTGTCGTCTGTCCTGCTTCGATTATTATTCCGTTTAAAAGGTCGCCTATTTCGCCTAGTTCTCTTTCCGCTTCTGGAAATATCATTGCCATTCCGCCTCTAACTTTTCTAAGCACACTTACCGCCGGCGCAAGGGTTGTAACTATGTCTCCAAGCTCTGAAACCGTGCTTAGCCTCAAAACTATCTGCTCAAGAGCCAGCCTAGCATGCATTATCATCTTTTCCATCTTTCTAATTTCCGCAAGCTCATTCGCGAGAATGTTGGCCCTCGCCATGTCGTGCTGAGTGTAGGCCTCAACTATTTTTGTAAATATAGACTTGTCTCTCTGTGAAAATCTTTCACTTGCCCTGTCAAGTTTTTGAATTTGAAGTTCAATTCTACGAATCGCCCTGTCAAGGCGGGGCTTTAAGGGGCCAGGTGGACGTACCGCCTCCTTAATCTTCCTAGTTAGTGGCTGCTCATCAGGTCTACTCTCCCATTTTCTTGCAAATTTCTCAGACAAGATATATTACCTCCAAAAGAGTGGCTGTCTAGAAGATATTATGGATTTTCTATTATGCTCATATATATGTGAATATGTAACTTCATAAGGTTAACATTTTATAGTTTAATTGGCCTTTGCAAGTGCCCTATATTTTTGAGAATATGTTAAACATAAACATGTCAGTATCAGCTTTGGCATTTAATTCTGAAGAGCCTAATTTAGACCGCAACACATAGCAACATATATACGAGCATGATAGTTAGGTTAAAAAGCTTAGCACCTACATACTTGAGAAAACGGTGGAAGAACATGGGTGAAAGATTAAAAGTATTATTGTTTGTAGCAATTCTCGGATTTGTAGGCGGAATAATCGCTGATTTCACAGCTATATACGTGGCTCCAGTACTTATTAAACTGTTTCCCGAAATATTCCGCGCCAGATGGGTACTCTCAGGAATAGCAGGTTCAGTTATAATGCTGATTATAGTTACAATTTGGGCGTATATAACAGAGCCGGGAATGGAAACATAGAATTATAAATCTCCTCAACTACTCGCTTAATTTCCGTAGTTAATGCCACATTTTCTGAGAGTCCATTATGATACTCTTTAAGCCTTTTATGGTAAAACCTATAAATTTCAGTGAGATACTACTCCAGTCAAGAGGAGTTACCATGGGTAAAGCCATTACAATTCTGTTAGTTGCTTTTTTGCTGACTTCATTCATAATTGATACATCTCAAGCTGGCATCTCTATGCTGTGTACCATTAATGAAGGAGGAGGAACTGCCGAATTTAACTTGGAAATAACCGATTTGAACTCCACAATATATAATGAAGCAAAAAATATGCTAAACGAAACTGTAATTATTGAAGCGGTTAATCCTTCTTTTGTAGAAATCAACTTCAATGACACAGCCTCTTCCATAAGGATCACTTGCTCAATTACTGATGATAGAATTAGAGAAGAAGTGGACGAAAAGAAAATGATTCGAATTATTAGGGTTGAAACCAATTGGAGAAAATTCGTGCTTCCCTTAACCCAGAACGTCTCAATAAATTTTGTACAGCTCCTTTCACCTAAGGTTTCCACATGGAATAAGACAGAAAACGGGTATATCTACCATACAAACGGTGATTTTGGAGAGGTAACCTTCGAGATCGTAGGCCCAGGCTCAGCAACAAACTTTTATGTTGCCGATGATGGGGAAACGGTGATTTTCGAACTTCCACTTTCAAAAATAGACTTGATTCTAAACAGCCCCTACATAATTCTCATCGTAATAATTGTCATAATCCTAGTGGCCAACATATATAGAAAAATACGTTATGGATAGCTTTCCTCCGTTTCTGTACCTAAAACTAAGCCTATTAGGTTTTTTTCGTCTATTTCAGCTCTCGTTCTCCAATCTAGATAAAGTTGTCCGTTCTCATCCTCCGATATGTAACCCGCGCGGATGTATCTGTCAATGTTTGCCTCTGCCCTCCAACCAGGCAGTTTCTCTTTAAGAAGTTTCTCAACCTCTTCGCGTGGAACTTTGCCTTTCTTTGAAATTATGTACATGATGGTTATTGCTAGGCCCGCGAGGTCGTCTATTCGCCAGCCCATCATTTTGGTTTCGGTAGGCGTTAATTCTCCTCGGAGCGTAACGTAAAATATTGCTTTGTCAAGTTGTTCGGGTTTTGCTGTCTCCAGCGTTATTGGCTGTCCTTCTTCGGAGACAGCCTTAACTTGTAAATCTAGTTTGGCAAGATAATTGTCTAGAAGCTTTAGAACTTTGGGATAATCTGCACCTAGTTTTTTCTTTAGTTCCCATCCTTTAGCTCCCGGCTTTCTGTGTCGCCTGAAGAACAATAGGTGAACGGCTCTTTTAACCTTCCTGGAGTATAATGCTTTTCTTTTGCTCATTTTCTTTCACTTTCTTCCATTTAATCCAATCTTCGCGGCTTATAGGGAAAGGTATAGAAACAACACGCTTTTTCTTGGTTAATGGAACTGGCTTTTCGTTCGGCTTAATGTAAACTTCGTCCTCCAACGGATAAATCTCTAATTTTGCGTAGCCGTGAGTTACCATAAAACTTGTGAGGTAGGCTCTCTGAACGGTTTCTTTAAAGGTGTCAGCCCCTATAAAATCCCAGTATCTTATTTTCCCTTCTCCACCGACTCTTTCTTTAAGTTCATTCCATAACGCTTCAACTCTTTCAGTAAATGTCTTCTCCTCCAATAGTCTCTGCTCTATCAATTCCTCACGCGTGGAAACTCCAGCTTCAATAATTTGAGCTTCAATGTTTTTCCAACGTTCGTCTAATGGCAGAAGTTCCTTCCAGTAGTTTATTGCCTCCGCGAGACTGTGAGGAGAAATCTGTTCAAATTCAACGATTGGCCGCCAACTTTTAAGAAATATCTCAACTATAGTTTCTATGTCAAGCTTTCTAATTTTCTCCTCCAGAAGGAATGGGTCAGTATAAAGCGAAGTTGACCTATGTTTAACCCATTCGCCCTGCAATTTAATTACTGACGCTAAGCGGTTTAACGCCTCAGCGTCTAAGCATAATTGTTCAGGTTTGTCCCATTTCGGAAAATATCTTCTTATAATCTCAATAATGTCGTCTACATCAACAAGGAAAGGGTCTAATCCTCTCTCCTCTACCGACTTACAAAGTTCAATTATTCTTTGAAGCTGCTCTAGACCTAGCCTTTTTGTTTTCCGCTTTGATTCCAAGCTACTTTACCTCTCTGATTATAGATGTTCCCTCAACGTTCTGAACGGTTATTACATGGATGTCCTCTGGAAAAACGACCGACCTGGGAGTTATTACGAGATATTGAACCCCGAGATTCTTAACCGTTTCAACAAGTATGCTGGCGATCAGTTCTCTGTTTTTCTCGTCCATATGTATGTCATATTCGTCTACGGCTCTGAAAGGCGAGCGAACATGCTGTTGAAGGGCAAGTAGGAAAGCCATTATAGCAGTGCTTCTCTCACCGCCTGATTGAGTGTAAATGTTTAATGGAACCAGCTTGGCGCCCTTGAAGCCTACTAGAATTTCTATTCCCGCCGCCTCAATGTCCTCTTCATTTATAAGTCTAACCTGCCCAATGGCCTGGACGCTTGCCAAAATTGCTTGATATTGTAGGTTTACCTTATCGAGAAGTTTCCCTATTACAGTTCGCCAGGCCTCCATTCTAGTTTTAACTTCTCTCATTGCCTTTTCTCTATTTTCAGCGACAATTCTAGCTTTTTCCTTAAGCTCCAGATAGAGCTTAGAATATCTTTCATACATCCTTTCAATATCTTCGGAAACATCTGCTAAGGCTGCCAGATGGCCGTCTGTAACTCTGATTTCGTCAATTATCTCTTCCATAGTCTTTGTTGGAACAATTCTTGGACCGAAAACTTCAGCGGCTTTGGTTAGCTCTTTTACTTCAGCTTCCGCGGTTTTTAACTCATTTTTCAATCGTCTAATTCTATTGTTTAATTCATCTCTTCTATAGTTGAGAATCGCCAATTTAATCTTCAAATCAACAATTAAATCTGTTTCCTTTTCAATTTCTTTGTATAATCCTTCAATTTTGTTTTGAAGCTCAGTTATTTTCTGGTTAAGCTTATTGAATTGTTCCTTTGAATTTCTAATTGTTTCCTCGCTATCTTTGCTTTTTGCTTTCAAGTGTTGAATGAGTAGATTTTCAAGATTTTTATATGCCCTTTTAATTTCCATAATTTGCACGGTTGTTTCCTTTATGTTTGGATTCTCATCGGTAAGCCTCATTATTTGATTTTCTAGGTTTTCTACATGAGCTAAAGAATTCCTTATTTCCCTCTGACTTGTGCTGATTAGGGATTGCCAATCTTCTATGTTGCGACTGGTAAAAACCAAACTAAGCTCATGCCTAGTTTTCTCCCTTTCTAAAAACAATCTTTCATCGAAAATAGACATCCATTCCTTTCTTAAATTCTGAAGTCTAATCTGAGCCGAATTTAATCTTTCATTTGTAATCTTGCTTTCACTTTCAATTTCGTTTAATTCTTCTTCAATTTCTTGAATTTTAGAGTTTAAGTCTTCAACCTTCAGCTCTTTTTGCTTAACCTTCGCCCATGCAAGCTCCCTTTCCAAGAAGCGTCTCTTCATTTGAAGCTGCTTCTTTTGCTGATAGCGGTCGTACTGTTCTCTCCAATAGTTTAAAGTTTGCTCAGCGGATTCAAGAAGCCTCTTAACAGACTCCTCTTGACTTAAAATTTTACCCAGCTTCTTCTGAGCGGCTAAAACGTTCCTTCTATAAGGCTCTAATCCAACAGCAGCCTCAACCATTCTCAGTTTTTCCTGTGGAGAAAGCACAGCGAATTGCTCAACCATATTCTGATGCATGATTAAAAGCATATTCTCTGGGTCAACGCCGAAACGGTTAAGCAACCGTTGAACTTCATACTTTGTAGCCGCCCTATTTTCAAGCTCAAACCAGTATTTACCGTCACGCCTCAAAACGCGTGTAAGATAAATCTCATCCTTATTAAAGCGTGGAACAGGTCTTTTTCTGCCTCTCCTTGAATTGTCAAGAACAAGCGTGATTCTAGCTTGGTCTTTACCCCACCTAATTAAGTCGCTTAGCTTCTTAGACCGCTCCGTATAAGACTGCCCTAAGGCAACGGATATTCCAAGCAAAATAGATGATTTTCCAGCTCCATTCGGACCGCAAATAACGTTAACTCCCGGTTTAAACGGTATTCTAGCATACTCGTAGCTCATGAAGTTCTCTAGTATGACTTCCTTTATCAGCATAGCCCAGCTTTTCCTTTATGCCTAGTAGTAAAGGCAAATTCAACTATTAAGGAATTATGATTAGCCTCAGCTACACTAGCCTAATTTCTTCGATTCCTATTCCTTTAATCTTCCTTAACAATACAACCACTAGAATAAATAGACTTATAGTCCATGCAATTAGAGAGCTTGCCAAAAAAGACACATCCATGAAGTCTCCCTTATTCAACATAAGAAACGCTCCAGTAACTGGTTGCTTACCCGAAAAGAAATGATAGCAGAGGGCTGTTATGCAATTTAACGGCGATATATAAGCAAGAATTTTGAAGTCAACCCACAATGAACCATAAGCCAAAAACGACAGAATTAAGGGAACAAAACTTATAAAAGACGCTGATTTAGGAGCTTTTAACACAACTAGTAGTAGACTTAAAAAGGCTGAAAAAGCGTAAAGAAATATCGCGCTTAATAAGGAAGTAGCTATCAATCCTGTGGCATTTTGGGGAAGAATAAGCATTCCAAATTTGTAGCAGAAAAGCCCAATTATTGAGACAAACATCACTGCGGAGATTATCAACAACACTATAAAGCATGAAGCGAAATTTTCTGCTAAAAACCTTAAAGGAGAAAACCTTGTATACTTAGTTACAAACTTTATGGATTTTGAAGAGTAAATTAACTCGTTACAGATTGCCGTAGCAGCTGCTGAAAGGCTTATAATAATAAGGCTTCCATAAGCCAGAGAAGTATAATCTCTAACAACTTCCTCAATTGGTGGAAGCCCGCCGCTGAAAATGTAGGCCCACATGAAAACCCAATATTCCATGAAGATTATGGCCCAAAATATTAGGCTGGGACTTGTTAGAAGTAGTTTAAGGTTCAAACTGAAATACTTGGTCAAGTTTTTTCCATCTCCAAAGCAAGTTCGTAGACCTTATCAAGGCTTTCTAAACTTAAAATTGGCTTTCCTTTTCTGCCTTTTACTAGACTGATTGGCCTACCGGAAACTTTCATTCTTATTAGGGCTTTGGGCTCATCTTTTAAGGAAATCCTAGCTTTCAGCAAATCTTCAACGTGAACAGAACCATATAAAGCTCCCTCAAACATGAAGAAAACATTCCATCCGATGAGTTTTCTGAGAAGCCAAGTTTCATGAGTATTCAAGATAATTATTCCATCATAACTTGCAAGATACTTTATCAAGACATGCTTCCGTGCAGGATCCAGCTGTTCAAATGGCTCGTCCAACAAAACGTGCTTAGCCTTCATTGAAAGAGCAATTGCCGTGCAGACAGCTTTCAGCTGACCTGCCGAAAGCTCACGCAGCCTTTTACTCCTCAAAATTTTATCAGTTAAACCTAAATCAGTTAGAATTTTATAAGCAATTGATGAATCACCATCTGTTAAGTCTGCATATAACTCTATTAAGTCATGAACTTTAATCGAGAGTAGAGAAAGTACTTCTGGAAAATTTACTGCAAGCACTCCTGTTTTCGCATATATTTCCTCGACATCTAAGTCGTCTATAAGTATTCTGCCACTGGTTATATTTGTGAGGCCGCATACGGCTCTAAAAAGAGTTGTTTTCCCGGAACCATTTGGCCCAAGAACTAGACTCTTACTGTCAAAGGTAGCGTTAACATTCTTCAAGACTGGTTCTTGGCTATGTCTATATGAAACTTCAAGGTTCTCAGCGATTATCACAGTCTACACCTACAAAGCTGGCTAGTTAATTTCTTATCTTTTATTTATCTTTTTCTTGAAATAAGTAAAATAGTAGAAGGTTTAGAAGCTGTAAAGTTTTGAGTACTTTTCGTTTAAGGAATAACTTGGATATTTAAGATGGGATTTAGATGTATGATTTTCAAAAATTGGATTGCTGCGTTTCTTTGTCTAATAGTTCAAGCTGCATTATTCTTGTTTTAACCCACTCGGCTATCTTCTCCTCAGTAATTTTTTTGGCTTCCCTCTGTTCCTTGAGCTTCTCTTTTATAACCCTTAGGAGTTCTTCTGGATCTACTGCTTCATTATGTAGGCGTCAGCGCCATAATTTAAGGCTTCAACGGCGTTTTGCAGAGATGGATAA
>Ga0164311_10000996_pt1 | contig 13369 bp, 9 predicted proteins | sample GuaBasSedimGuay2_FD_121796 | JGI IMG/M metagenome (GOLD analysis project Ga0164311, IMG submission 121796) | Subseafloor sediment microbial communities from Guaymas Basin, Gulf of California, Mexico - Guay2, Core 4569-9, 9-12 cm | ecosystem: Environmental > Aquatic > Marine > Hydrothermal vents...
GTACATGAGGGACAGGGTTTACAGGGCCCTCCGCAGTCTATGCCTTCCTCACACGCACCATCATGACAGTTCTGGATTCCATCGAAACAGCTCGGCATTGGCTTTGCCCCGTAACTACCACCGTGACCCCTACTGCTTTTGCTACTGCCCCCACCACCATACTTACATCCGCTCGTATATATCTTACAGTTAATACAACTCAGAGAACCATAATCGTATCCATAACTTTTACACGTCTTTCCCCCGAAGTCACTACCGTCACACTCTTCACCCGCTTTATTAATAACACCATCACCACAATAGGGTTCCTGCTTTATCGAGAAGGCGCTGAATCCATGGACATTAACCAAGAAATACTCCCCATCGGGTACATTACTAACGTCCGTTACCTTTTCCCAACTCTCCCGGCAACTCCTTCCAGAAAAGTTCCAATCTGCACACCTGTAAACTCCCAGATAATCCTTATCCTCATATCCGGTCCCGGAATAGCTCAGGTTTAATGTGGCATTTTCGATCACGTATGAATTATTTATTGCATATACCACCAGGTACCCCGATAGATCCAATCTATCAAAGCCAATTACTCTGTTATTATTCTCTGATAAGTTAACACCCCTCAGCAGGACTATCAGGGAGCTATTAAAGGTCGAGAACTGCAGGTCGTAGGTATAATTGGCTATAGTCAGAGCCACATCACCTATAGACTGGTTCCAGGCGATCAGGCTTCCGTCAAAGTATGCCCTCAGGGTAACATTCAATCCAGAGTTATTATAACTGATGGATGATGAATTGAACTGCATTCCCTCTTTGGATATGAAATAATCACTAATGTTTACTTCATTCCCGGCGGAGTCATTAGCAAAGAACGTAACGTTGTGTCTTCCCGTAATATTTGTGATGTAATCTGCGGGCGGATCAAGAACTACTCGGGATGAATCTGGTAGCTCTATAACTGCCCACGTCCTGTTCAGGTGCAAATCGGTTACATTCATAAACAGGGAGACATTACTCCCGTTAATCACGATCTTTGGGTTTATTGAATATCCAACAATGTTCGGCATTGTCGTATCCACTGTGACAGTAAAATTCTCGGAGGCATAGACACAATTTGATGAATTATCACAGGCATAGCAGTTCCACAGAATCCGTGAATCACTCAGGTTCTCTCTGATGAAGGTGCTCGAATTCGAGGTTCCAGATATGTTTTTACACTCATCTGCATCCCATACACCAGAATAATCCCAGTACAGGCATATACTGGATAATTGAGCGTTATCTGTCGCATTACAGGTGAAATTTACATCCCCACTGGAGAAGGATCCATTGTCCGGGGAGATCAATACCACCGCTGGAGGGGTGGCGTTCACCGTCAGATTCCTTACCTCTGTCTGGTTCCAGTTTCCGGCGGAGTCGTTCAGCCATACATAGTATGTGTAGAAGCCGTTTGCCACTACCTTGGTTATAACCGTATAACCTCCAGAATAACCGTAACTCTCGGGGGTTCCATTCCAGTTTAATATCAATGTATCCGGGTTTACCTCTGCGTGACTTACATTAATTATTATGGTACTAAAGTCCGTCTCAACCCCGCTTTCCGGCGTCGGCGGGAGGAAGCTTACTGTGGGTGGTGTCGTATCCAACCAGGTAATAACTCTTTTCATTACGCTATTTCTATCCTGAGAGTTATCTATCGCCTCAAAACCGAATGCAAAGTAAACCACCCTGTAATCACTTGTATTTGCCCTTATCGCACCACACCCATCTCCACTGTAGTTGAAGACACATGTAGAGTTGGCGTCTGCCGGTGCAATTTCGCTCGGCCAGGCTTGATTATTTGCACCATCCCCCCCAGAAATCCCTATGTTTAATCCATCTCCTATAGGGTCTCCAGCAACGCCTTCAAGAGAAAAGATGTCAGTATCATCTCGGAGATATTGTGCATGAAGATAATCTGAATAAAATGATGTTCCATTTATATCCCAACCAATATCCTGACCAGAGATAAACAGGCTGTTACCAGCATCAAGGTAGTTCTGGAGATTGTTCATATCTGTGGGAGTTAGAGTATTAAAGCTTCTATCACCCGTGAACCATATCACTATAGAGTAGTTGGAGAGAATTTCAGAGGGGATGGATCCATGGAAGGAGACATTCCAGTAACTGTATCTGTAGCCGTTGTTATTGATGGCATTTTCATAGTACTGTTCATAATCAGCTCCTCCATCATCATCCACAAGAAGGATTTCGGTTCCCGATACAAAGCCATCCCATTCAGTAGTGTTTTCGTAGTAGATGGATAGCCAGTTAATATAAACAGAATCCTCATCACAGGAGGAACAATTGAGGCCGTAATATGCTACATGTGTCTCATTGCTTCCTGACACGTACTTGAAACAATCATCTGAGCAGATCCTATAGAGGTTAAGTGAAGTAGTCCTTGGAATGAGGCCCAGAAACTCCCACACATCATCCAAGAAGTTGTAGATGTAGAGCCTGAATTTCTCTTCCGTTGAGTTCACTGTACTGTTGTGCCTAGCGAAGACGAATAATGAATCCATATTCTCGGACTCGAATGTGAAGGAAACGTTTAACCCGTTGCAGGATCCAGATGTTGTATTACAGTCTTCATCAAGTCTTATACTGCAGTTATCTATAAGATAAGTGTTAGATAGATTACCCTCTCCGATTTGACCTAAAAAGACACTTGTATTGGATGCGACATAACCTCCAAGTTTCTTATCCAAGTCGACAGAGTAGACATAATCCTCTATACCGCAACGCCCGTAGTCGACTTTGAAGTAGCCATTTCCTTCTGGACCCCAGTTTGCCCCCCAGCTATTCCTAACGATCCAGTACTGACCAGTATCGTTGAAGCCCACTAAAACTACCCCATGGTCGATGTTAGGGGGGACACCACCGCAATCAGAGCCATAGCTTAACCAGTCAGTCATGTCCATAGCGACAGAAAGCGGGCCCTCATCCATGAGATATTGTTTAATTATGTCTCTGTTGACTGATACACGCTCATAGTCATCTATACGCCACAATCTTCTATCCCAATCTGGGCATCTATTTGAACAGTCTGAATTACTCGCTTGATAGGGAAAACAATCCTCATCAGAGATACCGACCTCCTTGATAAATTCTAGGGCCGATTCGTGCCATCCACCACCACAGTCCCCTGCGCCACTGCAGCTTGAAACCAGATACTGTTCTGAAAGATCAGGATCAAGGTCCGTATTATTCTGTACAATATTGTATTTTGCCTCAACCGCTCCAACCGCGGAAAACGCCCAGCAACTCCCACAAGAGCCTTGATCCCTAACGGGAGTTAACCAATTTTTACCGTCTTTATCCCTCCAATCAAAACTACTGGGGGTTCCTATAGTTTTATCCCCTAGATTCTTGTTTGTTTCTTTTTTCAGAAATTTCTTATTAAGAGATTTATTGTAAACACTAAAAAGATTCTTCATAGGGGATGCTTTTAATTTCTTTTTTGAGAGTATAAGCTCCAGAGGCTCTTTTTCTTTTCCATCAGAGAGAATACAAACAGTACATTGGTTTGCCCAAGCACAATCTTTACTTATTTTCTGTTCATATCCCTGTTTTCTACAATAACTGAATTCTTTTCCACATTTTCCCTTATAGAAATCCCAAGCATTACAAGAGGAATCATCAGGGAGGACGCAGATACCCTCTTCTCCCTCTTCGGTTTTAATCTTTTTCCATATATACCCCATTTCCCTGCAGTAAACTGCTGCGGGGTTGGGTAAGCCTATTTCAGGAGTCCTATTAATCTCTTTGACATTTCCCAGAAGGTACTCATTACTCGGAGAAACCACAACACCGCACAGGGAGATAATAGCTAAGAATGCAAGGAAGAAAATGACAGATCTTCTTAAGAAAAATCCATTCGACATAAATGGTATTGTGAAAACGGGAATAAATATGTTAGAGCAGATCCCTGATGAAATAGAAGATCAGAACCAAGACGATTATGAATCCAATTATCGTCCCATCGTTGGTTGTGAAGGAGATTGCCCTTCCAATAATTCCCGGCTCTTGAACTACCGTGGTTGGGGGTTCAAGTTTTCTGATGGTTGTTGTTGTCTCTGTTGTAAAATCCAGATCCAGCATCATAACGCTCTCGGGGATGAAGGTCACTACCTGAATGGCTCTTGAGTTGCCAATATAGAAATCTATTGGAGTGTATCTACTCTCGTTTGTGGTTATAAGGATCCCATAAGTCCCTTCCTCAGTTGTGGTACAGTTTCCAACCTCAACATCCACGATCTTTGCGACTATTACCGTTCCGACGGGAGCGGGCCTTCCATCTATCGTTGCATCCCCGTAAACGAGCATGTGAGATGCCGCCGCCTCTTGAATTACCAAGATTACGAACAATAGCGCAAAATTCCTGATTTTCATATCATCAAATATATCTGTGATTGGAGGGATAAAAACGTCCTAAAGCGGGTATCGGGACATGTCTATTTTTGCGTAATGAGGAGTGGCTTCCTGCAGAAAATTCAACTACCTTTCCCGTCTTGTATGACCTCACTGCCGCTAATGGAATTAGACCAGGGCATTATCACCCAACCCTTAGCACTTGTCAACACCGGAAATATAGATTTTTAATCTCGATGAAAACTCCTTGCAACGAAGCAGGCAATTCCTGGTGCTATCAATAGAATCGCTATTAATGCCGTTAGAGAACCGAACTCTGGTACTGGTTGACCTCCCACTCTCTTAACTATTACTTCTATATCTATCTCCCCGCTGTCAATACAGCAACAGCAACCATTACAAGTGCTTCCTCCAGCAAATTTTATCACTCCAGTATCTTTATCTATATCGCAATAAACATCTCTTCCCCTGGTGTCGTTGTTTACCGAATTTTTAACTATTGATGTAATCTTCCACCCGGAATCGGGATTAACAACAACCTCTCCTTTTACGTAACCATTCCCTCCACAGGAACAATCAGCTTTTGAAGCCCCCCTAATTAAAATCCTGTAAGTACTATCATCAACATATTTTCTTTCCACAACCCAAGGACCCTTTCTTATAGCTCCATCTTTTTCATATAGATCTCCCCAATAGCCATAGGCTCCGCATCCTCCAACCTCTGAAGAACAACACTCCCTGCCATGATATTCAGTATATAGATTATCTGAAGAACCATTTAATTTTGCATAATAGGTTTTACCAATTTCGCCTGGTGTTGAAGAAAATGGGTAAAATGCATTGCAGTGAGCTGTATCGAATCTCGCAGAAACATCCCATGTCTGTGCCGATACAGAAACGATTTCCAGCTGCAGTAACAATATCAGAGATAACAAAAAAGTCACAATGGTCCCATAAAACATTCTTTTATTTGTTTTCATCTACAACCACCTCATTGACAATGTATAGTAAAACAGTCTTAATTATATCATATTGAATATTTAAAAAGTAAAATTAGGATAAATTTCAATTAATATGAGATTTTTGCGTATATTATTTAGAATATTTCGTTCCAGATGACGATCCAGAATTTTTTAACCTCGCAATCCTAAATTCAACCACAGTAAAAATGGACATATCGGTAATCGGAGCCGGGTACGTTGGTCTGATAACCGCTGCTGGTTTGTCTGAAAAAGGTCACAATGTCACATGCGTTGATATACAGAAGGAGAGGGTAGAACTGATAAATTCGGGGAGGGCCCCCCTGTTTGAGGAGGGATTAGAGGAGATACTAAAGAGGAACGTGGGAGAAAATCTGAGAGCGACCACCGATCTGGAGAATATCCTCAACACCGATGTAACCTTTATCTGCGTTCAAACGCCCGCCGATTTCGATGGAGCTGTAGACCTGAGATACATAAAAAAGGCAGTGAGTGATATGGGAAAAATTCTAAGAAAGAAGGATTCGTACCATGTCGTGGTTGTAAAGAGCACGGTCCCCCCGGGCACTACGGAGGAGATATTAATACCTTTACTCGAAAAAAATTCGGGGAAAATTGCCGGGAAGGATCTCGGGGTTGTTATGTCCCCCGAGTTTCTGAGGGAGGGCCTGGCTATGAGGGACTTCTTAAACCCGGACAGGATAGTTATTGGAACCTATGACAAAAGAGCCGTAAAGATCGTAAAGAGGATATACAATGCTAACTGTCCAGTTTTTGAAACAACCCCCAAAACGGCCGAGATGATTAAGTATGCGTCCAACATTTTTCTGGCGACCAAGATCTCTTTTATTAACGACATAGGGAACATATGCAAGAAATTGGGTATCGATGTATACGAGGTTGCGGAGGGATTAAGCCTTGATCACAGAATAAACCCCCATTCAATGAGAGCCGGTCTGGGTTGGGGGGGTTCGTGTTTTCCCAAGGATATCAGGGGGTTGGTTCATAAGTCCAGAGAGCTCGGGTACGAGCCGAAGCTGGTAGATGCGGTAATCCAGATAAATGAGGAACAACCAAAGATCATGGTGAGACTGGGAAAGAACAAACTCGGCTCCTTGGAAAATAAGAAGGCAGTTGTCCTTGGATTGGCCTTTAAGGGGAACACGGATGATGTGAGGGATAGTCAGGCATTTCCAGTTATAGAGCTCCTGCTGAGGGAGGGCGCTGAGGTAACAGCATACGATCCAAAGGCTATGGAAAACGCAAAGAAGGTTCTGAACAATAGGGTAAGGTTCGCCGATAGCGCCGAAAAAGCCCTGAAGGATGCCGATATCGCATTTATAACAACCGACTGGGATGAGTTTAAAAATATTAGCTTCGATGGGATGAAACGGAAGATTGTTATAGATGGGAGAAATATACTGAGAGACAGGAGGGATATAGACTACGAGGGCCTGTGCTGGTAAAAATGTCCAGAATTCTGATAACCGGGGGGGCGGGATTTATAGGTTCCCACCTCTGTGAGAGGCTCCTTAGGAGGGGGAATCAGGTATTTTGCATTGATGATCTGAATGACTCCTATTCCCCAGATATAAAGAGAAAAAATCTGGGAAGGTGCATGCAAAACAAAAATTTTATGTTCTATAAAGAAGACATCCTGAACAAAAGGAAAATGGAAGAGATAATAAAGAAAGAGGAGATCGAGAAGATAGTTCATCTCGCAGCAAGGGCCGGCGTAAGACCATCCATCAAACAACCTCTTTTATATTCCGAGGTAAATGTCCGGGGAACCCTGAACCTCCTGGAAATAACAAAAGATAGTGGGGTTGAACACTTCATCTTTGGCTCCTCCTCGTCGGTCTATGGAATAAATTCAAGGATTCCGTTCTCGGAGGACGATAGATTAGATAAGCCAATCTCCCCGTATGCGGTATCAAAGATCGCCGGGGAATTATTCTGTTTCAACTATAGCCACCTCTATGGAATCCCGATAACCTGTCTAAGGTTCTTCACGGTATATGGGCCGAGACAGAGACCCGAGATGGCCATCCATAAGTTTACAAGGTTAATAGATAATGGAAGAGAAATTCCGATGTACGGCGATGGCACAACGAAGAGGGATTATACCTATATTACGGATATAATTGATGGAATTATCTCATCCCTGGAGAAGAGATTTAAATTCGAGATATTCAATCTGGGCAGCTCTAAACCCGTTGAACTAAGGTATCTGATCTCATTGATAGAGAAGAGCCTCGGTAAAAAAGCGGATATAAAACGGCTTCCCGAACGGCCCGGGGATGTCCCCATAACCTGTGCCGATATCTCCAAATCCAGAAAGATTCTCAATTATGATCCAAAGGTTTCTATAGAGGAGGGCATCAGAAGGTTTACGGAATGGTTCAGATCCGGAGGGGAAAATTAATGCATGCAAGATGGACTTTTCAACGTTAACCGATGTATACCAGGAACTTGAAAAAACGAGCAGCCGGCTTGAAATGACCTCCATAGTCTCAGAGTTCCTGAAAAGGGTTCCCGAGGAAGAGCTTCCAGTAATCCTTCTGTTCATCAGGGGGAGGGTCTTCCCGGCGTGGAGTGACAAGGAGCTGGGAATCGGAAACAAATTGATTATAAGAGCAATTTCAGCCGTATCGGGAGCTTCAGAGGCCACAGTGGAGAACAGGATAAGGGATATGGGGGATACAGGATTGGCCGCAGAGTCCCTGTTGGTGAAGAAGGCACAGACCACTCTGTTCAGGGAAAAATTGACCGTTATGAAGGTATACGAGAACCTCCACAGATTAGCCTCCCTATCGGGAAAGGGCTCTCAGGAGAGGAAGATATCATATATTACAGAACTGCTTTCCTTCGCGGAACCTACCGAGGCAAGATACATAGTCAGATTGATTCTGGAGGAGTTGAGGCTGGGCGTCGGGGAGGGTATCGTGAAGGATGCAATTGCGCGGGCATTCCAGGTAGATCCAAAACTCGTGGAGAGGGCATATTCGATATCCTCGGATCTGGGGGAGGTCGCGAGAATTTCGAAATTAGAGGGTGATGAAGGACTCAGGAAAGTAACCTTAAAGACCTGCAGGCCCATTGAGGTAATGCTCGCGCAAAAGATCGGGGGTATTGAAGAGGCTATAGAAAAGTTTGGGGAGACGGCCTTCGAGATAAAGTATGATGGTGCAAGGATACAGATACACAAGGAAGATGGTAGAATAGAGTTATATACGAGAAGGCTGGAGAATGTAACCAGGCAGTTCCCCGAGATAGTTAAATCGGCCAGGGAGAATATAAGGGCGAGGTCGGCAATCGTGGAGGGTGAACTCGTCGCGATAAAATCAAAAAAAGACAGGCGTCCCAGACCATTTCAGGACCTATCGAGGAGGATAAAGAGAAAGTACGACATTCCCGAGATGGTGAAGAATATTCCGGTAGAGGTAAACCTCTTTGATCTGGTTTTCTATGATGGCGAGAGCAAGATTGGGGACGAATTTAGAGATAGAAGGAAACTATTGGAGAAAATTATCACAGAAACAGATATATTCAGGCTTGCAGATCAGATAATTACGGATAACGTGAGGGAGGCGGAGAGATTCTACAGGAATGCACTAAGCCTGGGACACGAGGGCGTGATGGCAAAGAACCTAAGAGCGCCGTATCAACCGGGAAGCAGGGTCGGGTATATGTACAAGATAAAGCCGGTAATGGAAACCCTGGATCTGGTGATAATAGGGGCAACCTGGGGGGAGGGTAGAAGGGCACACTGGTTGGCCTCCTTTCTGCTTGCCGTATCCGATCCAGATACGGGGAGGTTTTTAACCATCGGGAGGATGGGTACCGGATTTACCGACGAGGAATTCAAGGAGATGACGGAGCTACTGAGGGGAGAGATTACAGAGCAGGTAGGAAAGGAAGTACGGCTTAAACCAAAGATCGTCGTAGAGGTTGCCTACGAAGAGATCCAGAGATCCCCGACCTACTCTTCAGGATATGCACTGAGATTTCCGAGGCTCGTTCGAATAAGGACGGACAAGGGTCCAGAGGATGCCGATACCCTGCAGAGGGTTGAAGAGATTCTAAAGGGTGTTACTACCTGAATTGAATTCATTTTAGGATTTTCATCAGTGTGGCGCAGAGTCCCGCTCTGTGATGAAATCCCTCAGTCTTTTTATTGCACAGAGCTTTTCTTTTCTCTCCAGCTTTGCCTCTTCCACGGCATCCTTTAACATCATCGTAGATTCATCCATCAATCCACGGTTCACGGGATACGGATGACCGTCCTTTCCCCCATGAGCGAAGGAGAATTTCGCCGGATCCCTCCAGCTCGGCTCTGCGCCATAAACCAGTTCCGAGATCAGTGCCAGGGCCCTTATTCTCTTTGGACCCATTCCCCTCAATGCCACCAGTTCCTCATAATTCTCCGGCTGGAGCTCATAGGCCCTCTTCAGGATCTCCATTCCACCCCTCCCTATATCCACCTCCAGCACGGGATGATGCCCGGGCATCACGAGTTCCTTTCCAAAATCCGTTAGAAGCATCTGCCCCCTTCCGAAGTACCGTTTCAGGTGTTCGGGGTTGTCCCTTACCAGATCAACGCTTATCTTCCTCGCCTCTTCACTCTCATTAGCTGTCATATCCAGGGTTTTCCTCTCGAAGCGATCCGCACAGATGCCAGAGTGGGGCTCCTCAACAAAGCTTTTGACATTATCGGAGAGCCAGTGGTATCTCCTCGCATATCTATCGTTCATTCCCTGCTGTACAACCACCCAGTCGCCCTTCTCCGTAAAAAAGAATGAATGGTGATAAAGCTGATAGGAATCCTGAATACAGGAATTATCCACCTTCGCGGACATCTTGCTTGCATATTTCAGGCTCTCTATTTTCCTTGAGGATAAAGGAAAAATTTCTGCCGTCTGTTCGATCTCCATGGGTGTTCTTCTGGATGTGCTACCCTTTCCCCCAGTAACCTTTATTCCCAGTTCCTCCGGATCTATGGCCATCTTTAAGGCCCCACAGGTGGTAGTAGTTGTTCCAGACGAATGCCAGTCAAAACCAAGGACACAGGAGAACGCCTGAAACCAGTAAGGATCGGAAATCCTCCGCAGAAACTCCTCCCGGCCGTACTCATAAACGAGAACCTCGGTGATCCCGGAGGCAAGTTTAACCATCCTCCTGAAGAGCCACCTCGGGGTCCTCCCACCGTGCAGTGGCAGATCGGCGGTGCCAGTTCTTTTCATCTTTCCTTCAATTAACATTCTCCATTCTAGTATAAAAAGCCAGAGAGAGCATATTCGAGGTTTCGACATTAATAGGCATCGAAGTGAACCGAATGCCCCCTTATCTGCACAGATCATAGATTTACTCTTTTGCCTCCTATATTATTTCATTGAGATGAAAATCATGTACATGAACCGGAGGCATGGGGTTGTGAAGCTTCAGGTAGAGAACCTCGATGACCTGTGGTACCTGAGCGGAGTAATAAATAAGGGAGACCTCGTTAGGACAAAGACGGAGAGGAGAATCAAGGCGAGGGAGGATATGGCGAGGTCTAAGAAGGGCGAGAGGAGGGTCTTCACCCTGACCGTCAGGGTGGAAAAGGCAGACTTCAACCCGGATTCGGAAACCTACAGGATCTCCGGGATAGTGGAACAGGGACCCGAGGATCTTATCTCAATGGGCTCACACCACACATTCAACGTTGAGAAGGGAACCACGCTGAAGATAATAAAGGAGAGGTGGTCGTCCACGGATCTGGATAGATTAAGGGAGGCGGAGAAAGCGGCCCGGAGACCGAAGATCCTTATAGTGGTGGTGGATGAGGGAGAGGCAACATTCGGTCTGATTCGCGAATCCAAAATTGAATACCATGAGCTGTCAAGGTCGATAGGGGGGAAGTATGATATCAGGGGGAGGAGGGAAAGGAAGATGGAATTCTATGGAGAAACGGCAAAATTCCTATCGGAGATGCTCTCGAGGGAGAACATATCTGCGATAATTATCGCGGGTGCGGGCTTCGAGAAGGAGAACTTCCGAAGATTCCTGTCAGAGAAGTATCCCGAGCTGGCTGAGAGAGCTGTCGTGGAGAATATCAGCTCTCACGGCAGGAACGGGGTAAGTGAGGTAATGAAGAGATCCAAGATCAAGAAAATTATCGAGGAGATTACCTCCGCGAGGGATGTGAGATTGGTCCATGAACTATTGACGGAGATAGGAAAGGGCTCGGGGCTCGGGATTTATGGACTGAAGGATATAGAAACTGCCGCGGGTTTGGGTGCTATAAAAAAACTCCTCGTATGCGATAATTTCTTCCTTAAAAATAGAAAGAGGCTCGAGGATTTGATGTATATGGTAAAATCCGCAAGGGGCGAGGTACATCTCATCAATCACAGGGGAGAGGCCGGCAGGCAACTGAACTCACTTGGGGGGGTGGCAGCCCTGCTCAGATACCCGGGGCATCAGTACGGGAACAAGTAAATCAGACCTTAATCTCACCGTGCATTACCTCCCTCTCATCGAGCCCGTATCTCTCCATTAATGACCTCAGGTGTTTCAGATAGAGTGATGCGAATTCCCTTATGCTATCCCTTAATTTCTCATCCTTCATCCTCCTGGGATCATGAAGAAGCAGGACAATCCATTTCATATTCTTCTTAACCTCGAGATACTTCCGCCAGTTCTTTCTCTTTTCCATACCCTCTGTAAAAATTCCTAAACTCACCAGTTCCTGGATATGGGCAATTATCGTTTTATTCGAATACGGCATGGATTTAATCAGATCTTGTTGATAGATCCTCTTCTCCACCCCGGATTCAACACAGAATCTCTTCAGGATCTCCAATTTTATCTTTGAGCCAAATACCCTCTGGAGGAGCATAATCCTCCTTTCCCTGTCCTCCGGCAGGAAGACGATGCATGGTATCTCAGACATCTTCCCTTATTTTTTATTTTATTTATTAAGTTTAAATGTAATTAATAACATTTCTGTGTTATTAACTACACTAAATAAATAGAAGATGAAAATTCCCGAGACCCTTAAGCTCACTACCATAGGTGTCTTTGCTGCACTTACCATAATCCTGAACATTTTTCCTTTACCCTCAATTGGTTATGTAAACCTCAGTGCAGTTATAGAAACAATTGCAGCAATTGTTGCTTCAACGGGATTTTTGGGCGGGATCGGTGTTACAGTTGGTTCCTTAGTGTATAATCTATACAGACCAAGCACACTATTCCTCCATGCGGGATTCCTCACGATGGCATCGGGCGCAATTTCTATAGCCCTAATAATGTACAGAAGATACGAGATTATAATCTTAGCGATCACCCTCCTGGGGTTATTCTTCATCGCTCCGGGGGATGTGTATGTTCCAGTATGGACGCTCTGGGACAAATATCTTGCGGTGATATTGGTCTTCCCAGCAATCTCTCTGGTCAAGAAAACCTTTAAGAAAGAGCTCAACAAAAAATACCTATTCTTCACAGTATTCCTGGTATCCTTCATTGGCTTGGAGATGGATGCAATGATGGGCAATCTCCTGTTTGGGTTGTATGGTTATTCTATTCTTGGATTAACACCAGATCAGGTTGCCGATCTCTATATACCCTTTGCCATCGCGGCAGCCTGGGAGAGAGTAATAGTGGCGTTCATCTCAACACTTATAACGGTTCCACTCGTAATTGCAGTAGATTCAAATCCAAGAATCAGGTGGTTGATCTATCGTGGTTGATATGATAGAAATTGAGAATCTCTCCTTCTCTTTTCTCGGGGTAAAAAAGCCCGCATTAAAGAATATAAATCTGAGGATAAAACGGGGAGAATTTGTGGCAATTCTCGGTCCAAATGGTTGCGGAAAAACAACTCTAGCACTTTGTATGACTGGAATCATTCCACACTTCTTTCGGGGGAAGCTTGAGGGCAGGGTCCTGATCAATGGCAAGGACACAAGAGAGAATGAAATTCACGATATCATCTCGGA
>Ga0164311_10000997_pt1 | contig 13361 bp, 10 predicted proteins | sample GuaBasSedimGuay2_FD_121796 | JGI IMG/M metagenome (GOLD analysis project Ga0164311, IMG submission 121796) | Subseafloor sediment microbial communities from Guaymas Basin, Gulf of California, Mexico - Guay2, Core 4569-9, 9-12 cm | ecosystem: Environmental > Aquatic > Marine > Hydrothermal vents...
GGCAAGTAAGGGGGATTGATCCCCCGCTGCTGTGTAGCCCGGCGACTTCATCGCCGGGCGGCGGTGTGCAGCGGACATCAAAGTGTCACCCTATTTTCGCCTGTAATTGAACCATCCCTAATTTTATTACATTTCAGGAGGCAACTCATGGAAAAGAAGTTCAGAGTCCTGCGCATCATCGGCACCATCTGGAAGATCCTGGCCTGGATCGTGCTCATCATCGGCATCCTCTCCTCCGTCGGCGTACTGCTGACGAGCGTCTTTGGCGGAGGCATGCTGCATCAGTTCGGCCAGCAGTATCGGATGCCCCAGCCTTCGTGGCTCTTCAGCGTGGCGGGAGGGGTCATCGTGTTCATCGGCTCACTGTTCATCACTATCGTCTACTTTCTCCTCCTGTACGCCATCGGCGAACTCATCTACCTGCTGCTTGCCATCGAGGAGAACACACGTCTGGCGGCGCAGTGGATACAGGCACACCCTGCACCCGCGGCCTACTCCGCTGCGCCAGCGCCACCGCTATCTGGCTAACAGGACACGTGATCGGCAAGGGGTACCGGCCGAGTACGAGGAGGCAGGCTCTTCAGCGCGCAACGTTGCCACCAGCCTGCCCCCACTTCACGGATCCCTTTTGGACACACCATGCTCCAGCGGTGGTGCTGCAAGAAGGAACGCGGGAGATAGTACGAATATCCTATTGAGGTAGAGGTCAAATGATGGTAGTATTTGAGGGAGTAAAAGTTGCCTTGGCACGAATGCTACTTCGCATCTGTTCGCATTTCCATCTATTCGGCGGAGGAGAGTTATGCATAGACGAGCCATCATCCTAACAATAGGACTCGTCACCACCGTCGCCCTTACCACCTTCACGCCCTTATCCCTGGCCCGGTTGCGGGTCAACCTGCCTCTCCACAATGCCGCAGGTGTAGCGGGGAGCGATGCTATCTCCCAACCATATCCCCCACCGGAGTATCTGGCATATCTGCCCTTCATCCCCAGGGATGAGGCATCCCCACCATCATACTCAGTGTATATGCCCGTTATCCTCAGGAACGGATAACTTTCTCTATCGTTCCACCACCTCGAAGACGTGTACCCGCTCTCCGGTGTAGAGCAGACGAAATCCGGGATCGGCGCGTAGCGCCTCCGGATCCAACGGACCGCCCAGTGCGCCTATGTACACGTAATCTACACCCTCCTTACGCAGCAGGGCCCACAATCCCAACGCATCAGCGGCTAGTGCTTCCACTCGCTGGTTGAATTCTCTGACGTGAAGCGTTTCATCGCTGCCCCCCAGGGGATATAGCGCCGGCGGTGTGGTGGTTGGCCGTTGGGTGAGCGGAGTGATCCAATAGCCGCCGTCAGTACCCATATAGATCGACCCATGCCACGGCTGGGCATTGATGAGAAAGCGACTGCCTGGCGGCGTGTGACTTTCGATCCAGGCCAACGCATCCAGATCGGCGTGTATGGCGAGCACACAATCAGGATTGACAATGGTGATCTGGCGATGCACACCGACCACACTCAGAGCCACCAGTGCACCGAACACCAGCAGGTAGCACACGGTGCGCCACCTCCCCTTCAGCGCAGCCAACCAACTGCTGAGTAATTCGTCCCCCAGGAAACCGCACCAGATCGCCAACGGCATAAACCAGGCGATGAGCATGGCCACGTTGTTAATCAACCCCTCGCCCGGCAGTCCCAGCAGCGATGGATTTGTGACGACGAAGAGAATTCCCATCCACAGGAGCAGCACAGCAGAGAAGCGACGTCGTTCCGCCAGTGCCACGACCGCGCCCAGCGCCCCTAACGTCAATATATAGCGATCAAAACCGCCGGTAACGTAACGCCACGAGAAATCCCGGTATGCGGCGGGCGGCCGGTTGCCCCAGCGTGTGAAAGCGCGCAGCCACAGTTCGTCGGCGACCTGGAAAATCCAGGGCATCAGCAATGCCAGTGCCAATAATCCTATGGCCACGTGCCAGCCCAATTCTAGCAATCGGGCGCGCCAGGCGTGAGGGCGGTTCACCAGTTCGACCAGCCACCGGGCGGCAACGAAGCAAATGTAAAAGGCGAACACGCGGTAGTGAGTGAGAATCAGGCCCGCCAACGCCAGTACGCCCAACGCTGTCACCCGCCTGTCGTGCTGCTCGGCGGCCTCGATGGTGAGGATGGAGGTAACCGGCAGGATGAGCAGGCCGCTTAATTGAGTGTAACGCCCCCAACTTACGTAGTAAGCGGGCATAGTGGAAAGCAGCGCCACGATCAGTGCAGCGAAGAAGGCCGCCCATCGTCGCCGGATCAACCAACGGGCCAGCAGATAGACCTGCAGCGCCATGGCGATGTTGAATACCTGCCCCACAAACAGCATTGCTTGGGGCAACGGCTTCCCACTCAGCCAGACGAAGCCCGCCACCGACGCATGGAAGCCGTAATGATAAATCGCGTTTTGCACCGCGATGTAGGGTTCATAGGAAATGGGGACACGCCCGCTTTCGGCGATGATGCGTGCCACCAGACTATGATGTACCGAATCAACCCAGGCCGGCAACGATAGGTCGCGTACAGCCAGCAGCCGCACCGCCAGGCCAACTCCCAGAACGAGCGCCATCGGCAACGCGCTAAACGTGAAGCGCGGTGCGCGCTGTGCAACAGGATGCCGCAAGCGTGCTCCTACCACCACGACGGCTGCCACGCCAAGCCCCCCGAACAGCATGCGCGCCGTCGCCGTATGCAAGGCCCCACCCAACTGAGTGATCCACAGCAGCAGGAAGGGAATAACGGCCAAACTTAGTCCCAACGCCAGTGCCATCTGCTCCCAAGCGTCGAAGCGGCGGCGCGCAGCCGGCCAGCATTGCAGGAGCAGAAAGCCAGGAGCCCAGAAGAGCGCCGCCGCCGGCAGGAAAAGCCAGGCCTCACCTATCCCCCTGGTCAGGTCTCCCAGGAACATCGAGAGATCATAATTGTAGAAGACGCGGAAAGTCAGGTCGCCGGGCCAGGGGAGACCGTCGGCGTAGGCGCTGCCGGGGGTGTAGACGTCGTGAGCGACGGCACGCAGACGCAGCGGGTGATCGGCCGTCGCCTGGGGCGCCTCGATCAGCAGGTAGAACTCGCGTCCCAGAGAATCGGGAATGGGTGGGAAGCGCCAGCGCGCCACAGGCTGGCCGCCTGTGCCGATCCTGACGTGAGCGAGGTCAACGGTACTGAGCGGGTCACTACGCAGGTGGAGGATAAAGGGGCCTGTAACCTCGCTGGGCTCTCGCCAGACCACCTCGATGGCGCACAAATTCGGACGGGTGGCGATGAAGGTCTGCCCGACTGTGTGCGTCTCGTAGACCGGCGGCGCTTCGACATCCGCCCGTGGCTGCATCGCGTCAGGGTCAAAGCGCACGGTGCAGCCCGTCAAGGCCAACGCGAGCAGGCTGCCTGCGACGAAGTATAGCGGGGGCTTGAACATAGGGTAGAGGGATATGTTTACCCGATTGCTTGCGCTCGCTCGGGTCCCACGCCGATGAACGTCACCGGCACGCCCACCCACTCCTCGATCCGCGCCACGTATTCGCGGGCAGCAGGGGGCAGGTCCTGACGGCTGCGCACCCCGGTGATGTCCTCCGCCCAGCCTGTCAGTTCCTCGTAGACCGGTTTCCACTGAGCCAGCGACTCCACGCCGAACTCCGCCGGGAAGTACTCGGTGCGCTCCCCATCCCGCTCGTAGGCCACCGCCACCTTGAGCCGCTCCAGCCCGCTCAAGACGTCCAGTTTGGTCAGTGCCAACTCATCCAGGCCGTTGACCCGGGCGGCGTAGCGCAGGATGACGAGATCGAGCCAGCCGCATCGCCGAGGCCGCCCCGTCGTCGTCCCGTACTCGCCGCCAACCTTCCGTATCCGGTCGCCGACCTCGTCCAGCAGTTCGGTCGGGAACGGGCCTGCGCCCACCCTGGTGGTGTAGGCCTTGGCTACACCGATGACGCGAGAGACGTGCCGGGGGCCAAAACCCAGCCCCGTCAGCGCGCCACCGGCGACCGTCGAGGAACTGGTGACGTAGGGATACGTGCCGTGATCCAGGTCTAGCAGCAACCCCTGGGCTCCCTCGCAGAGTACCGTCTGGCCGGCCGCCAGCGCCTCCCCCACCATGGCCGACCCATCGGTGAGGTGAGGGGCCAGTCGCCTGGCATAATCACAATACCTGGCCGCGACCTCCTCCGGTGAGAGCGGCTCCGCGCCGTACAGTTCCTGCAGGATCCGGTTGTGGGCCTGAACCCTTTCCGCTACCCGCTCGGCAAAGTGTTCGGGGTAGGCCATGTCGCCCGCGCGCAGGTTGACGCGGGCCGACTTATCGGCGTAGGTCGGGCCGATGCCCCGGCGCGTCGTCCCGAGGGCCCCCCTGCCGCGAGCCGCATCCCGCGCTCCGTCGAGGGCGCGGTGAGTGGGCAGGATGATGTGAGCAGCCGCGCTCAACTTCAGCCGCGATGGCCCTACATCCACACCGAGCGCGGCCAGTTCGTCCATCTCTGCCACCAACGTCTCCGGGTTGACGACCACGCCCGCGCCGATGAGACAAGTGAGGGTCGGGTGGAGAATGCCCGAAGGCACCAGGTGCAATTTGAGCGTGTGTCCCTGGGCGACCACCGTATGACCGGCGTTGTCACCGCCGTTGAAGCGGGCAACCAGTTGGGCTTCGCGTGCCAGATAGTCCACCACGCGCCCCTTTCCCTCATCGCCCCACTGGGCTCCCACCACAATGATTGCAGACATCTCACTTCCTCCTCGCACAATCTCCTGACACAAAGTGAGGCGGTGCAGGGAACCCGGCACCGCCCTACTTAAACCTAGGAGCCTTCAGATCGCAGCCGGCCAAGGCCGCCGAACGGCTTGGGTCCATAATTGTACTCCGAACTGCCTCCTATATAATCATTATACCCCGATTTGCTCTCTATGCAACTACCTCAGCCAAGTAAACTTGTCACGTCTCTCCTGCAATTCCTCCCCGGCTCACCGGCGGGAGACGACTATCGCTACTACCCGCTATGCCCCAAATCTTGCCACCTGGACACCGGTGATTTGGCTCGTAGTAACGACGTTGACGACGAGGATTACCAGATCATCCTGGAGCAAGTGGGGTACCGGTTGTATTTGCCGCTCATCTTGCGCGATTACTAACCTACCAACACGAATAGCAGATCATTCACGTTCGTCCCCGTCGGGCCGGTGCGGAGCAGGTCGCCCAGGGCGTCGAAGAAGGAGTAACTGTCGTTGTCCTCCAGGGCCGCCCAGCCGTCGAGCCCCAGCGCCCGGGCACGGGCCACTGTCTCGCCGGTGACGACGGCACCGGCGGCGTCGGTAGGGCCGTCGGTGCCGTCGGTCGCCAGCGCCATCACGAGGACGCCCGGCCAGCCTTCCAACGCTAACGCCGCCGCGAGCGCCAGTTCCTGATTGCGGCCACCTTTTCCCTCCCCACGCACCGTCACCGTCGTCTCGCCGCCCCACACCAGGCAGGCCGGCGGGGGCAGGGGGTCGCCGTGGGCGCGCACCCCTTTCGCCAGCGCCGCCGCCACTTTCGCTACCTCCCGCGCCTCCCCTTCGATGTAGGTGCTCAGAAGTAGTGTGCTGAAGCCCAGCCAATGGGCCCTCTCCACCGCCGCCAGCGCCGCCAGCCGGTTGGAGCCGACGATTACGTGCTGCACCCGTTCAAAGGCCGGGTCGCCCGGCTTGGGTGTCTCCTGGAAAGGCACCGGGCAGCGGGGCCGGATCTCGTATCGCTCCAGCACCGCCTGCGCGTCGGCGACCGTCGTCGGGTCGGGCACGGTGGGGCCGGAGGCGATGACGTCGAGCGGGTCGCCGATCACGTCGGAGAGGACGAGGGTGACCAGCGTAGCCGGGGCAGCCAGGCGGGTCAAGTGACCGCCTTTGATGCGCGAGCAATGCTTACGCACGGTGTTCAACTCCTGGATCGTCACGCCAGAGCGGAGGAGGGCGTCGGTGAGGGCCTGCAGGTCGGCCAGTTCCAGGCCCGGCACGGGCAGCGTCAGCAGCGCCGAGCCTCCGCCGGAGATGAGGCAGATGACCAGGTCGCGCGCTGTCGCCCGATGTGCCAGATCGGCGACGGCCTGCGCCCCGCGCACGGAGTTTTCGTCGGGTATTGGATGGCCTGCCTCCAGGGTCTGGAGATTGGGAATTGGGGATTGGGAGATGATGTGGCCATATTTGGTGACGATTACGCCGGTGGTGAGGCGGTCGCCTAAGATGTCTGCGACTGCGGCGGCCATCGGCACAGCAGCCTTCCCTCCCCCGATGACGAATACACGCTCGTAATCGCGCAGGTCGTAGCGGTGGTCGGCGACGATGAGCGCATCCCCTTCGCGACGGACATGCCGGCGCACGGCAGCCGCCGGTTCGACAGCGGCCAGTGCAGCCCGTTGCAGTTCGGTGGCGACAGCGCGCAGGCCCGCTTCAGACATAGCATCACTCCCTTGTCTCATATCCTGTGAGCATGGGTCAATTCAGCACTTGGTGCGAAACGTGACCGGAGGCCCGGCTTCAGCCGGGAAATCCCCGATAAATCGGGTTTCCGTCGTGTTTTGCACCGCAAACTAATCCAGGCTCTCGACGGCAGCGGCAGCCGCCTCCTTGGGGGTAGTCCGTCCCCTCAGGACTGCCTCCAGCGCGTCCTGCATCGCCGGCCCGACAGTCGCCATCACCTCCGGCCGGGGTGGGGGTACGGCGGCCTCCATCACCTTGTGCAACACTGCACGGTCCGCGTTCGATATGTCCCATAGTCGCAGCGCACTGCGCGTACCCGGCAGGTAGCCGGTCGCTTGAGTCCACTGCGCGTTGTGGTCGGGCGCGACGAGCCAATTCAGGAGCAGTCTCGCCAATGCCTGACGCGCCGGGTCGTCTGTAACCATCGCTATCGCCCAACCTCGGGCGATGCTGAGGGGCTGGCCGTCGCGGGTGGGTATCGGCGCCGCGGCGACGGCCTCATCGGCCTCAAGCCAATAGCGGCCGGCCCGCACCACTGCCATCCCCCCTTCCCCGGCCTGGAATCGTTCCCACGATTGATCGGCGTCTGTGATGCTGAGAACGACCGCCGGTGAGATCACGGTGGTGCTGATGCAGGTGCTGTAGAAATCGAACACGCTCACCATCACCTCCTCGTCCAGCCACGGATTGCCGTCCGGGTCGGTCACTTTGCCATCGGCAGCCAGGTACTGGATTAGCGTCGCGTCGTTGACCTGGTCATCGTCGCGCCCGCCGGCGGGGAAAAGGAAAGGAACCGGGGAGGAGACAATCTGCGTCCAGGAGACGGGGGGCGAGTTGAGCAAGGCCGGACGGTAGGCCAGTTGCTGCATATCGGCGGCAACGACGAAGCCCATCGTCTGCTCTTCCACTGCGCCCAGCGCAACAGCGAAGGGAAAACGGTCACTTATCTCGGCTGGGGAGAGGAAGTTATCGAGCGGTTGGATGAGGCCGGAATCGGCTGCGGCCTCCAGGTCGGCCGTGTCCAACACTACCAGGTCGGGTAGGACCGAGGGGGCAGCGTTCCGCGCCGTGCGCAGAAAGTCGAGCAGCCCGCCTCGCCCGTGGGCTTTCTTCACGACCACCTCGACTTGAAGATCGGTGTGGATTTTGCTGAAGTCGGCCAGTTGCTGCGCGAGGACGTCTGCGCCTGGTCTCTCGCCGTAGGGATTGAATTGCTCCGGTACCCACAGGGTCAAGGTGACGATCAATGGCTGCGACTGTGGTGTGGAGGTTGGCGTCGGAGTGGAGGGGGGAGGTGTGGGTGGTGGGAGAGAAGAAATCGGAGTGGGAGTTGGCGTCAGCGGCAGAAAGTCGCAGCCGGTTAGGGTCAGAAGCAATGGAATGACGGATGATAAATGACGGATGATAAATGATAAATGACAAATGACAAATGACAAATGGGATCGCATAGCACCTCCGATTGGGGCGATCAGTGAGTCTAGTTTGCGGTGCAAAATTCGACGGAGGCCCTGATTTAGCGGGGTTTTCCCGACCGAAGCCGGGCCTCCAACCCCGTCTTGCACCGAGCACAAGCCTAATTATAGCACAGTTCGCCGCCGAGTCCCACCGCGAAGGAATGCATTGTACTGGAGTCTGGCGAATTTTGTTGTACTCCTCTAGCGGCATTACTACAACTGTGCCTTGAATCTGTACCATCGTTGGCTGGGTCATTGGCCTATTCCTCCTGCCTCTTGTCGAGTGAAATCTATTATAGCATCACAGCCAGTGCACGTAAGAACTCACGGCCCCGGAGTGGGTGTAGGCGGCACGTAGCCCTCCTCCGCCTGGGGTGGCAGCGGGGAAAGGGGTAAGCCATAATAGGCCTCCACGACCTGGCGGGTCAGAGGTGCGGCCACGCTCGAGCCCTCGCCTGCATTCTCCACCATAACGACGATAGCGATCTCAGGGCTGTCGGCCGGGGCATAGGCGGCGAACCAGGAATGCGGCCTCGTGTCCGGCCCGCCGACCTCGGCCGTACCGGTCTTGCCGGCAACGGGGATGCCCAGGCCAACGAAACGATGGGGCGCGGTGCCGATGGATTTCGTAGTCACGCCCAGCAACGCCTCCTGGATGGCCGCCAGGTGCTCCGGGCTGATCGGGAGCGTACCGACAGCCTGGGGCTGGGTCACCTGCTCCGGCTCACCATCCCCGGCTGAGCCAATACGCTCGACGACGTAAGGGCGGTAGAGCGTGCCGCCGTTGGCGACTGCGGCCATCATCCGCGCTACCTGCAGCGGCGTCACCAGCAGATAGCCTTGCCCGATAGCCAGGTTGACCGTGTCGCCTACCCACCAGGGCTCGCCGATGGCGTTGACTTTCCACTCTGGGTCAGGCATCAGTCCGCCCTCCTCAAGCACGCCCTCCAGCCCGGTCGGTTCACCGAAGCCGAAGCCCCGCCCGAAGCGGGGGAGCACATCCTGCCCTACCCCATCGAGCGTCTGCCCCACAGCGTAGAAAGTGACGTCACAGGAAGCAGTGAGGGCGTCCTTGAGGCTGATGTTGCCGTGCCCCTCTTTCTTCCAGCAGACCTTACGGGCCGTCGGCCCCAAGCCCTCCCAGTAACCGGGACAGTAAAAAACGGTATGGTCAGGGTCCATTGCCGCCTCCTCCACCGCCGCCGCCATCGTGACGATCTTGAAGACGGAGCCACAGGGGTAGGTACCCTGGGTGGCGCGGTTGAAGAGGGGGTTGCGGGGATCGGCCAGGATCTGGGAACGGCCCACCGCGCCGGCCGGCCCGACGAAGACGTTGGGGTCGAAGCCGGGGCCGCTGGCCAGCGCCAGCACCGCGCCGGTGTGCACATCGAGCACGACGATAGCGCCCTTGCGACCGCCCAAGATCTGCTGCACCTGCTCTTGGAAGTCGCGGTCAAAGGTGGTGTAGATAGGGCGGCCGGGCACGGCCGGGCTCTCTGCCACGGTAGCGACCTTCTCCCCTGCCGGTGTGACGACGGTAAGCACACCGCCGTGCTGGCCGGCTAAAATCTCCTCCCCCCAGGCCTCCAACCCGGAAACGCCCACCCACTCGTCGCCCCGGTAACCTCGGGCGCGGTAAGCCTCCAACTGCTCGGCCGGCACGGGAGCCACCCAGCCGACGACATGGGGCGCGACGCCACCGTGGGGATAGATGCGTCCCTCTTTCTCATCCCGATAGATGCCGGGGGTGGAGGATAGCAGATCGTTGTAGTCCACGCTGACCTCGGCGGGGATGTCGGCGATGGGCACCTTCCAATCGGCAGGAGCGGCAACGTAGCGACCGCGTATCTCGTCTGGGGAGAGTCCAGTCACCAACGTTAGCGCCGCCAAGAGCGCGTCCTCGTTCTCGATCTGGCCAGGGATGACGCCGATGGTGACGATCGTACCTTCGGTTGCCAGGCCCAAACCGGCCCGGTCGTAAATGTTGGCGCGGATGGGGATGGCGTACTCCATCCGAAAGTAGCGCCCGCCTGCCAGTTGAGGCCAGATCAGTCCCTCGTCCCAGTCCACCCCCCATTGCCCCCCGTGCAGGCTGAGCGACATCACTGTGTCGGTGATCAACGTGCCCACCAGCGCCGTATCCAGTTCCAAGTGGAAGGAGACATAGGCCCGGTCGCCCTCCTGCAGGGCGGATTGGAGGCGCGTGGTGACGGTGAGCGCGGTGGCGGTGGCAAGTGCACTCTGGTAGCGCTGGATGAAACTCTCGGCGTCAATGGCAGCCCGGCTGGCGGGGGAGAGATAGGCATACATCGTCGCGTAGTCGCCCGCCTCCCAGGCAGAGAGGTACGCGGCGGCGGTCGCATCGGGTGAGGGGAGCGGTGTGGGCGTGGCGGTTGGGGGGACGATGGTTGGAGGAACGTCGGGGTTCAATGTGGATGTAGGCGTCGAGGGGCCGCTGCAACCCACCAACAGCCCTATCAAAACGAGCACCAGCGTCGTTCGCTTCATACTACAAATTATAGCGAGGAAACGCTGGGCTGTCCAGCCGGGGATGTTACCGCGAGGAGTGTACCTTTCTATCCAGAGCGTCGTGTATGGGGGTCGTAGCGGCGACTTCAGTCGCTCTGACCTCGCTTTGAACGACTGAAGTCGTTACTACGAGCCAAATCGCAGTGGTAGCCGGTGTGGGAGCGGCAAGCGGCGGGCACGTTGCAGGCCGGCTCAACCCCCCAGGCACACAGGCAACGGGTGAGGTGGCAGAGAGGAAGTCCCACCACGTTGGTGTAGCAGCCCTGTAACTCAGCAACAGGGCGAAACCCATCATGCTGGATAGCGTAGGCACCAGCCTTGTCCAGAGGGTCGCCGCTGGCGACGTAGGCAGCTATTTCGGCGTCGGTGTAGGCACGCATAGTCACCTGGGTTTCGGCCACATCGGTCAGCACGTGGCCAGTGACGGGCTCCAGCAAGGTGATAGCGCTGTAGACGATGTGGGATCGCCCACGCAGGCGGCGCAACATCAGGGTCGCCTCGGCCGCGTCATGTGGCTTGCCCAGAACTTCGCCGTCCAGCGCAACGACGGTATCACAAGCGATGATGATTGCACCGGGATAGGAGACAACGGCGCGGGCTTTAGCCTGGCTCAGCCGAGCGACCAACACAGCCGGTGGCTCACCCGCCCGAGGAACCTCGTCCACGTTCGCTGCAGCCACTTCGAAGGGCAACCCCAGCAATGCCAGCAACTCGCGACGGCGAGGGGAGGCGGAGGCGAGAAGCAGGTTCGCCATCTCATTTAATCCTCATCCAGCCTCAATACCGCCAGAAAGGCATCCTGCGGGATCACCACCCGCCCGAATTGCTTGAGCCGCTTCTTGCCCGCCTTCTGCCTCTCCAACAACTTGCGCTTGCGCGTGACGTCGCCACCGTAGCACTTGGCCAACACATCCTTGCGCAACGCGCTCACCGTCGCTCTGGCAACGATCCGTCCCCCCACGGCGGCCTGAATGGGCACCTTGAACAATTGCCGGGGGATGACCTCTTTCATCTTGCGCACTAATCGGGAGCCCTTCTCGTAGGCCTGATCGCGGTGCACGATCAGCGCCAGCGCATCCACCGGCTGTTTGTTGACCAGAATGTCCATACGCACCAGGTCGCCCGGCCGATAGCCATCGAAGGTGTAGTCCAGCGAGGCATAACCCCGCGTGGCCGACTTGAGCCGGTCGTGCAGGTCCACGATCATCTCCGAAAGCGGCATCTCGTAGGTCAGCACGACGCGCTGGCTATCCAGGTACTCGGTGGTCCGATATATGCCGCGCCGCCGCGTGATCAATTCCATCACCGGGCCGATGTAGTCGGCCGGCGTGAAGACCTGGATGCGCATCCACGGCTCGCGAATTTCCTCAATGATGGCCGGGTCCGGCAGATCGGCCGGGCTGGCTACCTCGACTATCTCACCGCTGCGGGTCACGACCTGATAGGCGACGCTGGGTGCTGTGGCGATCAGGTCCAATCCGTATTCGCGCTCCAGTCGCTCTTGCACGATCTCCATATGGAACAGGCCCAGGAAACCGCAACGGAAGCCGAACTGGAGAGCCTGGGAGGTCTCCGGCTCGAAGACCAACGCCGCGTCGTTGAGTTGCAGTTTCTCCAACGCGCTCCGCAGGCTGTTGTAGTCCTCGTTGACGACGGGGTAGAGGCCGGCGAAGACCATCGGCTTGACCGGACGGTAGCCGGGCAGGGGCTCCGACGCCGGGTGAAGCGCACTGGTGAGAGTATCACCCACGTGACACTCGCGCACCGTCTTGAGCCCGGTGGCGACATAGCCCACTTCGCCTGCATTCAGCCGCTCCGTAGGGTTCATCTCCGGCGTGAAGATTCCCACTTCGATGGGCTCGGTCTCAGCGCCGGTCGCCATCAGCAGCAGCGGCTCCTCCTGGACCAGTACGCCGTCCACCACGCGCACGTAGGCGACCACGCCCTTGTAAGGGTCATAGTGGGAATCGAAGATGAGCGCCCGCAACGGCGCGTTGGGGTCCCCCCGGGGCGGTGGCAGCCGAGTCACCACTGCCTTCAGCACCTGCTCAATCCCCCATCCCTCTTTGGCCGAGACGCGCAACACCTCGTGGGGCTCCACACCCAGTAGTTCGGCCAGTTCCAGCGCCACCTCGTCGGGCCGCGCCGAAGCCAGGTCAATTTTGTTCACGACAGGGACGATTTCGAGATCGGCTTCGAGCGCCAGGTAGAGATTGGCCAGCGTCTGGGCCTCGATGCCCTGGGCGGCGTCCACGACCAGAAGTGCACCCTCGCAGGCCGCCAGCGCCCGGCTGACCTCGTAGGAGAAGTCCACGTGGCCGGGAGTATCAATCAAGTTCAGTTCGTACTCCTCGCCATCGGTGGCGGTGTAGCGCATCCGCACCGCCGACGCTTTGATGGTGACCCCCTTCTCCCGCTCCAGTTCCATCGAATCGAGCACCTGTTCGGTCATCTGGCGTGCAGGGATAGTGTCGGTCAGTTCCAGCAGCCGGTCGGCCAGCGTGGACTTGCCGTGATCAATATGAGCCAGGAGGCAGAAGTTACGGATGTGGGTCTGATCCATAGATTCCCCTTCATTCCCCATTCTAGCCGGGCCGGGTCAAGTTGTCAAGAGGCAGGACGAGGCCGAAGGCGAGTAAATCAACTCTTAACCGTCTTCGCCCTGTCCAACCCGGCGCATCGAGCCTTCCAGTGGAAAAGGCTTGCCGGAGGCTCCGCTGCGCTTAAGCCTCCGGCTCAAAAGCGAAGCCCCTTCGGGGCTGAGGTGAGCCCGCGGGGCTTTGTTGGCTGAGCCCGGTGGTTCACCGCCGGGCGGACGATTGAGCCATTGACACCTTTCAGTTCTCAGGCTATAATCAAATTGTAGGGGGGAGCAATGACCATCAAATTCGGCACCGA
>Ga0164311_10001000_pt1 | contig 13332 bp, 16 predicted proteins | sample GuaBasSedimGuay2_FD_121796 | JGI IMG/M metagenome (GOLD analysis project Ga0164311, IMG submission 121796) | Subseafloor sediment microbial communities from Guaymas Basin, Gulf of California, Mexico - Guay2, Core 4569-9, 9-12 cm | ecosystem: Environmental > Aquatic > Marine > Hydrothermal vents...
AAAGAGATTATAATTTTAATTGGAGCTCATGAAGGCTTGCCGACAGGGCTTTTCAGAGCAGCTGAGCTAGTAATAGATCTTGCACCAGGCATAACTATATCCACGGACAATGCTTTAACATCAGCTATAATAGGTTTGGTAACAGTTCTTGAAGAAGCTAAAATAGGCTAATAAATTATTTGATTAATGGACGGAACTTTATTCCATATTCAATAATCCCTTCTTTCCCTTGTTCTTTATAACGCCTAAAAACAGCTTCGACCGCCATGCCAGTACTAACCTCATCAGGCTCAACGTCGGTCAATTGACTTAACACCCTTGTACCATCTTCTAATTCTATTAATGCTACGATAAATGGACTATATTCTAGGAAGTCTCGCGGTGGTGTTCGTATCACGGTATACGATAACACCTTCCCCCTTCGTGGCAAATCAAACTTCTCTTGCCTTCTAGACCCGCAATATGGACAAATATTCCTCGGTGGGTAACTCGTTTTTCCACATTCGCTACATTTTGATCCTATAAGCCTATACTTTACTATTCTTTCTCTCCAAGATCTCGGGACACTCGATGCCGGAATGCTCATTATTTCACCCTCCTTAGAATATTAATAGCTACCGTTCCACCCACGCCTCCAACGCTTTGAGCTAAGCCTATTTCGGCGCTATCAACTTGGTTTGGCGCCTCGCCTATTAATTGTAGGTAAATATCGAATATTTGATATACGCCAGTCGAACCTACTGGGTGCCCTCTAGCTTTTAAACCTCCAGACATGTTCGTAGGTATTTTAGCATTTTTCTCCAGCTCTCCCTCTTTTAAAAGCTTCCAACCTTGACCTTTTTCAGCGAAGCCTAGATCCTCCAGATGTAGGACGCCTAAAATAGTAAACGCGTCATGAACCTCTATCACGTCGATATCTTCAACACTTATCTTAGCTATTCTATAAGCTCTATTAGCTGCCTTCACGGTCGCTTCCAGGGTTGCTAAATCTCTCCTATTTGTAAGGCTTATCGTATCCGTTGCAACAGTTGATGCCGCAACTTGCACTAAGAAATCTTTACCAAGCTTTTTCGCGAAATCCTCTGAGCAAAGAACCAATGCTGCAGATCCATCTCCAACAGGCGCACATTCAAAAAGTTTTATCGGATCCGCCACGTTCGGCGATTCTAGAACTCTTTCCAGCGAAACCGCGAACTGGTATTGTGCGTAGGAATTATTTACTGCATACTTATGATCATGAACAGCAAATAATGCAATATCTTCTTGTTTTACGCCAAATTTCTCCATGTAGTACCTGTAGACGATGGCATTCAAACCTACAAAACTCGCTCCCGTAAAAGCTACATACTCATAGTCATCAGCCATAATAAGCGCGGCAGTAACATCGTATATTATAGCATCTGTCATTTTTTCTACTCCTCCCACAAGAACGCAGTCGTATAATCCGGAAGCTACGGCTAGATACGCTTGGTGGAAAGCTACTCCGCCGCTTGCACAGGCTGCTTCTACCTTAGCCGCAGCTACTCCAGGTATTCCAAGCCAAGTCGCCATTAAAGATCCTAAATGTTCTTGTCCTTGCAGTTCACCAGAGGACATGTTACCGACGTAGACGGCTTCAATATCTTTTAGTGATATCTCAGCAGAATCTACAGCTTTCAATGCCGCTTCCACAAAGAGATCCCTCAGCGATTTTTCCCAATGCTCTCCTATCTTTGTCGCTCCTCCACCTATGAGATATACCTTATTCACTCTAATCACCTCCTCAATTTTCGTCTCAGCCGCACATAAGTTGCATAATCTACGTATTTTTTTCTTTTAATGTAATCCTCTACTAAAGGAGCTAAATTTCTCTTTTCTTCGATAGCATCTTGGACGATTATACTGAAAGCATCCGATCCAGCGCCGCTACCAAAGGATACCATTAATATCCGCTCTCCAGGTTTTGCTTTATCTAATACGGCGGCAAGACCGATCATGGAGGCAGCCGCGTAAGTATTCCCTATTATTCCAGTTAATAAACCATCTTTGATTTTATCTGCTGAAAATCCTAAAAGTTTAGCTATTTTTAATGGAAACTTCACATTTGGCTGATGGAAAACAACGTAATCGAAGTCGCTGTTTTTAAGCCCTAATGATTCCATTAACCCGATTGCCGCATGGTATATATGATGAAAGTACGCTGGCTCACCGGTAAATCGGAAAGAATGCATGGGATAAAATTCTCCCTCTCTACGCCAAAAATCCGGAGTATCTGTAACGTACGAATACGATCCCTCGATAAGTGCTACATTTTCAGAATTGTGAGGCCCTAATATAAAAGCTGCAGCGCCAGAAGCGGCCGTATATTCGAGTTCGTCTTGAGGTCTTCCTTGGGCCGTATCTGTTCCTATAGCAAGCCCGTATTTTATCATTTCGCTGGCTACTAAGCCCATAACGCTTTGCATTGCCGTGGTGCCAGCTCTACATGCAAATTCCATATCAATAGCTATCAACCTCGGTGTTATTCCGAGTGCCTCGGCGACGACTGTGGCTGTTGGTTTTACAGCATAAGGAGGACTTTCAGACCCGACATAGACTGCTTCTATTTCTTGAGGACTTACTTTGGCTCTTAAAATGGCGTTTTGAGCCGCTTCTACGGAAAAAGTCAACGAATCCTCATCAATTCCAGGAACAGATTTTTCCTGAATAGGTGTACGCCTAACATCCCTTCCCCAAACTCTAGCAATTTCCTCGTCTTTAATTCTATACATGGGTATGTATGCTCCATATCCCGCAATGCCCACTTTCTTTAACGGCTTCATAGAGATCGAAGAGTAGAGAGAACAGAGGGGGTATAAAAAATTAGTTGTTTGTCGAAACTATTTTAGACTATTCACTAGTTTATCGTATTCTTCCATTATACGTACTCCGCTGCTGGTACCTATTCTCTCGGCGCCCGCAAATATCATTATCAATGCATCTTCTAAATGCCTAATTCCTCCCGCAGCTTTTATTTTAGGAAATTCTCCAACAGCCCTTTTCAACAGCAATACGTCGTGAACTGTTGCTCCTACTCCTGCAAAACCTGTGCTCGTTTTTACGTAGTGCGCACCAGCTTCTTTAACAATTACAGCTGCTTTTACTTTTTCATCATCGGTTAAATATGCAGTTTCTATTATTACTTTAATAACTGCATCATAATCTTTTGCTAAATCCACTATTTCGCTAATTTCCCACTTTACAAAATCGTATAACCCGCTTTTGAGCGCTGAAATGTTTAATACCATATCAATTTCTCTAGCTCCTTTCTCCAGAACTTCTCTGGTATCAGCAAGTTTAGCTTTTGTAGTTAAATTTCCATGTGGAAAACCGATAACAGTAGCTACTTTAACATCGGACTCCTTCAGAAGTTTAACAGCCCTTTCAACAAAAAATGCTGGAATAACGCAAGCTGCAAAACCATAGTTTCTAGACTCGATACATGTTTTTTCTAGCTGGCTCAACGTAACATTCGGTTTTAAAAGCGTATGATCTATTTTTTTTGCCAATTCTCTTCTCGATATCGTCTTTACAAGCTTTTTAGGTTCTATTATTAACATTCTCCTCCACCTCTAAAAATGCTGCACCAATATATCCGCAATCCTCGCATATAAGCTGTAAAGGCGTCAACCATCCCGAAAGAAAACTTATCTTTCTTACATTCCTGGAACCACACCTGGGACATATCAACCTGGCGCTTCTACCTATACTAATCCTTTTGAAAAGGTGCTTAAAAGAAAGAAACTCGCCTTCGACGATGATATCCTCAGGATTGATTCCTGACTTTACTAGAATATTTTTAATCTTGTTTTTAGATTTCCCGCTTACAATGATAAGCCTTCCTTTTTTATCATAGCGTAAACCTGATTTTTTAAGTATAGATTCTATCTGTTCATCGTCAAACCCTGAGTACTCCAAAATTACAACACGTTTCCCATCTATCTCCTCTCTACCTATGAATATTAGTTTCATTAGTTTACCCAAGCATTAATATAACTAAATAATATTTAATCTACGCGGTTGAAAAAATGCTACTTGTGATTGCTCTTGGAGGTAACGCTCTTATTGGCAAAGGCGAAAAAGGCTTTGCTGATGAACAAAGAAAAAATCTACGCAGAGCTATACGGCAAATATCGAAGCTAGTTAAAGACCATAAAATTGTCATTACGCACGGTAATGGACCGCAGGTTGGAAATATATACCTCCAGCAAGAGATAGCAGCCAATACAGTTCCTCCAATGCCCCTCGATGTTTGTGGAGCGATGAGCCAAGGCATGATTGGCTATTTTATTCAGCAAGAGCTAAAATCTCATCTTGAGAAGATTGGAATAGAGAAAGAGGTGGCAACGCTGCTTACCCAGGTTTTAGTTGATGAAAGCGATGCCGCGTTCCAAAAGCCTAGCAAACCAATAGGTCCATTTTATAGAGAAAACGAAGCTAAGAAATTACAAGTTGAAAAGGGATGGATAATGAAGTTTCAAACTAATAAAGGCTGGAGGAGAGTCGTACCATCTCCCACGCCGAAAAGAATCATAGAAATATCTTCGATAAAAAACCTAGTCAATAACGGAGTCATAGTAGTTTGTACTGGTGGAGGGGGAATACCTGTAATCAAACGAAATAACAGATTGTTTGGAGTGGAAGCAGTAATAGATAAGGATCTGGCAAGCGCTCTTTTGGCAGTAGAATTGAATGCTGATAGATTAATAATTTTAACAGATGTGGAGGGTGCAGCTTTATACTATGGAAGCGATAAACAAACATTTTTGAAACGGTTAAGGGTTAGCGAGGCTAGAAAATTCTATAATGAGGGACATTTTCCGCCAGGCAGTATGGGTCCTAAAATATTGGCTTGCATTGAATATGTGGAGAAAACAAAGAATCCGGCAATCATTGCTCATTTAGAAAAATTAGAAGATTCTATCAAAGGTAGGTCTGGAACGTGGATAGTGCCTGATTAGAAGAATTTTTCGTTTTTGTAAATAGCGATTTTAGGATTTTCTAAGCCCTCTCTCATATAGGCTCTCGCCATTCCCCTAGTATTAAAGTCCGCTCCAATTCTTCCCTCCTTGTCGATTACTATTATACCTGCAATATCGCTACCAAATATTCTTGTAATGTAGTTAATAGCTCCTTTCGCAGCTTCTCGAGCTGATTTACCTAAAGACACTTGATCACAAGCGTATTTGGATAAAAGAATTCTAGCTATGTATTCGCCTATTCCAGTTGCTACGGCAGCAGCTTCGCTATTAGCGTAAAAACCCGCTCCTGGCAGTGGCGAGTCTCCCACTCTACCTTCTAGTTTTATACGTATTCCTCCTGTAGACACCGCAGCTGCAAGATTACCTTCAAAATCACATGCAACAGCTCCAACCGTCCCCAAAATTTCGCTACTCTTTTCCTCAAATAGTTTTCTTAATTTGGTAAACGTGGTGTAAATATCTCCTCTAAGCCACTTCTCTATCATCTCTTCACGCTTCCTATTCTTCTCCGCTGTTATTAACAAATCACCCGCATCTTCAAATCCTATCATTTTAGCAAATTTGTAAGCTCCTTCGCCAGCCAACAATATATGATCTGTAACCTCCAATACTTTTTCAGCCACCAGAATGGGATTTTTAATATTTCTTAAATTCGCGACAGCTCCTATGGATAGATCACGTCCATCCATGACAGCTGCGTCCATCTCCACGCGTCCACTCAATGTCAGAGCAGAGCCAACGCCTGCGTTAAAAATTCCACTATCCTCCATTATCTTAACACTCTCGACAACAGCCTTTCTGGCATTTTTCTGAAGTTCTTCAAAACCCTTCTCAGCTGCTTCTCTTATAGCCTTCCTTATTTCCTGCTCCCTATTTGAATCTATATCGTAAAAGCCAGCTCCTCCATGTAAAAGAATCCCAGGCTTCAGAATAAATCACCAATTTTATTTTTTAAACAATGCTTCCTTATTACTTTAGCGATGTTAAATGATAACGTATATATTTGGTTATAACTGTCTAGTTAATGGTGGACCGGATGATTGAAGAATTAGGCATCAAAACTTTAGATGATGTAGAAGTAGAAGATAAAAACGTCTTCACACGTGTAGACTTTAATAGTCCAGTAGATCCCAATACTAAGCGTCTAATAGACGATACGAGAATTAGAACTCATTCTAAAACTATACAAGAGCTTATAGATAGAGGGGCAAAAGTCGTTCTATTGGCTCATCAAGGCAGACCTGGAGAACCTGATTTTATAAGTTTAAAGCAACATGCGGAAAAACTAAGCAATATTTTGAACTTTCCAGTAAAGTTTGTTGACGATATTTTTGGAGAAAAAGCTAAGAAAGCTATCAATGAACTGAAAAAGGGCGAGGTTTTACTTCTCGAAAATGTTAGAATGTGGAAAGATGAAACTAAAAAATTACCTCCGGAAGAACATGCGAAAAGCAAGCTTGTGCAGGAGTTGGCACCGTTTGTAGATGTTTTTTGTGTCGACGCATTTGCCGCTGCGCATCGATCTCACGCTTCGATGGTAGGTTTAATGCCTATTGCAAAGGAAGTTATAGCGGGTAGAGTCATGGAGCAAGAACTGCGAGTTCTTTACAAAGTTAGGAACAATCCCGAACATCCCTGCGTGTATATACTTGGAGGCGCAAAAGCCGAGGATTCTGCGGACTTATCATATGCAGTATTAAGTCAAGGCATAGCTGATTATGTTTTAACTGGCGGATTGGTTGCTAATCTATTCTTGTATTCTAAAGGAGTTGATTTAGGCGAAAAAAACGTTAATGTGTTAGAAAAGAAAGGTTTTCTAGAGTTAAAAGAGAAAATTTTGAAATTATTAGACGAATATGGAGATAAGATACTACTTCCTGACGATTTGGCTATAGATGTTAATAATGCTCGTGAAGAAATTAGCGTGGAAAAACTACCAACAAACTATCTCATAAAAGACGTAGGAACTAATACCATTAAAGCATATGCTTCTAAAATACAGAACGCCAAGACCGTTGTTATGAACGGGCCGCTAGGAATCTTTGAAGAAGACAATTTCAGTAAGGGTACAGAGGCAATTTTCGAGGCAATGGTTTCATCACAAGCATTCTCTCTCATAGGTGGAGGACATACCATAGCAGCTGCTAGAAAACTTGAATACTTGGAAAGATTTAGCTATGTTAGCACAGCTGGTGGAGCTTTAATGGAATATTTGATTAAGGGAACATTACCAGTAGTTGAGGCTTTGAGAAAATATTCGAAAATTTAAGGTGGCAACGTGACCATTGAAATATTTAAGAAAAATGATATTCCCAAAAAGAAACCGTTAATTATTGGGTTACCAGATATTGGACTAGTTGGTGCTATCTCGTCATCATATCTGGTAAAGACGTTCAATATGAAAGAAGTTGCATTTATAGATTCCCCAAAATTTCCACCTATACTCGTTTTCCATGAAACTAAACCCGTGCTACCTGTAAGATTTCACGCTGATGATAATAAAACCGTTCTAATGTCAGAGGTTCCCATACCTTCCGACCAGCTCGCACCTTTAGCTGAAAAAATCGTGTCATTAGCGAAGGATATAGAATCTGAAAAAATAATAATGATAGGGGGAGTCCCTGTCCCCAATAGGATCGAGCTTAGCAAGCCTAAAGTTTACGTCGCAGTAACCAATGATATAGATCGCGAATTTTTAAAGAAGAAGGGATTTGAAATTTTTAAAAACGGTTTTATAGCGGGAATCTACGCTACTATATTAAAGGAATGCATCAAAAGAAAAGTTCCGGCAATGGTTCTACTGGCAGAATCCTATGTTAATTATCCAGATCCTGGAGCTGCAGCAGCAGCTTTAGAAGTTTTGGGTAAAATACTAAACATAAATATTGATGTAGAACCTTTATTAAAACAGGAAGAGGAAATTAGATTAAAATTGCGTGAACTTATGCAAAGAACAATGAGCTCTCTCAAAACCTCTGGCAAAGAGTACGAGTTTGCGGTTCCTCTAATGTATGCATAACGTAGAGGTGGTTACATGAGCGAAGAATGGATATTTGATAGAATAAGAAAAATTCATGAAGAGATCGAAAAAGCTTTCAGGGAATTTGAAAAGGAGATATTTAAACCGTTATTCGACTTCGAAAGTAAATGTTTGGAACCTTTATACCACATTGAGGAAACACCAAATGAAGTCATTGTGCGTGTTGATCTGCCATACGTAAAGAGAAAAGAAGATGTCAAGGTTACGGCTACTGAAAATAAAATCGTTGTTGAGGCTAAAATGGAAAGAAAAGTTCCATTCGACGATTTAATAACATACGGAAGAACAAGCTTTGAAATGTACAGGAAGGAGATAATATTACCAACGCCGGTAGACGCGAAAAAGGCCAAAGCAAAGCTTCGTGGATGTATACTGGAGATCAGACTACCTAAAAAATACAAAGTCTACCGTATCAGCGTCGACTAAAATTAAGTTATTTTCTTTAGATACTCCAACAACTCTTCTACACTTCCAGCTCTAGAAAGTGCTAAAGGTATTCCTTCTTTTGTAGCTATCACCTTGGCAAGCCTATCTACGCGTGTTGGACCGTGCATCACAACTAGAGCAGGATGTAGGCCTCCCATCCCTGCTTGCATCGCTTTAATGGCAACCATGGGACTTCTGCCATATGTAACTTTGGTGAAAATAGCCGCTCTTTGCGTTGTAGTTCCGTAAAGCCTAACGTATTCATAAGAAGGAACTTCTATTACTAGTTTTATGCTGTCGACAACGGTGTATCCGTAAAGTAGCGTCGATTCTGACCCTACGCTAACTATTAGATCCGCGTTGATTTTTTCGCAAAAATCTGCTATTGCTATAGGTTTCGAAAACTCTCTCATATCGATAACTGCCTTGTAAAGCTTGCTACCGCCCAATATTATCCTCAATAAATTCGATAAAACTTCTCTACCTCTTTCCATGTCAACCTCTATTAAACTATTTACAAAGTTTTTAACAAATTTTGCTCCAGGCGACTTTCTTCTACCGCTTTCATAATCGCTTATAACTGATGACGATACTCTCATTTTTTGTGCAATTTCAATCTGTGAAATTCTGAAAGTTTCACGCCATCGTTTCATGACTTTGCCCGGATTAGAAGACAATATAATATCACCTGCTATTTTTACCGCAATTTCTCTAACTATGGAGTCTGAAATTTCTGCCATTACCCTCACCTTATAATTAATATAGTTAATATTTAATGGGAGTATTTTAATTTAATATAATGACTATATGAAACAGGTTTAGCTTTTTGAAAAGGAAGATGGAGTAATCTTTATTACCGCTGGTATCCTTTAATAGACGTTAATGATGATGCTCGAAAGGTTTGACTTGATGAAATACCCGTGCAGGTCTGAAATAAAATATGAAACACCCGTTCCTAAATACTAAAATTTTAGCATAAACATTATTAAACATACTTACAAAAATTAGGCTAAGTTTTTAATGTTCTAAATTTTATCCTAAACCCGAAATCTAATTTTTAAAATCTTTGTGGTAAGAAACTAGAAAAAATTATGACTAACTTTCATATTAACTGTAAAGTTTTATAACCCTACATCCGCCATATATTTCATTAGGTCTACGAGTCTGCAACTGAAGCCCCACTCATTGTCGTACCAAGATAAAACTTTTACCATATTTCCAATAGCATACGTGCTTAATCCGTCAACGATCGATGAATGCGGATTGCCTATTATATCTACAGATACTAATGGTTCTTCAGTATACTCAAGTATGCCTTTTAGCTCTCCTTCAGCGGCTTTTCTAAATGCTTCATTTACTTCTTCTTTAGTGACTTCCTGCTTTAATTCAGCAACGAGATCTATTATTGAACCGTCTGCAACTGGAACTCTTAATGCCATTCCATCAAGTTTTCCTTTTAATTCTGGAAGCACGAGCCCTATTGCTTTCGCCGCTCCGGTAGTTGTCGGAATTATAGATAGTGCAGCAGCTCTAGCTCTTCTCAGGTCTTTATGGACTAGATCAAGTAGTCTCTGGTCATTTGTGTAAGCGTGTGTTGTAGTCATTAAACCTTTAACAATTCCGAATTTCTCGTTTAGAACTTTAACGACTGGCGCTAGCGCGTTCGTGGTGCACGAAGCATTTGAAATTATGTAGTGTTTGCTTGGATCATACAGCTTATGATTTACTCCTATAACGACTGTTATATCTGGCTCTTTAGCTGGAGCTGAAATGATAACTCTTTTAGCGCCGGCGCTGATGTGCTTAGACGCGTTCTCTCTATCTCGAAATCTTCCAGTAGATTCTAAGACAATGTCAATTCCCAGTTCTTTCCACGGTAATTTGGCCGGGTCGGGAATTTGGAAAACTTTGATTTCATTCCCATCGACTACAATCGCGTCCTCTTTAGCTTTAATCTCATTCTTCAGAATACCGTGTATAGAGTCATATTTAAGCAGGTGAGCCAACATCTCAGGCTTTGTTAAATCATTTACTGCAACTACTTCAAATCTTTTCATAAAGTCTGGGTCTTTTAAAGCTGCCCTGTAAAACAATCTTCCTATTCTCCCAAAACCATTTATTGCTACTTTTATTGTCATAGGCATCAGCCAATCTTATTTAACTGAATTCTTAAATATTAATATTTTCCGAGGTGCTTAACAGACTTATACACGATTTCCCCAGTCTCGATATTTTCTATTTTAATAATTCTGTGATATGGTATGTACACTTTCTTCCCCCTTCTTTCATATTCAAAACCTCTGCTGTAAATTCCCGTGATAGCATCGGCGGTTAATTCCTCTCTATCATTTGGTGCTCCTCGAGACAAGTAAATTATCCTGTATTTGCTTGGATTTTCTTTTTTACTCCACTTGAGCATGTTTAGGAAATTTCGAATAGTAAAAACCATATTAATCGACTATAATTTTTTTCCTATATATACTCTCCATTGTTTTGATTATGGCTTTACGTCTCAATAATCTACGTTTACGTTTTTTAACTTGAACATTGATAGAGTGTTGTTTAACATTGACTTCATCAGGTTTAACGTTGAGCATTCTATAGAATGAATTTTTAAATTCTTCCTCGTCAACTTCTATTTTGATATTTTTACAATTTACTGGACAGTTAGTACAGAATTTTTTATTTATGAAGCATAAGTTTGCGCATGGTATTCTTAACCCCGTAGTTGCCATTATATTATACGTGTTGGCACAGCATGCTGAGAGAAATGGTATAAGGTTTTTTTCTCGACTGATTTCAACAAGCTTCTGCTTTATGTCATTGGTGTATACTGGCGTTTGCCCGTTCGGCCTTGTTTTTATCCTGTTTTTTATATCTGAAATGTCAATGCCTGCTCTCCTCAGATTAGATAGTATTCTCCTTGTTATTCTAAAACCGCCAATCACGACTCCTACTGCGCCACTTTCTCTAGCTTTTTCGAAAATTTCTTCAGCTTCTTCCTCGTTTACGCCTGGTATAACAGGTCTGAAGAACAGGATTGGTTTAAAACCCTCATCTTTAAGATTTCTAATAACATTGAATCTTTGTTCGGGGCTTGGCGCACTGGGCTCTAGAATTTCTGCATATTTTAGAGACACTATAGTTACCAATATGTTAACTGGATAAGTTTTTAATCTTCCTAGCCTAGGATAGGCATCGATTGCTATCTTCATTTTTGTAGAGACTTGAATTGGATTGCCTAGAAAAGACGTGACAGCTTCTAGATAAGATATGGTTTTTAATATACCAACAGGGTGAAATGGTTCGCCAACGCTTCCGAAAGCTAAGTATGTTCCTTTTACTGTAGGGAAGAAATATTTATTAGAAAGAAGCGAGAGAACCAGTTCTTCCTTAGTTAAACCATACGGCATTGGATGCAGATTGCTAAACCCCATATCAGGTATGTAGCAATATATGCATCCTGAGGAACATCCAATAACACTGTGGACAGTTATCCCACAAGGCCTAGGTTTCCTTTTTGCATGATAATCGTTGATAGCCTTGCTGATCGACTCTTTGCCTATTTTAATGGCTAGCTCATTTCGCAATAATTCCCTACGAGCGTAAAGTTCTGTAAGGCTTATCTTCATGGTATCTCATTTTCCTTAATTTTTTTACTTTCTACTATTTTTCTTCGAATATGTTCTGGTAGAGCTACATCTTCCCTACGATATTCTGTTGCGCGTTTAACAACAATACCAACACCATTTACTATATCAATTTCATGCATTCTCAAATCGTGAGGCGTTTGCCGCATCTTCTCAATTAAAATATATCGTCTTAATATTCCACCTCTTACAGTTTTCCTAAATCTAATAATTCCGTCGGCTATATGTTCTATACCGAAACCAAACGCTTCCGATGTCGTAACAGCATATTGCGATGTAGCTAGAATAGTAAAATCCCATTGCGTTAAAACTTTCTTTACGAAATACGAATATTTTCTTGCAACAGCGGGCTTATCCAGCCAGAAGGCCGAGAGGCTATCTATTACGAGCCTCGAATGCCCATATCCAAATTCCTTTTTTATTTCTATTATTTTCTTTACAAGCTCTTCTGGGTCGAGAGAAGAAAGAGAATATGGATCTTCTCTTCTTCTCATTAAAGCATCAATTATTACTAGATTGCCGCTTTTTAGTGCTTGTGAAAAATCGAAATTGAATTGTTCCGCTTGTCTAACTATAGATTCTCTGCTTTCTTCCGTTGTCACAAATATTTCCTTTTCGCCTTTTTTAAAGCCTGCATTGATGAAATGTAGGCAAAATATGGTTTTGCCGCATCCCGGTTCGCCGACAACCGCGACTAAAAAACCTTTTGGTATACCACCCATCAGCATTCTATCTACTTCTTTTACACCAGTTGAAATTCTTACTATCGACATTTTCTCACTATCTATGAAATATTGAGTGATGCTTCAAGAAGTAAGTAACGGCTAGAGTTTGGAGTTAAAATAAAGTTTCGAGTAAATGTTGGGTATATTATAGAGACGTTCGTAAACTTCTTTTTTAATTGTTTTGCAATCTCAATTGATGCTTTAATTACAGCATCGCTTATTATCCATCTTTTGGAAAAGCAAGGATAAATGAATATTCTCTCGGCTTTTATATTTATTAAAGATATCAATTCTGTTACGTCGACCAGTCGCTTTTTCAGCGATTCCTCATATACGAATACAACTATTGAATTTTCATAGTTTTTCCCTTTAAAAATGAATTCTGTACAGTGAATTATTTGGAGATTAATCATTTCCTAGCCTCCAATTTTGAATTTTCAAGGCAATACGCTCAAAACCCCTCTCCTTTAAAAAGTTACATAGCTCCATTG
>Ga0164311_10001002_pt1 | contig 13314 bp, 20 predicted proteins | sample GuaBasSedimGuay2_FD_121796 | JGI IMG/M metagenome (GOLD analysis project Ga0164311, IMG submission 121796) | Subseafloor sediment microbial communities from Guaymas Basin, Gulf of California, Mexico - Guay2, Core 4569-9, 9-12 cm | ecosystem: Environmental > Aquatic > Marine > Hydrothermal vents...
ATTCTTCTTCCAAGCCAGCGAGGTACACCTCCTCTGGAATAAACACATCCTCTTCTGGAGTGTTCGAACAAATTGCTACCGAGAATATCAACAATAGTAAAAATCCATAGAACAACAGGCACTTTCCGTGTGCGCCTTTCCTACAGAAAATTGTTTTAATCCACGTGGGTTCCTCTTCAGACTGTGCGAGAAAATCTTTTCCTAGCAGAGCTAAAGTGCCTAGAAGAATGTATATCGCCCAAAAACCAAAAAGTGACGTGAGAAATAATGCGCCTGAGTCAGTCGTCAGCGCTAATCCAATCGTGCCAGCCTGAATAGTAGATATTATCAAAGATAGCAAAGCGTGCTGTCTCTCCTCTTTTCTCAGAAACAAGCCTATGATAATCGGTGCCAAAATTGGTAGGATTGTGCAAGAGTAATACACCAAGGAGACTCTTTTCATCCACACCCCCTCTGTGTTTGTGTATATTTACTAATAAACGTCACGTATGTTTGAGAAAGTCGTCACTATGCTTTCCAACACCTCCTTTGCGTCTTCTTCGTCTAGAAGACAGCTTATCTTGACTAGCATATCTCTTGCTACCTCTCTTGGCATTGTTATTTCTACAGGACCTAGCTCTATTATGTAATTCTCTCCTCTTCTCAGTAACTGCACGCTTTCCAGAAAAATTCTCGTGTTCTCCTCTTTCAGAACCTTATCTCCGTTCATTAACATGTATATTTTAACAACACCCAACCAAACCACCTCACCAATCTTTCACAAGGATTTTAACGTCTCGTTTCCTTTTGACAACTATGTTTTTACCTTTCTTGGACATATCCACCAAACCTGCTTGGTTGAGAATTAAGACATGGTTTCTTATTAAATTTGGGGCGGCGCCGATTAGTTTTGCTATATCTTTTATCTCAATTTCTTCATTTTCCCTCATAATATTGAGTATTAGAAAGCGCAGCTCATGTGAAATCCCTCTTGCTATTTCAGCTGCTTCGTGTGGGTCATTTATCTCTCTGTACATTGTACTACCCGATGCGCTGTCTGAAGAAGCACAAATAAAAATTTCGTTGTTAAGTTATGATTACATGAATTCGTTATCATCGAAAAACATTTATACATGTAAACATGACCATATAGGGGGCGAACCCATGCAAGGTGGTGTTGAAAACAACCCCTGGTTTTGGGCTACACGCTATCTGAACGGAAAAGAGAAAGAAATAGCAATTGCTTTCGGAAAAGCGTGCGAGGAACACGGTCTTTCCTTCAAAGAGTGGGAGAGAGTTAGCAGCAAATACATGAATAGAGTACCGGGCCCTTTAACGATAGATGCTGTGTTAACAGAATACGGTTGTCCCTGGGAAGAGGGTTGCGGAACTTGCCCAGTATTTAGAGAGTGCAGAATTGCTATGGACGTGCACACTTTCTTGGCGAAGCTGTGGAGGAGGTCGATCTAGATGATGGTGCGCATTAATTTCAAACTACCAGAAGGTCTCCTGCGAGAGTGTAAAGAGTTAGTTGAAGCAGGACACTTCACTTCTCTACAAGAACTGTTCAGAACTGCGATAAAAGAACTTGTGGAGGGTGAAACTTGTTCAAGAAAGAATACATAGTAGTTCTGAAAGACGGACTCAGCAGAACGGTAATAGGCTTCATAGACTGGGAAGACCGAGCCGTTACAGGCAAACACAGAGGTAAGGACGTCATAATTCCATTTGAAGCGATACTAATGATCACTGAGGTTCGCCCCGTGAAAGAGGAAAGGAGGTGATTCCTTGCCCGAGTTGAAGATTTTGTTGAGTGAGAGAATGAATTCTCTGCTACAAGAGCTTTCCAAGAGAACGGGCAGGAAGAAAAGCGAGCTAGTGAGAGATGCAATTCAGGAATACATTTTGCAAAGGTTTCCAGCATTGTTGGAGGTTGAAAAATGAGCGAGAAGAAAAACAACAATAAGGGGAAAAAGAACGCAGATAATGAGGGACAACTTCAGGAAAATGTGCAGGTGCCGCAACCCCTAGTACACCAAGAGCCACAACCCCTAGTACACCAAGATCAAGGAACGAGTGCAGTAGTACCTGTTTTTGTACAACAGCCTATTCCAGTACAATACTCGGTGCAGCAGACTGCGCAGATGCAGTGCCAACAACTCCAGGAAAAGCAGTCGCTCGCAGAGTTCTGGAAGCCATTGGGTCAAAATAACGCAGTCAGAATAAAAGTATATAATGGATATCTGGTTTTGGAAAAAGTAATGAGAACATCAGAGGGTTGGGAAAGGAAAGACAGTATATTGCTTAGCCACGCTCTTTTGGAATACCTATACGCCAAGATGCCATACATACTTTGCATTCTCGAACAAATCAAACAAAGGTGAGCGCATGGATCTCTCACCCTCCAAGATAATAACTTTTCTTCAATGTCCTAAGCGTTTCTATTTCGATTACATAGAAGGGTTAGAGAGAGAACCAAGTATACACGAACTGCTGGGCACTGCTGTACATTATGCTTTATATACTTTTTACGATGAGATAGACTTTGATATTGCAATGAAAACTTCTGATTTGCCGGGATATTTCTTCGCCGTTTCTATCAAAGCTCTGAACGAGTATTTTGACGAGGTACGAAGGCACAGCGATTTTTCCAAGGATTTGGAACTATTTGCTTTTCAGCTCATGAAGAACTTCAGCTACAGAGAAGCGCACCGGCTTTCTCGTCTTAAAGAAGATTACAATGGACAGCTCGGAAGAATAAAACGGCTTTTCTTTCCCGTTCTGAGAGAGGAAACAATAGAATACGACGGAATAAAAGGTATAGTCGACAGAGTTGAGCTAAACCTAGAGAAAGAGCTCGTTGTAACAGATTACAAAACTAGTAAGCGATACCCTGGAGGAATGTCACGCTTCCACACCATACAAGTTAGTATTTACGCGTACATGCTGAAAAACAAAAGCGCCCTGGACATAAAATGGGCCGGTTGCTATTATCTGCGAACAGGAGAGGCGTACTACATACGCATTACTCCGGAAGAACTCAGGAGGGTGAGAGATTTAATCTCGAGGGTCAGATCTCAAATTTCCCGTTTTTTAGAAGATGGTAAGTTTCCAAGAAAAAGAAGTATTTTGTGTAAATGGTGTCCGTTTTCAAACGTTTGCAGGAGGTGAATAATTTGTGGGTGGTTTTTGATCAGCCGAAGTGGTTTGTCAGTGCCGTAAACATTTGCGCGTCCTTCTTGGACGATGTCAGAATAAAAGCAGAAGATGGAAAGCTCGAAATAAACGAGTTAGATCCAGCAAGAATATGCTGGATTGGCGCCGAATTCGAGCCTGAAATACAGAGACCTGGTGAGATATACGTAAACGTACACGAGCTGAAAAGAGTACTGAAATTCGTTAAAGACAATTTAATTCTCAGGACCCACGAGAACAGACTTGAAATTAAAAGCAATAATACCAGTTTCAAGATTCCTATTTTACCAGAGCTTGAGAAAGAGGAAAAACCGCAAGAAGAACTGGAATATAAATGTATGGCATCGCTCGAGGTAAAACTGCTGAAGGAGGCAATAAAACGAGCGGAGATAGTCAGTGATGAACTAGAAATACACGTGAAGGGAACAAGGCTTGTCTTCAAAGCAGAAAGCGACCTAGGTGAAATGACATATGATGTCTCCGAGGATTGCGCTGTACAGGGTGAAGAAGACGTTGTATCTACATACACTCTGAGTTACTTACGAGACTTCGTGAGACACTTGCCAAATGATAGAGAGATAGATCTGGGTCTACGCACAGACTATCCTCTGAAAGCCTTGATGATATTCAATGAATCTGACTCAATAAAATTCATTCTCGCGCCGAGAATTCGCGATTAACGAAAGGGGCAGTAATGGGGCGAAAGGGGCATGAAGGTAGAACACACCAGACTATTGGATTTGGCGTTTGATCTAATCGATCTCGTGGCCGAAAAGAGTAAAGAATACTCAAGCGAACCGATCTTATCCGAAGAATTACATATTGACGATATAATCAGCGTAATTAAACTTAAAGCGCTGAGAGCAAGAGAAAGCATAACCATCGAAAAACTGAGAGAGGAAGTGAGAGACTTAGTGTGCTATGGTCTCCTTCTGCTATACAGATTGGAGAGGGAGTCATAGATGCGCGAAAAAATGGTTAGTACTAGAATTCCGGAGGAAGTATACGAAATAATAGTCGGAAGCGGGCGAAGCATGTATATGTTCGCAAGAGAAGCTATTTTGGAAAAGTACATGCGCGATATCACCGGTGTTGGAAAAATAAAAGCACTGGAGAAACAGATTGAAACCATCGAAAAAGAGTTAGAAGGACTAAGAAGACAGTTAGTTGATGCAAAGAAAGAATACAACAAAACCAAAGAAAAAGCCCTTAGGAACATAAGAGCTGCGCCGCACACAGCTGAATTCTGGTCCCGCGTTTTAGGTGTTGATGCTGATGAGCTGCGCCGGGAGGCCGGCGTTTGATAGACTGGAAAGACTACATCGAGTCATTGAAGAGAAAAGGGAAAAGGGAGGTTGGCGTAGAAGAGTTAGTAAACGAAACAGACTTCCCGCTAGAAGAATTCCAAGAAAAGCCAGATAATTTCCTAAATGAAATAGATATGTTTTTTACAGACTTCCACGATTTTTTTCCGTCGTTACGCAGAAGAGCGGAGCTTTCTCCTGAGATGATAAATCGAGTCGTCGAGGTGGAAGGTATACTGGCGGGAATGTCTCCACCAGCATTTTTCCCCAAGTGCGGTGTGTGGCAATGTAAGAGATGCGGCGAGGAAATCTTTAAGGAACATGAATTCGGAAAAATTGAGCCGCCGGCTTTATGTACTAATCCAGCATGTGCGAGAAAGGGACCGTTTGAATTGATTCTCTCGCTTTCGACTCTTTACAAATTTCAGTGGATTACTATACAAGAAATGCCCGAGAACAGCTTGGGTGATGTGCTCTGTAAGGCGGTTTTGTTTAAGGACCACGTAGATTCTGTTTTTCCTGGGAAACATATTCGTTTATTAGGTGTTCTACGCTGCATGCCAAGAAAAAACAGTTTTTCGTACTATGTGGAGACGATTGGAGTTGAACTAATCGATGCATATGAGCCGGGCGAAGTCGACATAGAAGAGATGGCGCGCTTCTTTGATGACGATAAAAATTTTAACGTGATAGCAGAGAAAATAGCTCCCCACATAGCAGGTTTGAGTGAAGTTAAGCGCTCAATACTGCTTTCTCTATTCGGCGGCGTCAGAGAAAAACACAGGCGTGGCGACATACACGTCTTGATGGTTGGGGATCCTTCGACAGCAAAGTCTAGCATTCTGAGTTGGTTAGCAAGGGAAATGCCAAATACTGTGTATAGCACCGGTAGAGGAAGTAGTTTAGCTGGACTAACGGCATCTGTGATAAAAGAAGGAGATTCGTATTCTTTATATGCTGGAGCTATGGTTATTGCTGACGATGGTATACTCTGCTTGGACGAAATCGAGAAGATGAACAAAGAGGATAGAGAGCAGATACACACAGCGATGGAGCAGCAATTCGTTGCTATACACAAAGCCAAGTTCAACGTGCGTTTGCGAAGTAGATGTGCAGTAATTGCGGCCGGTAACCCGGTAGAAGGACGGTTTGACAAGCATAGACCTTTAGCAGAACAGATTAAATTAGATCCTGCTATAATCTCACGTTTTGACTTCATCTGGTTTTTAGAGGACAAACCCGAAGAGGAGAGAGACGAAAAAATAGCAGAAGCGATACTTTCCTATCGAGATGATGACTTTCAGGTTTATGTTCCGTATATATTAAAGGCAAGGAGTTTACAGCCGAAGTTGAGTGAAGAAGCTAAGCTAAAGCTAAAAAGTATATACTTGCAGCTCAGAAAAGCCAATATAGGAGACGAGCTAGGAAGGATACCAATCACCCCGAGGTTTCTGCAAGCAATGTTAAGAGCGAGCGAGGCAAGAGCGAAGAGCAGGTTCTCTGAGACTGTGGAAGCGAGAGATGTCGAGTACGCTTTCTCTTTGTTCAAGCAAATGCTCAAGCAGTTCAAGGAGATCGAAGGGGTTCTCGATGCAGATGCTATAGAACTAGGGAAAAGCAAAAAAGAGCGGTTAGTAGAAAAACTAGCGAAGTTCGTTGCTAATTACTACGAGAAGGAAGGGAGGGAGTGTCCGATCGAAGTAGCGAAGGATTTTCTTTTGCAGTTCACGGACGTGCGCCACGTACGCTGGATAATAAACGCTGCTGTAAGCAGGAGGCTGATCGATGAAAACAAGAGTGGTTTGTATCCGACAAGATAACAGCAAAAGTATTTTTTCAGAAACATTCAAACCAGGTTCGGGTAGTATTTGTAATGTAGGGTGTAAACGTAATGTTTACGTTTACACATGAAGTTGAAGAACTACGGTAACCTGGTTCGAATGTTTGTCTAAAAACTCACGTATGTTTGAATTGTTTGAGATACATATGCATGTGTGTCTCCCCAAGTGATACGAATAAGTGCATCCTACTACGTTGATATCACCTCCCTGTTTGCAGCGTAATATATATATAACTATATATGCTTGATAACTGTGGGGGATGGAGGTGGCGATATTTACTGGTTATGAGCTGATTTTAGAGAGCGACGAAGAAGGGAAGCGATTAGCCGAGCTGATCAAAAAACACAAAAACAGAAAGCTGACTGAGAAAGACAAAGAACTGATCGAGTTAGCAAGGAAGTTCGTTGAAGTACGCTTATAACAAACATTTCATTCTATTCTACTTCTTATATATTCTATTAAGAAGAACAAGAGTTCACTACGATTCTCGTTCGCCTTTCTTGAGATTTCATAGAAACCCACGCCAAGCTGTTTATGAACCCTTTGGTAGAAGTTCTCAGCAAGCTTCGGTGTAGTATGGACGCAAAGACCTATACCGCCAATCTGTTCTGCAATCGCGATTGCAATTGGGATGATTATTTTCCCAAGAATCTCACTTCCAACACCACGATTTTGATATTTTTTCTCAACGGCAAATTGACCCAAGAGTAATACTGGAATACGTTTAACATCAACCGTCGTTCCCAAACCATCTTCTATTTCTTTTCTTATATTATCACTAAGTTTCTTGTAATTAAGGGTGAAAGGGCTTATAGTAAAATACGCAAGTATTTCATCTTCGAGTAGTACTAAGTACACTGTAGTAAGACCGGCTGCGTGATATGATATTGCTTTTTCTTTTAGGAACGAGTCTTGTTCTTCACTACCGCAAGTGAACCTCTCTATGCGTACACAGTCGTTTTTCCTTATACGCCGAATCTGCACTTCTCGATTTAGTACTTGGAGGAAAAACGAAAGAGCCATAGTGTTACCTCACGCTCTTCGAGATTCCTTGACTCTCACGGGTATCGGTTTATTCATTAATCTCTTGAGGATGTAAACTCCTAATACTATCAACAATCCGACGATTACTGAGAACCAGAAACGTTTTTTGACGATATAAGAGATAGAGAACCCTCCTGCGAAAGCAACAACTTCCTCTTTACAATCGTGGATGAGATGACCTATGGGATCTTCCCGCGGATCTACTCGATCCCGATGAAATGTTCTCTTGTCCAATGCGTGAATGTTCGCTGGGCATCTGCACTCTCTTTCCTTGAAAAGACAGCTACACTCTGACAGGTCTAACACAGAGTCTTCTAGGAAGGCATTTTGTCCTGGGGGGATCCCATATATGTCGAGGAGTGTTCGAGCGTGATACGACGTTACCACCAACACGATCCCGTAACCTTACTCACATATTATCTGAATATAAATCTTTCGTTTTTGGGAACTGCAACCACCATCATCTCCCAAACCACACCAAACTATTCCCAATTAATTTTAAGTCTAGATAAGTGCAACTTACTACCACGCGGATGTGTGGCTGCTGACTGCAATTCCAACAGAACGGGTTATAAACTGTCAGACACAGTTTTAGCTTGTTCTCATCGGAGATTTTCCCGCGCCGCGCCTCTGGCACCGACTTCAAAACTTTGACTGAATCATTATTCAGTACAAATTACGGACTGATCATCGCCAACGCTCTGTCAATCCTCGGGCACACAATCGCCTTGTTTCGCAATAATATTGCGCATCGTGAGGTCTCCCCTGATTTGAGGGGCGTTCGTCTTGCGCAAGTATCTATATACAAATGAAAAACGAAAAAGGAGATTGAAATGGAGGTGTGCACGTTGGCACAAGTGCTGAATGTTTCATCGGACTATCCAACGCGTTTTGCCAATCTTCCACACTATGTTGTATTCGAGATGCTGCTACCATGCCAGGGAAGAAGAAAAGACCTAGCTTTCGAAGTTTTAAAATTCGACGGAACTGTCTTTGTCGAAGAAAACGGAGACTCTCTTCTTTTCATTGTGAGAAGACACAGAATCGTAGATTTTCTAGAAAGGCTTAGGGGAGCTGGATACATCTCATCCTTCATCATAAGAACCGCTTGGGGGGAGAGGAAAATTGAGAATAGACAAATGGGAGAACAAAAAAGTGAAAAAGCAGTTGAGGAAGTTATGTGACGAACTGCCCTCCCGCGATGAAGACGGAAATTTAATTCCCGCTTACATTTTCGTAGAGCATCCGAAACACGTTGTTCTCATCCTTCCCCGCGAAACTTACAATCTCTTAGCAAAAGCCGAAGCTACATCGCTTTTAAAACACAGTATAACGGCGGTTTTCGAGGAAATATTCAAAGAACTCGGTTTTGGTAACAATATCATGTTTATTTAGTCGAGGTGGTTGTTTTGGACTTAATACGCCTTGTAAGTAGTTTGCGCGCAGGCGGGATAATATGGTGCAACGTGAGAGGAAAGGGTACAAGACACTTCATTTCCGAGTTCGTACAGCCTCATAGCTATATGGTTCAAAGACTTGCGCTTGATCTCTGGCCCGCAGATAGAACTCAACTAGGCTTCTCAACCGTGAAAAGATTCTTGGATTGGATCGTAGAGAAAATTAGATATAAATACGACGTTGAGATACACAAACAAACTGATTTTTGGCAGTTTCCATGGGAAACGCTAATCCTAAAGACTGGAGATTGCGAAGACACCACGTTTCTCACCCAAAGCGTTCTGGAGGCACTTGGCTTTAACTCGCGCGGTGTTCTTGGCATAGTAAACGTAAATGGAGAAAAATACGGACACGCCTGGGTCGAAATAGAAGTTGATGGTTACACAAGAGTAATAGAAACGACATATGAGGATCCGGGTGCTGACTACATATCCTTCCTCAGGCCGAGTTTCTATGAGCCTGTTTTCTTCTTCAACTCAAAATCTTGCGTTTACGTTGGTCCAGAAGTGGTAGACGCATACTCTGACTTACTAGGGTTCAAGCCGAAGTGGCCCAAGCAACTGCCAGAGACTCACAAATGTATCCTGATAGAGATGCACAGATGTAAGAGCAGGAGGGGAATAAGTGCCGAAGAAATCAAAGAGGCGTGGAAGAAAAAGATCGAAGGAAGAGATAGAGAAACAAATTAAAAAACAGATAAAACACGGTTTGGCGAGAGATAAAGTCGCCGGATTCATGATTTGTAACCCGCACTGTCCTTTTTTCGGAGATTGCGAAAAACAGCGAGACGGGGAGGAATGTTACTACGAAAAGAGAACATTTGAACTGAAATTTGAGGAATATCTCAACGCCATAGACGAAGAGTTTAGAGATTTACAACCGATTAGAGACGCGGTAGAGCGCGCAGTTATGTTCTTTATCCACGCGAAGCGCGCAGAGATGCTATTAGTATTCTCTCCGATTCACTCTTCTTCAGATGATTCGAAAACGCATGCTTACATTACATATTTAATGCAAGCTGACTCAAAATTCAGGAAATGGCTCGAATCTCTGAATTTAACTCTCAAAGCAAAGAAGGGGGCAAGGGGCGTCAAAGTAGAAGATTTGGCTAGAATATGGTTGGAAAAAGGTGCGAAGAAATGAAGATAACAGAGGAGTACTTACAAGAACTTGCAAAAGACAACGTTAAGTTTGCTAGAGAGATTTTACGCTTCAACCCATATCCTCCACAAGTCAAAGTATTGAGAGCGTGCATGAGCGGAAAAGACGTTGTTATTTGCGCAGGTAGGCAAAGCGGAAAAAGTATAACTTTAGCTGCCGATTGTGTGCACTATGCTTTTTTCAACCCTGAGAAAAACGTGATAATAGTTTCTCCATCGCAGGAGCAATCCAACCTATTTTTAAGGAAGGTAAAGCAATTCATTCACAAAAACAAGCTACTTTCTGCTTCTGTAGTGCGAGAAACAACCGAAATAGTTGAACTCAGTAATAACACAGAGATCAGATCGCTGCCGAGTGGCCAGGAGGGATATACAATCCGCGGACATACTGCTCACAGGATATACATAGACGAGAGCGCTCACATAAAAAGCAGAATTGTTACTGATGTAATTTACCCGATGGGCGCTCATACTGGAGCTACAATTATTCAGGCTTCCACTCCAGCGGGAAGAAACCACTTCTGGGACGCTTGGAACGACCCCAACGTCATAAAAATACATTTTTCGACAGAGGAAATTGCCAAGTATAACAAATCAACAGCAAAATACTTGGAAAAGATTAGAGCGAGAACGCCCCCGCAAAAATACGCCAGAGAGTATCTCGCTAAATTCGTTTCAGAAAGCAACGTCGTATTCTCACATTCTGTCCTCGAGAACGCTATAGACGAAAAACTAGAACCTCTTGACAGCGGAGATCCTCGTAAAACTTATGTCGCCGGAGTGGATTTGGGGAAACACAGATCATCTACTGTTTTAGCCATTGTGCAGCTAGGGAAACCAGCAAAACTAGTAAGACTCGTCGTGTACAGAAGAGCCGCTTATAAGCAAATAGCGAGGCTCATCAAGGCGTGGACAAAGAGGTTTAACATAATAAAAGTAGCTGTGGATCAAACAGGTGTTGGAGAAGCATTCATAGAGGATTTGACAGAAAAGGTCGAGTGTCCCGTCGAAGGAGTCAAATTCACTCAACAACAAAAAGAAAAGCTGATAGAAAATCTTCTTGCGATGCTAGAAACCGGGAAGTTGAAGCTTTACTACGATAGAGATTTATACGACGAGTTATACTCGTATACATTTAAGATAACGTCGAGCGGTATAAAATATCGGGGAGCGCAAGACGATAGAGTGGATGCTCTCGCTTTAGCTGCCTGGGCGGCTAAGCACAAGCACACGGTATCTCCGTTTATAGTTGGTGTTGAGTGGTGATTATCATGTTTAGTAAGTTGAAGGAACTCTTGGGCTTCTCAGCATCTTCATCGTCTGTTTTACCAGACGAAGAATTGTTAGATGAACATTCACTTGAAAAACTAGTAGCTGTGAAGAAAGATTTCGACACATATCTCTGGGCGTACAAAAACGACGATACTGTTAGAGCATGCATAGACATAATAATAGAGAGTGCTATATCACCAGGTTTTTCAATACAGGCGAGTGAAGAAGTCAGAGAAGCGCTAAACGACTTTATAAGAAAAAACAGGTTGTTCTCTCAGCTCAGAGACTGGATACTTCCTCACTTGCTAATTTTCGGAAATGCCTTCATAGTCAAGGTTCAGAAAGACAACGATATGCTAATCAAACCGGTTGATCCAAGAACAATGGCTGTTTACAGAAACAACGTAACGGGCGAGGTCGTGAAGTACGTCCAAGAGGCATATGTGAAGTACTGGGAACTCGGCCAAGGTGATGTAGAAGATGAGAGATTCACGCTAAAACGTTTTGAGTTCTCTCCGGATGAAGTTGTACACATAAAGCTAAACTCCAGAGGAAGTCCACTCGGGGAGAGTGTCCTAGCGCCGGTTTTAGACTATGTTTACTACAAGAAAGAAATAGAGCGAATCCTTCCAATTGTTTCGAAGCGATATGGACCGCAGCTAGTAGTAACAATAGGGGACGAGACCGTAAACATAACCAATTTGCCGAAATCCAAACAAGAAAAAATAGTGCAAGAAGTGGCAGAGAAACTATACGAGATTCGGGAAGACACCGACTGGGTGTTTCCTTATCCAATTGACGTGAAGCTGCTTGGTGCAGGAGGAAAAACGATAGATTATGTGCAATATCTCAGGTACTTCGAGGACAGAATAAGAACGGGTCTGAAGGTCCCAAGCGTTTTCTTCGAGGACACGGGCAGAAGCGGTGCTGGTGTGCAAATGCGTATTTTCGTATTGTGGATTAGAAGCTTACAGAGACTAATAAGTGAGAGTCTCAGAGAGATTTTCGACGCTGTTTTGGAGCTAAACGGTTTGGAAGGAGAGGAATACAGTATTGTCTGGGGTGAGCTGGAAAGCGTCGACAAAACCAAAGCTGCAACGCGACTGAAAATATATGCTGATGCAGGCATTCTTCCAACAGACGTTTTGCAAAAGTTAGCGGCGAAAATAGAAGGAATAGACATAGAACAGCATACTTTGGAATACGAAGAGCACGGACGCAACCCTTTTTTTCGTTTTTCATCAGAAGAGAAAGAGCTAGCGCGGAAAATAAGGGCCATTCTGCAGAGAATGAAAAGAAAATCAATTGAAATTGCTGAAGAATCTGTGAGAGACAACCCCTTGAAACACAGATCCGTTGACTTCAGCGAGGAGGAACAAGAAATCGCTAGGTTTTTAGACGATTTTACTATAAGAGCGTATTACACAGGGTTCGATCGCGGTGCGAAGGACATAAACCAATTCCTCGGGTACGATCAAGAGGCAATAGACTTCTTGAGAGAAAACAACACGCTCATAGCGAAAAGGCTTAGCAGAGAGATAGCAGAAGCAGTTAACAGAGAAATAATGGAAGCTATAATGAGGAGGGAATCCGTAGAGCAAGCAAGGGAGAGAGTAAGAAGAGTCTTTACAAGAGAAAAATGGAGAGCGGAAACAATAGCCAGAACAGAGCTGATAAGAGCTGCGACAGAAGGAAGATTGAGGGCTTATCGCAAGGGAGGTCTGAAGAAAGTAAACTGGGTAGTTGCTCCGGACGAGAGAACTTGTCCTGTTTGCTTAGCAAACGCTGCTGAGAACCCTTGGCCGATAGAGAAAGCGATGGGGAAAATACCGGCGCATCCTAATTGCAGATGTACTTTCGTTCCTGTAGAATGGGACGTTTCTCCTCCCGAGGTAACGTTTGTATAACTGGCTCCTCGTTTTCACTCCATGGGTTGTTGCGGAAACGAACGTTCCTAAACCGAAGATAGTATTAATCAGGGAGTACACCTACGACGAAAATGACGTGCCACGGGAGTGCGACTTAGAGAAGGTAGTTACGCCGTTCGACGAAGAGGCCAAT
>Ga0164311_10001003_pt1 | contig 13314 bp, 10 predicted proteins | sample GuaBasSedimGuay2_FD_121796 | JGI IMG/M metagenome (GOLD analysis project Ga0164311, IMG submission 121796) | Subseafloor sediment microbial communities from Guaymas Basin, Gulf of California, Mexico - Guay2, Core 4569-9, 9-12 cm | ecosystem: Environmental > Aquatic > Marine > Hydrothermal vents...
CAGTGAGGGTGCTCTGGTAGAGTACGCGCGTTTTGGGGTGCTGCGGCCAGAGTAAAAAATAATCCCGGTAGAACCACAGGAAATTGGCGGCAAACAGCACGGCCAGACCGCCCCCTACAGCAGGCCACACCCATCGTCCCCGAACACGATGCTGGAGCCAGTCACCCAGGGCCACAGCCGAGAGAGCCGGGAAGACGTAGAGCACCGGCAAACAGCCAATAGCCCGGATAGTACTCGGCGAACGTAGGGTGACCATGCTCGGTGCCAGCGTGATCGCGAACCAGATGAGCAGAAACGCATACTTGGCCCGCCGCCAGCATACCAGGCATAGGGCTATCCCACCCCAGAACAGCAGCGCACTTACGGGATCAAAAACGGGCCGGAATGGGAGGTTGTACCGTGGGTTGTATTCCCCGCGCAGACCGAAAACCTTCAGCGTGGCCAGGGTGAATTCCAACACGGGTCGGGGGTTACCTTTCGCCAGATCGCGCAATGGCTCTTCTAGCTGATTTACCCGTGCCTCCACGCCGGGATGGGTGTGGAGATAATAGCCCAGCGGCAGGAAGATTAATCCAGCAAGTACCAGGCACAGTGCAAAGCCGGCCCACGTGCGTTTGAACAGGGAGCGCCGAAATAGGGCCAGGTAGCCGGCGAACAAGGCGAACACCACCGGAATCAGCCGGCTGGAGGGATAGGTGTACAAGCTGATCCCCAGGGAAAGCCCGGCCAGGGCGAAAGCAGCCCAAGCAAATGCCCGGTCACGGCGGGAAGCAGCCGGCGATGAGCGGAAAATCCCCTGCCACAAAAACAGAGCGCCGAGGGCGGCGAACAGCGGCAGGGCAATGGCCCGCAATCCCACTCGACTGTAGAACACCGGCCACCACGAGACTGCCAGTCCAGCCCCAGTGATCAACGCCACCTTCACCCCAAAGAGCCTGCGGGCCAGGGCATAGCTCGCTCCCATTCCCAGCAGACCGCACAGCGCCGAGGGCAGGCGGATGCCAAGAGCATTATTCCCGAACAGCCGCACTGTCGCGGCCATCAGGTAAAGGTAGAGTGGTTCGTGGCCGTACCCGCCCGTGAAGTAAATCGGACGCGCGCCCCCCAACACGTCCTCGGCCATCTGGGAGTTGGTCAACTCATCGTGGGAGAGACCGTGCGGTACGTTTGCCAGATTATGCAGGCGGAGGAAGACGGCTACGCTCAGGATCACCAGAAGCAAGGCCAATTCGATCCGGCGGCTCATTTCCGGGTTACATTGAGTTTCAGCGGCAGATGTGGTCATGGTTCCATTCGATGGGGACGAGCAAGTGACGTAGGGGGAATCTCTTGCCGGCCGCGTGGGCAGTGCTGGATGCGCTGTTGGCGGACGATGGACAGGGTGGGCTGTTGGGTCAGGTGCCGGCGGAATACTGGCAACGTCCAATGACAACGACCTACGCCGCTGGAGCCAGCGACAGGCGGAACACGGGAGCCTGTCTCACCGGCGATTCAGTCTCTGGATCAAGGGCAAACAGGGTGTCCAGTACGCGCAAGTCCAACACGGTGTATCCACAAACCGGGCAGACCAGCGCCGGCAGGTCTTCAATTACAATGGGTTTTCCATCACGCACAAACGTATGCACAATCCGGCGCTGTTCCATCTCGCCGGGGCATCCCTGAACTACACATTTCATGACTTATGGCCTCCTCGCAGGGTTGGCGTGACCCACTTAGGGGGATGGGGCTCATACACAGTGATAATAGTGACCGGCAGGCCCGAATAGGACGCGACTATGTGCAGAGCGCGCCCGGCCTCAGTCCGACCGTATATCAAGCACGATGGCCCCAGCCACCAATCCGGGTAATCCTCAATCAATTGTGCGTTGAGCATAGCCTCCTCTATCTCGGGGCGGGTGATGTGCTCAGCAAGCGCTTCCTCAGCCGCGTGTAGCGAAATCTTGAGTTGTTCTTCTCGTACCGCTCGCTTATACAGAGCTAGAATTGACGCTGCATCCAATTCCACCCTCCGTTGGCGTAAGCGTTGACTGTATCTTCTCAATATCCTGGGGCAGGGGCAGTCTGGCGTCTATCACGCTCGCGACGGATTTGGCAATCCGTCGCCCAGCGGCTGGATCTGGCGATCCAGCCGGGGCAAGGTGTGACTTCCGCCCCTACTTTTTGAGAAGATACCGTTGACCACCCTCCCACTTGATTATCGCTCTGGCTTTGACCACGCCCAGCAAGTGTATTATGCCCTGATGTGCCCATAATGTCAAGCCGGCAGACTTCTGCCAACGGACGCAATACTATCCAAAGCGAAGGGAAAAGTCAAGTCACTGATTTGGGAGCACGGTGATTATGGGATTGAGCAGAATCTGATCTCCGGTTATGCGCTGACCATCTGCATCAAACACCGGCAAACGCTCACCGGTCATCCAGTTGTACATCCCCACCTCCAAGTGATACGCGCCGGGTGGGGCATCCGGAGCAACTAGTATAGTATATTCGTCGTCTACTATTTCACCTTTGCCCCATTTACTCGTGGGGAACAAGCCCTTCAGGGGAAGCTGATCCATCTGTCCCCATACTTTCCCATCAGGGCCGAGCAAATGGGTAAACACTGACCAGTCCGTTTCCATACGAGTCTGTGCTTGCCAATAAAGTACGAGCTTCAACGTTTCGTCCGGATGGATAACGGTGCGGTCCATGTCATAGCCCAGCAATGCAACCTGTCCGTCCAAATCGGCGACTTGCACGTGAGCGATGTACAATGGATCGTCAGTCGAGGTTGGTGGATGGGTAGCGTGATAAATCTCTAACACCTGATCCTCACGTCTAAACTCTCCCAGCAGGTCGAAATTAGCCCGTACATAGCGATAAAACGTCGCAAAGTCTGGCATGTGGGATAGATGGCGGGCGAAGCTCTGAACATCAATGACGATCACCCTAACCCGATCATCCACAATCTCCTGAATCAACTCCGCGCCAGTGATCTGGCCGCTGGATGCTGCCCCGATAGATAGTGCCGCACCCAGGTAAGTCGAGCGCCGCTGGGCAAAGAAATTGAGACCGGGGAAATCTCCGAGCACGACGTCGTCCGCTGTCGAGTTCTCCTGAATGATCCTGGCGATGCACATGGTGTCATCTTCACTCTGATGGGCACGCATAAGGTCGGCCCTAATCCACGGCGCGGTCAAAACGCTCAGCAGGACAATACCAGCTAACCATCCCCACCGTCCCAACTTGCCCACTACAGTATGTATCCCCAGTGCAGAAAGGAGAGCCAGAGAAGGTACAAGATAGAGAAGGTGACGGGGTCCGAAGTTCCTTGATAGAACCAGAAAAACCAGCACCGTTGGGATTTGACAGATGATAAAAGTCCACCTGCGCGCTTTGAGTGAATCGCCTATCGAGGCGGCGAGGGCGATACCCACAAGGAGAGGATACATCGAGGCATACTCGGTCAGGAATCTCAGCCCTTTGAGAAAGACTTCCCACCGGCTTAGTCCTTGCCCCTGCATGAGATGGTGGCCTAACACTGCCTGAGGAAAAATCGGAATGACCAGATAGAACCCCGCAAAGACAGCGCCGACGATGAGGCCATACGGCAACACCAGGGTAAGGCTATCGTATAAAGCCTCGCGCCAGGTTTGATCTCTACTTACCCAATGCCACGCGAAAAATAGCGCAACTCCGCCGACATAGAACGCCCCAAAGAACTTGCAAAGCGTTGCTAATGCGAAGCTCACACCGGATAGGGCGAGCATCCACCGCTGCCGATGAGACATAGATTCGACCATAAGATATAGGCCCAGCACGCCGAAGAACAAAAACAGGGCTTCGTTGCGAAAAAACCGCGATTGGCGATAGACTTCGGGATGCAGCAGATAGATGAGCATCCCCATTAGCGCGAGCGGTGAATTGCCGAACCTTTTGCCTAGGCCGAATATCAGACCACCGGTTGCGAAAGCCAACAGGACGGGCAATATCCGTAAAAGGAAAAGGTTGTGTCCTACCAGCTTCATCCACAACGCCCCCGTGTACAGAAAGACGGGCAACTGGGGAGTCAAAAAATCGCGATACGGCATCTCGCCCTCGGTCATGCGCCAAAACTGGTAAAGATACTCTCCCTCGTCGTCGTTCATCCGCCAGGCATCCAGATGATACAGGTAGCCAACCAGGGCCAGCAGGCACAGACCCAGGGCGACCCAGTGGGCGCGTCGGTCAAAGTGTGGGGATGGCGAGAGCTTCTCGATCATAAGTCTCTCTGCAGGGGGTAAAAGTCTGATTTCTGCGCCCTCCCCCGCAGCGCGGGGGAGGGCTGGGGGGGGGCGAGCTGAGTCCTGCCTATTGGGGTCTACTTGACCACGATGTTCACCAGCCGGCCGGGTACGTAGATGACCTGGCGCACGGTTTTGCCCGCCATGTGACGCTGCGCACCGGCGCAGTTCAATGCCAGTTCTTTGGCCTTCTCTTCACTGATGTCGGCCGGCACCTCGAGGCGGTCACGCACCTTGCCGTTGATCTGTACTACCAGGGTGATGACCTCCTCGGCAGCGATTTCCGGATCCCAGACCGGCCATGCCTGCTGGTGAATGCTGTACGGGCGACCAGTCCGTGCCCATAACTCCTCGGCGATGTGCGGGCAGGCGGGGGCCAGCAGCAACAGCAGGGTCTCCACTGCTTCCTCCCATACCTCAGTGCCGTAGAGTGGGGTCTCCTTGACCTTTAGCATGGCGTTGTTCAATTCCATCAGGTTGGCGATGTAGGTGTTGAAGGCGAAGTTTTCCATGTCCTGCGTAGCTTTGCGAATGGCCTGATGCACTTTCCGGCGTAGCGCCCGCGTCTCGGTTTGCTCGGCTTTTCCGGGTCCTTCGTATCCGGGGGCCAACACGCAATTCCACACCCGTTCCAGGAAACGCACTACTCCCTCGATGCCTTGCGAATCCCACGGCCCGCCCTGTTCCCACCGCCAGCCAAACATCAGGTAACCGCGCACCGTGTCCGCCCCGTACCGTTCCACCAGATTATCTGGGGCGATGACGTTGCCCCGGCTCTTGGACATCTTCTCGCCATCCTCACCGAGGATGATTCCCTGGTTGCGCAGCATGAGCATCGGCTCGTCGAAGTTCACCAGCCCCAGGTCACGCATGACCTTGGTGAAGAATCGAGTGTAGATCAGGTGCATGGTGGCGTGCTCGATCCCGCCAGTGTACACGTCCACCGGCAGCCAGTAACGTGCCTCGGCCGGGTCCACGGGATACGAGTCGGCGTGGAGTGTCTCACCCTCCATCCAGTACGGGCTGAGGTAGGCGTAGTGATACCACGACGAGCACAGGAAGGTGTCCATCGTGTCAGTCTCGCGCTCGGCCGGTCCGCCGCACTTGGGACAGGTAGTGTGCAGGAAACCTTCGTGGAACTTGAGGGCGTTCTCGCCCGAGGGCGGAATTTTCGCGTCCTCCGGCAGCAGCACCGGCAGGTCCTCGTAAGGTACGGGTACGGTGCCACACTGCGGGCAGTAGATGATGGGGATGGGTGCTCCCCAATAGCGCTGGCGGGAGATCAGCCAGTCGCGCAGCCGGTAGTTTACGGCGAACTTGCCGATGCCTTTCTCTTCCAGCCACTCGGTCACTTTCTGGACCGCCACGTCGCCCGGTGTACCGGTAAAGGGGCCGGAGTTGATCATCGTGCCGTATTCGGCGTGGAACAGCACGTCGCGGTAGAACTCGACGCCGTACAGCATTTCCATTAACGTGCGTGCCTGGCGCACGCTCGGCTCCAGTTCCTGACAGCGGGCCAGTATCTCCTGATCGGCCTCGATGCCGTCAAAGGGAACCACTCCATCGTCGAAGATGAAGACCCAGCGCGCACCAACCACATCGATCCAGTACCCTGATTTGACGTGAGCGCGGGCCAGTTCGACGTAACGATCAATTTGTTCGCTGCCGTGCAGGGTGACGAGCAGTGCCCCGTCCTTTTCCTCGAACTGGATGCCCGCCGCTTTCAGCTCGTCCGCGAAGCCCGCGCGCATCGAGTCCGGTACCACGAAGCTTTTGGCCACGCCGTCCGTGCGGTCAATCACCGGGATGATGGGCAGGCCGAACCTGAGGGCGAATTCGAAGTCACGCTCGTCGTGGGCGGGCACACCCATGATCGCGCCCGTGCCATAGGTCATCATCACGTAGTCGGCGATCCAGATGGGGACGCGCGCGCCGTTGACCGGATTGATCGCGTAAGCGCCGATGAAGACCCCGCTCTTTTCCTTCTCCGTGCTCAGGCGCTCGATCTCGCTCTGGCGGGCGGCCTGGAGTTTGTAGTCCTCCACCGCCTGGCGGTATTCGGGCGTGGTCAGCTTGTCCACCAGCGGGTGCTCCGGGGCCAGCACCATGAAGGTTGCCCCCCACAGAGTGTCCGGCCGGGTGGTGAAGACGACGATGCTCTCACCGCCCTCACCCCCCGTCTCCCTCTCCCTGTCCGCGGGCGCGATCGGGAAAGTGACCTCGGCCCCTTCGCTGCGACCAATCCAGTTGGTCTGCATAGTGACCACCCGCTCCGGCCAGTCAATTTTACTGAAGTCGAGCAGTTCATCGGCGTACTCGGTGATTTTGAAGAACCATTGGTCCAATTCCTTTTTGATCACCGGTGTGCCGCAGCGTTCACAGTGACGGTCCTCGCCCCACACCTGCTCACGAGCCAGAGTGGTGTTGCACTTGGGGCAAAAATCCACGGTGGATTTCTTGCGGTAGGCCAAGCCCGCGTCGTAGAATTTCAGGAAAAACCATTCGGTCCACTGATAGTAGCCGGGCAGGCAGGAGATGGCCTCCCGTTCCCAGTCGAACATTGCGCCCATGCTGCGGAGCTGACGGCGCATTTTTTCAATGTTGGCCATCGTCCACTTGAAAGGATGGATGCCGTGTCGGATGGCTGCGTTCTCGGCCGGCAAGCCGAAGGCGTCGAAGCCCATTGGGAACAGGACGTTGTATCCACGCATGCGCATGTAGCGTGCCCGTGCATCCGAGGGGGCCATCGCGTACCAGTGGCCGATGTGCAGATCGCCGCTGGGGTAGGGGAGCATGGTCAAGGCGTAGTGCTTGGGTTTGCTCTCGTCAATCACCGAACGGTAGAGTTTGTCCTCTTCCCATTTCTTCTGCCATTTGGGTTCAATCTCCTGAGGAATGTACCGGTCGGTCTTTGGGGTAACCATAATCTATCTCCTCCGTCGCCATTTTATCCCGACGCCGATCCCAACGTCTGTATCATGATCAGCAATCCCCCACACATGAGCAGCAGCTCTGGCAGAGCCGTGTGCCAGGTGCGAAAGTAGTACCGCACGTAGTATTCCCAGCCGCGCACGTCATCCGTATGCACGACCCGTGGAAACAGGCTGTACTGGGTGCGGTCGCCCGCTTTGGGCCACTTCCACATGATGCCGTCGTCCGTAGCCCAACTATCCAGTGCCAGATGCAGAATGGTCAGCAGGCCAAACAGCACCACGGCGTGGGTTGACATAAATAAGCGCAGCACAAGTGTGATCAGAAAGTAGAAAAATGGTGTGTGAGTGAAGAACTGGTGATGGGTATTTCGCGCGCGTAACCGCCAGTTTCTGGTCAACGCCAGGATTAGAGGGGTGTCCAGGTCTGGCAGGATTCCGATCAAGCCCGCAAGGCCCAGGCTAATGGGAGTGACTTCGCTCTTGAAGACGAGTCGCTCCACCGCGTAGGCCGCTGCGACGCTAGCTCCAATGTGGCCTGTAAGGGTCATGGATGCTTCTTTGTTATGCTCCTCTCGCTAGTCTTGGCCCGTGTGGGTCAGGTGACTCGCCCCCTGGTTTGCCTCTACCCCCGCTCTTCCTGGATAGGTCATCGTCTTACTTGACGTAAGTCAACCATCCGTACTTGTCCTCAGCCTCGCCGGAGGTGATGGCGAAGAACCTCTCCTGCAATCGCCTGGTCACTTTCCCACGTTTGCCATCGCCTACTGGGATGCGGTCAACGGAGCGGATCGGGGTGATCTCCGCCGCCGTGCCGGTGAAGAATACTTCATCGGCGATGTAGAGCATCTCACGGGGGATCAATTCCTCCCGCACCTCGTAGCCCAGCTCCCGGGCCAGGGTGATGATACAGCGGCGGGTCACGCCGGCCAGGATGGACGTGCCTATTGGTGGCGTGTATAGTGCACCCTGATACATGAGGAAGATATTTTCCCCGCTCCCCTCGCTGACGTAGCCGTTTACGTCCAGCCCGATGCCCTCCGTGTAGCCGTTGACCGCAGCCTCCATCGTGATGAGCTGCGAGCTGATGTACTGTCCCCCGATCTTGGCCATGGCCGGGAAAGTATCGGGGGCCATCCGCCGCCAACTGCTGACGCACACGTCCACTCCCTGCTCGATAACCTCCGCTCCCAGGTACTGTCCCCATTCCCAGGTGGCGATGACGACCTCCACTGGGCAGGCGGTGCCGTTCAGGTGCAAGGTATCGTAGCCCCAGAAGATCAGCGGTCGGATGTAGCAGGCGCGGTGTTTGTTCACCCGCACGGTCTCTAGTATGGCCCGGCGCAACTCTTCTTTGGAGTAGGGTATCGACATCCGGTAGATCTTGCAGGAGCCGAACAGGCGATCCAGGTGATCGTCCAGGCAGAAGACGGCTGGTCCCTGGGGCGTCGCGTAGGCGCGGATGCCTTCGAACACGCTGGAGCCGTAGTGCAGAGCATGGACGAGGACGTGCACCTTGGCCTCGTCCCAGGGCACAAACTGGCCGTTGAACCAAATCTTGTCCGCTTTCTGAATGCTCATGTTGATTCCTCCTTTCAAGGTATGCTCAGCGCGATTTCAGTGCATCACGAGATGCTTCCATGCTGAAGTCGCCCGAAACAAAACCCCTTCGCCTCAGGGACGAAGGGGTCTCCGTGGTACCACCCTGATTGGAGAGCATCCCGTGTATCTGGGATGCTTCCCGCTCGCGGCCCGTTAACGGGGGCTAGTCGTCGCCGGTTACTTGCTGTGCTGGTTGCTCGTTATCCGCTTTCCACCAGCCACCAGTTTCACCGGGGCAGCTCCCAGGCGAGTTCGGCCTTTGACTGCGGCGCTCCCCCTGGGGCGCTGTGCCGGGCTTCCACCAGGTTCGTATGCCCGGCTCTCTGTGGGGGATGGCCTACTACTCCTGTTCACAGCCTTTGTTATGTTGTCGAGGACTGTTTCTGGGAACAAAAAAACTGATGGTTTATCGTCGGCGACAAACCGCACGCCACAAGCCATCAGTTGCTTGCAAACTTGGTGGAGCTGAGGGGATTCGAACCCCTGACCTTCTCAATGCCATTGAGACGCGCTCCCAGCTGCGCCACAGCCCCACGGTTTTGACAATTGCCTGCGACGGTTGCCGCCTCATGCTGGTGGAGCTGAGGGGACTCGAACCCCTGACCTCATCAGTGCGATTGATGCGCTCTCCCATCTGAGCTACAGCCCCGCCGCTTACGCCGAATAGTATAGCGCAGAATGGGGAAGTTGTCAAATGTTCGTTGGCCGATTCAGTTTTTCTCCGCCTCAGACACGTCTGCGATGCCCAGCCAGAAATGGTGGGGGAGAATGTTGTGCGCGCCGATGATGTGCACAGTGCCACAGTGTATTTCCCGCTGGCCGTTCACCTGCCCGTTGTTGACGTAGCACACGGTCGGCGACCGTCCGAACTTCTCCCGGTAGCGTTTAGCCGCCAGTCGCACTTTTTCCTCAAACGTCTTCTGCGGATCGCTATCGAACCACATCCATCCCACTTTCATGCTCACTTTTTGCATGGCTCACCTCGTTCTCACTCTCCCGCAGTCTGCGAGAGAGTCACCGCTCACCTGGTCAGTACCTTTTCCAGGTGCCAGGTGTTGCCCACCAAATCCTGGTACAGGTCAAAGGTGCCCTCGGCGCAGCGCACGCGAAAGCAGAGGCGTTGCACACGCCGCCGTAAGCGGCCCCGCGAGACCGTCCAGCAGCGCTCAACGGCGTGCACGTCGTAGCGCCGTCCCCGCCACAGGAAAGTCTGTGGGAAATACCCAAATCGCTTCTTCTGAACCTCTATCGGCTCGTCGTAGGTCTTCTTTCTCATGCGATTCGCTCCTCATTGCAGCAAGGCGCTCTTCGACTCCACTCCGTTCCGCTCAGAGGGCCTGCGCTCGTTTCCCAAAAGGGTGCGGTGACAAACAGGCAGTGCGATGGAAAGCTTCAAACAAAAAGAACACCCGTTCTGCACTTATATTATACAGAACAAGTGTTCTAATGTCAAGAGGGAGGAGTGAATTTTAAGGTGGGCAGTTCACTGTGCTTTTCGCACTCGCAGACGGAACCCCTCGCGGCCAACCACCTTCACCCGCTCTCCGGCGGCGATGGGCCCGTCCTCGGCGGTTGCGTTCCAGCGTTCTCCCATCAGGAAGACGACCCCGTCAGGGTTCAGGGCAGTGCGTGCTTCGGCGGTGGCCCCGATCAGCGCCTCCGCGCCGGTGGTGACCGGCCAGGTTTGGGCGCGAACCGCCTTGGCCACCACGAAGGCGAAAAAGCCACCGGTACATCCGGCGATGGAGAGGATCAAGGGCCAGGGGATGCGCCCTGAAGTTGATTGGAAGATGAGCACTGCGCCAAAGATGAACGCTATGATGCCTCCCGCCGTGAGCGCCCCGTGGGTAGGGGCTTTGATGTCGATGATGAACAGCACGAAGGCCAATACGATGAACAGCAATCCGGTGTAGTCCACCGACAGCACTCCCAGCGCGTACAGGCCCAGTCCCAGGCAGATGACGCCGATGATCCCGGCTGCGTATCCGCCTGGGCTGGAGAGCTCGAAGATGATAGCGTTGATCCCCAGTGTCATCAGGATGAAGGCAATAGTTGGGTCGGTGATGGCGTGTAGTAGACGTTCCAGAGGGTTCATAGCGGTGGGATGTACGTTCACCCCGGCGGTGTGCAGAATCGTCTCTTGACCATGCACCTGCACGGTGAACCCGTCGAGTTGGGCCAGTAGCTCGCCGACGTCTCCGGCGATGAAGTCAATCACCCCCGCGTCCAGAGCTTCCTGGGCGGTAGCTGCTTTGGCCTCCTCAATCGCGCTTTCTACCCAGGCCACCGCCTTTTCACCGCGCCGCTCGGCCAGGGAACGGGCGCTGGCCATCAAAATCTCTTTCTCCTTCTTTTGCGCGGTTTCCGGTAAGTCCTCACCCTGCATGCCTACCGGGCTGGCTGCGCCAATGGAGGTCTCCGGGGCCATGGCGGCCACGTGCCCGGCCAGGGTGATCAGAGTCCCCGCAGAGGCAGCCCAGGCCCCGCGCGGGGCTACGTAGACCACCACCGGCACCCGTGCTTCTGCTATTCGTTGCACGATGTTTTTGGCCAGGCTCACCGAACCACCCGGCGTATCCAGTTGTAGGATCAGGCAGACAGCGCCATCTTCCTCCGCCGTGGCGATCCCCCGTTCGACGTAAATGAGCATCGCCGGCGTAACCGGACCCTCCGCCTGGACTATATCCACGTGGCCTACTCCCTGCGCTGTACCCACGATCGCTGAGGCTGTCCACAGCAGGGCAACGGCCAGCAGCAGCTTGAGTTGCCATTTCTTCCTCACTTCCACCACCTCACCTCGTCCGGTAATGTACCTTGTGATCCATAACGCGGTCTCCTGCCGCAACCAATCCAGGGGACGCAGATGAACGCGGATTTTTACATTTTTATCTGCGAAAATCTGCGTCCGAAAAATTCTCGCGCATAACGCAAATCTTGTAGGGCAATTCTATATTATCCTGCCCGTCTGCCGCTATTATAGTCCAATTTAACTTTCGGGACAACAAGGGGCCGCCTCGCTTGTGCTGGCCTTGATCCTGATGTACAATAAACAACGACGTAATCCTCCCACAGTCTGGGGGCCGAGGCCGCCTTGGGGGAGGCGTCTACTAACCTGCGGGAGGGTGAGGAGGCAGCAGTGCGGGTGGCAATCAACGCCTGGTTCTTGGGGCAAGAGACCACGGGTAGCGGACAGTATTTGGCTCATCTGTTGCCAAAACTGTCAGAACTAGCCCCTGGCGATGAGTTTGTACTGATAGCCAGTCGCGAGGCGCAGCTTGCGGGTGAGGAATCGCGCATTGCCAATTGTGAATTGCGTGTTGTGAATTGTGCATTGTGCGGGCGGAGCGAGAACCTGGCTAAGGTCTGGTTTGAGCAGGTGGGTTTCCCTCGCGCCTGTCGGCGACTGGGCGTTGACCTGGCCCACGTGCCTTACTGGGGCTCGCCGCTGTTTCCTGCCGTGCCCACCGTGGTCACCGTTCACGATCTGATCCCTTTGTTGCTACCCGCCTATCGCGGCGGCCCGCTGGTGCGCCTTTACACTCGCCTGGTGGCTGGCAGCGCCCGCCGTGCCGGCGCCGTTCTCACCGATTCCGTGGCCTCGCAGCGGGACATCGTCCACCACCTGCGCATCCCCTCGGAGCGGGTGTATCCCGTGCTCCTGGCTGCCGACGAGCGCTTCCGTCCTGTCGAGGACCCGGAGGCGCTGTCCGCCATCCGCGAGAGGTACGCCCTCCCTGAGCGTTATCTCCTCTACCTGGGTGGATTCGACTGGCGAAAGAACGTGCCCACGATATTGCGGGCCTTTGCCGAATTGGGCGAGCAACAGGCAGCGGGCGATCCGATCCGGCTGGTCGTGGCAGGCAGGCTGCCCGCGCGAAACACGGCTTTCTTCCCTGACCCGCGCTGGATTGCGCAGGAGTTGGGTATTGAGGGGCGGGTGATTTTCACTGGCTGGGTGCCAGACGAGGATAAGCCCGCCCTGTACTCGGCTGCGCTGGCTTTCATGTTCCCGTCCTGGTACGAAGGTTTTGGCCTGCCACCGCTGGAGGCCATGGCCTGCGGTACGCCGGTCATTGCCTCGGATCGGGCTTCACTGCCAGAGGTGGTGGGCGACGGCGGGCTGCTGGTCGCCCCGGACGACGTGGCGGGCCTGGCGAGGGCGATGGCCCGCCTGGCATTCGACGACGCGCTGCGGGCCACGTTGCGCGAGAAGGCCCTGGCCCAGGCGGCGAGGTTCAGTTGGACGCACACGGCGCAGGAAACACTGAAGGTGTACAGGGCAGTAGCGGAAAGAACTCGCTGAAATCGGGGGAACGCGACGATTCGTCGCCATCTGCGCACTTCTGAAATCCCGTTGCCTTCGACACGACTTTCAAAGTGTGGTATAATCAGTGGTCGAGAAATCCGCCCTCCGCCCGGCGCTGAAGCGCCAGGCTCAGCAGCAGAAGCCTGCTGAAGCAGGCTGTGGTGGCCTCGGAGCCGCCGTCCACATTGGCGAAGGGTGCTTCAGCACTCTTGGC